>Ga0335081_10017685_pt1 | contig 11540 bp, 13 predicted proteins | sample Lox_Sample_35_FD_206713 | JGI IMG/M metagenome (GOLD analysis project Ga0335081, IMG submission 206713) | Soil microbial communities from Loxahatchee National Wildlife Refuge, Florida, United States - Lox_Sample_3.5 | ecosystem: Environmental > Terrestrial > Soil > Wetlands | place: USA... | reverse complement strand
TGTGACGAGCACAACGAGAGCCTGCCGACACTGCGCAGCTTCGTGCTCCCCGGCGGCACGGCCGGATCCGCGCTGCTGCACACGGCCAGGACGGTCGTCCGGCGGGCCGAGCGCACCGCGTGGGCCGCGCTGGCCGGCCACGGCGACACGATGAATCCGCTGACAGTCCGGTACCTGAACAGGCTGTCCGATCTGCTGTTCATCCTGGCCCGGCGGGCGAATGAGCCCGGCGGCGACCTGCTGTGGAAACCTGGCGGCGAGCGCTGAGCCGACCCGCGGGCCGCGGCTGAGCCTCGGCTCGACTCAGCAGCCTGAGCAGGCCGGCCTGGCCGTCGGGCGCCGCCCGGTCAGGCCGTGCCGGACAGGCGGCCGGGCGGCGCCGCCTCGAGCCACGCCAGGAAGCCGGTCAGCGCCGCCTCGGTCATGGCCAGTTCCACCATTGCGGCGGCCGGGCCGCGCTGCCCGTCATGCCCGCCGCTCGGGCCCACGCGGCATTCCATCACGACCGCACCCGAGCCGAGGCTCGCGATCTCAGCCGGGCCGGCCGGACGGCGGGAGATAATCCTGAGGGCGCTGCGGGAAAAAACCGCTTCCGGCTTCAGCCGGATGCCGAATACGTTGAACCAGCACAACTCGTCAGGCTGGTAGGCGGCCAGGCCCAGCCGCCAGCTCTGCTCAGGGAAGCGGCGCAGCCCGCATTCGACGGTTCCGCCACCGCGCTCCAGGACGACTCTGCGAACAGCGATCAGGATCGCGGCCATGACCGCGACGACCAGGATGCCGACGAGAACCCACGTTATCCCGAGCGTGACCCCCCCTGTCACTCCCGGCGCTCCATGCCGACCTGGTCAGGACCGGTCGCCAGCAGCCCGCAGTACGGCCCTGGCGTAGCTGACCTCGGCGGTATCCTCGCTGCCCGGTGTCTCCCCGGCCGCCTCCAGGGCAGCCTGCGCCGCCGTCGTATCGGCCTCGGTGCCGAGCTGGGCCTGCCTGGCCAGGATCGATACCTGATCGTCAGCGACCGACAGGAATCCGCCGGCGACCGCAACGATCACCTCGCTGGTCCCGCCGTCCCCGCCGTCGGGGAGGATGCGGACCAGGCTGCCCACCGCCAGGATGCCGAGCACGGGGGTGTGACCGGCCAGCACGCCGATGTCCCCGTCCAGCGTCTTGGCGATGACCCGCTGCGCTGCGCCGGCCCAGATCTCGCCCTCGGGGATGACAAGCTCCACCCGCAGCGTCACCGCGTCACCTCGCGGGCGTCCGCCGCGGCGCTACCTCGCGCTGAGCCGCTCACGACCGCTCGAGCTCCTTTGCCTTCTTCTCGACGTCCTCGATCCCGCCGCACATGAAGAACGCCTGCTCCGGCACGTTGTCGTACTTGCCCTCGCTGATGGCCTTGAACGAGGCGATCGTGTCCTTCAGCGGGACCGTGACGCCCGGCTGGCCGGTGAACTGCTCGGCGACGAACATCGGATGGGACAGGAAGCGCTCGATCCGGCGCGCGCGCTGGACGGTGACCCGGTCTTCCTCGGACAGCTCGTCGATGCCGAGGATGGCGATGATGTCCTGCAGTTCCTTGTACCGCTGCAGGATCCGCTGCACTTCGCGGGCAACGTCGTAGTGCTCCTGGCCTACGTATTTCGCGTCCAGGATCCGCGATGTCGAGTCAAGCGGGTCGACCGCCGGGAAGATGCCCTTCTGGGTGATCTCACGGGAGAGCACCGTGGTGGCGTCGAGGTGGGCGAAGGTGGTATGCGGCGCCGGGTCGGTGATGTCGTCGGCCGGCACGTAGATGGCCTGCATCGAGGTGATGGAGTGACCGCGGGTGGAGGTGATCCGCTCCTGCAGCTGCCCCATCTCGTCGGCCAGCGTCGGCTGGTAGCCCACGGCCGACGGCATCCGGCCGAGCAGCGTGGACACCTCGGACCCTGCCTGGGTGAACCGGAAGATGTTGTCGATGAACAGCAGCACGTCCTGGTTCCGCACGTCGCGGAAATACTCGGCCATGGTCAGCGCGGCCAGGCCGACCCGAAGGCGGGTACCCGGCGGCTCGTCCATCTGGCCGAAGACAAGCGCGGTGTCCTTGATGACATCGGAGTCCGTCATCTCGATGAACAGGTCGTTGCCCTCGCGGGTGCGCTCCCCCACTCCGGCGAACACCGAGACACCGGCCGTCCTGGCGACCCGGGTGATCATCTCCTGGATGAGCACCGTCTTGCCCACGCCGGCGCCGCCGAACAGGCCGATCTTCCCGCCCTTGACATACGGGGTGAGCAGGTCCAGGACCTTGATCCCGGTCTCCAGGATCTCGGTCCTGGCCTCCAGCTCATCGAAGGGCGGCGGATCCCGGTGGATGGGCCAGCGCTCGGTGATCTTCAGCGTGGACGTCGGCACGTCCAGGGTCTCGCCCAGGACGTTGAACACGTGCCCCTTGGTCACGTCGCCGACTGGCACAGAGATCGATGACCCGGTGTCGGTAACCTCCGCCCCGCGCACCAGCCCGTCCGTCTGCTGCATGGAGATGGCGCGGACGACATTGTCGCCGATGTCCTGCGCGACCTCCAGGGTCAGCGTCCTGTCCTGGTTGTCCAGCGTCGCGTCCACGTGCAGCGCGTTGTAGATGCCCGGAAGCTCCTCAGCGGGGAACTCCACGTCGACGACGGGACCGATGACCCGCACGACGCGGCCAGCGCCGGCGCTGTCGGGTTCTCGGCCTCGGGCTGCGGAGTTCTCTACGGTAGCGGTCATGGTAATGCTCACTTACTCCCTGCGATCGTCTCGGCAAGCGCGTTGGCGCCCCCGACGATCTCGCTGATTTCCTGGGTGATCTCTGCCTGGCGTGCGGTGTTCGCCTCGCGGGTGAGCGCATCGAGCAGGTCGTTGGCGTTGTCCGTCGCCGACTTCATCGCGCGGCGCCTGGCTGCGATCTCGGCTGCGGCCGCGTCGAGCAGCGCGTGGAAGATCCTGCTCTCCACGTACCACGGCAGCAGCGCGTCAAGCACCTGCTCCGGCGACGGCTCGAACTCATACACCGGCACCGGCCCGGTCGGCGCCTCCTCCTGCGTCTCCTCGATCTCCAGCGGCAGCAGCCTGCGGACGACCGGGCGCTGGGTGAGCATGGACACGAACTCGGTGAACACGAGGTGTATCTCGTCTACCCCGCCCTGGTCGGACGGCTGCTCGAAGGCCCCGAGCAGGGCCGCGGTGATCTCGCTGGCATCCGCGTGCTGCGGCATCTCCGAGAAACCGCTCCACTCGCCAGCCATCTCGCGCTGCCGGAACCGGTGCCAGCTGACGCCCTTGCGGCCGGAAACGTAGGACACGACCTCCACGTCGCGGCCCTCGAGCAGCGCGCGCAGCCCCTGGGCCTCGCGCAGGACGGTCGTGTTGTAGCCGCCGCAGAAACCGCGGTCGCTGGTCAGGATCAGCACCGCGGCGCGGGTCGGATTCTCCGGCTCGGTGGTGAGCGGATGGTCGATGTGCGACGTCCGGCTGACGACGGCCTCGACCGCGCGGGTGACCTCCCTGGCGTAAGGCCAGGCCTGCCGCACCCGCTGCTGCGCCTTGATGATCCGCGATGACGCGATCAGCTCCTGGGCGCGGGTGATCTTGGCAGTGGACTGGACCGACCTGATCCGCCGCCTGACCGCGCGTAGCTGGGCCCCCATGGCGGCTAGTTCTTCTTCTCGTCGGCCTTGGCCGGCGGTACTCGTTTGGCGATCTTCTCCTGATCGACCTGGGCCGCATCGATGGCCTCCGCGGGCTCCTCCTCTACCACCAGCATTTCGCCGCTGCTGGTCTCGAAGCCGTTCCGGAATTTCTCGATCGCGTCCTTGAGCGCTGTCGTGGTGTCCTCGGAAAGGTCGCCGGTCTCTCTGATCGCGTCGTAGATGCCCGAGCCGGAATCCTGCAGGTCCTCCAGGAGCTCGGACTCGAACCGGCTGATGTCCTCGACCGGCACGTCATCGAGATACCCGGAAGTCCCGGCCCACACCGAGACCACCTGCTGCTCCACCGGCAGCGGGCTGTACTGCGGCTGCTTCAAGAGCTCGACCAGCCGCGCGCCCCGGTCCAGCTGGGCGCGCGACGCGGCGTCCAGGTCAGAGGCGAATGCCGCGAAGGCCTCCAGGTCGCGGAACTGCGAGAGCGACAGCTTCAGCCCGCCCGCCACCTTCTTCATCGCCTTGACCTGCGCGTCGCCGCCGACCCGGGAGACCGACTGGCCGACGTTGATCGCCGGGCGAACGCCCGAGTTGAACAGGTCGGTCTCCAGGAAGATCTGGCCGTCGGTGATCGAGATGACGTTGGTCGGAATGTAGGCGGAGATGTCGTTGCCCTTGGTCTCGACAATCGGCAGGCCCGTCAGCGAGCCGCCGCCGAGCTCATCCGACAGCTTCGCGCAGCGCTCGAGCAGGCGCGAGTGCAGGTAGAACACGTCGCCGGGGTATGCCTCGCGGCCCGGCGGCCTGCGCAGCAGCAGCGAGATCGCCCGGTAGGCCTCGGCCTGCTTGGTGAGGTCGTCAAAGATGATCAGCACATGCTGGCCCTGGTACATCCAGTGCTGGCCGATGGCCGAGCCGGTGAACGGGGCAATGTACTTGAAGCCTGCCGGGTCGGAGGCCGGCGCCGCCACGATGGCGGTGTACGCCAGCGCGCCCGCGTCCTCAAGCGCCTGGCGGACCTGCGCGATCGTCGACCCCTTCTGGCCGATGGCGACATACACGCATTTGACCTGCCGGGTCACGTCACCAGAATCCCAGTTGTCCTTCTGGTTGATGATCGTGTCGACGGCAATGGCCGTCTTGCCGGTCTGCCGGTCGCCGATGATCAGCTCGCGCTGACCGCGCCCGACGGGCGTGATCGCGTCGATCGCCTTGATTCCGGCCTGCAGCGGCTCGCTCACCTTCTGCCGCTGCACCACCGACGGCGCCTGCAGCTCGAGCGCCCGCAGCTGCGTGTCCTCGATCGGGCCCTTGCCGTCCATCGGGCTGCCCAGCGGGTCGACCACGCGGCCAAGGAAACCGTCACCGACCGGCACCGACAGCACCTCGCCGGTGCGCCGGACCCGCTGGCCCTCGTCGATCTTGCTGAAGTCGCCGAGCACTACCACGCCGATTTCGCGGATGTCCAGGTTAAGCGCCAGGCCGCGGGTGCCATCCTCGAATTCGAGCAGCTCGTTGGCCATGCAGGCCGGCAGGCCCTCGACCCGCGCAATGCCGTCGCCGCACTCGCTTACGGTGCCGACCTCTTCCGTTGAGGCCGCATCCGGCTCGTACGCCTCGACGAAACGCGCCAGCGCGTCCCGGATCTCCTCGGGCCGGATAGTCAGCTCCGCCATAGTTCTTCTGTCTCTCTCGTCTTGATCTAGCAGGTCAAGGTCTGCGGCTGCGGCGGGCCCGCAGCTTCTCAGGCCGCCAGCCTGCGCCGCAGGCCGGCGAGCCGGCTCGCGATGCTGCCGTCGATCAGCTCGTCTCCGATCCGGACGGACAGCCCGCCGACGACCTGAGGATCGAGCACAATATTCAGGTGTACGTCGTGGCCGTAGGCGGCCGCCAGGGCCGCCGCGAGCCTGCCCCGCTGCCGCGCCGTCAGCGCGATCGCCACGTGCACCTCCGCGACGAGCCGCTCGCGTCGCTCGGCGGCCAGCCGCGCGTACTCTTCGAGGCTCGCATCCAGGCTACGTCCCCGCCCGTGAACCGCCGCCTGGGCGACGAGCTGCAGCGTCTCCGGGCTGACCTGGCCGGCCAGCAGGGAATTGAGCAGCTCGCGCTTGTGCTCAGGGGCGACGGCAGGATTGGACAGCGCGGTGCGCAGGGCCGGATAGCTGCTCACGACCCGGCTGAACCTGAACAGCTCGTCTTCCAGCTCGTCCAGCCGCCCGCCCTCATCGGCGGCAGCCACGACCGCCAGCACCGCCAGCTGCTCGATCGCGTCGCCCTGATCTCTGGGAGCCGACCACCGGGACGTGGCCACCACGGTGACGAGCTCCACGGCGGCAGGACTCACCTTGCCGCCCAGCAGCGCCTCCACCAGGCCGCCCTTGGCCGCAGCCGACCGGGAAGGGTCGGACAGCGCCCGGCGGACGCCCGGCTGAGAGTCCAGCAGCTGGGCCACCGCGAACAGCTCGTCGCCGAGCTGGGCCGCGTCTGCGCCCGCCTCCAGGGCCGCGGCCAGCCGCTCCCTGGCCTCGGAAAGTGACGCCCTGCTCGCGCCTCTCATCGGGTTGCCCTGACCCCGCCATCCGGGGCGCCGCGGCGTTCGAGATCGGCGAGGAAGCGGTCGACGGTGCGGCGCTGCCTGGCCTCGTCTTCCAGCGACTCGCCGACGATCTTGCTGGCCAGCTGCAGGGAGAGCGCGCCCATCTCCGCGCGCAGCGACTGGACGGCATGCTGGCGGTCCGCCTCGATGTGCTCGCGAGCCGCCTCGGTAATCCGGCGGAACTCGGCCTCGGCCTGCTCGCGCCGCTCGGCGATAATCTGCGCGCCCCGCGCCTCGGCGTCTGCCCGCAGCCGCGCGGCCTCGTGCCTGGCGTCGGCCAGCTGAGCCCGGTACCGCTCCAGCGTGCGGTCGGCCTCGGCCTGCCTGTCCTCGGCACGCTGCAGTCCGCCCTCGATGGCGTCGGTCCGCTCCTGCAGCGTCTTGCTGATCCTGGGCATCAGCACCTTCGCGAGAATGCCGAAGACGATCAGGAACGCGATGAAGCCGATGATCAGCTCAGTCAGGTCCGGTAGCAGCGGGTTGGGGTTCGGCGTGACGACCACAGCGGCGAAGTATCTCACTGTGCGGCCTCCTGTCTGGAAGAGATCACTTGCAGCTTCCTAGCTTCCAGTGGCGTGGAAGATGAACGGAACCACCAGGCCGATTAGCGCGAGCGCCTCGGCCAGCGCGAAGCCGATGTACATGTTGGACTGGATAATCCCCCGTGCCTCGGGCTGCCTGGCCATGGCCTCGACGCCGTGACCGAAGATCAGGCCGATGCCGACGCCCGGGCCGATGGCCGCGAGGCCGTAGCCCACCGCTCCGAAGTTGAGGTTCAGCCTGGGGGTGGTCGCGGCGGCCAGAAGGCTGGCGGCGTCAAGCATGTGAACGCTCCTTTACATTCAGGCCAGCGGATGTCCCCCGCAGGCGCATTGGGTGAGCCGTCAGCACGCTCAATGGCGCTGCCGGACTGGTCGGGGCGCTGGCCATCTCAATGACCCGCTTCCAGCGAGCCGCCGATGTACTGGGCGGTCAGGATGGTGAAGATGTAAGCCTGCAGCGCCTGGATCAGCATCTCGAACGCCGTCAGCGCGATGGTGAGGATGAACGAGGTGGCGGCGAACACCAGGTCGACACTGACGGTGAGCAAGTACCACGTGGCGATCGTGAAGACCAGCAGCAGGATGTGCCCGGCGAACATGTTCGCGAACAGCCGGACCGCCAGGGTGAACGGCCGGATGAGGATGTACTGCAGGATCTCGACCGGCGCGAGAATGATCAGAACCGGCCATGGGACCCCGGTCGGAATCATGTTCCTGAAGTAGCCGCCCAGTCCCTGGTGCTTGATGCCCTGGTAGTTGTACGTGACGTAAACCATCAGCATCAGCGCCGTCGGGAAGGCGATCTGCGACATGGGGGGGAACTGGGCCACCGGGATGATCTCCATCAGGTTCATGACCCAGATGAAGAAGAACAGCGAGACCAGGAAGGGCAGGTAGCTGTCGCCGCGCTTGCCCATCATCGGGCGCAGGATCTGCTCCCGGATGAACTCGAGCGCCATCTCGCCGACGTTCTGCGCGCCGCGCGGCACCATCTTCGGGCTGAAGAAGGCGGCCCAGAAGAAGGACACGACGATCACGGAGCAGACCAGCGCGAGCAGCATCGGCTTGGTGAAGTGGAACGAGCCGATCGAGAAGAACGGCGTGAACAGGAACGTCGGCCCCGGGTACCCCGGTGCCGGGTAGCCGCAATGCGAGCTGGAGGCAATATGACTGTTCGACTCGGTGCACACGCTCCCGGCAAGCGTCATCAGGTCACCGGTCACCGTAGTCTCCTCCAGCTTCATGCCTGCACCGGGCGCCCACAGGCCCTGCGCGGCCGTCTCGTGCGGCGGGTACCGCAACATACCCCGGCACGCGGATCTTAACGGCCGGGGGGCCCGCAGCCCCCGCTTGTATCAGGACCTGCCGTACTTCAGGACGATCAGCAGGATCGCCGCTGCCAGCCCGGCCAGCATGCCGAGCGGGAACAGCAGCGCTAGCTGGGTCCAGCGGCTGACCAGCCAGCCGATGCCGCCGTAGACAGCCATCCCCGAGATCAGGTACCCGAAGATCGTCCAGCCGTGGTTTTCCCCGGACGAGCCGTCGCACCCTTCCCGCAGGCGCTTGCGGCCGAAGGCGTGGCTGCCCGGCAGCTGCGCGGGCTTGCGGCCGACCATCAGGCTGCAGGCCAGGCTCGGCAGCACTGAACGCGGGCCGCGATCCGCCGTCCGGAGGTCCGAGAGCCGCCACGGGTCATCCTTCTCCATCCGGCCTGACGTTCGGCACAGTCTGGGCCTCCCTGGCCGGCTCGACGTTGAGCGTCTTTAGCCGCTGGGACCAGAAGATCTGCGCCATGCTCCAGACTAGGATGCACGCGATCGCGGTCAGCCCGAAGAGCCTGGTGTTGAAGGCCGTGGATGCGCTGAACCTGAGGACGAAAAACAGCAGCAGCACTATCTTCACGACGTAGGTGGTGATCGCTGCGATCATCATAGCCTGCGGGCTTACCCGCGCGGCACGCCCGACGATGGTAATGCTGATCGCGTAGAAGACAGCGACGAGCACGATCCCGAGCAGCGCGCCCAGAGCGCCCTTGGCTCCGCCCAGGGCAGCGCTGACAGCGAGCATGATCGCCGCTGCCACGGCCGTTACAGCCGCGGACCGGCGGACAATCGGGGCATACTGCGCCTGCATCTGCGGGACTCCGGAGGAGTTCGAGGGGAACTGGTTGGCCAGCTGTCGTGCACGTTGTTGGCGTTAGCGTCGTATGACAGTCAGCCGCCAGGCAGGTGCAGCCGGGCCGCGCTGCCCAGGTGAGCGAAAACGTATCACGGACGCCAGGTTCGTCTACGAGCAGGCTCTTGTGAAAGATATCACAAGCTCGGCGGCTATGGGAATATGAGGTTACCTAACGTGATGAAAGTAACGGTTGGGTCCTAACCGGCCATTACCTGACGAGCCGCCCCGAAATCAGCGCGGCCCGGCCGGGCCACCGGGGGGCACGATGCGCCGGGGATCGGCGGCGGCGGCGCTCCTTCGCCGCGTCTGCGGGGCGGCGGCGTCGCCGGGCGCGGCCGCGGCGGGACGGCTGCCGGCCGGCGGGGCTGGCGCTGGCGCGGGGGCAGCCGGCACCGGAGCCGGGGCAGCCGGAGCCGGGGCAGCCGGAGCCGGGGCAGCCGGAGCCGGGGCAGCCGGAGCCGGGGCAGCCGGAGCCGGGGCAGCGGGCGTCGGGGCCGCCAGCACCGGAGGTAGCAGGGTCTTGGCGGACTGTGGCGCACGGATAGCAGCACGGGCGCTGCCGCGTCGCCACCAGCGCAACCGGGGCATCGACATGAGCAGCAGGACGAGGACCGCGGCCAGCGTGGTCAGCGCGAAGACAAACAGCTGCGTATCGGCGATCGAGAGCCAGACGACCGTGCCGGAGAACAGCGCTGCCCACAGGTACATGATCAGCACGCTGGAGCGGTGCGAGTGGCCGATGTCGAGCAGCCGGTGATGCAGGTGCTTGCGATCCGGGGCGAACAGCGGCAGGCCGGCCCTGGTGCGGCGAACGACAGCAAACAGCATGTCCCCGTACGGGATGACGAGGATCGCTGCCGGCAGCAGCAGCGGCAGGACCTCGGGAAACCGGTTCACGGTGCCGGTGCCGTAGGCGTGCGGACTGGCGAGCACGGCTGGATCGAGCGAGGCAATGCTCGACGTGACCGCGTAGGCCAGCAGCAGGCCGAGCAGCATCGCGCCGGTGTCGCCCATGAAGATCCGGGCCGGGTAGAAGTTGTGCGGCAGGAAGCCGAAGCAGATCCCGGCCAGGATCGCCGATGCCAGCGCGGGCCCGGCCTCAGCGCTCAGGCTGACGACCCTGGTCAGCTCGTAGTAGTAGATGAAGAACGAGATCGCGGCGATGCCGACAATGCCGGCGGCCAGCCCGTCCAGCCCGTCGATGAAGTTGACCGCGTTGATGGTCGCCACCACGACCAGGACGGTCAGCGCGATGGACTGATTCGGTGTCAGAGCGAGCGTGCCGCCTGACGGCTCGGGCAGCCAGGCGATCTGCGCCCCGCTGTAGACGACGATCACGCCCGCCGCTACCTGGCCGGCCAGCTTGCTGAGCGGGTTCAGCCGCCACCTGTCGTCGACGAAGCCGACAGCCATGAGCAGGCCGCCAGCCAGCAGCAGCCCGCCCTCAATGCCCAGGCCGCCTTGCCCGCCCATGCCGGTGAATACGCCCTGCAGCGGGTACAGCCGGCTGGCGACGATCAGCCCGGCCACCAGGCCCCCGTACATGGCTAGCCCGCCGAGCAGGGGAATCGGCACCACGTGCACGTCCCGGTCGCGAGCCGCGTGCATCGCGCCGACCCTGATCGCCCCGCGGCGCACCAGCGGCGTCAGCAGGTAGGTAAAGGCGGCGGATACCAGCAGCGTCAGGAAGTACTCACGCACTGCTGTTCACCGTCCCCGGGCGGTGTGCTCAGGCATTACCGCAACTCTAGAGCACCAGCGCACCGCAGATGCCGGCAGCGGCTTACCCGCGCGGCGCCGCGTCGTCGCCGGCGGCTACGGCAGCTACCTGGCGGAGCCGGCCCATGGAAACCACGCCGCTGCGCAGCAGCCGCGGCATATCACCGGTGAGGTCGACGATCGTCGAGGCGGTGCCGCCGGGGCACGGACCGCCGTCCAGGTACACTGCCACCGATTCGCCTAGCTGCTGCCGGGCGGCGGCAGCGGTGGTCGCGGGCAGCGCGCCGGTGAGGTTGGCGCTGCTGACTGCCATCGGGCCCGTCTCGGCGAGCAGCGCAAGCGCCACCGGGTGCCGGGGCATCCGGAGGGCCACTGTTCCCTTGGTATCGCCGAGGTCCCAGGCCAGGCTGCGGCTGGCGCGGCATACCAGGGTCAGCCCGCCAGGCCAGAACTCGTCGATCAGCGCCTGCCCGTACCGGCCCAGATCTCCGACCAGCGCGTGCGCCGTCCGGACCGAGCCGACCAGCACCGGCGGCGGCGCCTCGCGGCCGCGTCCCTTGGCCGCCAGCAGGCTGGCGACTGCCGCCGGGCGGAAGGCATCGGCGCCGATCCCGTACACCGTGTCAGTGGGCAGCACGACGAGATCGCCGCGCAGCACCGCAGCGGCCGCCGTGCTCAGTCCGTCGCTGCGCTGTGTCTCGTCCGCGCAGTCGAACCATGCGCTCATGGGGCGATCATCCTTTGACATGCTCCCCGGCCTGAACGCCGGGGATTCTTATCGTGCCGCCCATGCGGCCCTCGCGTGCCCGCAGATGGCGGGGGTTGGCGATCAGCTCGCCG
>Ga0335081_10017683_pt1 | contig 11542 bp, 15 predicted proteins | sample Lox_Sample_35_FD_206713 | JGI IMG/M metagenome (GOLD analysis project Ga0335081, IMG submission 206713) | Soil microbial communities from Loxahatchee National Wildlife Refuge, Florida, United States - Lox_Sample_3.5 | ecosystem: Environmental > Terrestrial > Soil > Wetlands | place: USA... | reverse complement strand
CAAGGTGGCGCGCGGCGAAGGCATTTACGACCAGGAAAAATTCCGGCTGGTAATCGAAGGTCCGCCGCCTTATCCCTACTTCCGCACCTTCCGCGACATGTTCGCCAAGTGGAAGGCGTGCGCCGTGGCGTCAACCTATTCGACTGTAGGCGGACTCTGGGAGTTCGGCTTCCGGCACGACCCGGACAATCCTTTCGAGGCCGTCGCGCTGCACATGCTGGCGCACAACGTCACCAATCGAAACTACCTGCAGCGCTACGACCAGATCCGCAAGTATGTCGAGGAGTGGAACGCGCACGGGCTGATCATCCACTTCGTCAAGAGCTGCCGCTTGTTCTCGGCGGGGCAGGGAGACATGCGCGACTACTTCACGCGCACGCTGGGCGTCCCCACCCTTTACCTGGAATCGGACCTGGAAGACCCGCGCTACTTCGCCGAAGCGCAGACCAAGAACCGTATCGACGCCTACTTTGAGGCACTGGAGCACGCGCAGGCCACGGGACTCTCGATGTCCATGGAGAAACCCGCGCCGAGCCCGGCCTTGAAAGTGATCGGGTAAGTTTCGCGCAGACGCCGCCAGCTGCGTCTGGGCTCGGAGAAAGCACAATGCGATTCGCAGCAGGAGTAGACGTGGGATCAACCCAGACCAAGGCCGTGATCATGGGCGCCACCGGCGGTGGCACGCCACGGCTGGTCGCGCGGGCCCTGGTGGATACCGGCGCCAACGTTCAGAAGGCCGCCGAGCACGGTTTTGCTGTCGCCTGCAAAGAGGCGGGGATTTCCGCGGAGGCCGTCAACTTCGTGGTCGGCACCGGCTACGGACGTTACAAGATCACCTTCGGCAATGCGCAGATGACCGAGATCACCTGCCACGCTCGCGGCGCCGCGTTTCTCTGCCCCGGCACGCGCACGGTCATCGACATGGGCGGACAGGATTCGAAGGCGATCAGCATCGGCGCTCAGGGCGAGGTGCTGGACTTCGTCATGAACGACAAGTGCGCGGCCGGCACCGGGCGCTTTCTGGCCAATGCCGCCGACGTGATGGGCATCGGCCTCGATGAAGTTGGCCCGCTCTCGCTCAAAGGCAAGCAGCCGGTAAAGATCACCACCGTGTGCACGGTGTTCGTCGAGTCCGACATCCTTTCCTATCTCGCGCTGGGAAAGAAGCCGGAGGACATCCTGAACGGAGTGCACCTGGCGATCGCGCGGCGTACGGTATCGCTGGCGCGCCGCGTGCCCATCGAACCGCAAATCACCATGACTGGCGGCGTGGCCCGCAACCTCGGAATGGTGCGCGCGCTCGAACAGGTGCTGGGCGCCACCTTGCAGGTGAGCACCGAGGCGCACTTCACCGGGGCCATCGGCGCGGCGCTGTTCGCGCTGGAGAAGACCGAACAAGGCTCGGAATCGCACATAGGGAGCTCCGCACATGCATAGGGTGGCGGGAATCGACGTAGGCTCGGCCATCACCAAGGCGGTGGTGATAAGCGACTCCGCGGGTCAGGCATCCGTGATAGGCCGGGGCTCGGCGCGGACCGGCGTCGACCTGGAAAAAGCGGCCGCCGAGGCGCTTGCCGGCGCCGCCGCCGGCGCCGGGCTGCAGCGCGCGGCGGTGGAGTATGTCGCCACGACCGGCTTTGGGCGCTACAGCGTCAGCTTCCGCGATCTCCAGGTCACCGAGATTACCAGCGGCGCTCGCGGGGCGCGGCACCTGTTTCCACACGCCACCGCGGTGCTCGATGTCGGCAGCCAGTGCACGCGCGCCATCGCGTTAACCGAAACCGGCAAAGTGCGCGGATTCAAAACCAACGACAAGTGCGCGGCCGGATCGGGCAGCTTCATCGTACGCGCCGCCAAATACCTGCAGGTGGACTTGAACGACGTCGGCGAGATCGCCTTGCGCGCCGGGAGCTCGCAGCCCATCTCGAGCATCTGCGCGGTGCTGGCGGAAAGCGAAATCATCAACCATGTCTCGGCCGGAGTCGCTGTCGAGGATATTCTCTCCGGCATCTACGATTCGCTTGCGGACCGTGCCGCGATGCTGCTGAAACGTGCCGGCATGGGGCAGGAACTGGTCCTGATCGGAGGCGTAGCGCGGCAAAAAGCTATGCTGCGCGCACTGGAGAGCCGTCTGAAGGTCCCGGTCAGCGTGCCCGCCGATTGCGAGTACGTGTGCGCTCTTGGAGCTGCGCTGCTCGGCCTCAAACGCCTGACAGCCCAAGCCGGCTCCGGAGCCCTGAAGCCGGCACTCTCGATTTGAACTGAAACGGACCTGCGGCTCGCAGAAACTGCCTGCGAGCCGCGGCCGACTCAGGTTAGCGAGGAGGTTCCTGCTTAGGAGGTTCCTTCTCTGCCTTCGGTTCCGGACGGGCCTCTGGCTTCGGCGCCGGAGGAAGCTGCCGATACGGCGAGTAGCGCCGCAGCGAGCAGCAGCGACCGAATTATTGTGGTCCGCATTGGCCCTCCTGAAGGTTGCGTGTTTTGTCCATACCTATATGGGAAGCTTTTGCGGGCCAGGGGTTTGTCCCAGTTTTTGGCGTACATGGATCGAGGTACGACCCGATGGCCAGCCCCCGTGTCGACTCCCAGCTGCGCACGTAACCTCCGCAAATGCCGCTGAACTGCCGAATGTGTGCAAGAGATTGCACACATTTCGCGCAAACTTCTTGCCAACCAGCAATAAACCATGTTTAATGAGCGGTTTGCGTATGGATGACTTTGGTAATCAGAATGCCAGGGACATTGCCAGTTCACAACGGCCAGGACTAGAGGGCGAGATGTTGGGTATCTTTAAAGCCGCGCAAGCGCTGCTCTTTGGAGGATGCAGGCACAAAAGAATGGGCTGGCCCATTTGGCTGGGCGGTTCCTCTTACCGGGTCTGCATGGATTGCGGCATCAAACGCCTGTTTGATGAGAGGACCCTGCGCGAGTATGGCCCTTACAGCTACCACATTAACGAACTGCTCGGACGACAGGGCTGAGCTCAGGACGACGGTTTTTTCCAGGCGATAGCCCCAACGCGAAAGAAATAATATCTTTCGATATCAACTCTTTCCGGACCCGCCTGCTGGAGCAAGGCCCGAAGCTCGTCCCCGGTGTACGATCGCCACACCGAGGCCACGCTGTCATGCCGGGTGATGCGGCTCCGCCAGAGCGGGCGCGCGATCCAAACCATGGCCAGGTGCAGATAACTGCGGGCCAGGTCATTAATCAGCAGAGCCGTCCGCGCCACGCGCAATGCCTCCTGCGCAAACCGCACCATCGCGGCGGGCTCCAGGTGGTGCGCAAACAGCCCGCAACTGACGACATCGAAGCTCTCGTCCGCAAACGGCAGGTGGAGCGCGTCGCCCACGACCGAGGGCGCCCCATTCTGAAGGTGGGAAAGCGAGCGATCGAGGCAGGTGGCACGCAGGACAATATTGCGTCTGCCTGCGCGTTCGACCGCGGCGCGGGGGGTGTCCGCCATTCCGGAAGCGACTTCCAGCACTGATAATTCGCGCCCCGGGGCATGATCCATCACGCGATCGAGCATTGTCAGGGTGGCCGAGGTTCCACCCAGCCAGCGATTGACGCGTTTGAGGTCGGCGAATGCCTCTCGCAGTTCGGATTCACTCCCGGCATCGCTGTCCAGCAGTTCGGGAACAGAAACTCGTCTCACACACTCTCCTCGCTTCGCCGGGCCTCAATCCGATTCAATAACATTGCGAAACAGATGACAACGTCAAGGCTAAAACCCAGGCCGGAGCGGGCTCCGCAAGCATCTTGACTCTTCCGCAAAAATGCGAGAGGCTCGCTTTTCCGGGCGCTCACGCCGCTGGGGATCCCGTTACGTCCAGCATAACCTCCCTGATCAGCGCAGCCGAGCGTGGCGACTCTTCCGCCGCGGAAGCGCTTTTTGCGGCTCTGTACTCCGAGCTGCACCGTCTGGCCAAGCGCGAACTGTCGCGGCCGGGAGTTCCAGTGACCATGGGAGCTACCACGCTTCTGCACGAGGCTTATCTTGATATGGCCGGGCGTGAGGGTCCTGCCTTTCCGGATCGGGGGCGGTTTATGGGATACGCCGCGCGGGTGATGCGGGGGCTGATCATCGATCATGCGCGTAACCAGCGGGCCCAGAAGCGGGGCGGACAATTCGAGATCACTTCGCTCGCGACCGACGTGGGGGAGCATGCCGTCGACTGCCGCGAACTCACCCGCGTCAGCGAGGCCCTGGACGAGCTGGCCAAAGTGGAGCCCGCGCTTGCGGAGATTGTCGATCTGAAGTTCTTCTGCGGCTTTTCTTTCGGCGAGATTGCCGGAATGCAACACGTTTCGGAACGCACGGTACAGAGGAATTGGGAAAAGGCGCGCATCTACCTGCATCACAGCATGCGCACAGAATTACCTTCCTGAGGCAGCCATGTCCGCTCCCGGCCGCGATCAATGGCAGATCCTGAGTCCTTATCTGGACCGGGCGCTCGCCCTGCCCGAGGAGGAACGCGCAGCCTGGCTGGCGTCGCTCGCCGAACAGAATCCCGACCTGGCCGGCCATCTGCGGGCGCTTTTGCAAGAACATCGCGATCTTTCCCGCGAAGGATTCCTCGAGCAACCTCCGGCTCCGCCGAAAACCGAAGCCGGGCTCAGCGGCCGGCAGGTTGGCGCCTACCGATTGATTTCACCCATCGGCGAGGGAGGGATGGGCAGCGTCTGGCTGGCCGAGCGCAGTGACGGGCGCTTCCAGCGCCGTGCCGCCGTCAAGTTTGTAAGTCTCTCCCTGGCCGGCCGCGGGGGCGAGGAACGGTTCAAGCGCGAGGGCAGTATTCTTGGCCGGCTGGCGAATCCACACATCGCCGAGCTTCTCGACGCCGGCGTCTCTGCGGATGGGCAGCCCTATCTTGTGCTCGAACACGTCGAGGGCGAGCACATCGACCAGTACTGCGACCGGCATAAGCTCGATGTCGAAGCCCGGGTGCGCCTTTTTCTGGACGTTCTTACTGCGGTCGCGCATGCGCATGCCAATCTGATCGTGCACCGCGACCTCAAGCCCTCCAATGTACTGGTCAGAAATGACGGACAAGTGAAGCTGCTGGACTTCGGAATCGCCAAGCTGCTGGAAGATGAAGGACGGGCTGGCGCTCCCACCCTGCTCACGCAGCAAGCCGGCGGCGCACTCACCCCTGCCTACGCGGCGCCCGAGCAGATAAGCGGCGGACCAGTAACAACCGCCACCGACGTCTACGCGCTCGGGGTGCTGCTCTACGTGCTGTTGACGGGGAGGCATCCCGCCGGCGCCAGCACCCGCTCAGCCGCGGACCTGGTGAAGGCCATCGTGGACACTGAGCCGCCGCGCATGTCGAGCGTGGTTACAGGCGGGGTTGAGCGGGCTTCCCCGGAAGCCGCTCCCAACCGGGCCGCGACACCGGAGAAGCTGGAACGGCTTCTGCGCGGTGATCTCGACACCATCGTAGCCAAGGCGCTGAAAAAGAATCCGCAGGAGCGCTATCCCTCGGTGACTGCGTTGGCTGACGATCTTGAGCGATATCTCTTGCACAGGCCCATCCGCGCTCGCCCGGACACCTTCAGGTACCGCGTCGCCAAGTTCGTGCGACGGAATCGTGCGACCGTCGCGCTTGCGGCCGTGGCATTCCTGGCGGTGGCGGCGGGCATCACCGGAATGCTGATTCAAGCGCGCACCGCCCGGGCACAGCGCGATTTTGCCTTCCGGCAGCTCTCCCGGGTGGAAGCGGTAAATGATCTCAACTCCTTCCTGCTCTCCGATGCAGCTCCATCGGGCAAACCGTTTACGGTGAACGATCTGTTGGGACGCGCCGAGCACATCGTTGAGCGGCAGGGAGGCAGCGATCCCAATCGTGTGGAATTGCTGGTTTCGATCGGCCGGCAGTATGCGACCCAGGAGGAAAACGATAAAGCCCGGCGGCTGCTCGGAGAGGCATACGAACTTTCACGCAGCATGACCGATCATTCGACGCGCGCCCGGGCTTCCTGCGCCTTGGGCAACGCTCTCTCCCTCGGCGGCGACCCGGTGCGCAGCGAAGCCCTGATCCAGGAAGGACTCGCCGAGTTGCCGGCAGAGCCGGGGTTCGCGCTCGACCGCATGTTCTGTTTCCTGCGCGGCAGCGATGTGGCGCGGGAACGCGGCGACTCGGTGCAGGGGATTGCCAGGGTGCAGGCCGCCCGAGAGGTGCTGAAGAACTCTCCCTTTGATTCCGACCTGCTGGAAATGCACGCGCTGATGAACCTGGCGGAGGCCTACCGCGCGGCTGGACAATATCGCGAGGCGATCGCCGCGTTCGAGCAAACCTCGGCGCTGATGGGTTCGCTCGGCCGCGATGACACGCAAAATGCCGGGACGCTGTTCAACAATTGGGCCATGGCGCTGTTCCAGTCCGGCCGGATACGCGAGGCGGAGGGAGTTTTCCGGCGCGCCATCGACATCAGCCGAGCTGGTCCGGGCGCAGAAGCGGTCGCGCCGATGCTGCTCAACAACTATGCCCGCACCCTGCGTGAATTGGGCCGCCTCGACGAAGCCTCCGCCTACGCCGAGAGTGCCTGCGCCAAAGCACAGCAGGCGGGACACGAGGTGGTGGTCAACCAGTCATTGATCGAGCGCGCCAGGATCTACCGCGAAAAGGGAGACCTCGACCGGGCAGAGGCGATGTTGGCGGAGGTTGAACCGCGGCTGCGCCGGAATCTTCCGCCCGGTCACTACGCGTTCGCGGGGGTCGCTTCGGAGCGGTCGCTGATTCTTTTGGCGCGTGGCGACCTCCCGGCGGCTCTCGCGATGGCCAACCAGGCCGTAGCCATCGTCGAGGCTGCTATCAAGGCCGGAGGGCAGGGCGCCGGCTTGCGGCCGATTTTCCTTCTGCGGCGATCCGAGATCGAATTTGCGATTAGGAAGCAGGACGATGCGGCGACTGACGCCACCCTCGCCGTAAGCCTGCTGCAGAACGCCTCCCAGCCAGGCACGTTTTCCAGCAATCTCGGCCACGCCTACTTAGCGCTTGGACGCGCTCTTGAAGCCCAGGGCAAAGACGGCGAAGCCCGAGCCGCCTTCCGCTCGGCTGCGGAGCACCTGCGACAGTCTCTCGGCGCCGATCACCCGGAAAGCCGCACTGCGGAGCAGCTTGCGGCGCAGCCCTCCGGCCGTTCCTGACCCCGAATCCCGTTCAGCCTCAGCGGGGCCACGCGGGCGCACCTGGATCCCGATGAAGATTATTTCCAACAGCAGCATGCCGCAATCTTCTGACGCTGGGGAGGGCCGCCGCTCTGGCAGGCAGGACGGCAAACGGACGACCTGACGCCGCGAGGCTGCTTATCGGCAGCGACCAGTGTAAAATGTCGCGCTCCGACTGCGAACATGGACACCTTTAAAGCTTACGTGATCGAACAAGACGCAAATGGCAAGGCTTCCGGCCGGATGACCACCATGTCACCAGGCCAGCTCGATAATGGCGAAGTCACCCTCCGGGTTCACTACTCCAGTGTGAACTACAAGGACGCGCTGGCCGCTACCGGCACGGGAAAAATCATCCGCCGTTTTCCCTGTATCGGCGGGGTTGATATGTCGGGCGAAGTTGTCACCAGCTCGGACCCTGGGTTCAAGCCGGGCGACAAGGTGCTCGCCACCAGTTTCGACATCGGAGTTTCCCACCACGGCGGATATGCGGAGCTTGCGCGCGTTCCTGCTAAGTGGGTGGTCCGGTTGCCGGCGGGTATGGACCTGATGGAAGCAATGGCGATTGGCACCGCCGGCTTCACTGCCGCGCTCTCGATCATCCGCATGGAAGAAAACGGACTCGCGCCTGCGAACGGGCCGGTCATCGTGACGGGTGCGAGCGGAGGCGTTGGATGCCTGGCCATCGACATGCTTTCGGGTCTCGGCTATCAGACCGCCGCGCTTACCGGCAAAGAGACGGAGACCGATTACCTGCGGCGATTGGGCGCGACCGAGGTCAAGCTGACGCGAAGCATCGATTTTGCCAAGGTCCGTCCGCTCGAGGCCAGCCAATGGGCGGGCGCGGTGGATAACGTCGGGGGGCCGATCCTGCACTGGGTTCTGGCTACCATGAAGCAGGCCGGCGCCGTGGCCAGCGTCGGAAACGCCGCCAGTTTCAAGCTGGAGACCACCGTGTTTCCTTTCATTTTGCGCGGCGTGTGCCTGCTGGGCATCGATTCGGGATACATTGGTTTTCCCGCCCGGCAGCGCGTGTGGGATCGCCTGGGCTCCGACCTCAAGCCTCGTCACCTGGCCGACATCGCCCACATTATCGACTTCGACGCGCTCCCGGCCTGCTTCGGCGACTTCATCGCCGGACGCACAAAAGGCCGGACGGTGGTGCGCATCGCGGCCTGAACTGGTGGGAATGCCGGTTTCCCAAGAAATACGGAAGGACGGGAAATGACAAACTCGAAACTTCAAGCAGCACTCGATGAACTCCAAAGGCTGCGCGATACCGTAAAGGGGTTCAAAGAACGCAACGGGGCGTTGCCGGTTCCGGACAGCGACGCAGGCCGCGCACTCTTCGCATTGCAGGCCTTCGTCAGTGAGCTGCAGAAACTGAATCTTGGCAACATACTCAATCTCAAAGTCTAGATGGACGAAATCGAATCGTAACGAGGATTTTATGGCGGCTTCCCATTGGCCTACCGTATTTGACAATCCGGGGAAATGGGGCTAGTGTTGCAAATGAGCGAGCACCTCTTCTCTCTCTTTCAGATCTCCTGAACTAAGTCAGCCCATCTGAAGTACCCCCTCTTAGCCCACAGCACGCAACCCAAGGAGGTTGACATGTTTGCTCGCATCGTTTCCATGCAACTGAGGCCGAACACCCGCAGAGAATTCACCGAGAAGTTTGAGAACGAAATCGTCCCGACCCTTAAGAAGCAGCAGGGGTTCCAGGACGAGATCTTGTTCGTCGTTCCGGGCGGACCGGAAGTGGTCGCAATCAGCCTGTGGGACTCGAAGCAGAACGCGGAAACTTACAACCGCGCGACCTACCCAGAGGTGCTGAAGACCCTGGCGAACTTGGTCGAGCCGACTCCCAAGGTCCAAACCTGTGAGGTTGCCTACTCGACATTTCATAAGATCGCCGCTTCCGTAGCGGCCTAAGGCGGCCGGGTGTGTTGGTTTGATGGAGGGCGGCCAAGTCCGCCCATCTGAGCAGAAAAGAAAACAGAAGAGAACCGAGGTTCCCAATGCTTACGAAGGTCATGAAGGACGAACGCCATCGGATGAGAAAGGATACTGCGTTGCTGATTAGCAAGGTTCTGATGATGGTGTGTTTGGCAGCGGGCGCAGTGCCTATCTTTCGATGGGCGGGAACTGTGGCGGTTGTAGCGACTGGTCTGTTGTGCTCAGCAGCGATAATCGCCAAGTCCATGTTGCAGCGAAACCCGTTGCCTGCTGGGGAATCAGCTGGTAGACAGCAGACCCCCTGGGCTGTCGAGGTCAAATCGAGCCACCAGAAATCAGTGCATTGGGTTGAGAAACTCCAAGGAGTGGCGGCCGCTTGAAGCTTGCCGAAAAGTGCGTTTGAGGAGAATGCCGGTATGAAGAACATCTACGTGGGTAACTTGGATTTCAGCGCAACCGAAGAGGGGCTTCGGACATTGTTTGCAGCTCACGGGGCCGTCGAGACGGTCACGATAGTCAGGGATCGGGCAAGCGGTCAACCGAAGGGGTTTGCGTTCGTGGAGATGACGGATGCTAGTCAAGCAGGACAGGCGATTACTGGCTTGAACGGTACGCTGTTTGATGGCCGCGCTCTGAAGGTTAGCGAAGCCCTTTCCAAGGTCGGACCCAGGCGGGGGCATGATTAGCTGTTGCTGCGAGATTATCGCCGTCGTCAATTCTTAGGCTGAGTTTCGGGCGGGTGGCGCGCATGTCGCGCACACACCAAAGGATAGGGTCTTGCTTGTTCTCCCTCCGGCGGGAAGCATGACGTGATCAAAAATTGGAGGTTCTCAATGATTGTGAAACTTATCAAGTGGATTACTATTGCCGCATTGTTTTCGGCGTTGTTCTGGCAGCCCTTCGCGGAGAACCGCGTACTGCTGCAGTATGTGGTCTGGGCCGGAGCTATTGTGGTTTTCGCACAGGCGCTTCGTGCCGGTAAGTACCTCTGGATTGGTTTATTTCTCGCAGTGGCTGTTTTTTTCAACCCCATCCGACCGGTCGCCTTTTCTCCCCGCGTATCTCTGCTTGTGAATGCGATCACTCTGGTTCTGTTTATGGTCTCGCTAGGTCGAGGATTGAAGACAAAACCCAGGCTGTCCATCGCCTCCATCACGGACCGCACGCCCGGAAGCGAGTCGCTATGATGTTGCACGATACCCAAAACAGCCGGGCTTGATCCAGGTCCATCGGCCTACAGAAGAAGAAAGAATGGCGGCCGCCGCGACGATGAAGAACGCCTTTAACCACGCTGGGTCTGCACTGGCGGAACTGCAGGCGTCTTGAAGGTGAAGGGAGGCTCGATGACAGACACCGCAAAAGCTGGAACTATCATGATGCAAGCGGGCACGCTCATCCCGGAATCCCTGCGAGTAGAAGCCGAACCTTATTGGCATGGCTGGGAAATCATTCAAGGCTTGAATGGCGATATCCTGGATCGAAAGATCCGGAGAGCGGGCTGGAGCTTCTTCTTCATGGCTGAGAACATTCAGGCGATGGTATGGGGCTTTGTGGGTAAGAAAACCGTACGCAGAGCAGTGCAGCGAGTCTTGGGAAAAGTAAAACTGTCGAGGTTCAATTGCCTGGAAATAACGGAGATCTCTGCTCGACGTTTCCTGGGATTTCCCTACGTGCACCTCTCGGCTCACTCACGCCATTTCCAGAGAACCTCACTTCTACAACCGCATGCTGAACGAAGCCGAGCGGAAGAGGCTGCCGCGTGGTGCGTGGGGTAGTGTTAGAAGGGAACCAACAGTGAAGAAAAGTTTACGAGGCATGCGGAACCGGCCCACGGCATCGTTTGCCATCATCCGATACAACTTGCGGACCTATGAGCCCGGTGGCGTCATGGCCATACTTAAGGGGCGCGAGAAAGCCGAGGTGACGGTTCAGGACCTCGAGAGTGGACAGAGCAGAGAAGATTGCCTAGCCGGCTGGGGTTACTTCCTGGAGAAAACAGATTTGCGGCCCGGAATGGACCCGCAGAAGGCCACCTCTCTCCGGCAGATTCGTATGGATATCCGCGAATCTAAAAGCCTCTCCAGAAACTCCTGAGCAATGAGTTCATGCGGGGGCTTCCATGATCTGGAGGCCGAGTTTGGCTTATCGGATGGCGTTAGTGAACCCGCTGATCGCTACGCCGGGTGCGCTTGCGGCAAAGGCAGCGGGCGCGCCAGCCCGAACTTTGTTAGCATCCAGATCACTGGCCAAGCCGGATCGAACTCCCATCGCCGCATACTGAACTTGGACGATGCCGGATACTGGTGATGGTTGTTGTGCAACCCCTCGCCGCCGGTCAACCAGGCGACGCTGCGCAGGTTGGTGGCGGTGTTGTCGAAGTTCTTGTAGCCGGCGAAATGGCAGACGCTG
>Ga0335081_10017681_pt1 | contig 11543 bp, 11 predicted proteins | sample Lox_Sample_35_FD_206713 | JGI IMG/M metagenome (GOLD analysis project Ga0335081, IMG submission 206713) | Soil microbial communities from Loxahatchee National Wildlife Refuge, Florida, United States - Lox_Sample_3.5 | ecosystem: Environmental > Terrestrial > Soil > Wetlands | place: USA... | reverse complement strand
CTACGTGTCGCTATCCGATTCCGTGCGCCGCTCGGCGTTCCTCGCCACCTTGCGGTCGGTCATCAACGTCAGTGGCCAGCGCATTGACGCCAGCGATCGGCTGTACCTCACCGCGGGCATTCCAACCCTGATCCTGTGGGGAGCGGGTGATCCGGTCATTCCCGCCAGCCACGGCGAGCGGGCGCACGCGGCGATCGTCGGCAGCCGTCTTGAGATCTTCGACGGGGTCGGCCACATACCGCAACTCGAGGCCCCGGAACGCTTCGTCGCCGAACTCGAACGGTTCCTCAAGGAGACCAAACCCGCGCGGTTCGATGCGCGCGCGTGGCGCGCCCGATTTCAGACAAGCGCCGACGCGCCGTAGAAGCAGAGCACGCCGCGACGAGGAGCCGGACCGCCTCCGGTTGGGTCAATCCCCGGGACGGTCCGAGCCTTCGGCAAACGTCCCCTCGTGGTCTTCGTCGGGGTGTTCGTCCGGCTCCGCCTGGCCCTCGGCGAAGGATCCGACCTCGTCGTCCTCGGGATAATCCTCGGGATCCGCCTCACCTTCGGCGAAAGTCCCGACCTCATCGTCCTCGGGGTGCGCCTCGGGATCCGCCTCACCTTCGGCGAAGCTCCCACGGTGCAGACGCTCGCGCTTGGCTGGGTCATTTGCGGACATGTCGACCTCCTCACTGGCTGGGTGAAGCCGATTTGCTTCGCGAGGAGTATTGGTCCGCGGGTGCGTGCGGGCGTCCGTATTTACCCGAACGACCGCGCGGTGACCCCGCCTTGAAGAGCTCCGCTATCTGTCTGAACCAAGACCCGACGGCTGGCGAGCGGTCGAGTTCGGCACGTGGCCGGGCCGACCCTTCCACCAGTCGATCGGGACGATGCGGGTCGCCACCTGGAGCGTCAGCTCGTCGAGGTGCTCCGCGAGCTGCGCCACCCCGACCAGCATCTCGGCGAGCTGGTGATCATCGACCGCGCCGACGTAAAGAAGATTGGCGATCCGGTTGACGTCGTCGGTGACCTCGACGTGCCGATCCATGATCTCGGCGTACATATCCGAGCTGAGCATGACCGCGGCCCAGTGTGCGAGGACGTCGTCGTACTGGCCCTGGAGGCGGACCATCGCGTCGCGAAGCCGAACGCGTCGCTCAGTAGTCGCCAGCGCGTCCTCGACCGCGGCGACAAAGCGCGGCGTGTCGCCGACCGCCTCGGCGCCGGCGCCGACCGCCTCACGTGGGAACACAAGGTTGCCCATCCGAACCGTGTCGTGCGCCCCGGCCGGGATCAGACCCGCCACCTCGGCGATCGCCACCCAGACCAGTCGGGCGGTCCCGACGAGTTGGAGCATCACGTACTGCGCGAGCACGGTCCAGCGCTCGCGGTTCCGTCGCTCGATCGCCTCGTTGACCACGGCGACGGTGAGCATCACGACGATCAAGCTCGAGGTGAGGCCGGCGAGGAGCCCGTGGTGATCCCAGAAGCCCGGCTCGACGAAGTCGGAGACCACTCCTGCGACCAGTCCGAGGACAGCCAGAACTCCCAGCGCGCGCGTCTCGCGGAGGTACGACTCGATCGAGTCCGAGCGCAGCGGCCCTGACGCTTCCCTCTTCACGGCCGTCACGTTACCCCCGGAACTCGCGCGAGGACAGTCGGATGACCGCCAATCCCCGCCGCGATCCTGAGCACCGCCATGCCGGTCTCCGCACCCAGCGCGGCCGCAGGATCCGCGACGCGGCCGATGCAGGCTACGCCGGCGAGCCCGATCTATGCGCGGTGACGAGGACCGTGGCCATGCTCGATCGGATGCGGCGTCCCAGCCGCTCGTGGAGAGCGACGACCTCCATCTCGAGAGCGTGGCGCCGGTCGGCCGAGAGACGCGAGTAGGACGAGATCGTCCGTAATAGGCCGTTGAGCTCGTCGGCGGTGTGCTCGGCCACCATCGGCAGGCAGGCGACCCGCACATCCCCGAACAGCGGCGCGGCGTTTGCGCGGGCGACGTCCTGGCTCCCGATCCACGCCCACACCTCGGAGACGTTCTCGCGTCGCTGCTCGGCGCCCTCGACCGTGGCTGCGAGATCGCGGTAGACAGGCCAGCCTGCCGCGAGCTCGGGCGCGATCCTCCGAAGCGCCGCCAGCAGCGGGGCCTGGTCATCGGTCTCAGCTTGGAGACCGCAGTGCTGAATCAGGGCGAGGGTTCCGCCGGGCACGAGCATGCGAGCCGCCTTCTCCCAGCCGACGTCGGGGTCGATCCAATGGAAGGCGGCCGCCGAGAACACCGCCCGAAAATGGGACGGAGGGAGGTGGGCGTCCTCAAAACGCGCGTCCACGAACTCCACCTCACCGGCGCCCGCCAGGTTGCGCTTGGCCAGCGCCGCCAAGCGCCGTCCGGGCTCCACGGCAACGACACGAAGCCCGCGGTCGACGAGACTGGTGGTGAGCTGACCGGTACCGCACCCGATCTCGAGCACGGCGCCGCCGGTCTCGACTCCCGCGACCCAACAGGCGTGGTCGATGAGCTCGTCGGGATACGCCGGACGGTGGCGGTCGTATTCGGCCGCGATTTCGTTGAACACGATCGCGCCGGCGCGGCGGGGAGCACCCAGGCTCGTCATGTCCCGCAAGCTAGGGCAGCTTCCGGACGTCCCCGGCCGCTCGTAATCTTGGGCGGGATGCGGCTCGAGGGGATCCACGCCGGGGACATCGTCGAGGTTGATCGGCTCGGCCGTCGCTTCCATGCGCTCGTGACCGACAACGCTCCCGGCGGGCTCGCCTTCCAGCCACTCGACAAGCGGATCAGCTATCGGAGCTGCCGCGCTCACGAGGTCCGCGCGCACTGGGCCAAGCGCGGCAGGCCAAGATCGACCGACGAGCCGCTCAAACCCTCGCCACTTCAACTCGAACTGGACACGACCGTGCGCTGAGGGGCGCGCCGCGGTTCCGCGGCGCGCCCACCCTTCGCGGCTAACGCCGCTTGTGCTTGCGGGTGTCGCGAATCGTTCCGATGCCCGGGATCGACGTGACCGGTTGGTTGGTCACCTGACTCCAGCCTCCCTGTGAGGTCGGCGTCGGTAGCCCGCTCTTGGTTTGGCCGTAGAGGACGAACTGGATCGCGCCGAACTCACCCTGCACAGTCTCGGTGGCGTGACTCGACGCCCCGTCCCAGTGGATGCCCGTGATGAAGACCGTCTTGAGCATGTACTGAACGATGGGGTTCGCCATCCCGGTCGGGCCGGGCCTGCGAACCACGATCTCGACAGAGGCCAGGTGCATCCCGGACGAGAGATCCTGGAACAGCAGCGCGCTGTACTTGTCGAGCGGCTTGACGAACTGGAATCCCTGGAAGCTGACCTTGCCGGCGCCGGCACCGGCCGAGGCGCTCCCGATACTGACGGTGTTCATCGCGCCGAGCGAGAACGATGTCAGCTCGAACGCCTTGGTCGTGCTCGCGTTCTGCGGATTGGTCGCCTCGCCCAGCGGGGTCGAGTCGAGCTTGCCCAGGTCGTTCGCGGGAGCGAGGTACATGAGGATGTCCTCGCTTCCGCCACCTGAGGAGACGGAGCCCGATGTCCCCGCCGGGCCGGTGGCGCCGGTCGCCCCGGGCGGTCCCTGGATGCCCTGTTGACCCTGTGGACCCGTCACTCCCTGTGGGCCTTGCTGGTTCCAGGTGATCTGTTCCTCGCCGCCGTTGCAATTTGTGTCGTTGGTGACATCGGGGTCAAGCACCCGCAAGCTGCCGACCGGCTGACCAGTCTCACTGTCGGCGGGGTTCGTCAGCACGCACCCCGTGTATGTGGTTCCTGTACCGCCGATCTGCCCAACGGCAACGGCGGCTCCGACACCGAGTGCAGCGACCGTTGGCACCAGCACCTTCAATGACGCACTGAAGCGTCGCCCGCGTCGCCCGACTGCGCCCACGGGCCACCGACCGTCTTCACGGCTCATCCCAAACCTCCGGTTTCCTCGGCGCCCCCTACGCCGTGGAACGATTCAACCAGAGCCGCCGAGGCCGGGGCAACAATTCGTTGTCAGGCTAGGGCTTCTCGCGGACCGGCTTGGCCTCGAGCCAGGCCCGCTCCATGGCCGCGCGTGCGCGCACGAGATCCTGGTCGAACAGCACCTGTTCGTCGGGGTCGAGAGCTCCGCGCGGCGCGTTCACATACGCGGCATAGGCTTCGGTGGCCGCGCCGACATCGTCATGGAACCCAATCATCTTGTTACCTCCGGCCCGGGCATCCCGAGGTTCACCAGATACCCGCTCGATGGCGTGAACTAACCGCCCCGAACCCATGCAATGACCGCGTCAGCGGAGGGTCGAGCCCACGATCGTCGGCGGCCGTGCGCCGAGGAAATAGATTCCGGGGAGGCCCGCGGTGTGGAAGCGATCGTTCGGGTTGTCCTCGAGGGTGCTGTCCCTGATAGCCATCGTTCCGGTGCGGTCGTCGCTGACGAAGAAGATCGCGCCGCCGCCCTCGTTGGCGTGGTTGCCCATGAACACGCTGTCGGTGACGGACAGCGTCATCCTGTCGCCGTCGTTGTAGATCGCACCTCCGCTGCCGCCGCCCGGGGTGCCTTGCTGTGCGGGGTTCGCGCCATTGCCGGTCGCGCGGTTGTCGATGAACCGGCAGTTCAGCACGGTCCACGACACGCCGATGCTGCTGAGCGCGGCACCGTTGCTGCAGGCGTTACCACTGAAGCGGCTGCCCACGACGTACACGGGAAGGTCGCGGTACTGCGAAAGCGCCCGCACGGCCGCCCCGCCGATGTCGGGGCCGGAGCGCTCGCAGCGATTTGAAATGAATGCCGAATCGACGATGCGCAGGCGCCCGCCGCGGTCGAAGATCGCCCCCCCTCCCCCGCCGTCGAAGTCTGCGCCGGTCGAGTTCCCGGCGCGGAACGTGATGTTCTGGACCACCAGTCGGGGCGTGGCCTGATCCTGGCAGTGCGACGTGGTCCACTTCTGCGCGGGGTCGCACGTGTCCATGTAAAGGATCCGGCGACGCCCCTCGCCGTTCAAGGTGACCAGTCCCCCTCCATCGAGGACCACCTCGCGGCTGGTGTTCACGACCTTGGCGGTGGCGTTCATCCTGATCGTGACCGGCTTTGGCCCGCACGAGAACCGGATGATCCCGCCGGCTCGCACGGCGGCGACGACGGCGGCAGACGTGCAGCTGGCCGGCGTCCCCCGCCCCACGATCCGAGCTTCGGCGGATGCCGCGAGGACGAGGCCGGCGAGCCACGCGGCCGCGACGATCCGACACGCCCTCATCGAGGGACGAGCTCATCGAGGACGTCGGCGAGGCCGCGCAGGTCGGGCAGCTCCCGCGTCGGCGCGGGGTCGCGGTGCTCACCCAAGCGATTGATCCATACCGTGCGGATTCCGAGGGCATGGGCGGGCACGATGTCGTGGAAGTGGCTCTGCGCGACGTGCACGTGCCGCGCAGGATCGGCGCCACTGGACTCCGCGAACGCCCGCCAGTGCCCGGGCGCGGGCTTATACGACCGGATCTCCGAAGCCACGATCGCGCCGTCGAAGGGGACCCCGATCGTCCGCATCGAAGCCTCGAGCAGATCACGGTCGGTGTTCGACAGCGCCACCAGCCTCCACCCCCGGTCATGAGCCTCCGCCAGCGCACCCGGGACCTCTCCGAACACCGGCCACCCCGGCAGCGACCGGCCGAGCGCGTCGCGCTCGTCGGCCGGTAGCGCGACGCCGGCCTCGGACGCGAGCTCGGCCAGCACCTCGGCCATCACGTCGCGATAGCTCCACGTCGGGTGCTCGCTCTGAACGCGGGGCTCGACCTCGTGGTAGCGCGCGAGCAGCCCGTCGGCGCTCGATGAGCCCAGAAGGCGGGCGAGCTCGGCGCGGATGCCGGCATTCCAGTCCACGAGCGTTCCGTAGCAGTCGAACGTGGCCCACCGGGGATCAGCCATTTCGCGAGCATATGCGACCAGAGCTGAGAGACAAACCGGTCTACAGGTACGATCCGATTCGATGCCAATCGAGTGGGCCGGTTTGGGGCCGGAGCTGCTGCTCGCCCTGGACCGAACGCGCGCCGAGCCGCTTCGGGTGCAGCTCGAGCGCGAGCTGCGCAAAGCGATCCGCTCCGGCAGGCTGGCCGCCGGCGAACGGCTCCCGTCGTCGCGGGCGCTGGCCGCCGAGCTCGGGATCTCGCGCGGGCTGGTGCTCGAGTGCTACAGCCAGCTCCAGGCCGAGGGCTTCCTCACGTCGCACACGGGTTCGGCGACGCGGGTCGCGGCGGGCGCGCTCGCGCCGCCGCCTGGCGCCGCCGCTACCGCACACTCGTCCGCGCCGGTGCCGACCGGCCCGGTGCCGGAGCAGCGGCTCGCGGTGGACTTCTGTCCCGGAGTTCCGGACCTCGCGAGCTTCCCGCGTGCCGACTGGGCGCGGGCGATGCGCGACAGCTGTCGCTCCGCCACGCCCGCCGAGCTCGGCTACGGCGACCCTCGTGGCACCGACGCCCTTCGCGGAGTACTGGCCGGCTATCTCCGGCGAGTGCGCAGCACGGTCGCCGACGCGAACCAGATCGTGATCTGCGCAGGCTTCGGCCAGGGGATCAACCTCGTGCTCCGATCGCTCGCCGGCGACGGCGTGCGCAGGGTGGCGATCGAGGATCCCGGGGACGACGACTACCTCGCGATCTGCTCGCGTCTGGGGATCGAGGCGGTACCCGTCCCGATCGACGAGCGGGGCATCGACGTCGGCGCGCTCACCGCGACCGACGTCCGCGCCGTGATCCTCACCCCCACCCACCAGTTCCCGACCGGCACCGCGCTCGCCCCGGAGCGCCGCCAGGCGCTCGTCGCGTGGGCGCAGCAGCGCGACGGCGTGGTCATCGAGGACGATTACGACGCCGAGTTTCGCTACGACCGCGACCCGGTGGGCGCCCTGCAGGGGCTGACGCCCGATCGCGTGGCGCTGATCGGCACGGTCAGCAAGTCGCTCGCGCCCGCCCTCCGGCTCGGTTGGATCGTCTGCCCCCACCGGCTGCTCGAGCCGGTGATGGAGGACAAGCGGCTGAGCGACCGCGGGTCACCCACGCTCGAGCAACTGGCGCTGGCGAAGCTGATCGAATCGGGTCGGTACGACCGTCACCTTCGTCGCATGCGCGAGGTCTATGGCCGGCGCCGCGACCGGCTGGTCGCGGCGCTCGCCGAGCACGCCCCTCACGTACCGCTCCACGGACTGGCGGCCGGGTTCCACGCCGTCGCGAGCCTCCGCCCCGACGCCGACGAGACGGCGGTCGTCAGGGAGGCGCGGGAACGCTCGATCGGCCTCTACGCGATGAGCGAGTTCCGGCCCGGCCCGAGCTTCGGCCCGCCGCAGATCGTGCTCGGGTTCGGGAACCTTGCCGAGGCCGCGATCGGAAGCGGCATCGAGGCCGTCGCGGACCTGCTGTGAACCAGCCGCCCAAAGCGGCTCACTAAACCGGGACGGAATTGGCTCTTACCGGAGAGCCGCTTGGCGCCTAATTTGTGGCGCCATGACCACCAGACACTCGACACCTCCGATTCTCTCGGCATCGGGACGTGCGCTGATCGCAAGCTCGATCGTTGCCCGGCTGCCGCTTGCGATGTTCAGCATCGCGCTGCTCGTCCACGCTCAGCAGCTGACCGGTTCGTTCGCCGTGGCTGGGATCGTGAGCGGCGCCTACGCGATCTCCGGCGCGGTCTCGGCACCCGTGCTCGGACGGCTGGTCGATCGGTGCGGTCAGACCAGGGTGTTGCTATTGGGGGCGACGCTCACCGCGCTCGCGCTCGTGATCACCGGCGTGTTGCCGGCGGGGACGCCGGCAGCGGTGCTGGTGGCGCTCGCCGCCGCGGCCGGGATGACGACCCCGCCGCTCGGGGCGTGCGTGCGGACGCTGCTGCCGACGATCGTCAGCCAACCGACGCGGCTCCCGGCGTTGTTCGCGTTCGAATCGACGGCGCTCGAGATCACGTTCGTGCTCGGGCCGCCGCTCGCGCTCGGACTCGGAGCCGTGTGGTCGATGGGCGGGGCGCTCGCAGCTGCGGGGGTGCTCATGCTCGTCTCGACGGTCGTGTTCGCCACCCGGGCGGCGTCGCGTGACTGGCGGCCGGACGCGAGCACTCCGCGCCGTCGTGGAGGGTCGCTCGGCTCGCCGGCGATCCTCGTGCTGGCGCTGATCGAACTCGGCTGCGGCGCGGTGTTCGGCGCCACCGAGGTCGGGATCACCGCCGCGGCTAAGGCGCTCGGCAGCACCGCGGCTGCCGGGCCTCTCCTCGGCATCTGGGGCGTGGGATCACTGCTTGGGGGAATCGCAGCGACGCGCTTCGGCGGCGGCGCGCGGCGCGCCGGCGGTCTGATCGTGCTCCTGACGGGGCTCGCCATTGCCCACGGAGCGCTGATCCTGGCCTCCGGGAGCGTGCTCGCGATCGGCGCGGTGATCCTGCTCGCCGGCGCGACGATCGCTCCTACCGCGGCCAGCATCTACGCGATGGTCGACCGGTTCGCGCCCGCTGGAACGGCCACCGAGGCATTTTCGTGGGCGCTGACGGCGGCCTACACCGGCGAGGCGCTCGGAGCGGCGGTCGGCGGCGGACTTGTACAGAGCGCCGGCGCTGCAGCAGCGTTCGCGTTTGTCGGGGCAGCCGGCGCGGTCACCGTCCTGGTTGCGGTGGTCGGACGGCATCGCCTCGACGACGCGTCAGATGAGCCGGTCGCCCCCGCCGGCGCGCAGGCCCACGCCCACGCGGCCTGATCAGCCGTTCGGGAACGCCACCCCGCTCAGCTCCTCGCACGCCTCGACCAAGCGGTCCTGTACTTCGGGATCGGAGGCGGCGGGGGCGGCGGCGCGCGCCCGGCGGTGGTAGAAGCAGCGGCCGCTCACGGTGGCGTCGCGATCGTCGCTGGTGGCCAGCCACACCTGTGTATCCGCGCCGAGCTGGAGATCGTCGGGCGCACCCGGGCCGCCCATCTTCGTCGCCACCCATCCCGGCTCGACCGCGTTCGAGAGCACGCCCGGCCAGCGCCGGGCGACCGCAAACGCGAGCACCACGTCGAACAGCTTCGAATCCGAGTACGCCTGCCCCCCGTTCCACCGCCGGCGGCGCCACTGCAAGTCGGACAGATCGGGGTCGCCGCCGCGGTGCATTCCCGAGGTCAGGTACACGAGCCGGTCCGGCTGTGTCATCAGCGCGGTCAGCACGTACGGCGCGAGCACGTTGATCGCGAACACGTGCTCGAGGCCGTCGCCGGTCTCGATCCGCGGTCCGCGGTATCCGACGCCGGCGTTGTGAATGACTGCGTCGAACCGCCCGGTCGCATTGGCCGCCTCCGCCACCGCGCGCGTCTGCCCAACGCTCGCGAGGTCACCGACGAGCGCATCGGCGGCGCCCGGCGTTGCACTCAGGGCCGCCTGCGCGCGCCGGCGATCACGGGCGTGCAGGTAGACCTCGTGGCCCTCGGCCACGAGCTGCCGGGCAGCGATCTGCCCGAGGCCGTCCGCCGACCCGGTGACGAGGACCTTGCTCATGGCCGGGAAACTACTGGCCCGTGGACAACGCCGAGATCGCCGACCGCCTCGAGACCTTCGCGATGATGCTCGAGCTCGTCGAGGCCAACCCGTACACGGCCCGCGCTTACCGCCGGGCCGCGGAGACCATCCGCGGCGCCGCCGTCCCGATCGCCGAGCTCGTCCGGCAAAACCGGGTCCGGGAGCTCCGCGGGGTCGGACCCGGGATCGAGGCGCGACTCCTGGAGCTCATACAGACCGGTCAGATCGCGGAGCTGAGCGAGCTCGAGCGGGAGCTGTCGCCCGATCTCGTCGGGCTCGGACGCTATCTCGGACTCACCGCGAGACGGTCGATCCAGCTGGCGCGTTCGCTTGGCGTGCGCACCGCTGACGAGCTCCGCGAGGCCGCGGCGGCGGGCCGCCTGCGCGACGTTCCCGGGATCGGCGCGAAGACCGAGGCCCAGCTGCTCGAAGCGCTCGCGCGCGAGGATGGTCCGCAGCCCCGCCCGGGACTGCTGCTGAACCGCGCCCGCGAGCTCGTCGGCGTGGTCGCCGCCGCCGTCGGCGGTGAGCCGGCGGGCGACGTCCGGCGGTGGCGCGACTCGTGCGAGTGGCTGGCGGTCGCGACCGCGGCACGCGATCCGGAGCCGGTGCTCGATCGCTTCGTCCGGCTCCCGCAGATCGTGGCGCTCGTCGAGCGGGAGGAGCGGCGCGCGATCGGGGTCACGGTCGAGGGTGTGCCGATCGAGCTCGTCGCCGCCGAGCCCGATCGATTCGGGACCGCCCTCGTCCGCGCGACCGGTTCGCGCACATACGTCGAGGCGCTCGAGCCGTTGCCGGACCGACCGGACGAGCCCGCCGTGTACGCGGCGCTGGACGTCCCCTGGTGTCCGCCGGAGTTGCGCGAGGAGCCGTTCCGAGGCCAGCCGCCGGCGCTGGTCGAGGTCGACGACATCCGCGGCGACCTGCACTGCCACACGACGTGGTCGGACGGGAGGGCGAGCGTCGAGGAGATGGGACGGGCGGCTCGCGAGCGCGGCTACGACTACCTGGCGATCTGCGATCACTCGCCGGCCGTCGGCGCCGTGCGCGGGCTCACACCCGACGACCTCCGCCGCCAGGCCGTCGAGATCGCGGCCGCGAACGAGGTGCTGGCGCCCTTCCGGATCCTCCGCGGGATCGAGTGCGACATCCTCCCCGACGGGCGCCTCGACCTTCCCGACGACGTGCTCGCTGAACTCGACTGGGTCCAGGCCAGCGTTCACGGCGGCCAGCGAATGCCGGCCCCGGAGATGACCCGGCGCGTCGAGGAGGCGCTCCGCAACCCGTACGTCCGTTGCCTGAGCCATCCGACCGGCCGGTACATCAACCGTCGCCCCGAGAACGCGGTCGACCTCGAGCGGATCTTCGAGGTCGCACTCGAGGAGCGGGTCGCGCTCGAGGTCAACGGTCTCCCCCTCCGCCTCGATCTGAGCGGCAGCCACGTCCGCGACGCACTCCGCGCCGGCGTCGAGATCGTGTGCTCGACCGACGCCCACTCGGTGATCGGCCTCGACAACATGGCGCTGGCGGTGGCGACCGCCCGGCGGGGCTGGGCGACCGCGGCGAACGTTTTGAACACGCGGCCGCTGGAGGCGATCCTGGCGTACCGCGGCCGGCCGCGCTGACCTCGCCGGCGGCTTGCGGCCGGCTGCGATCGCGGTTAACTCGGCACTCGGTCGGCGCGGTCGGTTGACTGCGCAGTTAGCCACACGGTAGGTGGCTGAACCCACGTTCACCGCGCGGGGGTTGGGCGAGTGAGCGGATAACCCGGACTCGCAGAGGCGACCGGCGTCGTGTGCACCCGCGCGTTATCGGCCGCCAACGCTGACGCCGCCGCTCGACGCCCGCCCAGCCGCCTTCTCGGCCGCCGCCGGATCACCAGAGCACACGCCACCGTTCTCCGCCTGCCGCAAAGGCGCCCGCGGACCGGCGACGAACACGAAGTGCTTGGCCGAGTCGATCACGTTCTCGGGCTGGCCCGCGGCCTCGACCTCGAGCTTCGTCGAGGCCTCGCCG
>Ga0335081_10017680_pt1 | contig 11544 bp, 10 predicted proteins | sample Lox_Sample_35_FD_206713 | JGI IMG/M metagenome (GOLD analysis project Ga0335081, IMG submission 206713) | Soil microbial communities from Loxahatchee National Wildlife Refuge, Florida, United States - Lox_Sample_3.5 | ecosystem: Environmental > Terrestrial > Soil > Wetlands | place: USA... | reverse complement strand
TGATTTCGCGTCGCGTTTGAACTGCACCCGGTACTGCAGGTAACGGGCGGGCGGACTGGCGACGGTGATTTCAGGAGACAACGGCGCCGCCGCAGACCAGCCGCTCCAGGTCTTTTCCGGTTTTTCCGTGTTGCCGGATCGGGTGGAAAATTCGAGCGCCGTGTTGGCCGGTACGTCCGCGTCCGGATGCAACTTCCCCCACAGGCTCTTTTGTTTCGCGTCAAAGGCTTTGGACGTGTAGATGCCGTTGGTCGCCAGCATGAAATCGAGCCGATACAGTTTTCCGGGATGGCTGGTGAGGGCGTAATATTCCTTTGGGTTTGCCGCATCCGGCAGCAGGGCCGAGACCTGAGAACCGTCACTGGTCTTCTGCAAAAGCTGCCAGTGATTCGGGCTGGCCACGGAATAAATCCGGCCTTTATCGCCTGTGCCGACCAACAAATCGCCATCCGGCAACAGGGTCATCGCGTAAATGGCCTCACCGGGTGCGCTCCAATAACGCTCGTGAAACCCGTTGGTATCAATCAGGTAAATGGCGCCTTGCGACGGGCCGCCTGCGCTCGTCCCGCCCTGGCCGGCGCCACCACCCGCCGTCACCGGGCCACCCGCCGAGGGTTGCGAAGTTCCATCGTCTGTGGGCGCAGCCGAAGCGTGTGAAGGGGACGGGGCGTTGGAAGAAGTCCCGGCTTTGGGCGCATTTTCGCTGCTCATCCCGGAACCGATGACCGAGAAAATTATTCCACCCGGACCGGAAGCAGAGGACGGTTCGGGCCGGGTACTGCCCGCAAAAGTAGAGGCGTATATCCGGCCATCGGGGGCGACCGAAATCTGTTTGATTTCGGTGTCCCCGGAGTTGAACACCACGAAGGCATGTCTGTCCTTGCCGATCCGGTAGAGGTAACCGTGCGGGCTGGTGCCGGCGAGGAGGTTCCCGTGCTTGTCCCACGCCAGCGCGTTGATGTGGGTCTCGTCGGTTTCGACATAGGTTTGCGCCACGGCCGGTGTGGAATTGGTCGGAGCCACCCGGAGGATCCTGCCGTGATTGCCAGTGGCCAGGTAAAGCGCACCGTCCTGGTCGAAGGTCATGGCCCAGATATAAGTCTCGCCGGGATTGCAATAAACCTCGGCGTGACCGTCCGGGTCGAGACGATACACCCGTCCGTTGGGCGACGTGGCGGCATAGAGCCGGCCTTTGCCGTCGAGGGCCAGGGCATGCACCATCACCTCGTTGGGCGCGAAGAAGACCGTCAACTCGCCCTTGGGCGTGAGTTTATAAACCTTGCCCTGATTGCCGGTGCCGAAAAACAAGTTGCCGTGCGCATCCTGAACGGCGGACCAGATGATCGGGTCGGTGGCGCTGGCCAGGTTGGTGATAGCCGGCGCCAGCGCCAGATGCCCGTCGCTGCCGAGTGAGACGTTGTCGAATTCGCCCGGTTCAAATTCGGCAAACGTGTCGTGGTCCACCTTTTCGGTTGTCACAGCCCGAACCACGGGCGCGAAACTCAGGACGAGCGACAACGAACTGACGAGCAGATTGAAAACGCGTCGTTTCATTTGATCCTCACAGGTAAGGTTAATTGTCCGCTGAACGTTCCTGCCACCGGGAAGTTCGTTTCCCAAAGCGTGACGCGGCTGAGGGTGGCCTTTTCGGTATTGGAATTTGGCGACGCAAACTGTGCCGCGACCGACGGCGGCAGGTCGGGGAGATTTTTCCCCTGCACGGAAAGGCCGGGCGCAGTTTGCAGCAATTTAACACAGACGTTTTGATGGGAACGGGTCAGGCGCAGCCGGTCCAGCACCTGATCCAGGGTTTGCGGCGGCACGCGCGGCGGTTCATCCATTCGCAACGCCGCATCGGCGTCCCCGACGAACAATTGCACCTGCGAGGCCCGCAAATCCGCAGGCACGGGAACCGACACGGGGATGCTGGACGGTTCACCTCGATAATTGCGCAAGCCAATGACCGCATTGAGCGTGTCCCCCGGCTTGACCTCGTCGCGATCCATTTCGAGTGAATCCAGCCGGGCCGATTTCCAGCCATTCACCATGCGGACGTGAAATGTCAGCGATTTTACGTTCGGGAATTCGCAAGGGTTGTCCAGCAACGATTCGTAAAGCTCAAGCTGACGCATGGCGAGGATATCGCCCGGATCCTCGCCACTGGCGGCATCTGAAAGTCTGACGGGCGGGTGTCCCTCAATTTCCATGAGCGTATCCATGAACATGGTCTGTTGTTCCTCCAATTCCTCGGTGTCGTAAATGGATTCCAGCAGCGAAATCGCAGAAATGACAGGTGTCAGCATCTGATTCTGGAACATTTCTCCCTGGAAATGTCGTTCTTGGCCGCCTGGCGCTTCGAGTTGCATCTCGAAATGCGTCGTGTTCGGTTTGCGTCCGATCTCGCCGGCGATGGCGGTCAGCCGGTCCTGATAAATCGTGCCGATGATCGGGCCGGTATTGGACAATTTGAACGAGCGCTGGACGGATTGCACCACGGTGAGGATTTCCGCCGAGGCCATGGGAATGTCCGCCGGCCCGGATTGCAGGAAAGGATGTCCGAAGGCAAGGATACGGTTACCCTTGCGCCAGGTGACCGTGCCGGTGCCGGTAATATCAAAATCGCCGCTCATCAACACCCCGGCCAGCGGCTGGCCAGGTTTCGGATCATTGTCAATGTCGTGCGAGGCCCGGCCGGACGGCGCCTGCATCACGTCAAGACCGAGTGCGGCCAGACGCGCAGAAAATTTCTGCAACGTGCGTTCGCTGACGCCGGAGACAAACAACGGCGTCGGGAGCGGTTTCATTACCGATTGCAGCATGGCCGGCGAGGGCAGGTTTGCGCCTGCGGCGGGTGCCGCCAGCCATTGCGGGTCTCCGCCAGGTTCAATGCTCGCCAGACCGTTGGTTTCTGCCGGCGGTGGTGCGGGTGGATAATTGGTTTCCACTTCGAGCATGAATTCGACGGGCGTGACGCCAATCAACGCCTGGTCCTTGGGCCAGAGAAATCCATAGGCATAGGCGCCAATGAGTTTTCCATCAATGAAGACCGGGCTGCCACTCATGCCCCCCACCGGGCCGGTGAGTTTGTTCGTCGCATCCAGCGCCCGGCAAATGATGACGGGCCGTTGCGGGCCGATGAAATTCTCCGCGATGCCCACGACCTGCATCGGGAAGCTGTCCACCCGGCTGCCGGAAACGGTTGTATGCCACTCGCCCAACATGCCCGGTTTGATTTCCGACAGCGGCATGATCGGTGTGTCGTCCGCCGCGCGCCCCGGGGCCGGGTGCAGCAGGGCGAGAATGGCGGCACAAAGGATTGGAATGGGGGAATTGAACGGTGTCACGTCGAAAAATCACTTGATTTATTCAGGATTCAACCCACAGTCGTTCCGCAACCAGGCCGAATGCGGGTTATCTTGCTGGGGTCGGACCGCAAGGCAAGAATAAAAATTAATATTTCCGGCGGGCGTTGTTGAAAACCTTCATTTTTGTTGTGGACAAACACAATGACTTAATATTATAAAAGAGCGGCGTTCATTTCACCATTGGCAATGAAACTTATGGGCTACAAGACCGCTGGTTATGGTTGGGTGCCGGATTTGCCTGATCATCGCGATCATCTCTATGCCGCGCCCGTCGAATTGGCCGCCGCGCCGCCGGCCAAAGTTGACCTCCGCCTGCAATGTCCGCCGGTTTACGACCAGGGCCAGCTCGGCAGTTGCACCGCCAATGCCATCGCCGCTGCCATTGAGTTCGACCGGTTGAGGCAAAAGTTGGGCGACTTTACGCCGTCGCGCCTGTTCATTTATTACAACGAACGCGCCATGGAACACACGATTGATTCGGACAGCGGCGCGCAAATCCGTGATGGCATTAAAAGCGTTGGCCAACAGGGCGACTGCCCGGAATCCGAGTGGCCCTACGTCATCGCCAAATTCAAGACCAAACCGCCGGCGAAGTGTTACGCCGATGCCTTGAGGTACAAGGTGGTGTTATATCAGCGCGTGACGCAAACGTTGAGCCAGCTGAGAGGCTGCCTCGCGTCGGGCTATCCCTTTGTCTTCGGTTTTACCGTCTATGAAAGCTTTGAAAGCGCGCAGGTGGCCCGGACCGGCCACGCCGGGCTGCCCCAATCCGGCGAGCAGGTCGTTGGCGGCCACGCGGTCGCGGGCGTCGGCTACGACGATGCGAAGCAGTGGTTCATCGTCCGCAATTCGTGGGGTGCCGGGTGGGGCATGAAGGGTTATTTTACGTTGCCTTATGCGTATGTGACCGACGATAATCTGGCCAATGATTTCTGGACAATCCGCATCGTTCAGTAATAATGAATTCAACCCAATCAACCCGGATAAAAAATTATGACGCTCACAAAACGTGACCTGGTTATTCGCATCAGCAATGAAACGGGCCTCGTCCAACAGCAAGTGTTCGACGTGGTGCAGAAAACCCTCGACTACATCGCCGAAGCGCTCGCCAAGGGCGACAAGGTGGAATTGCGGAACTTCGGCGTTTTCGAGGTCAAAATCCGCAAGGCGCGTGTCGGCCGCAATCCGAACGCACCGGAAACCGACGTGCCGATTCCGGCTCGTGCCATGGTGAAATTCAAGGCCGGCAAGGAAATGCGGGCCGACGTGCTCAAACTCACGCCGTCGAAGGCTTCGGTGTAGTATCTGTCCTGATACAGGCGAGGCCTGCGGTTTTCGCGGCCTCGACTTTTTCCCCCGGAATAAGGGCAGGAATAGCCGAAGAGCATTCCGTTACCGCGCATTTTTGCCGACCGCATTGGTTCCCGCCCGACGTTTCCCATTTGCAACCTTGGCCGACTCCGTTAGCTTTATCGGCGTTGGCAGTGCAGGGATGGAACTCCCCTGCGGTGCAAAACGGAAAATGTGACCCGCCCGCCGGCGAGTTAAGCAGTTTTGCGCGAAAGTCGCTCGTGGAACGGGAAAGAACACAACGCGAACGTAACATTAGAGGATGATCAAAAAAACCATATCCACAAAAGCGCCGGCCGCGGTGCTGCTCGTGCGGCTGCTGGTAGGGGCGGTCTTTTTTGAGGAAGGCGTCCAGAAATTCCTGTTCCCGGACCTGATGGGGGCAGGACGATTTACCCGAATCGGCATCCCGCATCCTGAAGTGATGGGGCCGTTTGTGGGAGGCGTCGAAGTTGTCGGCGGTGCGCTGATCGTGATCGGTTTGCTGACCCGGTTGGCGGCTTTGCCATTGTTGATTAATATTTCCGTAGCGATTCTCTCCACCAAAATTCCCATCTTGCTGGGACACGACTATCTCGGCTTTCACGTCGCCAAACTGGCCCGCTATGGCTTTTGGAGCATGGCCAGCGAGGCGCGGACTGATTTTTCAATGCTGCTGGGCTTGTTATTTCTCCTGATCGTTGGCGCCGGACGTTGGTCGGTGGATGCCCATTGGTGCGGGAAAAAGGAAAAACCCAGGCCGTGAAGAATCCCCAATCTGTCTGGTCGCCACTCGCGAATCGGGAAATCCGGTGGCTCGGTGATTTCATCCCCTGGATCGGGCCCCGGCTGGTGGTGCTATTGATACTCGGCCCGCTGGCGGCGTCGGCGGGACCGCCGTTCATCACGGACGACCCGGAGCCGGTGGACCATCAGCACTGGGAATTTTACCTGGCCTCCATGGACACGAAAACTACAGACGGCTGGTCGGGGACCGCTCCGCAGGTGGAAGTGAATTACGGAGTGATTTCCAATGCACAGCTTCATATTATCGCGCCACTGGCCTACAATGCGCCGGCGCAAGGCAGCACACACTACGGCTATGGCGATACCGAACTCGGGGTAAAATTCCGGTTCATTCAGCAAACTGGCCATTTGCCGGAGGTCGCCACGTTTCCCCTGTTGGAGGTTCCCACTGGCAATGCCGACCACGATCTGGGCGGCGGCCACCTCCAGGCGTTCCTGCCCTTGTGGCTGCAAAAGGATTTCGGTTCCTGGACCATTTACGGCGGGGGCGGTTACGGCATCAATCCAGGCGCCGGGAACCGCAACTGGGGTTTCGGCGGGATAGTGTTGCAGGACCAGGTCCGGCCGAACCTGCTGATGGGCGGGGAAATTTATCATCGCACATCCACGCAGCTCGGTGAACGGGACGACACGGCTTTCAATCTCGGAACGGTGTTTGACTTCAGTGAATACCATCATCTACTCTTTTCCGCCGGTTGTTCGATTGACGGGCCGACGGAATTTCAAATGTATATCGCCTACCAGTTTACTTTCGGACCGGAACTGTTTCGTCACGCGCCCATGCCGCGCCGGTTGGAAGGCATGAATCGGTGAAACCGGGGCAATGAAATCCACACTGCTCAGGAAAGTCGCCAATCTGCTGGATGTGGCCGGCTTGTTTCTGAAGCTGGGCACGACCGCCTTTGGCGGTCCGGCAGCCCATATCGCTCTGATGGAACAGGAAGCGGTAGTCCGGCGCGGCTGGCTTTCGCGCGAGGAATTTCTCGATCTGTTGGGCGTTGTCAACCTCATTCCAGGGCCGACCTCGACCGAACTGGCGATCTTCATCGGCTATCGCCGCGCGGGCTGGATGGGACTGGTGCTGGGTGGCGTTTGCTTCCTCCTGCCCGCTGCGCTCATAGTCAGCGCCATCGCCTGGGCTTACCTGAAATTCGGGAAGCTGTCCGAAATAAGGGGGCTGCTCTACGGCGTCAAACCCATCATCATCGCGGTGGTGGTGCAGGCGTTGTGGCACCTGGGCCGCACCGCAGTCAAAACCTGGATGCTGGGGATTCTGGGTGTGGGAGCCGCCGCGCTGAGTTACGCTGGCATCAATCCGTTGCTGGTCCTTCTGCTCGTTGGCGTGCTCATGATGGCCGCTCGTGCCTGGTCCCCGCCCAAAGGCGTCGTGGCCTCGGTGGCGCCGTTGCTGGGAATGGCTTCCGCCGCGCCGCTCGCGGCGGCAACGGGTGCGGTGACGCCGTTCAGTCTATGGGCCATGGCGCTGATCTTCCTCAAGGTCGGGTCGGTGTTATTTGGCAGCGGTTACGTGCTGCTGGCATTTTTGCGCGCCGACCTGGTCGAACACTGGCATTGGCTTACGGAAAACCAGCTTCTGGACGCCGTGGCCGTCGGTCAGTTTACGCCGGGGCCGGTGTTCACCACCGCGACGTTCATTGGATATATTCTGGGCGGACCGAAGGCGGCGTTCCTGGCCACCGTGGCCATTTTCCTGCCTTCGTTTGTGCTGGTGGCCGTCAGCGGGCCGCTCGTGCCGCGCCTGCGCAAGTCGCCGCTGGCCGGCGCCTTTCTCGACGGGGTGAATGTGGCTTCGCTGGCGCTCATGGCCGTTGTGGCCTGGCAGCTGGGCCGGGCCGCGCTGGTGGACTGGTTGACGATCACCCTCGCCGTGGCCGCCACAGTCTGGCTCCTCTTCTTTCGCGTCAACTCGACGTGGCTGATTCTGGGCGGAGCGGCCCTGGGACTGGCAAGGTTTGTTTTCCAGGCCGGTTCTTGAGTGCGGACCGCCGCGAAAACTCGCTGCGTTTTGGCTTTTACCTTTTGCCGTTTACTTTTTAACTTCGCGTCATGGAACGATTGCCCGGTTTCCGTGATTTTTATCCCGAACCTTTGCCGCACGCCGATGTCGGGAGTGCTGATGCCCGCCAATTCATTTTCAACCGATGGCGTGAGACGGCCCGGCGTTACGGCTTCCGCGAATACGACGGCCCGCCGCTCGAATCGCTCGAATTGTTCACCACCAAAAGCGGTGATGAAATCGTCGGCCAGCTCTACAATTTCACCGACAAGGGCGACCGCGCAGTTGCGTTGCGGCCGGAAATGACGCCGACGCTCGCGCGCATGATCGCCGCGCACGAGCGCAATTACAAGAAGCCCGTCAAGTGGTTCGCCATCCCGCAATTGTTCCGCTACGAACGCCAGCAGAAGGGCCGGTTGCGCGAGCATTTCCAGTTCAACGCCGACCTCGTCGGCGAAACCAGTCCGGCAGCCGACGCGGAATTGATTGCGCTGCTCATTGACACGCTGCGCTCCTTCGGTCTGACCGGAAAGGATTTCGTCATTCGCTTGAGCAGCCGGAACGCCTGGCACGAATTCTACAATGCCGGGAAGGGCGGCGTGTCGCCGACCCCCAAATCCAGCGAATACGAATTTTTCCAGACGATTGACAAATTGGAACGCACCTCGCCGGCGGAGAACGAGCAGAAATTGTCTTCACTGGGTTTTTCGTTTGAGGCGGTAAGCCGATTTATCAAGTCGGGCAAACCGACGGCGGAACTGCAAAGTATTCTGGACAACCTGGCTGCGCGCGGCTTGCGCGATTTTGTGAAGGTGGATTACCACGTCATCCGCGGGCTTGCCTACTACACGGGGGTTGTGTTCGAGGCGTTCGACGCCCGGGGCGAGTTCCGCGCTATTGCCGGCGGCGGACGGTACGACAACCTCGTCAAGCTCGTCAGCGGTGGCAAGGTGGATCTGCCCGCGCTCGGCTTCGGCATGGGCGACGTGGTGCTGCTGGAACTGCTCAAGGCGCGCGGCCTCCTGCCGCAGTTTGATGCCACCACGGACGTTTTCGTTTTGATCGAAGACGAAAATCTCCGCTCGCAATCGTTGAAACTGGTGCAGGATTTGCGCGCTGCCGGATACGCCGTGGAATATCCGCTCACGTCCGCCAAACCGGACAAACAATTCAAACGGGCGCAGGAATTGAAGGTGGCCCACACCGTGCGCCTGGAAAACGAGGATTATGTCCGAATCCGCAATTTGAAGGATCGCAAAGAAATCGTTGCCGGTGTGGCTGATGCAGCGAATCATCTGGGCTGATGAAGTGCCCCGGGCCGATTTCCCGGCGCAGTATTTTCCGTAGTTTTACCTTCGTCGGGCGGCATTATTTTTGCTTTCAATGGCTTAACGACGAAGACGTAATGATAGTCGAAGACAATTTGTTTACCGAGCCGGAGCAGCATCCTTCAACGGTCACCGTGGCGGAGATTTGCGAACGATTCGCCGCCGCCGGCTTGCCCTGCAAGGCCGAACGTTGCGACGCAGAGGTGCGGGTATTATTCGAGGGCCGCAAATCCAAGCTGATTTTCACGGTGAACGCGGCCGGACATCCTCTGACCGCTACGATGCCGGAGGAAATAGATTATGACGCGGATTTTGCCTGCGTTCTTTTCGACGTTTTCGACCGCATCGGATGGACTTTCGCGCCGGGGTAGCGCGGTTTCAATGGACCTGTAAGCGTGGCTTGAGCCTGCGCTACGCGACTCAAAAGTTGCAGTTACAGCCCGGGTGAAACCGATTGAGGGAGAATCCGTCGCGGCGCCGGTTGCGCCTGAAGATGCCCGGACAAAATTCAGGTTGGCTTTCCTCCCGTTTTCGCTTATCTCATCCGCGCATGGGTTCACTCAAAAAACGCCGCAAGGCAAAAATCAACCGGCACAAACGGCGCAAGAAGCTGCGTCTGCATCGGCACAAGAAACGCACGTGGCAGAAGTAATCTGCCCGGCGTGTTCAGTCGTCCGCTGGTGCGCCTGCGTTTGGGCAGGCGCAAGGCAGGGTTTTATTCTTGAGGCCCGGCAATTTTTCCGCCGATGGAAAATCGTTTCGACAAACATTACACCCGCGATGAAGCGCGCGCGCTGTTGCCACAAATCCGCCAATGGCTGGAGCGGCTCAACCGCTTGCGGCTGGACCTGGACCGCTTTGACAAACGTTTGAGCGGTTTGACCGGGCAGGGGAATGACGTGGGCGGTGAAACGGTCAACAACTGGATCCGCACGCTGGCGGACATGCAAGGTGTCCTCGCCGAGTTCCAACGGCGCCGGATTTTCATCAAGGATTTGTCGCGCGGGCTGGTGGATTTTCCGGCTATCATCGGCGGCAAAGAGGCCTTTCTCTGCTGGGAACAGGAGGAGGACGACATCGAATTCTGGCACGACCTCGACGCGGGTTTTGGCGGACGCGAGCGGTTGTGAAAGATGTCCGAGACGGGTCAATTCACATTCCGGACGCAGCCGGTATGGCGCGGATTGGCGCGAAACATCGGCCACGAACTTTTGGCGAGCGGCGCCGGAGTGCCTGGCGGAATGACGGCGTAGAATGTTACGCCGTCACAGGCATAAACCATGCCTCCACCGCCAATGATCGGCGAGGTCGAGAGATCGACCGTCGTGTCGAGATGCCACGCTTCCGTTCCATCCCGTTTGAGGGCCACGAATTTGTGTCCGGCCGCCGGGAAATAAATCAAGCCATCCGCGGCCACCGCCGGCGTCTGGTCCACGTAGGTCGCCGAACACCACCACCACGTCTTTTTTCCATCGCTGGTGAAGGAGAACAAACATGCGTTCACCGCCAGATAAATGTTTCCGCTTTCATCGAGCACCGGCGAGGCCTCGGTCACGCCGCCGGTGTGCAGGCGCCAGCGTTCCGTCCCGTCCGGCTTCAGCGCATACAGGTTTCCGTCCGTCGAGCTAAAATAAATCGTGCCATCGGCGGCGATGGCGGGCGAAGAAATGATTTCGCCCCCGGTCAAAAATGTCCAGCGAACCACCCCATCCGGTTTCAGCGCGTAAAGATTTTTATCGTGCGAGCCGAAGTAAATCGTGCCATCCGTGGCAATCGCCGGTGAAGAGACAACGATATTGCTCGTCGCAAAAGCCCATTTTTGCGAGCCATCGGGCTTGAGCGCATAAAAGGTTTTGTCCCACGAACCGAAATAAATCGTGCCATCCGCACCGATGGCCGGCGAGGAATCCACCCACGCGCCGGTCGGGAAGGTCCACTTGAGTTTGCCGGCCGGCGACACGGCGTAAAACATCCGGTCGCGCGAGCCGAAATAAATCGTGCCATCGTCGCCAATCGCCGGTGACGATTTGATTTCGCGGCCGGCCTTGAATTTCCATTTCACCGTGCCTTGCGGCGTAAAGGCGAACACGAGGCCTTGAAAGGTCGCCTGATAAATCGTGCCGTCAGGAGCCAGGGCGGCAGAGGAGGTGGCTTGCCGGTAAAATTCCGGGGACGGCAGGGGGAATTTCCACGAAACGGCCGCCGTCTGTGCGCGGCTAAGGGATGGCGCGCACAGGCTCAAAAGACACACGACCAGGGTTGCCGGACGGATGGCGTTTGGTTTGGATGATTGCATGAGTCGCACGCAAGTAAATCTTCAAACGGGAAAAAGGCAAATTCAAAAGCCGGCGTGATGGCCTCGCCGGACAGGCGGCGTCCCGGCTGAAGATTTCTCCATGACTTGACCGGACCTTGAACCGCCTTTAGCCTTGATTCATGGCGAACGCCGGTGGCAAAAAGAAACGCAAAGCTGTGATGCTGGGCGTGGGGCTGGATTCTGATGGGCATAAACGGCTGACCACCGGCCCGAATTTTGCGCTCGTCGGCGGCACCGAGGAAACGCACGCCGTGATGACCGAAAAAGCCGTCAAGATTAACGAAAAGCTTAAGGAGCGCGGCCAGCAACTCGAAACCGTCAGCCACGAGGAGTTTGACGATATTGCGCACGAAGTCGGCCTCAAACCGGTCAAACCGGTCA
>Ga0335081_10017679_pt1 | contig 11544 bp, 8 predicted proteins | sample Lox_Sample_35_FD_206713 | JGI IMG/M metagenome (GOLD analysis project Ga0335081, IMG submission 206713) | Soil microbial communities from Loxahatchee National Wildlife Refuge, Florida, United States - Lox_Sample_3.5 | ecosystem: Environmental > Terrestrial > Soil > Wetlands | place: USA: Florida... | reverse complement strand
CGCGCGACGACGCTGCCTGTTTCGTCGCACAGGTCCACCGGGTCCCCCGCCTCGAACGGCCCCTCGACGCCGGTCACCCCGGCGGGCAGCAGCGACGTCCGACGGGCCACGATCGCCTCCACGGCTCCCGGGTCAAGCGTCAGCCGGCCGCGGCCCGTGGTGGCGTGGGCCAGCCAGAGCAGCCGCGTGGCCGGACGCCGCCCAGCGGGTACGAAATACGTGCCGACCGGAACTCCGGCGAGCGCTTCGGCGGCCTCTGTCGCACAAGCGAGCACCGCCGGGATGCCAGCGCCCGTCGCGATCAGGGCCGATTCCACCTTGGTCGCCATCCCGCCGGTCCCGACGCCCCGGCCGCCCAGCCGGCCCAGCCGGACCCCGTCCAGGTCGTCCCAGCCGCGCACCTCAGTGATCCGCCTGGAGCCGGCGCGGTGCGGCTCGCCGTCGTAAAGCGCGTCTACGTCGGAGAGCAGCACGAGCGCGTCAGCCCTGATCACATGTGCGACGAGGGCGGCCAGCCGATCGTTGTCGCCGAACCTGATCTCCTCGGTGGCGACCGTGTCGTTCTCGTTGACGACAGGCAGCACACCGAGTTCGAGCAGGCGGCCAAGGGTGCGCTGGGCGTTGCGGTAATGGGAGCGGCGCATCAGGTCATCGGCTGTCAGCAGGACCTGCCCGACCCGCACCCCATACTTCGCGAAGGCTGCGGTGTACCTGGCGGCCAGCAGTACCTGCCCCACGCTCGCCGCGGCCTGCTGGGTGGCAAGGTCCCGGGGCCTGCGGTCGAGGCCGAGCGGGGCGAGTCCGGAGGCGATCGCACCCGAGGAAACAAGGACGAGTTCAGCGCCTGCCGTCACCCGGCGGGCGAGAACATCCGCGAGCGCGGCGATCCTGTCATCGTCGATGCCACCCTCGGTGGTGCTCAGCGAGGACGAACCCACCTTGACCACGACCCGGCGGGCTGCCGCGATCACGGGCCGCGCGGCTGTCATGACCGCAGCCTACGGTCGCTGCCGCGCGGGCCGAGCCGGGCCGTACCGACGCCCTCTTCGGCGGCAGCCCCAGCGCCCCATCCTGGCTCCCAGTCGAAGACGACGGCATTGTCGTCATCGCCGATCACCACCTCGGCGCCGGCCTGCGCCCCCATCTCGGCCAGAGCTTTCTCCACACCGAGGCGGGCGAGCCTGTCCGCGAGGTAGCCAACCGCCTCGTCGTTGCCAAAATCGGTCTGCTGTATCCAGCGCCGTGGTTTCGCGCCACGGACAACGAAGCTGTTTTCGCCGGTCCGCACCACCTCGAAGCCGGGCTCACCGAGCGGTACGGGCCGAATGACCTGGCGGGCCGGCTCTGCTGTTGGCGCGCTCGCGCGCGCCGCCTCGATCACGCGGGCCATGGCGAATGCAAGCTCGCGCAACCCCTCGCGGGTGGCAGCGGAAACGGCGAACACCGGGATCCCCCGCTGCTCGAGCGCGGGTCGCACCAGATCCGCAAGCTCACGCGCCTCGGGAACGTCGATCTTGTTCAGCACGGCAAGCCGCGGCCGGGCCACCATGTCGGCACCGGTCGCGTCCGCGTAAGCGGCAAGTTCAGCCTCGAGCGCGTCAAGATCGGAAATGGGGTCTCTCCCTGGTTCCCCGGTGGCGCAGTCAAGCACATGGACCAGAACGGAGCAGCGTTCGATGTGCCGGAGAAACTCCAGTCCGAGCCCTCTGCCCGAGCTTGCTCCCGGGATCAGGCCCGGCACGTCTGCCAGCACGAACTGGGTGTCGCCAGCCGCTGCGACACCGAGGTTCGGCACCAGCGTGGTGAACGGATAGTCGGCGATCTTGGGGCGCGCCGCGGACATCGCCGCGATCAGCGATGACTTGCCGGCGTTCGGGAAGCCGACGAGACCGGCGTCGGCGACGGTCTTGAGTTCAAGCGCGATGTCGCGCTCCTCGCCCGGCTCACCCCTGAGCGCGAACCCCGGCGCCTTGCGGCGTGCCGAGGCCAGGGAGGCGTTGCCGAGCCCGCCGCGGCCGCCCCGCGCCGCGACGCATCGGGCGCCTACCCCGACCAGGTCGGCCAGAACCTGACCGCCCGGGGTCTTTACCACGGTGCCATCGGGCACAGGGAGGATGAGGTCGGCGCCACCTGCACCGGTACGGTTCGATCCCTGGCCTGGCCGACCGCTCGCCGCCTTGCGGTACGGCCGCTTGTGGTACTCCAGGAGGGTCGCCGATCTGGCGGAAACTTCGAGGATCACCGAACCACCGCAACCGCCGTCGCCACCGTCCGGCCCGCCGAGGGGCCGGTACTTCTCGCGGTGGATGGACGTGCAGCCGTGGCCGCCAGCCCCCGCCTTCACATGCAGGGATACCTCGTCAACGAAATCAGGCATATGCGATCCTCACCGGCCACGTTGGACCGGCACCGCGGGAGTTCCGGCACCCCGCCCCGGAAGCTCGCTCGAGCGGGAGTGCCCGTACGCCGCCCCGGAGGCTCGCTCAGGCGGCCAGCATTCCGGCTAGCTACCGCCGCCTAGTGCGCCGCGTGGACGATCTCGCGCGGCGCCTTCCGAGCGCGAATCCGGCACGACGCTCACCGCGCGGCGCCCGCGCCGGTTGCCAAATTCCACCACGCCGTTCACCAGGGCGAACAGGGTGTCGTCGCTGCCACGGCCAACACCAGGCCCGGGGTGGAAATGGGTACCACGCTGGCGTACCAGGATCTCGCCCGGGTGGACGACCTGGCCGCCGAAACGCTTTACGCCGAGCCGCTTAGCTGCCGAGTCACGTCCGTTACGGCTGGAAGACGCGCCCTTCTTATGTGCCATCTCAGCCCTCGCCTGCCCGTGAGTTCCTTGTCTCGCGCTCCCGTGCTCGATCGTCAGCTGCGATGCCGGTGACCTTGAGCTGGGTGTACTGCTGCCGGTGGCCCAGCCGCCGCTTGTACCCGGTCTTGTTTCTGTAATGGATCATGTTGATCTTCGGGCCCGCAGTAGCACCGATGATCTCGGCGGTGATCTGATAGTTGCGCACCTCGGCTGGATCGCTGACGACCTTACCGCCATCAACGATCAGGACGGCGGGCAGCTTCACCGTCGATCCGACTTCACCGGCGAGCTTGTCCACGGTGAGGACATCATCCACCGACGCCTTCTCCTGCCTGCCGCCGCAGCGCACGATCGCGTACACGCGAGAACTCTTCTCTCCGTAGGGGAACAGGCGCTCACCGGGGACACCTGTCATACTCCGGAAATCGTCCCGGGCGCCGGAGCAAGGCTACCAGACTGCCGTCGGCAATCACGCAAGTGCCAGCGCACAGCTCTTGAGAGTACGTTAGCCGGCCGGGTCAGGTCGTAGGGGTCCGCCCGGTGTGGAGTCGGCCGGTGTGGAGTCGGCCGGTGGGGGTCCGCCCGGTGCGGAGCCGGCTTGTGCGGAGCCGGCCGGTGGCGCCGCCGGTGCGGAGCCGGCTTGTGCGGAGCCGGCTTGTGCGGAGCCGGCCGGTGCGGAGCCGGCCGGTGGCGCCGCCGGTGCGGAGCCGGCTTGTGCGGAGCCGGCCGGTGGCGCCGCCGGAGCCACAGCGGCGGCCGGGGCAGGCGGCGGCGTGCCGCCGGCGTCGGCTGTCCCGGTCGCGTCGGCAGCGGTGACATCATCGTCTGGGCCAGTCGCGGCGACCGCCACATCCGTGTGCCCAGCGCCGGTGTGCGCGGAGTCCAGGTGCCGGGTCCGCAGGTGCTCGCTGCCGGTGAACCCGGTGGCCACCTGCTCGCTGCCGGTGAACCCGGTGCCCGGGCGGTGGGTACCCGTGTGGTCGCTGCCGATCTGCTCGCTGGCGGTACGCGCCGTGCCCATCTGCTCGCTGCCGGCGTGCTCGCTGCCCGAGTGGCCGGCCGCAACGGCTTCGCTCACGGGCGTGGTCACCGCGTCGGTGCTAGCGGGGACGCCCCCGTCAGCGAAGGTGCCAGCCCCGGCGGCTGGAGCAACGGTATGGCCACCGTCGCCGTCGGGCGCAGCCTGCTTGCGCCGGCGACGCCGACCCGAGGGTTTCTCCTCTTGCGCGGCGGTTCTCCGCGGGCCTTCCGCTATGGCCTCACCGCCACCATGGGCAACGTCACTGTCACCAGCACCCGTGGCCACGGAACCAGCGCCGCGGCTGCCGCCATTCTCATCGCCGCTCGTCCGCATCTGTCCCCCGGCCTTACCTTGCCCTCGGGAGTCATCCTGCGCCTTGGCGGGCTGCCACCTGGAACCGCTCGGTCCCTTGTCGTCACCTTGGCCTCTGCCATCACCTTGACCCTTGACCTCGCCCCGGCCGCCGCCACGGCCGATCTGGGTCCGCTTGCCCGAAGGCGCGTCCAGCAGATCCATTGACACGTGCACGCCCCGGCCGTTGCAGCACTCGCAAGGCTCGGAGAACGCCTCGAGCAGTCCGGAGCCCACCCGCTTGCGCGTCATCTGCACCAGCCCGAGCGACGTGACCTCCGCGACCTGGTGCTTGGTCCGGTCACGCGCCAGGCATTCGAGGAGCCGCCGCAGCACAAGCTCACGATTGCTTTCCAGCACCATGTCGATGAAGTCGACAACAATGATGCCGCCGATGTCGCGAAGCCGGAGCTCGCGGACAATCTCCTCTGCCGCTTCGAGGTTGTTGCGAGTGACTGTCTCCTCTAGGTTCCCGCCCTGGCCGGTGAACTTGCCTGTGTTGACGTCGATCACGGTCATCGCCTCAGTGCGGTCAATGACCAGTGAGCCGCCGCTGGGCAGCCACACCTTCCGCTCGAGAGCCTTGGCAAGCTGCTCGTCAATCCGGTAGCTGGCGAAGACGTCGGCGTCATCCTGCCACTGCCGTAGCCGTCCGGCCAGATGCGGAGCGACGTAGCGGACATACTCATTCACGGTGTCCCAGCCGTCATCACCGGCCACGACAAGCTCGCTGAAGTCCTCGTTGAAAATGTCGCGGACGACGCGGATCGTGAGGTCGGGTTCGCTGTAGAGCAACTCAGGCGGGGTCGCGGACGCCGCCTTGCGCTCGATGTTCTCCCACTGGGCGGCCAGCCGCGCGACATCACGGGAAAGCTCCTCCTCGCCGGTGCCCTCGGCAGCAGTCCGCACGATTACGCCCGCGTTCTCCGGAATGACCTTCCTGAGGATCTGCTTCAGCCTGGTGCGCTCTGTCGCAGGAAGCTTGCGGCTGATCCCTGTCATCGACGCGCCCGGCACGTAGACGAGGTACCGGCCGGGCAGGCTCACCTGGTTGGTCAGCCGCGCGCCCTTGTGACCCACTGGATCCTTGGTGACCTGGACGAGCACCGACTGCCCGGACTTGAGCGCCATCTCGATCCGCTTGGGCTGGCCTTCAAGCCCGCTGGCATCAAAATTGATTTCGCCCGCGTACAGCACTGCGTTACGGCCCTTGCCGATGTCGACGAACGCGGCCTCCATCGACGGCAGCACATTCTGTACCTTGCCGAAATAGATATTTCCAGCCATCGACTGGTGCGTCGCACGGTCCACGTAGTGCTCGACGAGCACGCCGTCCTCGAGGACCGCGATCTGGATACGCTCACCCTTCTGACGCACCAGCATGACGCGCTGGACGGCCTCACGGCGGGCGAGGAACTCGGACTCGCTAAGGACGGGGGGGCGACGACGGCCGGATTCCCGGCCCTCGCGGCGACGCTGCTTCTTCGCCTCAAGCCGGGTAGAGCCCTTGACGGATTGCACCTCGTCCCAGTCGGGCACCGTCGTTGCGCGTGGTTCGCGCACGTGCACGACGGTGTTCGGCGGATCATCGGTGCCGACCGGCTCGGCGTCACTACCAGTGCCACGGCGCCTCCTGCGGCGCCTGCGGCGGCTGGCCGCGCTTTCGCCGTCGCCGCCGGCATCGCTCTCGTCGTCGCGCTCGCTGCCCGAGGAGTCCGGCTGCGGCGACGACTGGGCCGACCTGGACTGACCCGAGGACTGAGCGGACGGTCCGTGGGTGTCCTGGGTGCGAGCCGCCGTCGCCCGGCGTGTCCGCCCGGCACCGCCGCCCATGGCCTCGACGGCTGTGCCGGAAGGCGGGACATCGGACGTATCAGTCCCCTCGTCCGCATCATCCGGCGCGGATCCCTCGCGGTCTCTGTTTGCGCCGCCACGCTTCCTTGAGCGCGGGGGACGCGGCGGTTCGGGCGGCGCACCTGCACCGGACGCCGCGCTCGTTTCAGCTCCGATGTCCACAGCATCGTGGACCACACCGCCGACGCCGCCAACACCGCCGTCACCACCCTTGCCGCGGCCGCGACCGCCACGGCGCCTCCGTCGGCGGCCACCGCCCGCACCATCGGAGTCCGCATCGGGTTCGTCTCCGGCCGCGTCTTCGTCGTCGCCGGTTACTTCGGGTGCCACCGCCGGAGGCTGGAATATGGCCTGTGGCGGCTGGAAGCCCGCAGCAGGCGCCGACACAGCGGCATGCACCGGCCGATCCGGTGACTGGGTGGCCGACGGCTGGGTGGCCGGTGACTGGGTGGCCGGCGGCTGGGCGGCCGGCGGCTGGGCGGCAGGTCGATGAGCGGTCGACGCTGGTACCGCGACAGGCGGCTGCTGGCTTTCCGCCGCAGCACCCGGCACCACCGGCGGCTCCCCGCTTACAGCCGCGTTGCCTGAATCGGCCGGATCGCGATTGTCACGTTCTCTGTTGTCAAGTTCGGTTTCGAGCATGCGGGCAATCTCCCGTCAGGCTCCCGGGCGCGAGCAGCTCCGACTCGGAAACCACTGCGCCGCGCAGGAGCAAATCGTCTGCGCTCGCCGTGCGGTGCCACCCCTGAGTGGCCGCACCGTCGGCCTTTGGCCTCGTCAGTCGTCACGGGCTCACCAAGTCGAGGCCGACACACCACCAGTCGCAGCACCGCCGTCGGCGGTGTCACAGTCAGCGGCTGCACTCCCGGCGGCCCCGGACTCGAAGAACCCTCCAGCCGCCGCACCGAGCGGCCCCTGCGCCAGCCGAGTCACCACAGGCGGCGACGGCGGCGCGAGGCCAGCCACTTGACGCAGCGCGGCCAGAACGTCGTCAGGTCGAACAGCAGGTGTCATGTGCCGAACAACCATTCGAAGTATGGCACATCCACCTGTTACCGAGTCTACGGCACGCCAGTCAAGCTCCAGCGTTACCACCGCCGCACGGGCATCGAAGCGCCGGAGACCCTTGGCGGTCGACCTTTCCACGTCTATCCGGCCTGCGGCCATGAACTTGCGGCACGCGGCGGCCACGGCGTCGGCGCGCTCACCTTGCAGTGAGACCCGCCACTCGGACATCTGCAGCTCATCGGCGAGGTTACCGGCCGATGACTCAGTGACATCGATCACATCGAGGCCGGGCGGGAGCGCCGCATCGAGCCGGTCGCGGACATCGGCAGGCACGCACGAAGCAGTCAGGGCGATGTCGACGTACTCCGCCTCGCTGGCCACCCCCGTTGGTACCGCGCCGCTGTATGACAGCTTCGGGTGTGGGTTGAACCCGCCGGAGTATGCGACTGGCAGCCCGCTCCGGCGCACGGCACGTTCGATGGCACGCGCTACGTCCCGGTGGCTCGCGAAACGCATCCGGCCCCGCTTGGCGAACCGCACCCGTAGCCGCTGCGCGGGTGGCCGCGGAGGTGGCCCCGGTGGGACGGGCTTGGGCTGGGTCATCTACGCCAGGCTCCCGTGCCCTTGGGCGACGCCATGCGTGTGATGCGGCCGATTTGCATGGTCGGCCGGGTCCGCGGGGTCTTTGGAAGCTGAACCGCTGTGACTCGCATGACCTGCGGAATCACCGCGACTGGAGCGGCCGGCTGAGCCGGCTACCGACAGCGGAAGCAATGTGGCGCCGGTCGGGCCGATCTGGATCTCGGTACCCATGGTCGGGCAGACGCCGCAGTCGTAACAGGGCGTCCACCTGCAGTCTTCTACTTCGGCCGCACCAGCGGGGTCGACCGCGTCCTCCCAGTCCTGCCACAGCCATTCACGGTCAAGCCCGGCATCCAGATGGTCCCATGGAAGCACCTCGGCGTAGCCACGCTCCCTCGTTGTATACCAGGCAAGGTCAACAGGTTCGCCTGCGAGCGCGTCCGCCGCGCACCGCTCCCACCGCTGGAAGCTGAAGTATTCGCTCCACCCATCGAAACGGCCGCCGTCCTGCCAGACGGCCCTGATCACACGTGCGACCCGACGGTCGCCGCGAGCGAGCAGGCCCTCGATGATCGAGGGCTTTCCGTCGTGGTACCGGAATCCGATGCTGCGGCCGTAACCGGGGTCGCGCCGCAGCGCGGCACCGAGCGCGGCGAGGCGACGGTCCACGGTCGGTGCATCACACTGGGCGGCCCACTGGAACGGCGTGTTCGGCTTCGGCACGAACGCCCCGATCGACACCGTGCAGCGGATGTCACGCCGTCCGGTCGCCTGCCGCCCGGCCTGGATCACCGCGCGTGCGATGCGGGCGATGGCGAGCACGTCCTCGTCGGTCTCGGTGGGCAGGCCACACATGAAATAGAGCTTCACCTGCCGCCACCCATGGGTGTAGGCCATGGTAACCGCGGCGATCAGATCATTCTCCGTGACCATTTTGTTGATCACCTTGCGGATACGCTCAGAACCGCCCTCGGGCGCGAACGTCAGCCCGGAACGGCGTCCGTTTCTGCTCAATTCGTTGGCGAGCGTCACGTTGAAGGCGTCGACCCGGGTCGACGGCAGCGACAGGCCCGTGTTCGTGCCCTCGTACCTGTCGGCAAGGCCCTTGGCGATCTCGTTGATCTCACTGTGATCGGCGCTGGACAGTGAGAGCAGGCCGACCTCCTCGAAGCCGGTAGCGCGGATGCCCGCTTCCACCATGTCACCGATGGTGGTGACGCTGCGCTCACGCACCGGCCGGGTAATCATCCCTGCCTGGCAGAACCTGCAGCCCCTGGTGCAGCCACGGAAGATCTCCACGCTGCTTCGCTCGTGCACGGACTCGGCCACCGGGACGAGTGGCTTGCGCGGGTATGGCCAGTCGTCCAGGTCCATGACGGTGTGCTTGGCGACAGTGTGCGGCGCGCCTGGACGGTTCGGTGCCACCCGCTTGATCCGCCCGTCCGCCAGGTACTCCACGTCATAGAACTTCGGCACATACACCTGGGCGCCGACGGCAAGTCTGGTTAGCAGGCCATCGCGGCCGTCTGGCCGCCCGGCCCGCTTCCACTGCCTGATCAACTCGGTGACGGCGAGCACGGCCTGCTCGCCATCACCAAGGACAGCCCCGTCGAGGAACTCGGCGATAGGCTCAGGGTTGAACGCGGCGTGCCCGCCCGCGAGGACAACCGGGTCAGCTTCACCGCGGTCCGCCGCGGCGAGCGGGATCCCTCCCAGGTCGAGCGCGGTCAGCAGGTTGGTGTAGCCAAGCTCGGTCGCGAAGCTCACGCCGAGGACGTCGAACGCCCTGACGGGCACGTGCGAGTCGACTGTGAACTGCGGGATCCGGTGCTCGCGCATAAGCGCCTCCAGATCTGGCCAGACACTGTAGGTCCGCTCTGCCAGTACACCCTCGCGCTCGTTGAGCACCTCATACAGGATCTGAACGCCCTGGTTGGGCACTCCGACCTCGTATGCGTCCGGGTACATCAGCGCCCATCGCACCTCTGCGTCATCCCAGTCCTTCACCGATGAGTTCAGCTCGCCGCCAACGTACTGGACCGGTTTGCGTACTCGCGGAAGCAGCGGCTCCAGTCGCGCATAGACCGACTCCACCGGCAGTACCCCCCTCGACTCCGCTCGGAAGCCTCGCGGTGCTCCGTCATTCGGATGTGACCCAGCCTATAAGCGGCCGAGCGGGCCGACGGGTCTCGGCCCGCGCCCCGGGCTCTGTACTACTCCCGACGAGCCGAACGTGCCACGATCGACAGGGTGATTTCATGATCCCGGTTATTTTGACGCGAATGCTTCGAACAAGTGACCGGGATCATGAACGCTGGCGCCAGCCTAGGTGTAACGGCGGCCGAACATCGTGTGGCGCCGGTGGACAGCCTGAAGCAGGCCGATGCCGATCATGTTGGCGAACGTCGCGGTTCCACCGTAGGAGACGAAGGGTAGCGGCAGGCCGCTGACCGGCATGATCCCGACCGTCATGCCGATGTTGATGAATGCCTGCACCGCGAACCAGCAGGCCACACCGGCGGCGATCAGGGCGCCGAACTGGCTGTCCGCGTGCACCGCGATCCGCAGGGTCCGCGCGAGGACCACGCCGAGCAGTGCGATGATCACGATCGCGCCGATGAAGCCGAATTCCTCGCCGGCGACGGTGAAGATGAAATCGGTCTGCTGCTCGGGGACGAATTGACCGGCGGTCTGGGCACCGTGGAACAGGCCCTGCCCGAACATCCCGCCGGACCCAATCGTGATCAGCGCCTGGCTGGCGTCATAGCCCGAGCCGCTGGGGTTGGCGGTCGGGTGGACGAAGGCGGTGATCCGCTGGATCTGGTATCCCTTGAGCAGGTGCAGCTGCCACACGACGAGCGCGGTCGCGAGCGTGATAAGCAGCAGGGCGGCGATCCATCGCAGCCGGGTACCCGAGACCACGGCCATACCCAAGATCACCACGGCCATCACGATGGCCACGCTCAGGTCGGGCTGCAGCATCACCAGGCCGAGCGCGGGGAGCGACACGGCGATCGCCAGGGCGAGATCGCGGCCGCGGGGCGCCTCGTCGCCGTCGCGCAACTCGCCGAGCACCAGGGCGAGCACGAGGATGAGCGTGACCTTGGCGAACTCCGAGGGCTCGATCTCGAATCCGCCGCCGATCACGATCCATGACCGCGCACCGTTGATGGCCGAGCCGATCGGCGTCAGCACGGCGACCAGGCCAAGGCAGGCGAGCAGGTAGCCGATCGGCGCGTAGGCGCGCAGCAGCCGGTAGTCGAGCATGCTGACCGTACCGAGCAGTACCAGCCCGATGACGACGTTGAGCAGCTGCTTCTTCAGGAACGCCTGCGGATCACCACCGGCCTGCAGCAACTGCGGCCTGGTGGCCGACCAGATCAGCAGCGTGGACAGCACGGTCAGCCCCAGCACGGCACCGTTCAGCACCCAGTCCAGGCTCCGCACCGGCGATCCACGCGTGGCGGCGCGGGCGAACAGCGAACGGCGGCCACCGAACGAACCGGTGCCGGGCGTGCGGAGCGCGGGCCGCACAGCTTCGAGCCGACGGTAGCCCGGGCGTGGAAACCGGTTGCTACCCGAGCCGGGTGACCGGAAACCGGAAGCCATCACCGGCCGCCCTGGTAGCCCGGTGGCGGGGAGATCGTCCCGTCAGCCTGGATCAGGGGCAGGGCCGACGGGCGCTCGCCGTTCCGGTAGGCGGCCTTGTGTCCCTCAAGACCGTAGATCCCATCCCAGATCTGCCGGGCGGCCGGCGCGGAGACGTCCGCGCCCTCACCCGACTGCGGGACCATGACGATCACCACGTACTTCGGATTGCCCAGCCGCCCGAAATGAGGATGTCAACGACAGCGGCCGGGTGCTGTCAATCATGAAGTTGTCGACCCGCGGCCAGCGACCCGGTCGCGCAGCGAGG
>Ga0335081_10017678_pt1 | contig 11544 bp, 7 predicted proteins | sample Lox_Sample_35_FD_206713 | JGI IMG/M metagenome (GOLD analysis project Ga0335081, IMG submission 206713) | Soil microbial communities from Loxahatchee National Wildlife Refuge, Florida, United States - Lox_Sample_3.5 | ecosystem: Environmental > Terrestrial > Soil > Wetlands | place: USA: Florida... | reverse complement strand
GGGCCCAAACCGTACCGAAGGCAACTACCGTGGGGGCGATACTGATTCGCGTGGCACTGACAGTGGTGGGCGCAACGGGAGTGCCACACTGCGTTCCTGCATTCATCAGCAGTTCGCGCTCCGAAATAATGGGCCCGCCAACCAGGCATTGCGGGCCGATTAACAACTTTTTCGCAGAGATCAGGCCGCCATCGATGACAGCCCCGGATTCGACAATCAGGTCTTTTCCGCTCTTCACGCTCCCAAATACTTGAGCACCGGAACCAATACGCAGCCTGCCGCGAACCACGAGATCTCCGTGGAAGATTTCTCCGGACTTGATTTCAAAGTCTCCGTCGTACAGCAAGCGCTTTGGCGTCGCAAATAATGGCGGCGCGTCTGGCAATGATCGAGACGTCTCGACCGCATGGCCGAATTCGATGCGCGGAGCGTTAAGGCGAAGGAATGTGCAATGAGAGGATAAGCGGATGCGGGCATCGGACGAGGCCCGGCCAAACAGCTTGCAACCACTCTCGACTTGAAGTTCGCCGCAAGCATGCACCCAGCGCATCACGCTGCTGCCTGCGCCGAGGTGTAATCCACGCTCGACCAATAACGCGCGATATTGATTATTCCTATCGCCAACAAAATGCCCTCGCGAGTACACATCTCGCGAGAATGTGCTGTTCGCTGAAACGGTCAGATCGGTCGCGGACGCAAGCAAAACTGGACACAGCTTGTCCTTTTCTCCAAGAGGCAGCGCTAGAGCTTCGGCCCCGGAGCCAAGCACCAGGTACTCAGTTCCATCTGCCATGACACCGGAAGCTTTCTGACCGGTAATGGAAGCCTGGCGCAGGATGGGTTCGAGCGGTTCCAGATATGCCCGGAAACGGTCAGCAAAGTAGCGTATTTCGCCGGCATGCTGCTGGATCACGTTGAGAGGCAAAGCATCGGATTTGCGCTGAAGTTCCCACATCGCGGGCAGCAATGGCAGACTAAATAAGGTCCCGGTCACCAGGAGCAGGATCGTGACGGAAAGAAACGGGCTCATGAGGTCGCCTTCCGAAAGCGTTCCGTTTTGTCCCACTGGAATTCGGCTTTGGTCAACAGGCCAGAAAGCTGCGAAAGTGCGGCGTGCGAGACAGAAAAGATGCTAACGGTGAATCCCAGAGCGAGAAAAGGCAGGATTGCGATGCGTTTGCGATGACCATCGAGGCGAACGGCGGCGGCGATCTCAAAGAATGCAGCCAGATTTCCGATTGCGGCGTAAGCCGTCAAAGAAAGCAGGGCGATGATTCCATTGAATTGCGCAATTCCCTGATAGAAGACGGTCAGGGCGAGAATCCAGCCAAGCAGCGTAACTGGGCCCATGACGTAGACGCCGAGCAGGAGAGCGCCATCGATACGTTCGCGGAGAGTGGCGCGATTGTTACCCAAGAGTAGGCCGAAGGCGTAGGTCGCCATGGCCTGGTTGTGTCCCTTGGCCCAGCGCATAATCTGCCGAATCCGAACTGGCCAGGTCTCGGGCACTTCCTCATAGCATTCCGAACGATTCTGATAGGCGGTTTTCCACCCGCGCAGCAACAGGCGATAAGTCAGGTCCGTATCTTCAGTCAGGCTGTTCTCGTTCCAGCCGCCAATTTCCCGCAATGCGCTACGGCGGACCCCGGCCACGGTTCCGCCGTGCTGCGGAACCAGGCGGAGATTCATGCGCGCCTGCTGATCAACCTGGTATCCGCCGGCCCGCTCCAGATCCAAGAGGCGTGTGAGCAGATTTGCGCCGACATTCATCGGAACAACGCGGCCCATGACGCCACCGACTTCAGGATCGAAAAATGGAGCAGTAAGCTGGCGGATGATTCCAGCCCCGGGAATGTAATCGGCGTCGAAGATCAGGATGACCTCGGTCTGGACGAACTCCATCGCGTCCTTTAAGGCTGCGGCTTTGCCGGGCTTGCCTTCCGCGCGGTGAAATGGGCGGATGCGGCCGGGGAACCGCTGTACAAAATCGTCGATGATCTCGCGGGTGCGATCGCTGGAACGGTCGTTGACTGGGACAATCAGCATTTTCTCGGCAGGATATTTGGCAGCGAGGAGCGCTTCAAGAATGTGGCTGATGACGAGTTCTTCATTGTGCGCAGCGATAAGAACTGTAACTGGAGGCCAGTCCGCCGTGTCGATATCGATGTAGGGATGGCGTTGGAAACCGAAGAGCCGATTCAGCGTGAACCAGTAATGGCGCGCCGTGTACACGCAGATGGTGAGAACGATGATATAGAGGACATAGATCATCGGGAAGGCCCAAACTCCAAGGGAAATTGGCCGCTCATGACTTGCCTGCGGTGGCGGATTTGGTTTCTTCCTGGTCGGTCTTTCTGCGACGAGGCTCTGGCCTGGGTGGAAGTTTGAATTCTTTGTCCGGCTCCAATAACGGAGTCTTCTTCTGATACCAGCGTGCGACGGCTTCCACGATGCGCTCGGAGCCATGTCCATCTCCGTATGGATTCGCTCCGTGTGACATGTCGAGATAAGCATCCGCGTCATCGAGCAGACGTCCGGTTTCCGAAACGATGCTGTCGCGAGACATGCCAATGATTTTTGCCATGCCGAACTGCGACGCTTCCGGACGCTCGGTGACTTTGCGCAGAACCAACACCGGTTTGCCGAATGTCGGCGCCTCTTCCTGAATCCCGCCGGAATCCGTCAGCACCATGAAGCATCGCTGCAACAGACTCACGAAGGTGATGTAATCCAGCGGCTCAGTGAGATGAATCCGGTCTGAAGCTTGCAGCAGCGCGTTTACCGTGCTGCGCACATTGGGATTCATGTGGACGGGATAAATGACGCGAATGTCCGAGTGTTTCGCGACCAAATCTTTCAGTGCGAGGCACATGTTTTCCTGGTCGGTGCCCCAGGATTCCCGGCGGTGCGAAGTGACCAAAACCAGACGGGAACCGTCAATAGGAATGCCAGCCAGTGGCGTGTTTTCCCACGTTTGCGGTAGCTGACTGAGGACCCGTAGCGTGTCAATGACAGTATTGCCCGTGATCACGATTTTTTCGTTGGGTACCCCTTCGGCCAGCAAGTTGTCACGCGACAACACCGTCGGTGCAAAGTGAATTTCGGTCATCACCGAAACCAGGCGGCGGTTCACTTCTTCGGGAAAAGGATTGTAGATATCGCGACTGCGAAGACCAGCCTCGATGTGGCCGACGGCAATCTTGCAATAATAAGCAGCGAGCGCGGATGCGAAGGCAGTCGTGGTGTCGCCCTGCACCAGCACCATGTGAGGCTCAAAACGATGACAGGCGTTCTCGACCGTGTCGAGCACGCGACCGGTCAGAGAACTCAAGGTCTGGTGCGGACGCATGACATCGAGATCGAAATCCGTCTTGATATTGAAGAACTTCAGCGCGTGGTCGAGCATCGTTCGATGCTGACCGGTGTGCACGACAGCGGTTTCAAACTCGTCGGAGCGGCGGCGGAGTTCCTGAATGACGATCGCAAGCTTGATGGCCTCCGGCCGTGTGCCCAGAACCGCAATCACTCGACACTTCATGGACTAAACACCCGTAGTTTCCGTAGCTGCAGACAAGTGCCGGGGAGCGGAACGAGCAACCGCTTCGGTCCTGAGGCGCTACACCAGTTACTTTAAAAAGGTCTAACCTTTGATTTTGGTGGGGGATTTAGGCGGCGTAAAGATTACGGGCGTTACTTTGGTAAGATGTTGCCGTTCTCCTAAGTAACGCCTCCATAATGGAGGGCGGTCGTCCCGCTGTCTCCTCCGGCGTGAAGAACTCCTTGCCTGCGGAGGCAGACCGCGCGTGGATGCCATCAAAACGATAAATCACTTACAGGATGTATCTCGACAAGTCCTGGTCCTTCACAATATCGGCGAGCATCTGGCGAACGTAGGGAGCATCGACTTTAACGTGCTCGCCTTTTTTGTCCGGGGCATCGAAGCTGATTTCATCGAGCACGCGTTCCATAATGGTGTGCAGGCGGCGCGCTCCGATATTCTCCGTTCCTTCGTTCACACGAAAAGCATACCGCGCAATTTCCTCCAAAGCTTCACGGGTAAATTCGAGGTTGACGCCTTCAGTCTCCAGCAGCGCCGTGTATTGCTTCACTAAAGAAGACTTCGGTTCAGTGAGAATGCGAATGAAGTCCTCCATGGTGAGCGACTGCAGTTCGACACGAATCGGAAAGCGGCCCTGTAGCTCAGGAATCAGGTCGCTGGGCTTCGAGACATGAAATGCGCCAGCGGCGATGAAAAGAATGTGATCAGTCCGGACCATGCCGTAGCGCGTATTAACCGTTGTTCCTTCCACGATCGGCAGAATGTCGCGCTGCACGCCTTCCCGCGAAACGTCAGGCCCGTGCCCACTTTCCCGGCCGGCAATTTTGTCAATCTCATCCAGGAAAATGATTCCGGAATCTTCGACGCGATCGATGGCAACGCGCGTAACCTGGTCCATGTCAATCAGACGCTGCTCTTCTTCCTGAATCAGGTAGTCAAACGCCTCGTTGACCTTCATCTTCCGCTTCTTGGTGCGTTGGCCGAAGATGTTGGGCAACATGTCCTTGATGTTGACGTCCATTTCTTCGACGCCCTGGTTGGAAATGATTTCGAACGACGGGAAATTGCGCTCCCGAACCTCGATTTCCACCATGCGTTCGTCGAGCTTGCCTTCTCGAAGCTGCTGGCGAAGCTTTTCCCGGGTGCGGGATTGCGAGTCACCTGACGTCGTTGTGCCTTCGAGAACAAAACCGGCTTGGCTGGTTTCGGGTGGACGTGAAGGCGTGGGCGGCGGCAGAAGAATGTCGAGCAGACGCTCTTCGGCATTGAGTTCGGCCTTGTCGGAGACGTCTTCGAGCTTCTCTTCGCGCACCATTTCGATGGCGATCTCCACCAGGTCGCGCACCATGGATTCCACATCACGGCCCACATAGCCGACCTCAGTAAACTTCGAAGCTTCGACCTTGAGGAACGGCGAATTGGCAAGCTTTGCTAAGCGGCGGGCGATTTCGGTTTTTCCAACCCCCGTTGGCCCGATCATGATGATGTTCTTGGGAATGACCTCTTCCGCCAGCTCTTCCGAAAGTTTCTGCCGGCGCATGCGATTACGCAGAGCAATCGCGACAGCTCGCTTGGCATCTTTTTGGCCGACTACGTGCTTGTCGAGTTCGGCGACAATTTCGCGTGGCGTCAGTTCATCCAACGCGAGCTGTTCTTCGTCAACGGTTCCGGGTAAATAAATCGCCATAAATGGGATTGGGTAGGGACAGCCGCCCTCGGCTGTCCAGTCGAGCGTAGCTCGACTCCTAAAGTTCCTCTATCGTCACCTTATCATTAGTATAGATGCACATTTTGCCGGCAATCTTCATCGCTTCTTCAGCGATCTGACGCGCCGAAAGCTGCGTATGTTCGGCTAAGGCCTGAGCAGCCGCCTGGGCGTATGGGCCACCGCTGCCGATGGCCGCAATGCCGCCGTCCGGCTCGATCACGTCGCCCTGACCGCTGAGAAGAAATGTCTGCTCTTTGTCGCTGACGAGCAGCAAAGCTTCGAGGTGTCGCAAAAACTTGTCGGTCCGCCAGTCCTTCGCCAACTCCACCGCGGCTCGGCCAATATTCCCGTGATATTGCTCCAGCTTCGACTCAAACCGGCTGAACAGCGAGAATGCGTCAGCGGTTGAGCCCGCGAAACCCGCCAGAATCTTGTCCTGATAGAGTCGTCGGATTTTCTTGGCCGAATGCTTGATGACCCCTTCGCCGAGCGTGACTTGGCCGTCTCCGGCCATTACCACGTTGCCATTTCTGCGGACACAAAGAACGGTGGTCGAGCGGACTAAACGCTTGCTGGGCATGAGACCAATTTCTTATTATAACAGTGCGGAAACTCCGCTTTCCGATTACAAGTCGCGCAACAACCGCGACTGTCGTATCTATACGATCCGGATCCCGAACGTTGCTTGCGTCGTTCCTTACATCTGATTGTCTGCTTTCCTCTTCGCCGTGGCATCGCGTGACCCACTTACCCTCATCTAGGTAATGTGTCCACCACTGGCGGTCAGCCGGCCAAGATACAGGATTATGCGATCATCGGCGATTGCCGATCCGCGGCCCTGGTTTCCAAATACGGCTCCCTCGATTGGCTTTGCTGGCCGCAATTCGATAGTTCCGCGGTCTTCTCCGCTCTGCTCGATCCCGCAAAAGGAGGATTCTGGTCAATCCGGCCCGTAGGCTCTTTTGACACGGAACGTTCCTACGTTCATGACTCGAACGTCCTAAAAACCTGCTTTACTTCCCCGAATGGGCGCACCACGTTGACGGATTTCATGCCCGTCGCCTCCGAGGCGTTCAAACGCGAGAACCTGGTTCCTGATCATGAACTGGTTCGCCAGTTGCAATGTACTGACGGTGAAATGCAGGTCGAGATCGTCTTTCGCCCGCGGGCTGATTACGGCGATCGCCGCCTTGATCTGCGTGAGTTCAAGAATTTCGGTTTACGAATGGATGTTGGCCGTGGCGCCTATTGGCTTCGCAGTAGCATCCCGTTGCAGATCGGTTCTGACGGCGCTCGAACTTGCGTTTCTCTAAGGGCGGGTGATCGCCTGCAATTCTCGCTTACCTACGGGGAACAGTCTCCCACTGTTCTTCCTGCGCTGGGCGAAAGCGTGACGGCTGCGATCGACCGCTCGGTGCAGTGGTGGCAACGATGGGCGGCTCGCGCCCTCTATGACGGACCTTATCGCAATGAAGTCCTCCGCAGCGCCCTCGTCCTCAAGTTATTGGCCTACGCACCTTCCGGAGCTATAGTCGCGGCGCCGACAACTTCACTTCCGGAGAATCTTGGTAGCAGTCTTAATTGGGATTACCGTTACTGCTGGTTGCGTGACGCCTCGCTCACCATCCGCGCCATGCTCGCCTTGGGTTATGTCGAGGAAGCCGAGAGTTTCCTCACCTGGATGTTGCACGCGACCCGCCTCACTCAGCCCAAGTTGCAAGTGCTCTACACAGTTTTCGGCCGCACGGGTGTGGAAGAGACAGAACTCCCATTCCTGTCTGGTTATTGCGGCTCTCGACCTGTTCGCATCGGCAACGCCGCCAAGGACCAGTTTCAACTTGATATCTACGGTGAAGTGATCGACGCTACCGCGCAGTATGCACCCCACGTCGGCGAGTACGACCGCACTACGCAGAAGGTGCTGATTGGTTTCGGCAAGTATGTAGCGACGAACTGGAACCAGCCCGATGAGGGAATCTGGGAACCTCGCTCCGGACGGCAGAATCACACTTATTCCCGCCTCATGTGCTGGACGGCACTCGATCGCCTGTTAGCCCTGAGCGAAAAAGGGATGTTGTCCGGCGTGCCAGCCGGCTGGTTCGCGACCGAGCGAGAAAAGATTCGAGAAGAGATCGAGAATCGCGGCTGGAACGAACAGATACAGAGCTACGTGAGTGCCCTCGACGGCGACCAGGTCGACGCCTCCCTTCTGCGCATTCCCTGGTATGGCTTCGAATCGGCAAATTCCGATCGTATGCAGCGCACCTACAAAAGAATCTGCGACAAGCTCAGCGACAATAGCTTAGTTTTCCGCTATCCCGCTCAACCTTCTGAAGGGGCATTCGGAATCTGCAGTTTCTGGGCGGTCGAGGATCTTGCCATCGGTGGAGGCACCCCGGAGCAAGCTCATGCTCGTTTTCGCCACTTGCTTCGCTATCAGAACGACGTGGGACTATTTGCGGAAGAAATCGATCCGAAAACTGGCGATGCCCTGGGCAATTTCCCGCAGGCCTTTACTCACGTTGGCTTGATCAGCGCCGCATTCAGTTTGCAGGAACGCGATCGCCAGCAACCGACTCCCGCTGCCAAGACTGGAGAAGACGTCAGGTCCGCAGGTCAGGAGGCGCGCGTATGAACTGGGGAAACTGGTTGCTCTGGGGTTTCGCCTCAACTCTCGTCTTGACTATTTTGGGTGAGGGCTCACAGGGCCTGGGCCTCACCCGCATGAGTTTCCCTTACATGCTGGGAACCATCTTCACACCAGATCGCGATCGGGCCAAACTCTACGGCTTCGCAGTTCATTTCCTTAGCGGATGGCTGTTCTCGCTAATCTACATTTTCATTTTTCAATCTCTGGGCGCCGCCGGATGGTGGCGTGGCGCCTTGATCGGACTTCTGCAGGGCCTATTCGTCCTCACCGTGATCATGTCGCTCATGCCCGGCCTGCACCCCCGTATGGCTAGTGAGCAACACGGACCGGAAGCCCAGAATATGCTTGAGCCGCCCGGCTTTCTTGCCTTGAACTATGGCGTGAGCACGCCCGTCGCGGTCATTCTCTCGCACATCATCTTCGGTGTAATCCTAGGAATTTTTTATCGCTTGCACTGAACCCTGATTTCATTCTTCCAATCTACAATCTGGAATCTTCCCTACCGTCCCACCAGCTTCTGCAACTCTTCCGGATACCTCGCCCCCTGCACCGGGATTTTGGACGCTGCAATATCCAGTTCGCGAATGTCCTCGCGCGAGAGTTGCAAGGTAAGAGCGCCGATGTTCTCCTCCAATCGATGAATCTTGGTTGTGCCCGGGATCGGCACGATCCACGGCTTTTGGGCCAGCACCCAAGCCAGCGCGATCTGCGCGGGTGTCGCTTTCTTCTGTTGTGCGAACCTGCTCAGCACATCAACGAATGCCTGATTCGCTTTCCGGTTCTCCGGCGTGAACCGAGGCACGATGTTTCGGAAATCGTTTTTATCGAACTGCGTGTCTGCTTTTATTGCTCCGGTGAGAAAGCCCTTGCCCAGAGGACTGAAGGCGACGAGCCCGATTCCCAGTTCTTCGAGTGTCGGCAGGATTTTTTCTTCCGGCTCTCTCCACCAAAGCGAATATTCGCTCTGCAGGGCCGTCACCGACTGAACCGCGTGTGCACGACGAATTGTTTGCGCTCCGGCCTCCGAAAGCCCGAAATGTTTCACCTTCCCCTGCTGAATCAGGTCCTTCACAGCTCCCGCGACGTCCTCAATCGGAACTTCTAAGTCAACTCGGTGCTGATACAACAAATCAATCACGTCAGTCTTGAGGCGCTTCAGTGACGCTTCGGCCACTTCCTTGATGTGCTCGGGCCGGCTATCCACGCCTGCCTGCTTCCCGTTCTCGATTTTGAATCCGAATTTGGTTGCGATCACCACCTGCTTCCGATATGGCGCAAGAGCTTCGCCGACAAGTTCTTCATTCGTATATGGTCCATACACTTCGGCCGTGTCAAAGAACGTTACTCCCCGCTCGACCGCCGCACGGATCACCGCGATTCCCTGCTGCTTGTCCACCGCCGGGCCAAGCCCGAAGCTCAGTCCCATGCAGCCGAACCCGAGTGCCGATACTTCCAAATTGCTTTTTCCGAGTTTGCGTTGTTGCATGATGTCCCTCCGGACTGATGACACCTTACGACCGTTTGATGCGAAGCTGGGTGGCGCGAGTAACTCTCAAGACCCGGCTGTATGTAGCATTATCTGTATAGAAGGGGGCGCGTCCCGGGTGATCCTGACCTCCCGGAATCAGCAATCGTAAACCCACCTTTATGCGTGCCAATACTTATGCTTTTTAGGTGTAGTTGATCCTGGACCGTGAGGCCCATGTTTGGCTTCGCGCACTGTCTGTTGCGAATCAACCGAAAACAACATGTAATGATCGAAGCTGTGCCGCCGATAGTAACGATGCCCTCGAAAATCGAGGTACACCTCGGCGCTTTTCGGCAACCAGACATCGATATTCTTCTTCTGAAAGTGGACTGGCGCGTACTCGGTGATCGAATGCTGTGTCAAATAGCGTATCTGCCGCATTGGGCTGACTAACTCTGCTTCGATTCGAACCAGCTCAAAACTGTCAGGGGTAATCCAGGCACGACCCTTCAGATTGACCGCATAGAAGTTATATCCATCTTTGAAAGACTGGATGCGGCTTGGCCGATCTTCTCGCTGGCGAAAATGCATAAGCCAAGTCGCTTGCCCCCGCCACTCCCCTAATCCTTCGCAGGTCATGGCATAGTTAGGCTGCAAGGTGGGATGAAAGACAAAGGCGAGCGCAGGAAAACCAGACGTGGAAATTTTGTCCGGCAGCTCCGCTGCTGAATAACGCTCAGTGCGATATTCGTCGACCATCAAGAATCCGGGTGGCGATTCGGCAACATTCGCCGCATATTCGAACTTGCGTACTTCCCGTGAAGTAGGATTACCGGATTTATCCAGCTTTTCGTGCAACAAATCCTCAATCGCGGCGAATTGGCGGACGTTCTCGACCAGTTTCTGCATCCGCTTACCCACGTGCTCCAGAACTTGGTCTGCCGGGCAAGGTACTCCACTTGCGACGATCGGCTTGACATCATCCACCCCGGCCGGTTGCCACGCGGGGCTCAACCCCTCGTCGGAGGAGGCAAGTTGCGCATCGGCATCGACTAGCGACGAGACAACTATCCCCGGTGCGGCTGCAGCCCTGTTTTCTGACGCTTGCCGCTCCAACTGCGAAATGATCGAGTGCACCTGTGGCGCCAATGGGCTTGTCGGCATCGCCTGCAAATATGCCGTCAGAGCCTCAATTGCCTCCTTGCTGTTACCTAAATTGCCTTCTGCTTGCCCCAGTAAGAGCTCTGCGGTTGCGTCCCTTTTGTTTCTGGCAAGAACGAGCCGAGCCTGCTCCCGGGCCTTCTCATATTGTCTCTTCTTCAGGTAGGCATCGCTCAATAATTCATGAGCCAAGACATCGTTCGGATTGGCGACTACCGCCCGTTCCAGCACCGCTCGAGCCTGATCCGACTTTCCGAGGTCGTTCTCCACGCGGCCAAGCAGGCTTAGAGCCTGTGCATGGTTGGGATCGAGTGTCGTGGAGCGCAACAGGTAAGCTTCCGCCTGCTGCAGGTTCTTCTGCTGGAAACATTCATATCCCAGCAGAAAATTTACCCGTGCACTGGAGGGCGCCTGCTTGTAAGCCGATTGCAGGTGTTTATCCGCTTCTCTGAGGTGTCCCTCTTGCAGCGCTTTCACCGCGCGACGCGTCTCTTTGCTGGCCCGTGGCGACATGAGCGCGTCAGCGGTACCCGCTGCGTCGAAATCTACTGCCATCGGATCTCGCTGCAGAGTTATGTCCAGTTTGATGTTGTCTACATACCCCGTAACTTCTACGCTCTTTTGAACAGTCAGGTACCCGACTGCGCTGATCTCCAGATCGTATTTGCAGTAGTGCAGGCCTAAGAAGATGGTTTCGGAATCGCTTTTGGTCGTTTGGTAGACCGTGCTCTCAGGATTATTACAATGCAGCCGCGCCAGGGCCTGCCGATCGAGCCGCTTCTCCGCATCGTTAAGAACCGAAATTTGGAGAGCCGCTCCCTGATGGAGATTGAGTACATCCGGCATGCTGGAAGCGGCCGTGCTGCCCATTGCAGCCGGAGGCGGCCCCTGAGACTGTGCCCCTGCTGGAATTGGTAGCCACACCCACACGCATACTGTGGCAGCCAAACACAATTCAAACAGTCTTTGTTCTTTTCTGGCGCGCCCCATATTTGGGA
>Ga0335081_10017677_pt1 | contig 11544 bp, 12 predicted proteins | sample Lox_Sample_35_FD_206713 | JGI IMG/M metagenome (GOLD analysis project Ga0335081, IMG submission 206713) | Soil microbial communities from Loxahatchee National Wildlife Refuge, Florida, United States - Lox_Sample_3.5 | ecosystem: Environmental > Terrestrial > Soil > Wetlands | place: USA... | reverse complement strand
CGGGGTCCTTGGTGGCCGCAAAGGCCGGCCCGATGATCCCGAACGAGAAGGCGAAGAGCGAGATGGTGTCGATCCCGAGCGGCATCGCGGTGACGTCCGAACGTCCGGTCTTCCGGGCCAGGCGAAGGGCCATGTACGAATAGACCAGATCGCCGATCAGAACGCCGACCACCGATCCCGGAACGATCCTGTACAGGACCAGCTCCTTCGGAAAACCGAACACGCCGATCAGGATGCCGCTCAGGATGACCAGCTGGGTGACGTTGTCCAGCATCAGGCCGAAAAAGGCGTTTAAGTCGCCCGGCCGGATCAACAGGGAACGCTTCATGCCGCTGTCTCCAACCCCCCGTGGTGAAAACCTGCGGAAGTATATACCACGCCCCGGACCGTGGCAAGCGGCGTTTGACTTTTCGAGCTTAAATCGGGTAGAGTACGGACGGCCGTTGTCGTGCCGGGGGAGCGGCGCGCCGGCCGATCCTAGACGGGTCGGCGAATGTTCGTTTCTCCCTAAACTTGTGGGCTGTGGCCGGGACGACCGAGGAGACCACATGGATACGGAGAAAGTCACAAAAGTTTATTCCGTTTATTCCGGCTTCTACGATCTTCTTTTCGGCAAGATTTTTCATCATTCCCGCGCCGCCGCGATCGATCTGCTGGGATTAAAATCGGGCGACCGCGTGCTGGAAGTCGGCGTGGGCACCGGCCTTTCCCTTCCTCTGTATCCCCGGAATTGTTCCGTCATCGGGATTGATCTGACCGGGCCGATGCTTTCGCAGGGAGCCAAGAAGATCAAGCGGCTCGGGCTGGAACATATTTATCTGCAACAGATGGATGCGACCCACATGGCCTTCCGGGACAACCTTTTTGACGCCGTCGTGGCGGCGTATGTGATGAGCACCGTCCCGCGTCCGCAGGCCGTGCTGGGCGAGATGATCCGCGTCTGCCGCCCCGGCGGTCGGATCGTGCTGCTGAACCACTTTTCCAATGGAAACCCGCTCGTCTCCCGCGTCGAGAGAACGATCTCGCCGCTGTGCACCTGGATCGGCTTCCGGTCGGACCTCTCCCTTGAATCGCTCCTGGATCAAACCTGTCTTGACGTGGAACATAATCTCAAAGTCAATCCGTTCAACTACTGGCATATCGTTCAGTGCGTCAACCGTAAACCGGCCAACGGCGCTTCCTACAAGGCATGGGCCCACTTGAAATCCATGAAATCCAATTGAGTCGACGGCGCCATGCACCGGGGCTTAGCGTTTAATTCGCATATTTTTTTCCTCGCCCACGTCTTCTTTCTGGTCGTCTTTGTCGCGTTGATCTGGGCTTTGGCGGTCGTGATCCGGAAACGACCCGAGCCCAAGGCGCTCGCCCTTTCCGTCCTCCCGCTGGTGTTGATTTTTGCGACCACCTACTTTGCGACCCGGATTCCGGCCGCCCACCAGGTGATCAACGTCTTCTATAACGCGCTGCTGATCTTCAATGCCGTCTATTTCTGGAAGACAGGCCCGAGCCCGACCGGGTCCCTCTACATCGCCTCCGTCATCGGCACCCTTCTCGACTTTGCGATGCATTTCGTCGTCATGTAACGGGCTTCGCCGGTTCCGGACGAGTTTCCCGTAACGATGCAGGGCGTGGGGCCGTCCCCTAATGAACGAACTATCCTTGGGCGACCGGGGGAATGTTAGGCCGGTTCGATGACGCAACGGAGGGGAAAACCGGCCGAGCGGGCGGCTTCGAGGGTCTGGTGCTGTCGCAGCTCGGCTTCCTCGAGCGGCAGCACGTCCACGACGGCCGCTCCGGTGTTGTGGGTCTCGAGCATCAGCTCGACGGCCGTGGAGGGATCCTTTTTGAAGATCGTGATCAGGACATAAATGACAAAATCCATCGTCGTTACGTCGTCGTTCAGAAAGATCACTTTATAAGGGGGTATCGTCTGATCACGGACGGCTTCGTCCGTTTCCTGAAGGGTGCCGGGTGCGGTGATCGTAGACATAGGAATTCCGTCAATGGAATGCAACTGCATTATAACATAGACATAAGCGCCTGCCCAATTCAACAATTTCTTGCTTTCGCGGCCGATCCTAGGTAGAGTGACCGAACCATGGCCGTCCTCGGCGGCGAGCGACGGCTTGGCAAAGAAGAGGGGCCAAATTTCACGAAGAGGGGTTTGAAAATGAGATGGATTTTAGGTTCGTTATTGATCGTTTCCCCGTTCTTTCTTGGTGTCGCCTGGAGCGCGTCCGGGGAGGAAGCCAAACCCACGACGGTTTCGGCCGGGAAAGTGGTCTCGATCGAATATACGCTGAAACTGGAAGATCAATCCACGGTCGATTCCAATGTGGGGGGCGAGCCGCTCCGATTTATTCAAGGGGAACACCAGATTATTCCCGGTCTCGAGACGGCTCTGGAAGGGCTCAAAGTGGGCGACACAAAGTCGGTCAGGGTCAAGCCGGCGGACGGCTACGGAGAGGTGGATCCCAAGGCCATGGAGGAAATTGAAAAGTCCCGGATCCCGCCGGAGGCCTTGGTGATCGGAACCCCGCTTGAAGGAAACGACCCTTCGGGCCGCCCGATCCATGCGACGGTGCGCGAGATCAAGGAGAAAACGGTGGTGCTCGATCTGAATCATCCGCTGGCCGGCAAAACGCTTCTGTTCGATGTTAAAATTTTGGCCATCGAGGCTCAGGTCAAACCGGAAGCTCCCGAACATCCCAATAACGAAAGCGGGTCGGGGCAAGACCCTTCAAAGTCTTCCCGTTGAACCACAGCCGATTTAGCGTGATTATGGGTCTTTTGGCCCATTCCCATGGGCCTTATAGTCCCTTGACCAAGCTTTAAAAGCATGATATTGTTGAAAACCTGGTAAAAGTAAAGATCGGGCGAAGCGCTTTGATCGATTCATGAGGAGTGCGATGGTTTCCCAAACGGCGGCCTACCTATCCCAGTACTTTTCGATTTTTCTTTTTATCGTTCTGGCGATCGGGTTCGGGGTGGTCACCCTTCTCCTGAGCAATTTCGTCCAGCCCCGTTTGGATCTCGATGAAAAGCTGTCGCCCTACGAATGCGGAAGCGACCCGATTTCCGACGCGCGGAATCCCTTCCCGGTTCGGTATTACATCATCGCGATGCTGTTCGTGATCTTCGACGTCGAGATGATTTTCATCTATCCCTGGGCGATCGTCTTCGACAAAATCGGGTTTTGGGGGCTCTTTGAAATGGTGGTCTTCATCGGTCTGTTTGTCTTCGGCTATATCTACGCCTGGAAGAAGGGGGCCTTGCAATGGGAGTAGGAACCTTGGACGGCGAGGGAGGCCTCGTCACCACGACGATCGAGCAGGCGGTCAACTGGGCCCGCAAGGGATCCCTCTGGCCCTTGACGTTCGGGCTGGCCTGCTGCGCGATCGAGATGATGGCCGCGGTTTCCGCGCGCTACGACATCGATCGCTACGGGGCCGGCGTCTTCCGCGCTTCGCCGCGGCAGTCCGACCTGATGATCGTGGCCGGCACGGTCTGCCGGCGGATGGCGCCCGTGATCCGGAAAATTTACGACCAGATGCCGGAGCCCAAGTACGTCATCGCGATGGGCTCCTGCGCCACCTCCGGGAATATTTATAACAGCTACGCCGTGGTGCAGGGCGTGGACCGCTTCGTGCCGGTGGACATCTACGTGCCGGGCTGTCCCCCCACCCCGGAGGCGCTCTTTGACGGGATATTGAAACTTCAGCAGAAGATCATGAAGCAAAAGGTCTTCATCAAAAGCCCGATCCTGGGGGCGACGAAGGTTTAGGGGCCATGCATCCGAACGCGGAAAAGATCCGGGCCGAATTTCCCGATGCCTTCGTCACGGAGAAGGTATGGCGGGGCGACCTGGCCGTGACGGTCAAAAAGGAGGCGATCGTTCCGGTCTGCCGTTACCTCCATGACGATCCCGGCATGGATTTCGATTACATCGTCCACATCTCCTCGGTCGATTATCCGGAAGATCCGGAGCGCTTCGAGGTGGTGTACGAGTTCTACTCGATCCGCCGCCGGGAGCGGATCCGGATCAAGGCCCGCGTGACGGAAGAGGACGCCGCCGTCGATTCCGTGACCGGGATCTGGAAGGGGGCCGATTTCATGGAACGGGAGGTGTTCGACATGATGGGGATCCGCTTCAACCATCATCCCGATCACCGCCGCATACTTATGCCGGACGAGTACGACGAGGGTTATCCGCTCCGGAAGGATTTCCCTCTGGCCGGAAAAGGGTGGCGCGACACGTTTGAGTTCATCACCGAGGGGACGCACAAGAAGACGACATGACGACCGAAGCCAATCCCGAGACGAATCTGAAGACGGTCGAACCCGCGGCCGAGCATCCCGGCTCGGGTGTTTCCGTGCCCAACAAGGCGCTTCCGCTTCTCCGGACCGAGAAGCTGATGCTCAACATGGGTCCCCAGCATCCCAGCACCCACGGCGTGCTGAAGGTCGTCCTCGAGCTGGAGGGGGAGCGGATCGTCAAGGCGACGCCGGTTCTGGGCTTCCTCCATCGCGGCGTGGAAAAACTGGCCGAGGACGGGACCTACCACCAGTTCATCCCCCACACCGACCGCCTGGATTACGTCTGCGCGATGTACAACAACTTCGCGTACGTCCGGGCCGTCGAGAAACTGTTGGACATGAAGGTGCCGGAGCGGGCCGAATATCTCCGGACGATCGTGGCCGAGGTCCAGCGGATCATCGGCCATCTCTTCTGGCTCGGGACGCAGGCGCTGGACATCGGCGCGATGACCGTTTTCTTTTACACCTTCCGGGAGCGGGAGGTGCTCCTGGACTTTTTCGACGACCTGTGCGGGGCCCGGCTCACGACGAGCTGGTACCGGATCGGCGGGGTCGAAAACGACATCAGCCCCGAGTTGATCGGTCATCTTCACAAATTTCTGGAGAACTTCAGCGAAAAGCTTGATGAGTACAACGCCCTGCTTGAGACCAACCGCATCTGGCTCGCGCGGACCAAGGGCATCGCCGTGATCTCGGCCGAGGACGCGATCAGCTTCGGACTGTCCGGCCCGACGCTTCGCGGCTCCGGCGTGGATTACGACCTTCGAAAATACGAACCCTACGGCGCCTATGACAAGGTTCAGTGGGAGGTGCCGGTCGGGAAGAACGGCGACACCTACGACCGCTATTGGATCCGAATCCTGGAAATGAAGGAGAGCGCCAAGATCGTCAAGCAATGCCTCGATCAATTGCCCCAGGGCCCCTACATGGTCGAAGACCCCCGCGTGACGCTTCCGCCGAAGGACAAAGTGTTCACGAACCTGGAACATATGATCCGGCAGTTCAAATTGTTCACGCAGGGTTTCCGGACGCCGCCCGGGGAAATCTACTGCGGCACCGAGGCGCACAAGGGCGAACTGGGATTTTATATCGTGAGCGACGGGAGCGGAAAGCCCTACCGCCTGAAGATCCGGGCGCCCTCCTTCATCCACATGGGCGCGTTCGATTACATGGCGCGCGGCTACATGATCGCCGACATCGTCACGATCTTCGGAACCTACGACATTGTCATGGGCGAGTGCGATAGATAATTCATGGGTACACGAGACGCAAAAGAAGCCAGATTGTTGGGGGCCGGGGAGGAGATCGAGCTCACCATCGACGGCCAGACCGTCAAGGCCACCTCGGGCCGGTCTCTGTACGACGTGCTGAGCGGCATGGGGAAAATCATCCCCGCGATGTGCTATCACTACACCTTCACGCCCTTCGGCTCCTGCGGGATGTGCCTGGTCTCGGTGGAGGGGAAGAAGGCCCCCGTCCGTTCCTGCACCGCGTCGGCCCAGTCCGGCATGGTCGTCCAGACCGAAACGCCGGATTTGAAGGAAGCCCAGAAGAAGGCCCTGATCAAGCATCTCTCGACCCATCCGCTCGACTGCCCGGTCTGCGACGCCGACGGCCATTGCGAGCTCCAGGATTTCACCTTCCAGTTCGGCATCGGCGAGGTGCCCAACGTGAAGCAGAAGGGGATTCCGGAAGACACCCGATCCATCGTGCTGGACTTCAACATGAACCGCTGCATCGTCTGCGGCGAATGCATCAATATCTGCAAAGAGGTCCAGCTGGTGGACGCGCTGACCTTCATGAAGAAGGACGGCAACACGATCGTGACGGCGAAGGAGGACAAGCCGCTGTACTGCGAGTTCTGCGGCGACTGCCTCGCGGTCTGCCCGGTCGGCGCCATCACGAACAAGTTTTCCAAATACCTCTACAAGCCCTGGCAGATGAAGAAGACGCAGACCACCTGCCCCTACTGCGGCGACGGCTGCCAGATCGCGGTCGAAACCAAGGACAACCGGATCGTCCGGGTCACCTCCAAGCTGTCCTGGAAGGCCAAGTGGGGCGACCGGGCCGATACCGCCAAGGGGCACGGGGGCATCTGCGGCCGGGGCCGCTTCGGGTTCCAGATGGTCAACAGCCCCGACCGGCTCAAGCTGCCCCTCGTCCGCAAGGACGGGCGCCTGGCCGAGACGCCCTGGCTGGACGCCCAGGATTTCATCGCCGCGGGCCTGTCGAAGATCAAGATGGATCACGGCGGGCAGGCGATCGCCGGCCTGATCTCGGCCCGCTGCACCAACGAGGACATCTATCTTTTCCAAAAATTCATGCGGATCGGTTTGGGAACGAACCAGATCGACAGCACCGCCCGCTACGGGCATATGAACGTCGTGGCGGCGCTGCGCAAGGCCTTCGGGACCCCCCGCATCCGGATGATGAACAGCTCGGAGCAGGTGACCCGGGCCGACGCGATCTTCATCATCGGATCCGACATCACCGAGACGCATCCCGTTTTCAACATCCGGGTGAAGGAAGCTTTGAGAAAATACAAGGCGAAGGTGATCGTGGCCGATCCGGTCACGACGCCCATGGCCAAGCTGGCCACCCATCATCTCGCGATCAGCCCCGGCTCCGAGCGGGCCCTGATCCAGGGGCTGGTCGGGATCATCCTTGCGCGCGGCTTGTGCGACGAGACGGTTTTGCAGAAGTACCCGCAGGCCGTCGAGGCCTTGAAGCTTGCCGCAGCGGCCGTCCCGATCGAAGCGGTGGTCGAAGAGACCGGGATCGCGCCGGAGCGCCTGGCCGAGGCGGCCGAGATCCTGGCCAAGGCCGAACGCGGGGTGATTCTTTTTGAAGACGGGATCACGAAGCGGCGGAACGGCTATCAAAACGTTTTGAACCTGGTGGACCTGGCGCTTGTGGCCGGCTGCTTTGAGAAGGAGGGGGCCGGACTGAACGCGCTGTGCGAGGAGAACAATGAAATCGGCGTGATCGACATGGGCGGCGCGGCGGAGTTTCTTCCGGGGGCGTTGGATGCCCAGGACGCCGAGGCCCGCGCGAAATTTTCGAAGGAGTGGCGGGAAGACCTTCCCGCCACGCCGTCCGCCGATCTGGCCCGGATCCTGGAGCGCGCACGACGGGGCGAGATCAAGGCGCTCTACATCGTGGGGGAAAACCCGGTCGGCACGCTTCCGGCCTCGATGGGCGCGGCCGAGGCGCTTTCCAAAATCGATCTCGTGATCGTCCAGGATCCCTTCCTGACCGAGACCGGACGGCTGGCCCATGTCGTCCTGCCGGCGACGACCTACGCCGAAAAAGAAGGAAGCTTCACCAGCATGGAGGGAAAGGTCAATCCCGTCCGCATGGCCCTGGAGCCGATCGGGGAAAGCAAGGCGGACTGGGAGATTTTTTCGGAACTGGCTTGGCGGATGAACGTTCCGCTGGAATACGGGAGCGCGAAGGAGATCCATCGCGAGATCGCCAAGACGATTCCGGGTTATTTCACGACCAAGCCGGAGCCCTTGCCGATCCGCTTGTCCGGCTACCTGAACAACGGCTATGCCCAGGAAGCCCATGCGCGCTACGCCGTGACGCGTTCCGGCGAGCCGCCGGCCGTTTCGGCCGACTATCCCTTCACGCTGGTCCTGGGACAGATTCTGTATCATTCCGGAAAATATTCGACCCGTGCCGAGGGCCTGATGAAGATCTACGACAAGGCGCATCTTCAGATCGGCCCGGCGGACGCCGAGCGGCTCCAGGTGTCTTCGGGCGATCGGGTGCTTCTCAAATCGCCGGCGGGCGAGGCGGAAGTCGGGGTCGAGGTCCAGCCCCGTCTTCCGGCCGGGCTGGTCTTCTTCCCCGAGCATTTCAACACGCCGCCGGTGAAGGACCTGATCGCGGCCGAGGTCGATCCGGTTACCCGCGTGATTTACCACAAGCAGGGTCCGGTTGCGATCCAACTCAAGTCGAAGGGCGCGCCGGCCGCGGGCGGCAACGGAGAGGGAGGCCCGGCGTGAAAAAAGGCCGCAGTCTGATCCAAAAGATCCTGATGCTGGAAATCGTCAATGCGTTGTGGGTGGTCTTCCGGCACATGTTCGGCAAAGGGGTGACCTTTCAATACCCGCACGTGAAACGGGCCCTGCCCGACACGCACCGCGGCGCGCTGGCGCTGCTGCGCTACGACGACGGGGTGGAGCGCTGCGTGGGCTGCGACCTGTGCGAGGCGGCCTGCCCGTCGCGCTGCATCAAGGTCGTCAGCGAGCAGATCCCGGACCAGCCCTTGGTCCGCTACGCCAGCGAATTTTACATCGACATGACGAAATGCGTCTTCTGCGGATTCTGCGTGGAGGCCTGCCCGGTCAACGCCCTCGGGATGACGAAGCTTTACGAGTATTCCACTGAGAACAAGCGCGACCTCTATTTCGACAAGAAAAAACTGTACGAGATCGGCGACAAATACTTCGCCGACGCGAAGGCGTACCTGGTGGCCCACCGTCAGGAACAGGCCGATGAAACCGCCAAAGCGTACCGGTATAAGTTCCCGTTCCCCGTCCTGACCGAGAAGAAGGAGTAGCCGGCCCTCCATGGTCCAGCAGGTTTTCTTCTACTACCTGGCCTTCGCCAGCATCACGAGCGCCGTGCTGACCGTCGGATTGAGAAACCCGGTCCATTGCGGCCTGGCCCTCCTGTCCCTGCTGTTCCACATCGCAGGGTTTTTTGTTTTGTTGAACGCCGAGTTCATCGCGGCCGTCCAGATCATCATCTACGCCGGCGCGATCCTGGTGCTCTACCTCTTCGTCCTGATGCTCCTGAACCTCAAGAGCGAGGAGCGCTTCCTCCATCGCCGCTACGCCTTCTGGCTTTTTTTCGCGCTTCTTTCCGCCGGGCAGGTCTTCTGGCTCCTGCTCCGTTCGCCCTTTGCCGGAAAACCGGGCGACGTCACGCCCGACAAGGTGACGGCCTTCGGCCACAGCCACACCATCGGCATCGTCCTCTTCAACGACTATTTTCTGCCCTTTGAAATCGTCGGGGTCTTCCTGCTGGGCGCGATCATCGGCGCCATCGTGCTGGCCAAGGACCGCCCGCCGGAAGCCGGAAGCGGGAGGACGTCCGGATGATCCCGTTGTCGTCCTACCTCGTGGTGAGCACCGTTCTGTTCGTGACCGGCTTGATCGGCGTCCTGATCCGGCGGAATTTCATCATCATCCTGATGGCGGTCGAGATCATGCTCAACGCGGCCAACCTCAACTTGGTCGCGTTCTCGTCCTATCTCGATTCGATGGCCGGACAGATCGTGGCCCTGTTCATCATCGCCGTGGCCGCCGGCGAGGCGGCCGTCGGCCTGGCGATCATCATCGTGGTCTTCCGCGGCCGGATCGCGACGAACGTGGATCAGATTAATTTGTTGAAATGGTGACAGAGTGTCGGCGGGTGTCCGCAGGCCGGGCGCCCCATCCGACCGCAACGGAAAGGCCGAGGAGATTTTCGTGTGGTTTCCCGGCAACCCTTTGGAAGATGCTGAGTGAGGACGGATGGGGCTGCCGAAGGACAGGACCCGCCGATTTGAGTAAAAAATAATCCAATGGACATCATCTGGCTCATACCGGCTTTTCCGCTGCTGGCCGTCCTGATCAACGGGCTGGCCGGCCACCGGCTGTCCGAGCGCGCGGTGAGCGCGACGGCCGTCGGCTCGGTCGGGCTGTCGTTCCTGGTCGCCTCGGCGACGCTGGCCCGGGTGATCGCCGATCCCGCGCCCGCGGTCGCCGCCCTGTTCACTTGGATCCCGGGCGGGGATCTCGCGGTCGAGTTCAACGCCCTGATCGATCCGCTGACGGCCGTCATGCTGATGGTGATCACCGGGGTCGGCTTCCTGATCCACGCCTACTCGATCGGCTACATGCGCGGCGATTCCGGCTACGCCCGCTACTTCACCTACCTGAACCTGTTCACCGTATCGATGCTGATCCTGGTGATGGGCGGCAACTACCTCGTGATGTTCGTCGGCTGGGAGGGCGTCGGCCTCTGCTCCTATCTGCTGATCGGCTTCTGGTACGAGCGGAGCTCGGCCATCAAGGCCGGCACGAAGGCCTTCGTCGTGAACCGGATCGGCGACGCCGGCTTCCTCGTCGGCCTCTTTTTGATCTTCGACCATTTCGGCACGCTCAATTACGCCGACGTTTTCTCGCGCGCGGGGGAGCTCTCGGCCGCGACGGCGACCGCGATCACGCTCTGCCTCTTCGTCGGCGCGATCGGCAAGTCGGCCCAGCTGCCGCTTTACACCTGGCTTCCGGACGCGATGGAAGGCCCGACGCCGGTTTCGGCCCTGATCCACGCCGCCACGATGGTGACGGCCGGCGTCTACATGGTCGTCCGCAACCATGTCCTGTTTAATATGGCGCCCGTCTCGCTCGAGACGGTGGCCGTGATCGGGGCGGCGACGGCGCTTTTCGCGGCCACCATCGGCCTCGTTCAGTACGACATCAAGCGGGTGCTGGCCTACTCGACCGTCAGCCAGCTCGGCTACATGTTCCTGGCCTGCGGCGTGGGGGCCTACGCCTCGGCCATTTTCCATCTGGTGACCCACGCCTTCTTCAAGGCGCTCCTGTTCATGTCGGCCGGCAGCGTGATCCACGCGATGGGCGGGGAGCAGGACATGCGGAAGATGGGCGGCCTGGCGAAGCGTCTGCCCAAGACCGCGACGGTCTTCATCATCGGCGCGATCGCCATCGCCGGCATACCGCCGCTGGCCGGATTCTGGAGCAAGGACGAGATCCTGGGCGCGGCCTTCAAGCAGGGCTATCCCCTTCTGTGGTTCATGGGACTCGCGGCCGCCGCGATGACCTCCTTTTATATGTTCCGCCAGGTCTACATGACCTTTTTCGGTTCTTCCCGGATGGATCACGACGTGGAGCAACATCTTCACGAGTCGCCCAACGTGATGATCTATCCCCTGATCGCGCTGGCGGCGCTTTCGCTTCTGGGCGGGCTGCTGCTCGGCTTTCCGCCGGAGGAGGGCTGGATCCATCAGTTCCTCGGCCCGGCGGCCGGCGCGCAGGCCGCGCGCGGCTTCGGCGCGATCGACATGATTTTGATGGCGCTCTCCGTGACGGTGGCCCTGGCCGGGTGGCTCGCGGCCCGAGGGATTTATCTGAAGGCGCCGGAGACGGCCGGGCGGCTTGCGGCCCGCTTTGCGACGGCCCATTCGGTCCTCTACAACAAGTACTGGGTGGACGA
>Ga0335081_10017675_pt1 | contig 11544 bp, 7 predicted proteins | sample Lox_Sample_35_FD_206713 | JGI IMG/M metagenome (GOLD analysis project Ga0335081, IMG submission 206713) | Soil microbial communities from Loxahatchee National Wildlife Refuge, Florida, United States - Lox_Sample_3.5 | ecosystem: Environmental > Terrestrial > Soil > Wetlands | place: USA: Florida... | reverse complement strand
TTCGCTGCGCGAGCGTGGTCAATGGCTTCTTTAGTTTGCGGCATGACGCCATCGTCGGCAGCCACGACGAGCACAACAATGTCCGTAACCTTCGCGCCGCGCGCGCGCATCCGCGTAAACGCTTCGTGACCGGGCGTATCCACGAAAACGACGTTGCGGTCGTTCACCGTAACTTTGTACGCGCCAATATGCTGCGTGATGCCGCCAGCTTCGCCCCCGGCGACGTCGGCTTCACGAATCGCGTCGAGCAGGCTGGTTTTGCCGTGGTCCACGTGACCCATGACGGTCACCACCGGGGGACGCGGCTTAAGGCTCTCTTTGGTTTCTTCCTTGGCGACCTCAAGCACCATCTCTTCTTCGAGCGAAACAACGCTGACGACGCCGCTGAACGCTTCGGCCAAAGTCGTAGCCGTCGGCACGTCGAGCGCCTGGTTGATGCTGGCGAAAACGCCTCTATCGAGAAGCGTCTTCAACAAATCCTTGGCGCGCACGTCCAGCTTTTCGGCGAGCTCGCGAATGGTGATGCCTTCCGTGATCGTGACGTCGCGCGGTGGACGCGGCTCCGGCGGAGCAATGACAGCAGCGGCAACACCGCGACCGCCAGCTCCCGGACGCTGGCGCGTCGGATGCAGTTTGCGCTCGCCTTCAATCTCGCGTTTGTCTACGACGGGACGCTGCCGCTGCGGTGGTTTCCGCGCGTACAGCGGCTTTCCGGGCTCCGCCTTGGGCGGCATTTTGTCCGGAAGCGGCGGCAACATGCCGGGACGACCAGGCATGCGCGGGCCGGGACGAGTACCTGTAGGCGTCGGGCCGCGGCGCTGTTCAAACGGACGATTGCCAGGCGCCCCGCCAGGGCCACCCGGACGCGGCGTAAAGGGTCGGCCCTGTCCACCACCCATCGGCCGCATCGGCTGACCGGGGCGCGGGCCGCTGGGACGTCCGCTGCCAGGGACAGTGCCGGGAAGCGGACCACGATTTCCAGTGGGCAGCGGGCGAGCCGGAGGACGGTTTGCCGATGCGCCAGAAGCGGCGGCCGGGCGTGCGGCAGAAGGCTGCGTGCCGGTTCCAGCGGGAGCAGGCGTCCGCTGCCCGGGAGCAGTTTGCCCGGGACCTTGCGAGCGCAAAGGCGCTCCAGCAGGGGGACGCGTGGGCCCTCCGGCGGGAGGACGCGCAGGTGTGCCAGAAGTTTGCGGGCGCGCAGCAGGTGCTGGTGCGGCAGGAGTGCTGCCAGGAGTTGCGGCAGTCGGCGCAGGCGGTGCAGCAGGTTTCGGCGCTGCAGGTGGCGGCGCGGTTGGAGCTGCGGCTGGGCGAGGAGCCACGGGCGCAGCTGTCGCCGGCGCCGGCGCGGGAGTTGCAGGCGCAGCCGGTGGATGCGCGGCTGGTGCGACCGGAGGTTTGGCTGCGGGCACCGGAGCGGGCGGATGCGGAGCTGGGGTCGCGCTCGGCGCAGCAGGACGCGGCGCTACGGGCGCGCCGGGAACGGCGGGCCGAATTGCCGGAGCCGCTGCAGATGGTTGCGGTGCTGCCGGAGCAGGCGGCGCGCCGGCTGGACGCATGCGCGCAGCTTTGGCGGCGGCCTCTTTTGCTTCCTTTTCTTTTTTGGCAGCAGCTTCGGCGGCAGCTTCCGCTTCGGCTTGGCCGGTGATATTTTTGCGAACTTTCTCAGCGACATCGGCCGGGATAGAGCTGGAGTGCGTCTTCTTCTCGGTGACGCCGTACCCGGGTAGAAGATCAATAATGGCCTTGGCCTTGACCTCGAGTTCGCGGGCCAGTTCGTTGATTCTTACTTGATTTGCGTCGCTCATTCGCCCCTTAAACTTTTCCCCACTAAACCTTGCTGGTTGCGTTGGCGTTTTTCGTCGCGTTAACGCGGACCAGATCGAATTATTCTTTCGGCTCTCCTTGCTGAGCCGATTCGTTTGCACCTTCCGGATACTCCGGCGCTGCGCCTTCCGCCGAATCCGGTTTTTGTGCTGCGGATTCGTTCGTTTCTGCGGTTCCGGCTGCGCCATCTGCGCCGCTGGCTTGTGATTCTTCCGTCGCTTCCGCACCTTCCGCCGCGGCTTCGGTTTCGCCTTCGGCAGTGGCTTCGTCGGTGGCTTCGGTAGTCGATGCAGCTGCGGCGGCAGCTTCGGGTCCGGCTTCGTAGTACTTGTTCACGGCCTGATAGATCTTGTCGACCATCTTTTCGCCGATGCCCGGAATTTCCATCAACTGCTCGGGTGTCATCCCGGCGAGTTTTTCGAGATTGGTGATGCCAGCGGCTTCGATTTTTTCGATCGTCTTGGGCCCAACGCCGGCGAGAACCGTCAGCGGGGTAACCGGCGCGGTCAGCGCGGTCATCTGCTCTTCGATTTCCTGACGCTTTTCTTCTTCGCTCTTTATATCGATGTCCCAGCCGATGAGTTTGCTCGCCAGGCGAACGTTCTGGCCTTTTTTGCCGATGGCGAGCGAGAGCTGGGAGTCTTCGACGATCACTTCGAGCTTGCGATTTTCGGGATCGGTGATCTGGACGCGGGTGACCTTCGCCGGGCTGAGTGCCTTCTGCGCGAAGGCAACGGTTTCCTCGCTGAACGGGATAATGTCGATTTTCTCGCCGCGCAGTTCACGAATGATGGACTGGACGCGCATGCCCTTCATGCCAACGCAGGCGCCGACCGGGTCAACATCCTTATCGCGGCTAGCGACGGCGACTTTGGTGCGTTCGCCGGCTTCGCGCGCCGCGTGACGGATCTGCACAGTGCCGTCGTAAATTTCCGGCACCTCCATTTCGAACAGGCGTTGGACAAGACTCGCATCTGCGCGAGAAACAATGACCTGCGGGCCTTTAGCAGCGCGATCGACCATCTTGATCACCACGCGCAGGCGCTCACCGATGTTGTAGGTTTCGAGCTTGGACTGCTCGCGCTTGGGCAGCCGCGCTTCCGTGCGCCCCATGTCTACGATTAGATCGGGACCCTCAGCGCGCTTCACGATCACCGTGACCAACTCGCCGACGCGATTGTGATATTCGTTGTAGATCGTGTCGCGCTCGGCTTCGCGCACTTTTTGCAGAATCACCTGCTTGAAGGTCTGGGCGGTGATGCGGCCGAAAGCTTCCGTGGGCTTGGTGGCAGTGATTTCGGTGCCGACCTCCGCCGACGGATTCTTCTTTTTCGCGTCCGCGAGGCTAATTTCTTTTTTCGGGTCGGTCACTTCTTCCACAACCGTGTGGACGGAGAACACGTCCACTTGCCCAGTTTCCTGGTTGAACTTGGCGCGCAGATCTTCTTCGGTTTTGTAGTGCTTGCGCGCGGCCACCACCATGGCATCTTCGATGGCGGACACCACAATTTCCGGCTCGATGTGCTTTTCGCGGCTCAACATCTCGATTTGTTGATAAAGCAGGTTCGCCATTGCTCTTTCCCGATCTTGCTCGATTCTTCCTTTGCTTGCTGCTGCGCGGTCTGCCGTTTTTCAGTAGCCGGCGGAAACCGTTAAAACTCAACGACCAGTTGGGCCTTGCGAATTTTCTCGAGCGGCACTTCCACCGTACGCGGCGCTTTGCCCTTCAGCTCGACTTTTACTTTGCCCTCGAACAACCCCCCAAGCCGCCCTTCAAAAAACTTCTCGTTTTCGACCGGCTCGGTCGTGCTGATCTTCGCCTGGCGCCCACGAAACCGTTCGTAGTCTCCGGGCTTGCGTAAGGCGCGATCCAGCCCCGGCGAGCTGACTTCCAGAACGTAACCCGGACCGGGGATCAACTCCTCGACATCCAGAATCACGCTCAACTGCTGGCTGACGCGCTGGCAGTCGTCGTGGCTAATCCCCACTTCGGCTGCCGCCTCCGTGCCCGTCCCCAATTGCCCGGCCGCATCGCTGATCGAGGCTCCGGCTTTCGGCGGACGGTCCAGAATGACGCGAAGGAACCGCTGCTTCCCGATCTTCCACTCGACGTCATAGACTTCCAAGTCCATCGAGTGCGCGACGCGCTCGGCGGCGGCGCGAATTTTTTCCAAATCCAACTAAAGACTCCACGAGTAATGCCGGTCTACCTGCACTCCAACCGGCCCAACAAAAAAGTGGGCTTGCGCCCACCGATCCGTGCGACCTGCCTCAGTGCGAAGTCACAGTATATTCCGGCCGCAAGTCAAAAGCAAGGCACGCAAACAAGATGCGCCGCAGGCAGACTCCGCGTAAACGGCGAGACCAACTTGACTCTTTTTCATTGGATTGTGTACCGCAGGAAACGGTGCAGATGCCTTTCCGAACACAGCCAGGCGCGTGGAGAGAAGTAAGTCTCGTAAAATCAAGGAAATAGTTCTGGCGTTAAAACTGCGTGCTCGGACTCCTGGTGACACGAGTCTCCAAAATTGGCATGGGCCTGCTTTGCGGGGCGCTTGGCGTGTCGGCATTGGGGCGGGCGGGGTGGCAGCAGCGCTCGGGGAGTTCTACGAGTGCGGAGCTTAGAGACGTAGCAAGTTCGACGGCTCACCGCGAACCCGGAGCGGCGCCATTGCCACACATTATCTTTTGGGCCTGGGAACGCCCGGAGGATTTGCGTTTTCTCAAGGTTGGACAAGCAGGGGTAGCGTTCCTTGCCAAAACGATCTTCGTCGAAAGCTCAGAAACCGGTGGGACAAGCCGACGTGGCTTTACCGTCCGCCCCCGTCTGCAGCCGCTGCGCACTACCCCGGGCACGCCGCTGATGGCCGTCGTTCGAATTGAGACGCGCGGAAAGGGCGCGGTGGCAGAAGGCTTGCCGCGGGTCCATCGAGTACGGTTGGAAGACGCGCCCGATGCTTCGGCCATGCGCGAAGAACTCGCTTCCGAAATCGCGGCCCTGCAGTCGGTGCCCGGCGTGGCTGCCGTGCAGATCGACTTTGACGCGTTGGTAAGCGAACGCGGCTTTTACCGCGACTTGCTCCACGACGTGCGCCAGAAATTGCCAGCCCGGCTGGCGCTTTCCATAACTGCGCTCGCTTCGTGGTGTATTGGCGACCGTTGGCTGGAAAACCTGCCGGCGGGGACGATTGACGAAGCGGTGCCGATGCTTTTTCGAATGGGACGCGATGGAGGGCAGGTCGTCACGTTTATGCGCATGGATGAAGAGTTCCCGGTGACTGCCTGCCGAAGCAGCCTAGGAGTCTCTATCGACGAAGAACCTTCCCAAGCCGTGCTCAAGGGCATCATGGCGTCCCCCGCGATGCGAACAGAAGGAAAAAGAGTCTACGTATTCTCGCCTCATGCATGGACCGCGAAAGAAGCGGAAGAGGTTCTGAAGGAGCTACAACCGTGATCACGAAGAAGAGTTCTGAGCGGGGAGCGAGGGGCATACGCCACATCAGCCGGTGCTTGCTGGCCACGATAAGCAGCGCGCTGTTGCTAATGCCACCGCCGATTGCACGAGCTTGCGGGCCGGATTTCTCCTTGCCGACGTATACGAATTTCAGCGAACCGGATGACAACGCAACATTTGCGCGAGGAAATCTGGGAATCGTGCAGACCGGCTATTGGCACCTCTATTTGTTTGAGGCCTACCGAAATTTGAGCGGTAAGCCGTTTACCAAGGACGAGCTGGCGGCACTGAACTTGGATACGGGCTCACAAGCGGCCACCACACCAATCGACGAAAAGCCCGAAAATTGGATCGAGACGTGGGGAAAGAAACGAGCTGAAGTCCTCGCGGAGAAGCCCAAACCGTCGAGCATGGGTTCCGATGCATCGGGAATCATCCGCGCAGCAACACGCGACGATCAATACGTGGAGTATTACAACTGCTTGAGCGGAGCTTTCGAATATGCGGTGCACACTCTGGAGAGCCGCGCGACACAATTTGGAGCGCAAAGCGAGCTGGTGAAGGACTGGATCAAGGCGCAGGACCAGGTATTCGAGAATTGTTCGGCCGGACAAGGCTATCCCGCGCCGACAAAAGCGGCTGTAGTTCCAGCCACGGCGAAGCCGGACGACCCCGCGATTGTTCGAGCCGACCGCGCGTACCAGATTGCGGCGGCGCTGTTCTATGCGGGCGATCTGGATGCCGCGCAACGAGCGTTCGAAGGCATCGCGAAGGATGCGAATTCGCCGTACCAAAAGCTGGCGCCATATCTGCGCGCGCGGACGCTGGTTCGTAAGGCAGGCCTTTCGCAGGACTCCGAGTACGACACAAAAAGCATGAGCGAGGCCGAAGCGCAGCTGCGCTCGCTGCTAGCAGATGCGAGTGAAGCAGAGTTCCATCCGGCCGCGCAGCGGCTCCTGAACTACGTACGGATTCGATTGCATCGGCAGGAGCGGCTACGTGAGTTGGAAACGGAGCTCTCGTCACCGGCCGCCGCAAAATCCCGGGGCCAGGACTTAACGGATTATTTGTGGCTGCTGGACCATCCCATCCTCACGAAAACCGTCACGATCACACCGGCAGCCGAAGGAAAACCCGCACAGAAAGGCGTGACGGTGGACGAATCGTCGCGACTACAGGGCGGCGACATGACGGATTGGATTTTCACGTTTCACGAAAACGGCGCGGAAGCGTATCAGCACTCGCTGCAGAGATGGCGCGAAACTAAATCGTTGCCGTGGCTGGTGTCTGCTGTGGCGCATGCCGGCCCGGAAGATGGCGCGCTGAATGAACTGCTGAGCGCAGCGTCGAGAGTGTCACCGGATTCGCCCGCGTACATCACGGTGAATTTTCACCGGCTGCGGTTGATGGCGCAATCCGGGCTGCTGGACGCAACGCGGCGCGGTGTTGACACACTTCTTGCGCAGCGGTCCGATGCGCTGCCGATCTCGGCGCGAAATGAACTTTTCGCGCTCCGAATGAAGTTGGCAACCAATCTGGCAGAACTATTGAAATTCGCGCCGCGAGTTTCAACAGAGGCGCGGACGATTTCGCCGGCGGACGCCACGAAGTCCGTGTTCGCACCCGGTTCTCCGGAATGGGCCGCCGCGCAACCGCACTTCGATGCCGACGCCTCCGTGATCCTCACGGAAAAGCTGCCGCTACGATTGTTGGCCGAAGCGGCGAAGTCCGAGGCTCTGCCGCGAGGATTGCGCGCGGACATCGCGATTGCAGCATGGACACGCGCCGTTCAACTGAAAAACGATGCGGTCGCGCGGGAACTCACGCCGGTGCTGAGTGACCTGGTCCCGGAGTTGAAGACGGATTTGGACGAATACTCCGCCGCGCAAGGAGATGCGCGTGAATTCGCGGCGATTTTTGTGCTGCTGCGCAATCCGGGCTTTCGCCCCTACGTGAGCGCCAGCCCGGGCCGAGGCTGGTTTTACAGCACCGACGGTGGAACGCATTTCAATGGAATCGACAACTTCGGTGACAACTGGTGGTGCCCATTCTTGCCGGAAAGAAACAAAGAGAGTTACGGCGGCGGTTTTTACTACATGTTCGCGAAGCCGCGGCAGCCGCTGGAGGAAGTTTATCCGGGTGGAACTGTGCCCGAACCGGATTTTCTAAGCGCGCAGGAGAAAGCGACGGCGCACGACGAGTTTCAAGCACTGGCGGCGCTGTCTTCCGCGCCGCGATGGTTAGGGCAACTAGCCGTGGACTGGGCCAATGCGCATCCCGATGATCCGCGCGTGCCGGAAGCGCTGCACAACGTAGTCCGGGCGTGGCGCTATGGTGGATGTGGTGATTCGCTGCAATCTGGAGAGCAGGGTCAATCCGAAACGAAAGAGCGGAACCATTCGAAGGAGGCGTTTGAAATTTTGCACAAGCGCTATCCCGACAACGAATGGACGAAGAAAACGCCGTATTGGTTTAACTAAGGCCGGCGGACACTGCGCAGTCGCCCTCGGCGCGAAGATTCCCGGGCTGAAATGCGCCGGAGCTGGGCGACGGTTCGCTGCAGTTCCTGGATGATTCGCCAATCCGGGCATTTTGCGTTGAAAATTTTAAGCAGCGCATCGAAATACCATAACTGCTCATCTCGGCCGCGCTTGAAGCGCTTCCAGACGTCCGGACCAATCTGGCGGTAGTCTTCCAAAATGGCGCGAGCGTTATACAGTTTGTCCGCTGCCGAAACTAGCAGTGCATCCCGGGGTTCCCGCGGAAGCCGCTCGATATACGCCCGCTTCCGGATGATCCACGCGGCCTTCTTCCGGCCTTTTGGTTCAAAACTATCCGAGCAGCCTGCAACGATTCGTGCCACTGTCGGACCGAATTTGGCTTCAATATCGCGCAGCCGAGCCATGCCGCCTTCGTCTTCGACGGCATCATGAAGCAGAGCGGCGATGGCCATGTCCTCGGTCACGTCCATGCCCACATAGCCCGTCTCGCCGAGCACGATCGAAGCGACACCGAGCAGATGAGCCATATAGGGCACCCGCGTTCCCTTGCGGAACCCGGTGTGGATTTTCCCGGCGTATTTAACCGCTCGGTTAAATTGCGAGGTCAATAAAGGCACGGCTGCTTCTTTGGCAGACGATTCAAGCCTGCGAGATTTCGCGGATCGTCTGGGCTAAATCATTGGCAATACGGGCTTTGTCTACGCAAGCGTTCGCGCCAGCTTCGAGCGCACGCGGCCGAAGATGCTGCGGATCATGCTGGCTCATAATTACAATTTTGATGTTCGGAAATTGCTGCCGCAGGAGACGCGCGGCTTCCAAGCCATTGAGCCCAGGCATACTTACGTCCAGGAGCACCACGTCGGGCCGGGTTTCCTCGACGGTCTTGAGAATCAAGCTTCCGTCCGCAACTTCGCCGCAAAATTCGCAGGACGGCTCGCCGGACAGCAAGCGGACGATGCCCCGGCGCACCAATTGATTATCGTCGGCAATAAGGATACGCAAGGTTGCGAGCGCTTCGCGAAATGAACTAACCAGCCGCTCGCAGAGGTTTGACGCCAGCCGCTTCCGTGGAGAGCGCAGAAGCTGGAATGGGAATCGCCACGGTGATGCGGGTTCCCGAACTGCCGGACTCGATATTCATTAGGCCTTCAAACTGCCGAATCCGTTCCCGCATTCCGCGAATGCCCACACCCGAGCGCCCCGAGTGAATCTCCGCCAGCTTTTCCGGGAGCATGCCGCCGCCTTCATCCTGAATTTCGACGGATACGGCATCTGCCTCGCGAGCGATTCGGATTTTAGCGGTTTTGCTGCCGGAATGGCGATGAATATTTGTCAGGGACTCCTGGACCACGCGGAAGACCACCAGTTCGAGATCGCGCGGCAGCCGGCCGAAATCTTCGGCGATGTCCAGTTGAATCTCGAGGCCGCTGCGCTCGACGAGACCCTGCACGTACCACTGCAGGGCGGAAGTCAACCCGTTTTCATCCAGCAGCGGAGGATGGAGCAGGTAAGACGTGGTGCGAATTTCGCGATGCAGCTGCTGCACGGCTTCCTGAATCATTTCGGCGTCGGTGGCTAGTTGCGGAGCGCGCCGGCCGGCTTTTTGGACCAATTGCGCCAGGCTGATGCCGAGAACCGTGAGCGTCTGGCCCGCGCTGTCATGCAGCTCGCGAGCGATACGGCGGCGTTCTTCATCCTGGGCCTGCATGAGGCGTTGCGAGAAATCGCGCAGCAAGTCCGCCTGCCGAAGAATCTCGGCGTTGCCAGTCTCCAGCTCGAGAGTGCGGGCGCGGACTTCCATCTCGAGCGTTTCGGCGAGCCGGCGGTACTTCTCTTCGGTGCGTTTGATCTCCGTGATGTCCACGCCGGTGGGGTGGAGATACAGAACGCGGCCGTGGTCATCGAAGATGGGGTAGAGCGCAAAGTCCATGAGGCGCTCCGTACCATCGGCCAGCGAGTACTTGATAATTTCTCGATAGGGAACGCCCTGCGCAGCGCGTGGCGTAGCGGCGCGGATCTTCTCTTGCGATTCCAGAAAATCACGCCACCAGGGCGTTTCCCAAAGCGATCGGCCCAGCACGTCGTCGACGCGATAGCCGCAAGCATCCACGGAGAGCCGGTTGGCCTCGATCAAGATGCCGTCGAGCGTCATGATGCCGGCGAACTGCGTGGTTTGCTCAAAGACGGCGCGGAACTTCGCGGTGGCCTGGACTGCTGCGGCGGTGATCTGCCGCTCCCGCTCCTCGGCGAGTTTGCGGTCGGTCACGTCCAGAAGCACGCCAAACATACGGGTGCCGCCGCCCAAGCGCGCGCCTTTGCTGTTGAACCAGCGTAAGCCCAGCGTGGGATGCTGGTAGCGATACTCGAAGTCCATTTCTCCCGTATTTTGGGCCAGCTCCATCTGGCGCCGCACATCGGAGAAATCGTCCGGGTGGAGACGACTAGCCCATACGTTGGCATGCTCGGAGTCGTCGGGATCGGTGCCGAAGATGCGATGCAGTTCGGGAGAAAGCACGTGAACGTTATGCACCGGATCCCATTCCCACGTGCCGACGTGGGCGGCAGTCTGCGCGAGGCGGAAGCGCTCTTCACTCTCGCGCAGGGCTTTGTCGCCGCGAATTTGGGCGCTAATGTCGCGAGCGACCTTGGAGGCGCCTACGATGCGACCCGAGGAATCGCGGATGGGAGAGATGCTCAGAGATACGTAAAGGGTGCTGCCGTCCTTGCGCATGCGAACCGTATGGAAGTGATCGATCCGTTCGCCGCGGCGAAGACGGCTGAGGATATCGGCTTCTTCGCTGTGCCGATCGGGCGGAATCAGCAGCGTGATATGGCGTCCGACGGCCTCCTGGGCGGTGTAGCCGAAAATGCGCTCGGCGCCTTTGTTCCAGCTGGTGATCACGCCGTCGAGATCTTTGCTGATAATGGCATCGTCGGATGAAGTGACGATCGCCGCGAGCAGTTCGGCATCCAGCCGCAACCGGCGTTCCAGGGCAGCGGCCTCCTGGCGGAAGCGCGCCATCGCCAAGTGCGCTCGGACGCGGGCGAGAAGTTCGCGAGCCGAGAACGGCTTCACAAGATAGTCGTCCGCTCCGGACTGGAAACCCTCGATGCGCGCCTCTTCGCCGGCACGTGCAGAAAGCAGAATCACAGGCGTGGATTTAAGACTTTCTTCGGAGCGTACTGCCTGCAAGAGTGCCAAACCGTCGAGCCGCGGCATCATCACGTCGGCGAGGATTAGGTCCGGTACATTTTGCCGCGCCAGATTAAGAGCGGACTCGCCGTCCGCAGCAAACTCGAGTTCATAGTGGCTGGACAGAAGACGCTGGATGTATTCACGCATGTCTGCGTTGTCATCGGCCACCAAGACTCGCGCAGAGGACCCGGCGAGTGGCTGTTGGTGCGGAAGGATGCTGGCTGGAGCGGCGGAGACTGCAGCAGGGAGTTCATCCGACAGGAACTCGGAGCCAGGAAGCCACCGGAGCGCCTCCTGCACGTAGGCGTCGCCGCGCAGCGCAGTGGATTCCAGAGTGCGCGGCGCGTCAATGCGATCCGCGGGCAGATGATCTTTTCCAAAAGGAATCGAGACGGTAAACGTACTACCGCGGCCGGGCTCGCTCTGGACCGAGACCGTGCCGCCATGGAGCCGAACCAGCTCGTCCACCAACGACAGGCCGATGCCGCTGCCCTCAAAGGTGCGGCCGCGGGCGCCCTTCACGCGATAAAAACGCTGGAACAGCAGCGGAATTTCTTTTTCCGCAATAC
>Ga0335081_10017674_pt1 | contig 11545 bp, 10 predicted proteins | sample Lox_Sample_35_FD_206713 | JGI IMG/M metagenome (GOLD analysis project Ga0335081, IMG submission 206713) | Soil microbial communities from Loxahatchee National Wildlife Refuge, Florida, United States - Lox_Sample_3.5 | ecosystem: Environmental > Terrestrial > Soil > Wetlands | place: USA... | reverse complement strand
CAAGACCACCAGCCTATCATGCTAATCTTCTTTTGTTATGGTCCGGTGGTGGGATATTAAGCCTAAAATCTACCGTGGAAAGATCTCCCTTACAATATTTCAAATTTAACTTTGAATATTCACGTGCCCCATACTTTACGGGTCTTAATTTTTACCCACCGACCGTCTCCGGGTCCCGGTTCGCTTTGTTCTCAGGAACAAAATATCGTGCTGGTAAACTTTTTTGCTTTCAACAACTTGGCAGCAGGGTGGCGGTGACCTAGTTCGCGGCATACACTCCCCTCCTCCCCTGCACAACAACAGGATTACTTCCGTGCGACGTCATTGAATCAAACCTTAAAAAGACTTCCAATGAAAAGCGACCACGCGCAGTTGACGATCCCTGATTTTTCGGAACGTTAACGAACCGGCGTGGGGTCGCTAGAAAACGATTTGCCTGCTGAATGGAGACATTTTGGCGCCGCGCAGCCACCACAACCGGTTGCTGTGTTACCAGAATCCAAAATTGGAATCTACGAGCAGCTGATGCAATCAAAAACATTTGCGACGTGATGTTGCGTGTTGCGTACCTTTCCGATCGCAGATCCGAAGGTTTTCCGTGGTGGGAATGGGGCGAAAGGTGGGATGAGGGTCGCCGACCGCGAAAAGGAGACCGGTCCCGCAACTTGGTTGCGGTTTTGCGAATGAGAGGCTGTGTTGCGACTCGAAGACTTCCCCGTGGGTTATGAAACGCGAAGTGCATAAGGATCGGAAAAGAATCTTATTTATAGAAAATATTAGATTTTCACCTGCAAGCAGGAAAACGTGGTGGGGGTAGTCGATCAGAGCTGCTGCAGATGCGCCCACCCCTTATTTGTTTTCAAAACAGTTTTCACGGTCTTATTTTGATGTGCGTGTTGCATCGGATGCATGATGATATAACCTTGACGCATCTTTGAAATGACCCTGCACAAGGACTCGGACCTCTTTCATCTCACTTCGTAATTACTTTGGCTTGTGGAACGGGATGCGTCGCTCCTGATGATCCCCGATGTCACGGCTGATTTTCCCAGCGGGATACAGGGTTTAAACCTGACACATGGTTTCTTCCACATCATTCCGAGGTCTTGTGTCCCGGATCCCAAAACGTGTCTTCATCTCCAATGCGGATCATGCGGAGAAATCATATGCTGAATTTTACTACCTCCAACGATCCGCCCATGTGGAAGCGAAGTTCACGGGGTACCAACAACGAACCGATATTCAAGCCTCTTGCTCATCTTCGATGGAATAAAACCGAAACTGATCTCACACAGAGGTGTTTGCAATCTAAAGAACGACAAACTTGGCATCCGCCTGTCCTAACTACAGACGACATCGTCCGGGAGATTGACCAGTGCTTCGTACTAGACGGTCTCGCATTGTTTAAACCTACGAGGATTCGTTCCGACCAAGCACCGTCAGATATTACTGTTCCATCGAGTTAGAACGAAACACATTAGCGACAGCAGGACGCCAAAGAACCCCATCTCTAATGCAATAGGCTATGACAAGGACCAAAACTTGAAAGGAACGTTCTTCAATTTTTGCAGGAAACGGACGAAGAGATCTTTTCACTCGAGTATGCTCAACGAGATTGGCTCATTGCAGACCGCCCATTCTAGCTATTTGCTTTTCTTTCATTAGGAGTAGATAACTCTATAAGCGAACTCGGATGGGTCGAAGGAGTCAGATGACGGGCACCTTGAGTGCCTCAAGTGAACTGTTCCTAATTTCAAACAATGTGCGAGATTGAACAAACAAAAATTATATCTTTGCGGAAGACTGCTCTACTCTAGATACAGGTTCGACCTGGACTATACTAGCACATAAACAGCAACACTTTTCGTAACATCGAAATCACTTAAAGTCGCCACCATTCCCATTCTTTGTTGCTGTCTAGGGAACTAAATTACTTGCTACATGGTGGAATAGGAAGTCATCGAATGGCATCACTTGCAATATGACGCCCTGACATCATGGTGACAATGCAACCGAACGCTAGCCCCTCTTTCGACGGCATCATATCCATTCCGTTTGATTTCGATCATCCAATCTGCGGGCCGTAAGTGGCCCCTAACGATGAAGCACCAATCTCAGATAAAGTCGATGCGATGTGTTCATGAGAAAGTTGATTCGTATTGGCATAAATTAGCATGTACATTTCCTATCTATGTCACAGAAGATACATCCGGACCCCAGTACGACAAAAAGACCAACACGTATAAAAACGTCCTCAATACGATAGGAAACCATTTTCGTAAAAACAGTCAGCCAAACATGCCGCCGCAAGAACAGAAGAAGTTAACCAAGAACCAGTTCCTAATATACTTGGGAAGACACTGTAAACACAAAGGAAGACAATAAAGTAATATGCATCCCCCAAAGGTTCCCCGAACAATAAAGAGGAAAAGATGTAAAAATCTCTCCACAACACAGAAGATTTAACAACTCTCACTCTTCGACATGTTCTCAACTCCTCCCGGTCTTCCTTCGAAAGATCGACTGTTTTGATATAAGACATATTGACTGCCGGATAGGTGAAATCCCAAAATAATATCGAAATAATATCGATTTGAAAGGGGAAATGTCTTGTACTGCCATCCACCCTCTTCCCCTTGCATTAAAAAAAACTCCGAATCTTGTCGCAAATAGCAATTCAACATAGCGCAAACCGCAAACAATGCACAATTAAGGAATAATTATACATTGAACGAAGGGAGAGTCCGTATTTGACGAATCGAAAGGACATAGCAGAATGAAGAAACGATGGCGACCAAACTGTGGTGACTAGTAACTCGCGAAGGTGTCCAGCCGACAACAGATGTAGTTCCGAATCGAAAGAAGGATGTTGAGTAATCGACTTGACAAAGTGTTGAAATCACATCACCATCGTCCACCATTCCCATTCACTCCCTCGCTCGGGATCAACTTGCATCGCCGACGGTGTTCCGCTTTCGTACATACCGGCATCAAACAACTGTTGAACCTGGGCCAAAGCGCCCGGTGCAAATCCGTTCGATGGCGGGGTAACCTCCGTACTATTAACCGGGGTCACCAATCCTGAATAGGTGCTCGAGCCCGTCGCCGTCGAGGGAGTCTTCTTCCCAGCCTGTGTCACGCCACCAACAGCTCTCTTATCATCTGCCACTGGAGTAATCCCTAGATTTACATTGTTCTTCGCCGTCACCGAATTCCGCCGTGACAGCGTGGGCGAAGTGTTGGTGGACGTAGGGTTTGACGAACGTTTATTAGCAATACTGGATTTCCGGGCTGAGGTGCGTGTAGGCACGGCATCCGACGAATTGGCTGAATTGGTACCCCCTGAATTTCCACCTCCACGGTTCCGTTTCTTGATGACGTCTGTCTTCAGGGACAAGGGACGGACGACACCGTGGAGTTTAAGGAAGAGACCGCAAGCATTACACAGGGGTTGACCTTCGGGATTTCGGCGCCAAAGAGGGGTGTTGGTAGTATGACAATTGGTGCAGGTTGTAGTGCCATCATTGGGAGGGGGAGGTGGTTTCGAACTGGAGATACTTTGGTCACGGCTATGGTTTCCGGGTTGTTGCTGCGAGGGTGGTTGCGGTGGGCCGCCGGGGGAGAAGGGTTCGGGGGATGGTGGCAAGGAGAGAGATTGCGGAGTGTTTGTCGTTGAGAGTTTGGGGGTAGTGGGGGTCGAGTTGACCCGTGAGAGGCTCTTAGGCCGGCGGGCTTGGATGTCCTGCATGGATGCAAAGGTAGCTTGTTGACGGCGGTTGGATTGGGGGTTGACAGTATATGGCCAAGTACGTTGCTTTGTGGGACTTGTTCCTGTCCGTTCTGGTGCTGAAATGGTGACCTTCCGTGGCGGAACGTTGATGCCCGGTGACGTCGGATTCTGCGCCAATAGAGAGTTTGGGTTAAGCGAGATTCCTGTTAACGGGGGCGTGGCTAACGATGCATCAAGTTGCCGTGATGGATGATTGAATCCAGATGAACTACGAGCACCCGTCCACTCTTGGTCATCAGGTTGCAGCAGCTCCATCCCGCCGTCATTAAAGCCGAACATGGACTGTGAGGATCGGAAGGAACTAGGAAGCATGTTTGCAGGATCGATGTGGCCTGCAAACGCATGGGAATTGAGAAAGTCGTTGTTCAAGTGGAAGGACGATGGAATGGAGATGGAGTTAGGCGCAGAGTATAATCCCGTGGCATCAAACGCAAGTCCATAGTCATTGGCATCGTGGGGGCCGGACATGTTCCCGCGCAAGGGCACTGTGTAGCCTCGTGTCGGCAGCGCATTGAACGTGAATAGAGCTTCAGACGTCAGTTCGGGCGGGGGCTGGGGAGTTGTGTTGCCGGATTGAGGTGTCGAGGCCGAGTGAGGGGGAGAATACATTCCACCTGAAGTGCCTGATGGAAAGTATTGATGATTGGCGAGATCGGGCGAGAATGTGAAGGTTGCATTCAAATTCGGTGAATGGACGTTTGAATTGTCGAAGCCTTCCGGGGCTTCTATGGCAAGCGGGTCCAGCCCGAATGAAGGCATCTTGGTGGATAGTCGTGAAAATTCGCCGGGATACGTCTCCTGTTCAGGGTCATTGGGAATGACGATGCTCGTCACTGGAGGAACCTGAGGGGAGAAGTTCGCCGGTCGCTTCCGACCCTGATCCATTAGATTCGGAATTAAGATGTGAAAGAATACTATCGCAGATACATCCATGCTTGTTTTTCGTAGACGCTTCTGAACGTAGCCAAATTCCTTTTTGGCATTGTGGGAGGCTACGGGGACGTAAGGGACGGTGCTAGCGATGCCGACCGATGTTTCTATCGGGGGCGGCTGAAACGGTCGAATCGGCACGGCGCTGGATGGTCGGTGTATTGATGGCGGTGACTGGAACTTGAATGGCGGTGATATCTGGCTGTTGGCAGATTGAGCGGGCGGTGAATCTATCTGCATTGAATTGGGATCCGTGTGCTTGTCCTTTTGTCTGGTAAAGGCACGAACGTCAGTCGGCGGGGACAATTGAAGGTGCAGAGGAGTATACCGTTTTGCGTCCTGTCGCTTGAGAGTCATGGCCATCATCCGCCAGGTCATATTTTCCATGCGGACACTCTCCGGTAAGAAAGTTGCGCTGGATCGATACAGGCGCCACATGGCCGCTGCAAGGGGATCCTTCTCGACCAATTCTTCGGGCGAGTTAGGTCGCATGCGCCGTTGACGCAGCTGAGGGACGTCGGAGCGTCGCAGGAGTTGGGCAGACGGCGAAGCGTCGGCAATAACCGCCGCCACAGCCGCAGGACCAATTTTGATGCTTTCCGACATGTGAAATTTTGATGATGGGTTCGACGAGGATGCCCGGCTTTGTGGGCTCGAGACGTTCGAAGGTGTCGAGTGGACAAATGTGTCGGGAGAGGCAAATGTGATCGCGGCATTGCCCGCGGAGGAGCCGCTTGAGCTGCCGGTCGCAGTGCCTCCGCCTGCAATATGACGGTCCATCGCGGGTCGAGGGGGGATTAGGGGAGGGTGAGCGCAGGAAACGGAATATTATTTAGCGGAGTGTCGATTATACTGGTCGTCGCTTGTTCGTTGGCCGCCTCTTTTTCGTGGCCCAATGTGTTAATAAATAGTGATAATATAATTTTCTTCGGTGGAACTTTTACGCAGGTCGGTTCGATTGTTGGACGGGTTCGGCTAGCTGTGTGACGGAAGGGGCGTCACCAATAACCCGACGGCGTGTGTGGTAAGCGTGTGAACACAAACGGGCAGAAAGCTGTTCCTCAAAGCACAGCCGTCTGATTATTCGATTCGCTGTTCTGTTCGCTGCCCAGAGGGTTCTGCCGAGATGAGTGAGACTCTGGAGACTCTGCTGTAAGTGGCGTCCTGCTTAACAAGTGCAGAGTATGGAATGCCTGGCCTCTAATTTGCCAGAGCCTTTTTGGCGGCCGGTTCGGCGTACGGGAGTTTTTTTCGGAAGGTTAAAGAGGTGCTCCGGGGGGTGGATATGGCTTTAAAAAACGTCGAGAACCGCGTGTGCTGGGAGTCCACGAAGCTTGAATGGTCGGTTTCGTTAATTTGGTGGGAATGGCTCTCGGTCGGACAGGGGTAGCGTGGGGTGCTGAGCAACGGAGGTTTCCGAAATAGACTTAGTTTTCGCGAGGATCGGGTCTAGGTCGTATAGATGGATGTAACAGCCGGCGCGCTTAAAATCAATCGAAGACGAGGTTCCGAGAAGAAACGAGCAGATCCGTCGACAGCAAGCAGACAGAACTGAAAGGTGGATTGACCTGCGCCAGGCGCCTCGCACCCACTCTCTACCCACGAGTCAGCCCAGCCGGGCTTCCAAAACACAGCTGCTGGGGTGGGCCAATTGATATAGAAATGCAGGGAGGGCCCCCTTATTGCGCAGCCGACTACTAACAAGCTACTAGTTTCCGAGGGGGATTCATTGGGTTCAAGGCAAGCGTACCTCTTTGGTCGAAAAAGCAATGCCCTTAATTTCGTGGTTCAGCTGCCAGTCAGTCAGCGGTAGAGAGTCTGAGACACACGATTGATCCCCTCCCACTGACCCGTCGCGATCGGAGGAATATTGTGTTTAGGACCGGGACAGTGCCGCTCGGGTTCTGACTCGTTCGGCTAAACGGAGGAGGTGAGCAATCACCGGAACTTCACTTGTCCCCTGACGTGAGACGAACTGGAGTAGACACGGGCGTCCCTTTCGCTGAAGGAGGTGGGGTCCGTGTCGTAACGGGGTTGATGCGGTTGGCGGGGACGCCCTCTTTTGTACGAAAACGTTCCTGAGGCGTGGGGTGTGCTGGGCCACCTTCCGTACTGGGCTGTTTACTTACGTTTCACCCTACGGCTCGCGTGGGACTCTGCAAAACCATCGAAAGCATCGTAACTTTCGGCCTCGTAAAGTTCATATGCATTTAATTTAAATTATTATATTTTATGATATTTACTCGGCAGATCCTAGGGGAGGACAACAGGAGCCATGGTCAAAGCGGCCTAGGCTGACCCGCGGCCAATTTACATGCGGAATCCGACAAAAATCTGTAATTTATTTGAGACGAGAACATGGAACGTATGAACGCATTGTCTTCGAAGGCCCGTCAAAAAAAAAGATGGGGGCCGGGGGTGCTCAGTGTTGCCATCCCTCCGCAGGTTGGTGGAAATTCCGTGGGGGTCACAACTTTAATTTTTCCACAGTTAGTTGGAGCCTATGTATCCTTTTGTTAGCCACGCGGAAGATTTCGGCATGAAATAAATATTGTATTTTTCAACGAGCACCCGCGCCTAGCTTTTTCTTCGCAGCGGAAAGTCTACTCTGGTGGTGGCCCCTGTTTCCGTAGATGCAGAATGGGAGGGTACGGCTGATTTTCAGAGCGATGTCGCTAGATGGGGACCAATGATGAGACGTATATTTGTCTAATCTTTCCAATTGAAGCCTCCCCGAGCGCCTTCATGAGATCTGAGCGAGCGGTACGCAAGCCTCCTGAAAGGCCAAGCGTGGCTGTAACCTCTCTCTCCGAAACTTCTGCACGTACGCTGTCGATCCATCTCCGGAGCTTCCCTAACCTGTCGTTAATATGGGGATGTAATGAACCAGTTCGGTAAAAGAATCGAATCAAATGCGTCTGCCAAATCCACCGCCCCCCACTTTTTCGCTGCCCTTCGAAGCTCACAGGTCCTGATGAGGCTGCTGGGGGGTTGCCTATTAACACATGCACGGTGAACCTTACTTCCCGTGACCCCCACTTCTTTCGTAGTTCCAGCGGAGAATCCCGCAATATGAAATAACTCCGTCGGTTTTTGGAAAAATCCGTACAATTGAAACGTAGGGTTGCTCTCCAAAACTAATTCATTCTTATTCCCGAAGTCTTGGATCAACAAGAGACTTTGCCCAGCCCCAGTCGCAAAATTTCCATTTTTGGTGAAACACTCTCCTAAATGTTTGATCGGCCCCACATGCAGATTCTTTCAACACAATTGGACATTTAATGCGACTTTGGTAGGACCTTTGGTGGGACAAAATTTAAGCTCTCCGAATGGGGGTGGTCAGGAACCCCCCCCCCCCCTTTGAAATAAACTTTCAATGCAACAAGGGCCGATCGTCCTTCCGCACATCGAAACGTGGGGTAGGTAATTTACAAGAACGATCCACGGCGTGCTGAACCCTCCCCCGGACCCCACTTTCTCTACGACATTCCGCTCTGTCTCTTCAATGGTATTTTCCGACCCGCTTTGACCCCACTCCACACCTTTCTCGTTTCTCAGCGTCGCAGCGAATATAGCGGTTAATGAGGCGTCCCGACGCCCCAGCTTCCGTGGCTTCCGTTGTTTCATTAGGCGGAATGTTTAGACACCTTTGCGGAAATGCAATCTAGAAAAATTCTCTGGCCCTGTGCATTTTAAGAACCAGCCTCAATCTTGGAACTAGGGAGAAAAGAACCGACCAGTTATTATTATGTCATATTGCAAACCTTATTTGAAGATTTCGGCGAATTACGGAGAAAAACGTGGAATGAGATCGCGGTAATCCCACCGAGATAAGATCTCCGGTAGGAGCCTTATCTCGAGGAGCGGGTGTAATTGGCACGCATGGAGAAACGAGAGTGGGCTGTCCCGCCTTCGTCCCAGTGCACGTTCGACAGGCCCTCTATCGGCGTTTTTATTTTGCCAGGACGAGTTCGCCAAAAGGATTGGTTGGTTAGGCGAAGAAAACTTGGGCCTTGTCTTGGGCTGCAACCGCCACGACAGCCACACTCACAGCTTTTTAGCGGGATGTAGCGTAAATAATAGGACATTCCGGAACCTGAACGGCATGAGGGAAAGCTCGTTCGTTTTTACGAGTGAAAATGTAAATTTCCTAGAAAGGATCTCAAATCTTAATTTCGGCTTCGAAACGTCTTTGGGATCTTGGCGCCATATGCCCCTTTTCTCATCAAAGAAGGGGCCAACTTGGCGCCAAACTTTGGTGGAGGCGGGATAAAAGATTGTTCGAAGATAGGAATTACAGAATGGGAGCAAGGCGCGAATAGATGGAAAGGGATATTCGATTCTTCCCAAATTGAACTCGAATGAGCGGTCAGTTGAATGGGCATGTTCTTGATGTTCACTTTGAAGAGCAACAGATTTGCCCCATTATCCACGTGCATCTGATATTCACGTTTTTGCTATATTTTGGGTGTATCTGGACGCAACGTTCAACGCAATAAATCTTGGAATATGTACGTTTATTCTTCGTAACTTGAGCGAAAAGAAATGAGACCGCCCAGATTCCGTGATTCCCAACTCTGGCCATGCAATATGTACAATAATGCCACACAATCTAGCGTGGCATGCTTGGCTTACACATCTGGCGCAGCATTTACCAGCCTTCGTCGTTTGGGAGGAGCTAGCGGAGGCGGAGGCGGCTGCTGCGACTTTGTTTCGACTTCCACTTCCCGCTGTCGCTTTTCAGGTAAAGCCTGAGCAGGGGGCGTCGCGACGCTTGGCAGCACCGATGCCACCAAACTCTCCTCTTCCTCGTCCTTAACCTCTTCCATTGTGGTCGCGAATGACTTTTCCACAACTGGCACAACCTTCTCGAGATTTACGCTTGGTTTAGGCGGTGGAAGCGGCCGCCGTTTGACTACACTTGGCACAAAAGCGACCGCCTCCTTTTGAAAATCTCGGATTACGGGTGCTACCTCGATTGTCGGGGCTCCGGCTCTTAAGAATGCTTCTTCAATCGTTGCTGAGGGGCCTTCATTCGGCACTTCTGGTTCAGGCGTCTTCTCCTTCTTCGGTCGTGGAGGGGTTCGTTGCCGTCGTGTGATGGGTTGTTCTCGTTGTTGAGATCGGGGATGAGGGGTAGTTGATGGAGGGGTATCCTTGGGCATTGGAATGCGTCGAACTTCAGAATCTGTAGACCATCCTAAATACGTCAACATAGGACAATATACATAGTACTAGGCGACGAGGTACCTTCGGAATCATCGTTCTCACGCTCTCTCCACGGCATTCCGGGCGGAGGCACACCGTACGGATTCCATACTTCATCATAGTATACACTCCTCTTCGGATCCCGCTTATTCTTCAAAATCTCACGAAACGTTCTCTTCTCATCCCGTTCTTTATTCTGTATTCGCTCCACCTCGAGGGCCTTTGTCCGATCGCTGACAATCTCGGGCCCCGAGTGTCCGCCATCCGAATACTGAGCCTTTGCGCGCTTGACGAGCCGGAGCTCTTTTTCGAGCGAAGCGAGGACGATTCTGTCGGCATGGGGGAGACGGCCTTGTGCTTCGATTTGCTTGAGGTTTCTGACTTGTGCTTCGAGAGATGCAGGGTTTTTGCGGGAGAGGTGTTTGAGTTGGTTGTTTTGCCGTTCTCGTTTTAACTTTTCGAGCGCTCGTTTTTTATCCTTTTTGTCTGCCCAGACAGTTAATTCTCTTCTGAAATTACAAGTATATGTGTGTGGTTACGTTGCTCCTGTGCGGGATTATACGACCGCTCCTTCTTTGCCATTGCGGACCGGTGCACCTGGTCCCTGGATCAATGAAAGCTGGCGGAGTTCGACGTCCGAAGCCAAGAACCCTAACCCTTGTGCACGTGACGTGCAAGGCCGGCCGAGAGCGGTCCACGCGGCGATCACGAAGCTCGCTATGATGTGATCGGATTGCGTATTGCAAACACAAGAAATGGTGATCGAGATATGAAGACGATTCAGATGTCGCTTTTCCCGATATATCGTTCCTCTTACCGATGTCCCGTTCTCACATGCCTGGGGAATGCTCCAATCCTAAAACGCTTGCGCGGAAATTGCCTGGAGAAAACCCCGAGGCCCTGCTTGTCGGCCTGTCAATCGCAGCTTTTAAAACAGTGTAGAAACCCGACTTACCCAAATACTAGAACCCAGGCTTGCCCAGAATGAATCGGAGCCGAAGACAATTCCGTTCCTGTGGACCACGACGACCAGGAATCATAAACCCGTTTTAGGCTGGCGGCACAAATGTATCACGCTTGGAATCGGATGCTATCGGCTTGCGCGTTCACCGAACGAAACCACGGTCCACGCCCGCTGTTAATTTCAGAAATACGAAAACTCAAAATAACTTTTGTACCATCGTGATCTCCTTTCAAGGCCCACACGATATATTTTGTCTCCACGCTAAACAAATCCCGCTCGCAGTCTCATGATTATCGAACATTCTCAAAGAAGAAACTGAAAAGCAAAATGGGACTGCGGAGGAACTCGCTATCCCGACCAGTCGCATCGTTTGCTGATTCTCGGTACCGAAACCCTCGATAATTCGATCACCATCCCTCATGAGTATCCAACGAAATTCATGTAACTCTGCAAGAAGCGGCGGACATCCGCTTTTGGTTTTGCGAAACCGGACCAATCGAAACTCAATACCGGCAGCTGGTTTATCAGGTGACGATCGACCGGGCAGGCCTAGAAGATTATTAAAGTGGAAGGTATGTTTGATTCCCAAGCATATATACATATATATATATATACATAGCGGATGGACGCCGGGTTACGAGCGGTGAGTGCCT
>Ga0335081_10017672_pt1 | contig 11547 bp, 10 predicted proteins | sample Lox_Sample_35_FD_206713 | JGI IMG/M metagenome (GOLD analysis project Ga0335081, IMG submission 206713) | Soil microbial communities from Loxahatchee National Wildlife Refuge, Florida, United States - Lox_Sample_3.5 | ecosystem: Environmental > Terrestrial > Soil > Wetlands | place: USA... | reverse complement strand
CGCGATCAGCAAACGCGACCACGGAAACCTTGTCGTCGGGCGCAACGCTGCCGGCGAGGAACTTGACCGCCTCGACCACGAATTCAAGCCGCCGTTCATCGTACATCGAGCCGGAGCGGTCGATCGCGACGCTTAAGTTGAGCGGCAAACGCGGGCCGCCACCGCCACCGGAGCCGCCTTGAGCAATCGCTTCGAGCAAGACGTACAAGATGTAGTTTTCTGCGCTTGAGAGGACATAATCGCTGCTCGCAAGCGCCTGGAAGGTGAGCGGCTCGGCCATTTCGCAGGTCTCCTGATTATCCCGTTAGATTCTACGTTCGGTTTTCTATCTCGCGCAACGGGGCCTCTGCGCACGGGTCAGTCCGGATCGACCTCGATACCGAGCGCGGCGAGCAGCAGCCATTGCTGATCGGCACTGACCTTGAGCCCTTTCATGCTTCTGAGGCTCAGAACGTTGAGCCCGGCAATCTTTGCATGGCGCACGTCGGCGTTCGCCAGGTTCGCGCGCAGCAGTTCGGCCTCCTCCAGCATGCACTCCCTGAGATTCGCGCCTGAGAGATCGGCGTCGGTCAGGTCGGCCTCGCGAAAACTACTCCCCGTCAAGTCGCATTGAGGGAGACGGATGCCAACCAAATTCGTTACGTCGAGATTGCAGCGCCGGATGGCGGCCTTGATCTGTGTCACCTTGCGCCCGAACGAATGGCTGAAGTCGGCCGCGGAAAACTTTGCGCCGAGGAGGTTGCAGCGCTCCATCTGGATGTCGAACACCCGGGCGCGGTCGAAATGGCAGAACGACAGATCGCATCGGGTAAAGCGGACTTCGCGCATTTCGGTGAATGCGAAGGTGCATCCGACCGACGCGGCCTTATCGGTGAAGATGCATTCCTCGAACGATGCGCCACGAAAATCGGTATGCGCGAAGCGGCACTTGGTGAACCTGCAGCGGACAAACCTGGCCTCGGCGCATGCGGCATCTTTCCAATCGACCTCGGAAAGGTCGGCATCTTCGACAGCCTCGCCACTCGCGATCGCATCGAGGAGTTTTTGGCTGGTCATCGAATGCTCTTACATCGCATCGGACACAGGCTAAAGCCTGCGCTACAAGATCAAAACTTCCCCCAATGCCTGCGTGGCGATTTCGCGGGTGAGGAGGCGGGCGCGGAGCTGTTGGTCATGATCGCCACGCCGATTTTTTGCGCCGGGCATCCCATCACATAGCTCTTGAAGTCGCTGGTGTTGGGTGGTCGTGGCATCTTTTGTTCGCGGAGCCGCGTCCGTTGCCGGAGGGAGCCTATGTGAAGCGAATGGACCTACCGCCATTCCTACCGGCTGAATCATGGATGTGTTTGAACCGCTGATCTGTCTTGGCGGAGGTGCATTGATGACGCCCATCTTGTTGCCGATTGCACGGTGCTGCCTTGATTACCGGAAGCAGGTGCCGCGCGACCTCTCATGCAGGCCGATGCCGAGCCCCCATGCTATCGGCTCATCGCCGATGCGCCCGCGCAGCTGCTCGGTCAGCATCTGCGTGACGATGTTTTATCGAGGTGATGCGGCGCCATCAGCTCGCCGGGAAACCGCGCGAGGTCGGGGCCCGTACTACATATTGGATTGGCCGCGTTGGGCTGCGCTATAAAACCCACGCCAGAGTTGGCGAATTGCCTGCCGGGTTGGAACGCGACCTCATGCACTTTTTCCAGGACGATGCGGCGCGCCATCGGAACCTCGGGCGCAGGCGTGAAGGGAATCGGCGCGACGTCGGTAGGCGCGTGGCGACATCCCATCAAGGCATGCGACGGCCATCGCAAGGATTGCCAAGGGAATCATGCCTTTGTTGCGCCGTGAGCCGAGGTAATCCTTCACTCGATGCGACATAGTGTCGGAAGTGGGTGGGACAGGTCTCCTCAAAGTTTAGACTTCATACAAGATGTTATCTTATGGAAATATCTCTTTATTCATCTTTGTTGACACTTTATCATCCTTTTATCACAATAATACCAGGTTCAATTTGCTTCGGAACTGAATTCGCGGGAGGTAGCGCGACCGCTCAAAATGGATACCAAGAGACCCGGTACGCTCATTAGACAGGCTCGCAAGTCGATGCGGCTCACGCAGCGTGACCTCGCCACGATAGTGGGGGTCAAGGCGAGTCATATCGCCTACATCGAAGGTGGTCAACGTAATCCCTCCCTCGCGCTGCTGCGCCGCCTCGCCGATACCCTCGGCCTAAACCGCAAGGAGCTCTTATTCCTCATCCATCCCGATGCGCGCCACCTCACCGAGGATCATGCCTCCCGATCTGCCTCCGGCAAGCGCGATGGATGGCGCGAGTTCTCGTCCAACCGCGCCTTGCTGAAACGTCATAACGTCACCCCGGGCGAACTGAAGGTGCTGCGCCAGGTGCATGCGCTGTCGAGGGTGTCCAATCCGCGCAACTTCCTGTTCGTGCTCAACTCGATTCGGATGGCGGCCAACGGCGACTGACGCACTATCCGCCCGCGTCTCATAACCGTCCACCTCGCGCCATGGATTTTTTTCCCGCTCCGACCTAGGCTATGCGCTTTGGCGGAGGGAGCTCCGCCGAATGTCGCATAGCGAGGGATTCCATGGACTTGCGCGCACAATGTGCCATTGCCGGGCTGGGCCAAACCCGCATGGGAAAGAACTACGACCATCATAATGCGATGGGCTTCGCCATCGAGGCCATCCAGCTTGCCCTCGATGATGCAGGACTGACCCGCGAAGACCTCGACGGCCTGCTGGTCAACCCCGGCATCACGTGGTCGGACAACACGATGGCATCGTTCTCGGTTCAGCAGGCGATGGGGCTGCGCGACCTGCGTCTCAGCGCAACGATGGGACTCGGCGGGGCGACCGCGGCTGCGATGATCATGCATGCGGCGCAATCGATCGCGTGTGGCATGGCGAACACAGTCGCCTGTGTCTTCGCTGACGCTCCCTTGAAGCCTCCTGCACCAAAGGACGGAAAGAGCGCAGGCGGCGCCGGCGCGGCATATGGCTTCGCGCGCGGCCTCAATGCCGCCTACGGCCAGTTCGGCGTCAATGCGGCCTATGCCTTCGTCGCGCGCCGTCATATGGACCTCTACGGCACTACCCAAGAACACCTCGGGGCGATCGCAGTCGAGCAGCGCAAGTGGGCCAATCGCAATCCCGAGGCGCAGTTCCATGACGAGCCGATGTCGATGGAGGATTACCATCATTCGCGCTGGATCGCCGAGCCGTTTCATCTTTACGACTGCTGCCTCGTCTCCAATGGCGGATGTGCCGTGATCGTCACCTCGGCCGAGCGCGCGAAAAGTCTCAAGAAGCCGCCGGTCTATCTACTCGGGATGGCGCAGGGACATCCGGGCGGCGATCCGATGGATACGCTGATCTCCGGCGCGCCCATCGCGAAAGAAACCGCCTTCAAAATGGCAGGGGTAAAGCTCGGCGATATCCAGTTTGCACAACTTTACGATTGTTATACCTTCACTGTGTTGGTGACCCTCGAGGACTACGGCTTCTGTAACAAGGGCGAGGGGGGGCCATTCGTCGCCGACGGCAAAACCGGTCCGGGAGGTTCCATCCCGGTCAACACGGGGGGAGGACAGCTCAGCTCATTCTATATGTGGGGAATGACGCCCATTTCCGAAGCCGTGATCCAAATTCGCGGCGAAGGTGGAAATCGCCAGTTGCCGAAGCATGAGTTGGGACTGGTATCCGGAAACGGGGGAATCCTATCGACGCACTCTTCGCTCGTAGTTGCGTCGCATCCCTAGATAACCGACAAAGAGTAAAATTAGCTTGGGCGGGTGATTGATTTCGCCCGCTGCACAGCCGTTCGAGAACACTTATGCCAGAAGCAACTAAATCCGCTCCCATCGCCAAGCCCATTCCCGCCATCACTCCCGACATGGTCGAGTTCTTTGATGGGGCAAGGCGGGGTCAGCTTATGGTCCAGAAATGCGATGGATGCGGCGAGTTGCGCTTTCCACCGCATGAGATCTGTACCCGATGCCTCGGGCGGCGCTCCAGTTGGGTGGCTGTAAGCGGACGCGGAGAGGTGTATAGCTTCAATATTATGCATCAGGTTTACCACCCCGGCTTCGCCTCCGAGGTCCCGTATGCGGTGGTGGTGGTCAAGCTCGATGAGGGGGTCAAATTCGTTTCTAACCTGGTGGGGGTAAAGCCGGCGGACATCAAATGCGGAATGTCGGTTGAGGTAACGTTCGAAAAACTAAGCGATCAAGTGATGTTGCCGAAGTTTCGCCCGCGGACGCGAAACTGAGCACCATCGCAGGAAACTTAAACGACTATGTTTTCCCTGGACCAAAAATACATCCAGCGGCTCGTCGAGAGCTCGCCGGATATGATTATCGCCGTCGATTCCGACGGCACCATCGTTTATTACAACGACGGTGCGCGCAAATCTCTCCAGTACACCGGCCAGGAAATGATCGGCCGGCGCGCCGATGACATCTACCCATCCATCGAGGAAGCGCGCCGCGTGATGAAGGCCATGCGCGACTCCGGCGACGGCGGCCGCGTGTCGAACTTCGAAACCATCTTCCGCGACAAGAGCGGCGCGATGATCCCGGTCATGATCTCCGGCTCCATCATCCACGACGATGAGGGCAAGGAGATCGGCTCGATCGGCTTCGCGCGCGACATCCGCCGGATGCGGATGCGCGAGCAACTCGCCACCGCCGGCGAGATCGCCGTCAGCCTCGCGCATGAGATCAACAATCCGCTCGAGTCGATTACCAACAATCTCGAGCTGCTGGCGCGCGCGATCGAAGGCCACATGAAGGATGCCGAGCTCGCCACCGAGAATGAGCATCTCGAGGCGATTCGCGCCGGTATCGGACGCGTCAACGCCATCGTGCGCCGCCTCGACGAGATGAGTCGCCGCGGCATCTATGAGACGCGCGACTATATGAACGGCAAGCGGATGGCCGATCTCGCGCCCCGCGAGGCGGTTGTGCTGCCGAGGCACATCAGCGATGCCACACAAGCCGTCGCCCAAGCGCCCGCGCCTGCCGAACAGCAGAGCTGGCCGCTCGCGGGCATGGCGGTTCTGGTGCTCGACGATGATGTTGAAGTCGTCACCTCGCTCGCCGACGTGCTCCGCGCCGAGCGATGCATCGTGCACACGGCGACGCGTCCGTCGGCCGCGCTCGGGGTCCTGCGCAACATGAAGGTCGATGCGGTCATTTCCGACGTCGTTATGCCGGAAATGGACGGCTACGAATTCTACACGCACGTGAAGCAGGAGATGCCACAGATCCCGGTCGTGCTGATGACGGCGTACTACTACGACAAGGATCACATCATCAAGCGCAGCAAGCTGAAGGGACTGGAAGGCGCGATCTTCAAGAAGCCGGTCAATCCCGCCAAGCTGCGCCAGATGCTGATCGCGATCCGGCAGAAGGGAGTCGCCGCGACCAAGCCTCCGCTGCCGCCGCCTCCGGCTCCCGCTTCGGGCTCACCCCAACCCGGCGCCGCCCACTGATCAACGCAACGAACGCGCATCGTCGCAGTCAGGCCCGCCAAGCATCGAGCGCCACGTATCCTACCTTGGTGCCTTAGTGTTTTGTCTGCCTCCGATGCTTTGGCCATCGGCCGCGAGCAAGCTTAACCGGCCGGAGCAGATGCCGTAGCATCGAGGCGACGATGCGGACTAAGTTGCAGTCACCCAAGCCGAAGCGAGTTGCGCCGGCGACGAAGCCTCGCGCGCGGACGGCAAGTAGCGCGCGCTTTCCGATTCTCGAATTCGATCGCGCGCGTACCGCGGTCATCGAGCCGCACGTCATTCACCGTCAGCGCGAAGTCCCCGAGCATGCGGTGCTGTGTTTCTTTCAGGATGTCATCGATGACGTTTGCCGCAGCGCCCGCGTCGTCCATCGTCCACGCGGCGAAGAAGGTGAGCATCCAATTTATGAATTGCAGTTCGGCGACCGCCGCATCATCGTGTCCCATCCGCGCGTCGGTGCGCCGATGAGCGCGGCGATCCTCGAATCGCTGATCGCAATCGGATGTCGCAAGTTCATCGCATGCGGCGGCGCCGGCGTGCTGGTGCCCGCAGTCGTCCTGGGCCATCTGGTGGTGCCAAATGCCGCCATCCGGGACGAAGGCACCTCGTATCATTACCTGCCCGCGGGGCGCGAAGTGGCGCCTTCGCCGCGTGCGCTCGCCGCGATCGAGTCGGTGCTCAGAGCCAACGGCCACGACTACCTGCTCGGCAAGACCTGGACCACCGATGCGCTCTATCGCGAGACGCGCGCGAAGGTGACGCGGCGGGTGCGCGAAGGATGCCTCACGGTCGAGATGGAAGCGGCAGCGTTTTTCGCGGTCGCGAAATTTCGCGGCGTCGAGTTCGGCCAGATTTTATACGCGGGCGACGACTTGAGCGGCGAATGGGATCATCGCAACTGGATGAAGCACGAAATCCGCGAGCGCCTGTTCCATTTGTCGGCCGAGGCGTGCCTGAAGTTATAGGCCGCCATCCCTCTGCGGTTAGGTCTGCTCTCCTCACGCAGCGCGCAGTTCGATTTCCATATGCGCGCCGGATCGACTCTCCTGCCCGATCTTCAACTGTCCGCCATACTCCGCGACGCGCGATGCGATCGCCCACGGCGCTTCGCCGCGCGCAAAACCAACGCCGTCATCATCGATGGTGATACGAATCAAATCGCCCGCCTGGGTCGCGTGGAGCGCAACCTCGCGCGCCTGCGCATGACGCCGCGCATTGCGCACCCCTTCCAACATAATGAGCAGGAGATGCTCCGCGAGCAGCCCGTTGGCGGCGAAATCGGTCGTAAGATGGAATCGCGTTTCGTTCGTCGAGGCCGCCGCGGTCTCGGCAATCTTGCGATCGAGGTTCATCAGCGAATGGATGTATTCGCGCACCTCGTCATATTCGCGGGTCACGCCGATTTGCAACTCGCGCATTTCCTCTAGCGCCTCGTCGCTGCGCCCGCGAATGAGGAGTTCGTGCAGTCCCTCGAGGCGCAGATTGAGTCCCGCGAGCACCTGCACGTATCCATCATGGAGTGCGCGTGCGATTTCCTCGCGCTCCGACATTGTCTCGAGTTCCCGGATGCGCGTCTCGAAGATCGCGCGCTGTCGGCCAAGGAACCCGATCACGCATCCGATGATCGCGAGGTACGCGGGACGCATCATGTAAAGCGACTTAACCCCGGCCGGCGACAGCGCGATGAGCGCCAGGTAGAGCATCACGCTCGCGAGCGTCACCGATAGCGTGGCGCGCAGCCCAAGCCGGCATCCGGCCGCGATGATGGCGAAGGTAAAGAAGACATACGAGGGGCTGGTCGGCCCTTCGGTGAAGAATGCGATCGCGGTCGCGAACAAAATATCCAGCGCGGTGGTGGCGGCGAGAATTCTATCCGACCACATCCGCCAGTCGATCAGCGCGTAGGCCGCAAGTCCGTATGCCAAATGCAGCGCCAGCGTGATGAGCACGGCCGGATCGATTGTGAAGATTCCCTGCCCGGTGGTCGGATCGATGTAGATCGATATCAGCGCGACGATCGAGAGCGCGATGCGCGCGCGTGCGACGTTGAGATCGAGGTCGGCAAAATCGCGTGCCTTCATAGGACGTCACTTCCGTAGTTCATTGGATGTCGATCAAGGGCGAGCGCGAACTCGCCGCGGCGAACTCGTCCGCGTCATCCTTTCTGATGATGAGGTACTAGTAGTTGCGGACCTGTTCGAGATAGCCGCGATAGTTGCGCATGATCTCGGTCATTGAGTCGCCGCCGAACTTCTCGAAGAAGCTGTTGGCGACCTCGAATGCGACCACCGTCTCGGCGATCACCGCAGCGGCCGGAATCGCGCATACGTCGGAGCGCTCGATTGCGCCGACCGCCTCGGCCTTGCTCTTGATATCGACCGAACGCAGCGGCCGCATCAGCGTCGAAAGCGGCTTGAATGCGACGCGCACGCGCAGCGGCTCTCCCGTGGACATCCCGCCCTCGGTGCCGCCGGAATTGTTCGAAAGCCGCGTGAAGCGCGATTCCTCGCGGTCGTAGCCGATTTCGTCATGCAGTTCGGAGCCGCGCACGCGCGCCGCCTTGAAACCCCATCCGACCTCGACGCCTTTGGCGGCTTGCAGGCTCAGCAGCGCATGCGCGAGGCGGCCGTCCAGTTTGCGATCCCATTGCACGTGGCTACCGAGGCCGACCGGTAATCCGTTGGCGAGTACTTCGACGACGCCGCCCAACGTATCGCCGGTTTTCTTGCATGCGTCGATCTCCGCGATGACGGCGCGCTCTGCATCAGCGTCGGCCATTCGCACTTCGGACTTTTCGGTAAGGTTGGCGAGCTCCTCGAGCGAGAGATGCTCGGGCGTCTTTGCCTCGGTACTGCCGATACTCACGCAGTAGCCGAGGATGCGAATGCCGAACGGTGCGAGAAGTTCCTTGCACAGCGCGCCGATGGCGACGCGGGCGGTGGTCTCGCGCGCGGACGCTCGCTCCAGCACGTCGCGGATGTCCTCGAGGTGGTACTTCAGCACGCCCGCGAGATCGGCATGACCCGGGCGCGGACGCGTGACGACGGTCGCTTCGCCGCGATCGGCGGGATCAACCGACATTCGTTTATGCCAATTTTTGAAGTCGCGATTCTCGACGATAAAGGTGATGGGGCTGCCGATGCTGCGTCCGAAGCGAATGCCCGAGACCGGACGCACCTCATCCTTCTCGATCAGCATCCGACCGCCACGCCCGTAACCCTTCTGCCGGCGCGCGAGGTCCGCATTGATCTTCGCGATATCGATATCGAAGCCGGCGGGTACACCCTCGACCACGGCCACCAACTCGGGGCCGTGCGATTCGCCGGCGGTCAGAAAACGCAACATCGTGAAAAATTCCTTGTGGCCGAGGCTACAGCCTTGTGTGCCGCCGTTTCTGACGCCCCGGCGGAGTTCCGATTCAATCAGAGTAAGCGTCCGCAGGAAAGAATATTCGACCACCCCTCGCCATCGCCATGGCTCGAATAGGGCGGATGAGACGGTCGCATCGCGCCGAAGCGGTTCAGGATTAACTGTGTTGACAACCATTACTAATGCAGCCATAAGTGCGACACGGATATGTATTAAGTTGGTCTAACCATTGAAGGGGAGGGAAAGCGAGCGATGCTTATGTCTGGTTGTTTGTTCCGCCGTGTTCTGCCACTGGGCGCATTAGGCTTGCTCTTAATGGCGGCGATGACGCCTTCGGCCTCGGCAGCCGAGCAGATCAAGCCCGGAACCAAAATCACTCCGGCGAACGTCGAACTGGTCAAGGATCTGGTTTCGCCGGGCGTTTACTGGCGCGCCAAGAACGGCATGGTGATGAATATCATCCCGACCGGCCGGATCGACTGGCCACCGCCGTATCGCGAAGCGACGGAAAAATATTCCGCGCAGGTGCGACTCGGGTCCAATCGTCTTTCGCTAATGGGCTATGTCGCGGGCCAGCCGTTCCCGCTAATCGATGCGAACGATCCGGAGACCGGCGTGAAGCTGATTTGGAACGTCATGTTCCGCCCGATGTGGACTGACGATTTCGACTCGCGCTACTTCGGATGCGTCGAGGTCTACGAACAGCTCGGTAATCCCTACCACGAGATCGATTACCAGATGATCGGGCACTACGGCGCGTACAACACGGTCGGGCGCACCGAGGTTGAGCCGATGCCGACCGATCCCGAGTACAAGCAATCCAACATCATGTTTCGCGCGCGCGCTTTCCCGTGGCTGTCGCCGCAGAGCATGCGCGGAGCGGGAGCGTTGCGCTATCGCTATGGCGATCCCAATCGCGCCGATGACGCATATTCCTACTCGCCCGAGACCCGCCGTATGCGCCGGCTGAATGAGGCCATCCTCGGCGATGCGGCCGGAACGCTGCAGTTCAGCTTCGACGACGCGGAAGGATACAATCCCAAAGTCGAGAACTATACCTACCGCTTTCTCGGCGAGAAGCCGATGCTGGCCGCGATGCACGTCGCCACGGTGCCCGGCAACGTGTGCCCCTACGACGGTGGCGGCACGGTTTGTCCGGCCGAGTGGGAGATGCGCCGGGTGTACGTGGTCGAGACCATCCCGAATCGCAAGAAGAACATCGAGGAGCTTTACTCGCGCCACCTGGTGTACATCGACAGCGAGGCGGATGTGGTCGTCTATCATGATATGTACGATCGCCGCGGTGAACTGATGGTTAACTTCTGCAACTGGCTGACCTATCGCGATCGTCCGGTGCCGGATGCCAAGGTTGCCATCTATCCGTTCAAGCGCGTGTTCCAGGTCAACGGCACCAGCACCAACGTGCAGAACGGGATGTCGAGCTTCTGCGATCTGCCTACGCCGGGCGCGCCGGAGCGCGAATGCTGGTACATCAACATGGGAGCGGTGACGCCGGCCGACTTCACCACTTATGCAGTTGAACAGGCGGCAATGGGATTCTGATCGCTGATTTTGGCTCTGCAAGAAGGCGTGCGTCATAGTCAAGACGCGCGCCTTCTGCTTTCTGTGGAAAGACGCGAAAATTTTTGATGCCAGAATTTTTCGCGCGCGCTAAATTTTCCACCTCGCGGCGCCGGCGATGCGCTGCTCACTTCAATGCAAGTTCGGATGGTCGTTGTCGGGGCGGTCCGCGGGATCGAGGAGTTGACCTATTCGGTTCCGCCCGAGCTCGAAGGTCGTGTGCGTCCCGGCCATCGTGTGCTGGCGCCGCTGCGCTCGCGCCGCGTGACCGGGGTGGTGCTCGAAGCCGCGGCGAGTTTTCCCAACAGCAACGGCAATCTCAAGCCGATCCTCGAACTGCTCGAACCGCGTCCGCTGTTCGATCGCGCGCATCTCCAGATGATGGAGTTCCTCGCGAACTACTATATGGTGCCGCTCGCAGAAGTTTACCGCAGCGTCATTCCCGCGGTAGCGCGAGTCGAGTCGCGCATCATTTACAAGCTCGCACAACCGCCTAATTTGTTGCGGCAGGCCGCGCTGACCGAGACCGAACGCAAGATCATCGAGCGTCTCGGTAAGCATCCGCTCAATTCGCGTCAGATGGCGCGGCTTGGCAGCGAGCGCGCGATCGCATCGGCGCTCGCGACGCTGATTGCCGAGGGAATCGTCGCCACCACCGATTCCACCCGCGGACGCCATCGCGATTCAAGCGATCCGGTCGTTCATCTGGTGCAAGGAACCGGCGTGGATGCACTCCGCGGAAAAAAACAGCGTGAACTGATCGCGCAAATCAGCGCAGCGGGCGGGCATCTCGCGATGTCGGAGCTGGAAGGCCGCATCCCCGGGTCCAAGCTCGCGCTGAAGGTCCTCGAGCATCGCGGCCTGGTGCGCATGGAAGTTCCGCCGCCACCGAGCGCCGTTCCTACATCGTCGTTGAATGGTGCCGCGCCGGCCGCGGTCACGCGCGCGCCCTATGAACTGACCGCGGAGCAGCGCGCTGCGATCGAGGCAATCGCGCATCCCATCGCGGAAAAGCGCCACGAAACTTTTCTGCTTCACGGGGTGACCGGCAGCGGCAAGACCGA
>Ga0335081_10017671_pt1 | contig 11547 bp, 9 predicted proteins | sample Lox_Sample_35_FD_206713 | JGI IMG/M metagenome (GOLD analysis project Ga0335081, IMG submission 206713) | Soil microbial communities from Loxahatchee National Wildlife Refuge, Florida, United States - Lox_Sample_3.5 | ecosystem: Environmental > Terrestrial > Soil > Wetlands | place: USA: Florida... | reverse complement strand
AAGTCATGCGCCGAGTCCTGGTGGATTGGGCGCGCTCCCGGCAAGCCTTCAAGCGCGGCAGAGACATGCCGATGTTGGAACTCCAGGAGGACATAGTTGTGGCCGGAGGCCCTGGTCCAGACCTCGTCGCCATCGACGATGCCATTTCCGCCCTGGCGGCGGTGGACCCGCGCAAGAGCCAAGTGGTGGAATTGCGGTTTTTCGGTGGGTTCAGCGTGCAGGAGACGGCAGGGATACTGAACGTCTCGGAGGAGACGGTTCATCGGGACTGGAAGCTTTCTAAGAGCTGGTTGCGACGCGAGCTAAGCAAGGAGTCCTCACGGGGACGTTGAGCGGTGGCAGGAAATGGATGAGGCTGCAGAGTGGAGAAAGAAGTGAGAGCGGGAGGTTGACATGAGGAGAGGGATGTTCAGCGCAGTAGTTTTATTGGCGGCCGCGATGATCTTGGCGGGGGCGCCCTTATTTGCTCAAACGGCCGTGGCGGAGACTCGATCACCGGAGTGGTTCCTGCAAGCCTCGGCGCCGGACCCGGTGGGGCGCGCGGTGGTCGGACCGGGCGGGCGCGTGATCTCGAGCGGAGGCACGGGCGGCGGAGCGCTGGCGGTCTGCGCGGAGGACATCGCGAAATACTGCGCGGGCCAAAATGCGTCGCGGGCTTGCCTCCTGCAGAATACGGACAAGCTGACCGGGCCTTGCAAGACGGCGGTCACCGCGCCTCCGCCGGCTGGTGCGTGCCGCCAGTCGCCGGTGTGCGGGAATCGATTCGACGGGCCGCGCTCGACGCTGCAGCGGGTCGAATGGAAACAAACAATGGGCTACACCAATGGCTATCCGGTGGATTTGCCGGAGGGCGGCGGAGGTGTGTCGGCGGTGCAGATCGATTCCAAAGGGAACCTCTGGGTGTTTCAGCGGAACTCCGCGGGGAAGCCGCAGTTGTTCGAGTTCGATCCGGACCGCAAGCGGATCCGCACGATTGGCGAAGATGTGATCGGTCACCAGGTGAAGGCGCACGGCATGGCGATCGACCGGGAGGACAACGTCTGGATCTGCGACGCGGACGGCGCGACCATCATGAAGCTCAGTCCCGAAGGCAAATTGCTGATGACTCTGGGAGTGAAAGGAAAGCGTGGGGATTGGAATGAGGCCGCCGGGCAACGGTTGCTGTGGCAGCCGCTGGATCTCGCGTTTGCGCCGAATGGGGACATCTATATCGGTGAGGGGCATGCGAACGAGAGCCCGAATGACACCGATTCCGGCGACGCGGCGAACAACATCGGGGCCGCGCGGGTGATCCATCTCGACAAGAGCGGCAAGTTTATTAATCAGTGGTACGGGAACAGCATCGGGCAGGGGAAGTTCAGTATGGTGCACGGAATCGCGGTCGATCCCGCAAACGGCGATGTCTGGCTGGGCGACCGGGAGGAGTACCGGCTGGTTGTGTATACGGCAGACGGCAAATTCGTCAAGACGGTTCAGATGCGAAATCTCATGTGCGCGGTGGCGTTTGATCCGCGGGGCAACCTGTGGGTGGCGACGGGTCAGGATGGCCAGCTTCTGAAGATCGACCGGAATGGCAACGTGCTCGGCGCGGTCGGGAACGGGTCGGGCACCGGCGACGGACAGTTCATCGAGAGCAACTACATGACGTGGGACCGGGACGGAAATTTGTATACCGGGGATACCAGCGTGGGACGGGTTACGGAGTGGGCGGCGTCTAAAAAGAAGTGAAGCGTCGCGTTGCGCCACGTAGGTCAGGAGCCCTTCGATGGCTAGCCGTTTTCGACGCGCGCCTTGATATCGGAGTACGCGGCATCGATAAGCCTTCCGAGGGCCACGTCGTTTGCGGGCGTTCCTGGTCTGAGCTTCACATGGCGCATGAACTTGCCGTTGCCTTGCAACAAGCGCGCGGGATCCGGCAGGGCTGCGCCTTGAAAAAATCCCACGTTGACATGAGAGCTGAATACATTGACATAGCCGAAGGCTGCATCTCCCAAACAGGCAACCGGACAACCGTCATGCAGAAGCTCGCGGACTTCGTCGCCGCAGTGTCGCATTGCCTCAAACCAGTGGCGCGCGATGGTTCCTAACTCACCACCGTGCTCTTTCATCCAGATATCGATAGCGGGATCGCGCCCGACAGCGCCGTTCAATCGGAACAAGTCCGTTCTCATCGGCGCTCGACGTTCTGCTGGACGATGGTAGCTTTTTTCGACGCCCGAAAAAAAGCGTCTGTCCCCTTTTTTGCCCATTAGTGTTTGCGAAGAGCGATCAGCAGGCCGAAGCTGATGCCGATCGATCGCTCATGCCCTCGTGCAAAGTTGTATTCATAGCCCGGTTCGACGTACCAACCAAATTTGTGCTTCCACGCGCGGGGCCAGAACATGAAGTCCAGGGCCGCTTCTCCAGCGACTGAGTCTGTTATTGTGCCGGACTCCGTGGTGTGAATCCACTCTGGGCCGATGCCGGCCATGAATTCGACTGTGGGCGAAAGAGTCCAGGGCTTCTTGAACAGAAGGTCGGTGGCCCATTCGGTGGAATGGCGCCCGAAGCTGGGCGTCACTCCCGCCTCCAGTTCCAGCCAGTTCTCAATTGGCGTGACTTCAACGGCGACCGTGGGTCCAAAGCTCGAAGTGTGGTCATTCAGATTGCGACTCGGGGCTGCGCCCAGCTCGATCACAGCCGGTTCCTCGGCGGCTCTGTTCTCCTCCGCATCGGCTTGCCCTGCGCAAAAAAGGAGCGAAACCGCCCAGACGCATTTGGCAGCGTTCATGGTCAGATTCCAATTTAATCGATCGAGGTTGAGAAAACGCCTGAGATATAATCTCCGCAACGGAGGCCCGATGAGATCTTGGCTTGGATTCATCGCAACGGCAACCCTGTTGTCCGCGCCAATTTGTGCGCAGTGGAGCGACGCGAAAACTCGCGGCATTCCGCGCCTGTCGAATGGACAGCCGAACCTTTCCGCGCCGGCGCCACGTACTGCTGATGGGAAGCCCGACTTGACGGGCATCTGGCAGGCCGGCATGGCCGGACCGGCGGGCCAATACGGCTACGACTACGACGTCGCCCAAAACCTGGCGCCGGACGGTCTGACGCCGTGGGCCCGCTCGGTTCGTCAACAGCGCGTGCAGGATTTCCGCAAGGACAGCCCACTGGCGCACTGCCTTCCCGTGAGCGTCCCATTCCTTAATTTTCGAGGTTTGTCCAGGATCGTTCAGACGCCCGGACTGGTTGTCATCCTGTACGAGTCCCCGAACAGTCCGCATCGCGCAATCTTCATGGATGGCAGGGAATTGCCCAAAGATCCCAATCCCACGTGGCTGGGTTATTCGGTAGGGCATTGGGAAGGGGACACGCTGGTCGTCGATTCCGTCGGGTTTAACGATAAAGGCTGGCTGGATGTGGGTGGAAATCCGCAGACGGAGTCGCTTCGGCTGACCGAACGTTACCGGCGTCCGGACTTCGGACACCTCGAACTGGAAGTAACGTTCGACGATCCCAAGACGTTTACCAGGCCATTTTCGGTCCGCATGCAGAAGACATACACGGCGGATACGGAAATTTTCGAGGATGTCTGCGAGAATGAGCGCGATAGCGGGCATTTGACCAGCGGTTTCAAAGTCGCTCCCGCAACTCTCGCCAAATACGAGGGCACCTACCAGTTACCCGGGCGCGAAGCGGTGGTGTCGACTGCGGGCGATCAATTGATTGTGAAGGATAGCGCGAATCCGCGCGATCAACTGTTCGTAGCCCGCTCGGAAAACGAGTTTCTCTCGAGTGTGAGCGAGACGACGATCGTGTTTGGCAAAGATGCCAGCGGGGCGATCACGCAGTTTACGAGGATTGGAGCCGGCAAGAACGAGAAGGCGGTGCGGAAGAGCGGGGCGGGTCAGTAAAAGCTGGCGGGCCGGACATGGCGAAGAAGGCGCCTCGCGGCTGCTGCTAGGGACGCGAGCAGCAGGCCCGCGCCGAATCCTAAAGCCGTTATTAAGGGACGATTCGGTCTGTCGAGGCTATCGGCGAGCTTTGGTGGACTAAGCAGCCGAACCTGCAGGCGGGGGTGCGCCTTTATCCCTTCCAGAAAGTTCGCTTTCACGATCCTAAAGACTATTTGATCACCGGTTATTTCTGTCCGAGCCGCATCTCCACCGCTATATCGCACGGTGAAATCGAACTCGTTCGACCGGGTCGAGCGGGTGTTCGTGTTTGTGATCGAGACATCGTGCGTCGGGTTAAGCGCTCGCGGTAGTACTTCATCGCGAAAAAGCCGAAGGCCCTGGCCGTCGCCCGAGACTCGAATTATCGCCTCAGAAACATACTTGTCGGGCATGCGAACGGCCATCAAAGCGGCGAGGATGGCACCGCATACGCCGCACAGCACTGCCAGTTTGGAAAACGTCAGCATATTCATGTGCATCTCCAGAGCGCCCCACACAACGTCCACGGCGTTTTTAAGAGTGGGCCGCGTATCTTCGAGGAGCGCGTCGAACTCCGCGCCATACCGCTGCCGCCAGGGAGACGGATAGAGCCGTGCCGACAATCGAATCCAGCGTCTCACGCGTGTTTGAGTCTCCGGGTTGCGGTCCGGATCACCCGTTCCAGGCTTTCCAGTTGGTCTTCGAGATACTTCTGTCCGGACGCCGTCAGGCGGTACGGCTGCCGCCTTTCCCGCGAGCCGACCGCCCGAATCCATGCCCGTTGCTCCAGGCGTGTGATGGCTCCGTATAAGGTCCCCGGTCCGAGGCTGATTTTGGCGAAAGCCAAAATGTCCTCCATGATGGCATATCCATGCTTATCGCCTTCGGCGAGGCTTGCGAGAATGAGAAGAGTTGGATCCGACATTTTCAGCCAATATTACGCGCCACGTAATATCGTACGACGTAATAGCCGCGCCGTCAATAGTCACGCGGACCGAAGCCGGCAGGAACCCGAAAGCGGGGTGGCTAGATAACGAGGAGGCGGGATGGATGGAGAGCCGAGCCCGAAACCGACGAGGGCCTGCCGGGATCACCCGGCGGCCCTCGTCGGCGAGAAGGCGGCGGATCAGTTGCAGCTCACCGTCAGGTGGAAGGGGTAGTAGGAGAGGCCGCCGCCCGGGTTCTTGGTTTCGATATAGACGCCGTTCTTGCTGGTGTGCCCACTGGCTGTAAATACTAGCCCAGGCGAGTAGACCAGGCCATTGGATGGATCGGCGACGGTCGCGGTGTAGGCGCAGCCCATCACAACGTGATTGAAAATCACCTCATACCGACCGACCCCATAGTTGATGAAATTGATCACGGACCGATCGTGGCGTACGAGATTTCCGGTGTAGCCCACAACCGCGAATTCGCCGTTGCAATTCACGTTCAAGTGGAAGGGAAACGGCGAGAGGCCGGCGCCCAGATTCTTAGTCTCCAGGTAGACGTCGTTGGCGCTGCTGTGTCCTCCGGCGGGAAAGACCCAGCCGGTCGTGGGCGGAGCCCCATTGCCCGTGTCGCCCAGGGTCGAGGTGTACGCACAGGAGTGGACGTCGTGATTGAAAACCACCTCGTACGGCGTACTGAAATTGGAACCCACCGAGCTGACCGTGGTCGAACCGCCGCGAATCAAGAGCCCCCAGTTATTGACAACCGCGAACTCACCCGTGCAGGTCAGATTGAGGTGAAACGGATAGTTTGCAAGGGCGCCGTTCAGATCCCTGGTCTCAACATAGACCCCGTCCGAACTGCTGTGGCCGCCGGCGGTGTAGACCAGACCGGGAGCGTACACGAGACCATTGGCGGTATCCCCGATCGTGGCGGTGTACCCGCAATGGCTCACGTCAAACGGAAAACTCACTTCATAGCGGCCGGGCGCGTATTGGAATGCGCCTGCACGGCCCCGTACAACCTGGCCGTTTGCGCTGACGACGGCAAACGAATCTTTGGCCGGGAATGGCGTATTGTTTAACAGAACGGAAACACTGGCGGAGCCGGAGTCCGTCACGACGAGATCGGGCGTGGTATTGTTGTCAAAATCGCCTGCGGCAAGGCCGAAGGTACTAGAGAGAGCGGTGAATGATACCGACGCGGCAAATGTTCCGTTTCCGTTGCCCGCAAGGACCGCCACACTATTCCCATTGCTAGTCGCGGCGACGTCGAGCTTTCCATCGGCGTTGAAGTCACCAACCACTACGCCGATGGGCGCGCTTCCGACGGGAAAGGTGGAAGGCGTCCCGAACGTTCCATTACCGTTGCCCAGCAATATGGCAACGGCGCCCGCGGCGGAGCTCGTCACGGCCAGGTCACTAATGCCGTCGTTGTTGAAATCGCCGACAGCGACGCCATTCGGTGATGAGATAAATCCGCAATTTTGTGCCGCCTGAAATGTGCCGTTTCCGTTTCCTAAATACACCGAAACGGTATTCAGGTTTCCGACGACGAGATCCAGGATGCCGTCACGGTTAAAATCGCCGACAGCCAAAGAATTCGCGGAGTTTCCCGTGGTTAAACTCGCTGCCGCCGTAAACGTTCCGTTGCCATTGCCAAGAAGAATCGAAACGGTGTCGGAAGTCTCATTCACAACGGCGATATCGGCATTCCCGTCGCGATTGAAGTCCGCGACTACGATCGCCATGGGATCAAAGCCAACCGGGATCAAGGTGTTGCCTGTAAAAAAGCCGTTACCCTGCCCGAGGATTATGGAAACCGTGCCGTTGTTCGGAGCGGTACCCTGATTCGCAACCGCGATGTCGAGCTTGCCGTCGTTATTGAAATCCCCAACAGCCAGGGCGGACGGGTGATCGCCAGTCTGCAGCATTCCGACACCGATGAAGTTACCGCCGCCCGTTCCAATCATCACGTAAACATTATTGGACCAGTTGTTGGCCACGGCGAGGTCGAGCTTTCCATCGGCATTGAAATCCGCCACGGCGACGCCCGTCGGGTTCTGGTAGACTCCAGAGTTTTTTGCCGCCTGAAACGAAATCGTCTGCGCCGGCAGTCTGCCTGCAAACAGCAGGCTTATGATTGAAATTCCGCAGCAGAATGCTACGTGTTGAGAACTCAGTCGTCGATGCATGTTGTCTTCCCCTCCGATCGATTGCTAGGATCACCTGGGCTGATCTTCGGCCTCTTCGGCTAAATCCAGATGATGGTGAGCAGGAGGGGATCTTGCTGCGGGCGACATCTTTTTTTTTGCGCTATTCAAGAGTGGTTGGAACGTGCCAGTTCGCACGACCCGGAGCATCACCTGGCGTCGCAAACAGCACGGGGTGTCGTGGGCCACGTACAGCCTTGTCGCGTGAAAATGGTTTTATGAAGGAGGGCACATGGTACACCAGACAATCGAAGGCACGTTCCGCCAAACGAACCTGACTAACGAATCGACCGAGTACCTGGCCAAGCGCGAAGAGCTCCGCTTGGCGGAAATCGAATTGATGCGCCAGAGGGAGCGAGTCGCCGAGCTGCGCCGGCATCTTCCGCGCGGTCCGGTGATGGAGGATTATCAATTTATCGAAGGCCCGGTGAATCTGGATTCAGGCGATACGCCAACGCGAACCGTCCGGCTGAGCGAATTGTTTACCGGGGCTGACAGGCCGCTGGTGATTTATCACCTGATGTACGGGAAGCGTCAAACCAAGCCGTGTCCGATGTGCACCGCCTGGATCGACGGCTTCAACGGAGTCGCTCACCATATTGCCCAAAACGTCGATTTCGCGATTGTCGCCGCAGCCGATCCGTCGGCCTTGCGGACGCACGCGCGCGCCCGGGGCTGGAACCGGCTGCGTCTGTTCAGCGCCGGAGATAGCACGTTCAAATACGATTTGGGCAGCGAAAACCGGGAAGGCCATCAGGATTCCGCGATTTCGGTTTTCACCCGGGATGGCCAGGGCGCCGTTCACCATTTCTATACAGCGCATCCACGGATGTCTACGGAGATCAAGGAGCGCGGCATAGACTTGATGAATCCGATCTGGCACATTCTGGATCTCACGCCTCAAGGCCGCGGAGACTGGTACACGAAGTTGGAGTATCCGATGAGATCGCACGCTTAGCCTGGGTTCTGATTGCCGGACCGCTGCCGCGTATACTACGAGTTCGTGGCGTCGAGTCCTTCTTACCGGTACCTGTTGTCGCTTCCGGAGCGTCTGATCCGCTCGCTGGGCGCATTGTGTGGCGGGCTTTTGCGAGAGCTCGGAAACGTAGCCGTTCCGGCGGCGCTGCGCCGCACTGTCCTGTATCGAACGATGGTGGAGGTGACTTTACGCTTCCTGATTGAAGAGGTGGGGCAAGTTCAGGGCGTCTACCCGCCGGAGGGCAAGCTGGCCGAGAAGTTTCTGCTGCAGCGCACCGCCAGCCACGGCATCGAGCTTCTGGGCATTCTGGCGTTTCAAGCCTCACCGATCTGGGTGCTGGCGGCCCTGGCGGATGCGGCGGGCGGAAGCCAGCGGCTGATTCGCGAATTGGCGGAAGCGCTCAAGGAGGAAGGGCTGCTTGATGCCGCCACGCGGTTCGACACGATGGAGCAGGTGCTGGACGGCTTGGAAAAGAGCAGCGGTCTACTGGCGACCACGCTCAACCTACCGCCGGTCGATATGCCCGGATTGCGGCGGGAATGGGATCGGCTGAAGACCGAGCTGCGAAGCATTCCGCCCAGAAATATGCCTTCGCTCGCACGAGTGGAGCAGGTTTGGAGGACGCTCGAAACCTCGGCGCGGCAGCAAGGCCGACCGGTCTTTCTGGTCTCCTCGGCGATCGCCCTCTCCGCCCTGGCGCATCTTCCCGTGAACGTGCTCAGGCTATCCCGCGCGGCGAGCTCGGCGGCGATGCGCACCGGCAAGGTGATTGGTGAAGCTGTCCTGGACCATTACACGCAAGCCCTCGCTGAAATGGGGAAGGAAGGGTTCGTGGCGTATTGGACGCGAGAATTCCGCCCGTATTTGCGTGGCGCTGCGGAGCAGTTCGCGCCTGATCATGGCACTTTGACCGAGCGGTTGCTGAGGCGGCGGTCGCGTCGGTAATGAGCGGGGCATCCGCCGGAACCGCTTTTCGGCGAATCGGGTAATCGGTAAGAGCCTCAGACGGCAAGCAGGGTGATTCGCACCCGCAAGCCAGAGAAGGCATGAGTCAATTCGGTTCGCCGGCGACAAGATCGCCGGCGCCACAGCGCAAGACATGCGCCACCGAAAGGACTGGGACTTGCCACTAGTTGGCCCGCGCTGGCGCCGGGGCGGACGCGTTGGGCGCCTGTGCCGCAACTGGCGTGGGAAGGGGCGCCTTGCCGTCCAGCGCGAATACAAAGAGCAAGGGTGGGTTATCGACCTTCGCATCCACCGGGCCCATGGTGCCGGCGCCACGGCCCGCACCGCCCATGAACGCTACGTACTGCTTGCCGTCGATCTCATACGTGATGGGCGGCGCCATGCCAACTCGACCCGTCTGCACCTCGAACAGTTTCTCGCCTTTGTCGGCGCTATACGCTGCGAAGCGGCCGTCGGGGATTACGTGGAAGACGAGGTTCCCACCGGTAGTGACGGTTCCGCCGCCGATCCCGCCGCCGCCGTCCGCGCGCCAGACCAGCGTATGCTTCACCGGATCCCAGGCCTGCAACCCACCGCGCACGCCGTCCGGAGCATTCGGGCCGATGGCCTGGGCCTGGATCTGGCGTGGTTGTTTTCCCGTGCGGACATCGCCATTGGTCCGGGGCTTGTAGTCGTCATCCGCCTGGTAGGTGTAGGGCTGGTAGGAAGCCGGAATATACACCAACCCCGTATTCGGATTGAACGACATGGGCGCCCAGTTGTGGGCTCCACCACCGGTCGGATACACCGCCACCGGCTCCGTATCGTAGTAAGCTTCCGCATTGACCATCGGCCGTCCGCTATCGTTGAGTCCCTTGGCCCAGTTCACCTTCACGAACGGAGCGCCGGAAATGAACTGGCCGGAGGCGCGGTCGAGCGCGTAGAAGAATCCATTTTTCGCGGCTTGGGTCAGGACCTTGCGCGGGCGCCCTTCGATCGTCAGATCCAGCAGCATCAACTGCTGGACGCTATCGAAATCCCAGTTATCGTTGGGGACGGTCTGGAAATACCATTTGAGCTGGCCGGTGGTGAGGTCGACCGCCAGGATCGAACAGGTATAGAGGTTATCGACGTTCTGCGCGCCGCGGAATTTCTGAACCCAGGGCTCGGCGTTACCGGTGCCGACATAAACCAGGTTGGCGTCGGGGTCATAAGCGAAGCCGTCCCACACGGCTCCACCACCGCCCTTTTTGTAAAAGTCGCCGCCCCAGGTCTTGGCGGCGACGCGCATGGCCTCGTTCTCATACGGGAGTTTCGGATCGCCCGGAACGGTGTAAAACCGCCAGGCCCGCTGTCCATTGGTGGCGTCATAGGCATCGAAATAACCGCGATTCTCTCCCTTATCGCCGCCCGACACGCCAACGATCACTTTGTTGCCGGCAATCCGCGGAGCCATGGTGAGGTAATGTCCATCCTGGGTGTACGCCACGCGCGCCTCCCAGACCGGTTTGCCGGAAACGGCGTTGAGCGCAATCAGGCGTCCATCGAGGCATGGCGCGATGATGAGGCCGTTGTAGAGCGCGAGGCCGCGATTGACAATCAGGCCGGTTTCTTCACGCACGGCTTTCTGATTGAGCTCGGGATCCCAGCGCCAGATCGGTTTACCCGTGCGGCCATCCAATGCGAACACAACGCTCCACGAAGTGATGCCGTAGATGGTGTTGTTCCAAACCAACGGCGTGGCTTCCTGATTGCCGCCCCCGGCGCCGAGGACGTAGGTCCATTCCAGTCCGAGCCGCTTCACGTTGGAAGTGTCGATGTTTTTCAGAGGGCTGTAGCGTGTCTCGCCCTGGGATTTTCCATAGGTCAACCAGGAGCCGGGGAACGGGTCCTGCGCCGTGCCTGCATTCTTCAAGACGGTCTGGTCGACCGTGGCCGCCTGCTGCGCGGTCAAAACCCCGGCAAAGGCTGCGAGGCAGAAAGCCGCCAACCATGGTGTTGCGCGATTGATTCGAAACGTCTGCATCAAGGCCTCCTTCGCGGCCGGAACGAGCCAGTCTACTGCAATTCGAGGACGAAATCACTCGTGCTTGCTCTGCGGACGGGAGCGAAACGACTCGCGCTCATTCCGTCTTCATGGCCTGTACCGGATCCACACGGGCGGCGCTGCATGCGGGAACCGTGGCTGCGATCAAGGCGGCCAGCCCAAGCATCACCGCGGCGGCTGAGAGCATCAGGGGACTCCACGGGCTGACGCCGAAAAGCTGGCCCGACATCAGATACCCGGAACAAAACGCGGCCGGAATCCCCAGCGCCAGTCCGACGCTCACCTGGCGAAAGGCTCCGTGCAGCACGAGAGCCACTACTGAAAGGCGGTCGGCGCCCAACGCCATGCGGACGCCGATCTCGCTGGTCCGCTGCTCCACTCCATATGCTGTGACGCCGTAGAGGCCCACGGCGGCCAGCAGAAGCCCGACCGCTCCGAAGAGCGAGGTCAGGGCGGAGATCATGTTCTGCTGCGCAAAATCGGCGTGAATGACCTCGGAATAGGGCTGAACGTCGTA
>Ga0335081_10017670_pt1 | contig 11547 bp, 7 predicted proteins | sample Lox_Sample_35_FD_206713 | JGI IMG/M metagenome (GOLD analysis project Ga0335081, IMG submission 206713) | Soil microbial communities from Loxahatchee National Wildlife Refuge, Florida, United States - Lox_Sample_3.5 | ecosystem: Environmental > Terrestrial > Soil > Wetlands | place: USA: Florida... | reverse complement strand
GGCCGAGCGGTTCGTCGATGAACTCGCCCGCTGTGTCAACCGAGCCGACCTCCCCGTCAACTTCCTGATCGCGATCCGCGAAGACGCGTACGCGGGCCTTGGCGACCTTTTCAAGGGCCGGATCGCCAACTTCTACGGAAACTATCTCCACATCGAGTATCTTGATCAGGCATCGGCAGAGCAGGCGATACGGGAGCCACTCAAGGTCTACAACAGGCTCTCCGGCGCCGAGCCGATCGCCATCGAGGACAAGCTGGTCGACAGGGTCCTCAAGGAGAGCCGGGCGGCGGACTCGAACGGCGCAGGCCGCGTGGCGCCCCCGCTGCTGCAGCTCGTGATGGAGGCGGTCTGGAAGCGCGAGCGCGCCGAAGGCTCACGCCAACTGCGCCTGTCGACGCTGACGAGCCTGGAAGGGGTCGGCAAGATCGTCGACGCTCATCTGGGGAACGCGCTCCGCGCCCTCAGCGAAAACGAGCGCGAGACGGCGATCGACATCTTCGAGAGCCTGGTGACCCCATCGGGGGGCAAGGTCGCCGAATCCGTCCCCTATCTGGCCGACCGGACAGGCCACAGCGAGGATCAGGTCGGCGGCGTCCTGGGCAAGCTCGATCATGAGCGCATCGTGCGGCCGGTCCCGCCACCGCCTAGGCGGGATCCAGTGCGCTACCGCCGTTACGAGATCTTCCACGACGTGCTCGCGCGGGCGATAACTGACGTCATCGCGGCACGCCAGGAGCGACGCCACAGACGCCGGCTCCGGCGCTACGTCGCGGTGGGTGCGAGCGTTCTGATCATCGCCCTGGGGGTCATAGCCGCGTTCATCATCCTGTGGCAGAACGCGAGCAACCAGACGCGCGCCGCCCAGTCCGAGCAGATGGCGGCCGAGGCCATGAACCTGCTGCCCGCCGACGGCCCGCTGGCCATGCTGCTGAGCCTGCAAGCCTTCGAACGCGCTCACACCCTGCAGGCAGAGAGTGCCGTGATCCAGGCAGCCCAGCAGCCGCTGGATGACTTGCTGGTATCGGGCAGCCTGGTCAGGGCCGTGCGGTTCAGCCCGGATGGGCGGATCCTGGCCGCCGGGGGAAGCAGCGGCGATGTCGGGCTGTGGGACGTGAGGACAGGCCGCCGGATCGCCAGCCTCGCCCAGGGCGGTGCCGTCTACGGCGTGGCGTTCAGCCCGGGCGGGAAGATCCTGGCCGTCGGCGACGTCCACGGTGATGTCGGCCTGTGGGACGTGGCGGCGGGGCGGCGGGTCGCCACGTTCGCCGAGGGCAGCCCGGTCGACTGCGTGGCGTTCAGTCCCGACGGGCGCACCCTGGCCGCCGGCGACGGCAGCGGCCAGGTCGGCCTGTGGGACGTGGCGACGGGGCAGCGGACCGCCACGCTCGCCGGGGGCAGCCAGGCGGCAAGCGTGGCGTTCAGTCCCGACGGCCGCACTCTGGCGGTCGGCGACGTCGTCGGCCATGTCAGCGCGTGGGACGTCGCGACGGGACGGCAGACCGTCTCCCTGACCGAGGGCGGCGCCGTTTACGGGGTCGCGTTCAGTCCCGGCGGGCGTACCCTGGCGGCCGGCGACGGCAGCGGTCACGTCGGCTTGTGGGACGTGGCGACGTGGCGGCGGGTTGCCACGTTCGCCGAGGGCAGCCCGGTCGCAAGTGTGGCGTTCAGCCCCGACGGGCGTACCCTGGCGGCCGGCGACTACGGCGGTCACGTCGGTGTGTGGAACGTGGCGGCCAGTCGGCAGACCGCCGTCTTCGCCGAGGGTAGCCCGGTGTACGCGGTCGCGTTCAGCCCGGACGGGAAGACCCTGGCGGCCGGCGACCTCAGTGGTGATGTCGGTGTCTGGGACGTGGCGGCCGGGCAGAGCCCTGCCAGCATAGACGAGGGCAGCCCCGTGTACAGCGTCGCGCTCAGTCCCGATGACCGCACTCTGGCCGTCGGCGACGTCGGCGGCTATGTCGGCCTGTGGGACGTGGCGACGGGCCGCCGGATCGCCGCCCTCGACGAGGGCAACACCGTCGAAGCCGTCGCGTTCAGCCCGGACGGGAAGACCCTGGCGGCCGGCGACTACAGCGGCTACGTCGGCCTGTGGGACGTGGCGACGGGCCGCCGGATCGCCGCCCTCGACGAGGGCAGCTTCGTCGCGGGTGTCGCCTTCAGTCCCGACGGGCGGACTCTGGCGGTCGGCGACAGCAGCGGTGATGTCGGCCTGTGGGACGTGGCGACCGGGCAGCAGACCGTCGGGCTCGGCGAGGGCAGCCGGGTCGATCGTGTGGCGTTCAGTCCCGACGGCCGCACCCTGGCCGTCGGGGACTATGGCGGTGACGTGGGCCTGTGGGACATGGCGACGGGACGCCGGACCGCGATCCTCGCCGAGGGCGGTGCCGTCTCAGGCGTCGCGTTCAGTCCCGACGGCCGCACCCTGGCCGTCGGCGACCTCACCGGTCACGTCGGCCTGTGGGACGTGGCGACCGGGCAGCAGACCGCCACCCTGACCGAAGGCGCCGCCGTCGAAAGCGTCGCGTTCAGCCCCGGCGGTCCGCTCGCCACCGGGGACTCGCTGGGAAACGTCGGCATCTGGAACGCGGCCAACGGACGTCGGTATGCCAACCTGGCGGCCGGCGGCGCGGTTACCAGTCTCGCGTTCTCTCCGCACGGCCGGGTTCTCGGCGTCGGGGGCCTGGACGGCGACGTCACGCTCGCGCGGGAGAACCTGACGGACCTGAGTCAGGGACTGTTCACGCGCCTCATCTGCGGCAAGGTCCGGGAGAACATGACCAGGGAGCAGTGGACGGACTACGTACCCGGCCAGCCCTACCAGAAGACCTGCACCTGACCCGGAAACGGCAGCGATGCCACGAACTCGTCAGGACGTTCGTGGCGGCCGGGCTTTTCGGTCAGTCTCCGAAGAAGGGCAGCAGATCCCGGACGATCGTGCCCGGTGTGTAGAACTGCAGGTGCCATCCGCGCAGCCTGGCCCGCGCCGCCATCGCGCGGATGTAGGACGGGTACGAGCCGGGGGCATCGCCTCCGGCGTCGACGTGTACCGGCTGCTACTGGACCAGCCGGGCTACAGCTCGCCGAGGGCGAGCACGGGGGATTCCACGCAGTCGGCGATGCAGCGCAGGAAACCGCCCGCGATGCCGCCGTCGCAGACCCGGTGGTCGAAGGCCAGCGTCAGCTCGGTCACCTTGCGGACGGCGAGTTGCCCGCCGACGACCCAGGGCCGGTCGATGATCCGGCCCAGGCCGAGGATCGCCACCTCGGGATGGTTGATGATCGCCGCGGAGCCGTCCACCCCGAACACGCCGTAGTTGTTGACCGTGATCGTCCCGCCGGCGAGTTCGGCCGGAGTCAGGCGGCCCGACCGCGCGGCCTCCGTGCGCTGCGCGAGCGCCGCGGACAGCTCGCGGGTCGACAGCAGATGCGCGTCGCGGACCACGGGCACCACCAGGCCCCGTTCGGTCTGGGCGGCGAAGCCCAGGTGGACATGGCGGGGCATGACGACGTCGCCGTCTTCGATGCGCGCGTTCAGCTCGGGGTACTGGCGCAGCGCCAGGATCGCGAACCGGGCCAGCAGCGCGACCACGCTCACCGGCCGGGCCGGAGCGCGGGCGTTCAGCGCCGCCCTGGCTTCGAGCAGCCCGGTGGCGTCCGCGTCCACCCAGACCGTCGCCTCGGGGATCTCCCGGCGGGAGCGCGTCAGCTTGTCGGCCATCGCCTTGCGGGTGCCCCGCAGCGGTTGCCGTATCTCGGCCGGCTCACGCTCGCCCGCCGTGGCGCGCGGGACGGGCCCGGCGGACTCTCGCGCCGCCGCCAGGGCCTGCTCCACGTCGTGCCGCCGGATCATGCCCATCGGGCCGGTGCCGGTGATACGGGCCAGGTCGAGGCCGCCGTCGCGGGCCAGCTTCCGCACCAGCGGCGAGATGACCGGCACCGGACCCGTCCTGGCCGCCGCAGGCGCCGGATCCGTCCTGGCCGCCGCGGACTCCGCCGCAGGCGCAGGCGCCGGCGCCGGCACGGTCTGGTCGGCCATCGCGCCGGGCCGTCCCCGCCTGGGTGGCTCGCTGATGCCGTAGCCGATCAGCACGCTCCCGCTGCCTTCATCCGCCTGCCCGGGCACGACGACACCCGGCTCCCGCAGGCCAGGCTGCGAACGGGCGCGAGCCACGCTGATCAGCGGCGCGCCGACCGCGACGACCGCGCCGGGCTCGCCGTGCAGCGCCGATACCAGGCCGGCGAAGGGAACCGGGACCTCCACGACCGCCTTGGCCGTTTCCACCTCGGCCACGATCTGGTCGACCTCGACGTGGTCGCCGACCTTCACGTGCCAGGAGATGATCTCCGCCTCAGTCAGGCCCTCGCCGAGGTCGGGCAGCAGGAAGTCAGGCATGGTCATCCCACTGCAGTCGGCCGATGGCGTCGAGAATCCGGTCGACGCCGGGCAGGTGGTACTGCTCGAGCGCGGGCGGCGGGTAGGGGATGTCGAAACCGGTGACGCGCAGGATCGGCGCCTCCAGGTAGTGGAAGCACTGCTCGGTCAGCCTGGCGGCGACCTCGGCGCCGTATCCGGAGAAGCCCGAGGCCTCGTGCACGACCACGGCGCGGCCGGTCCGGCGGACCGAGCCTGCCACCGTCGCGTCGTCGAACGGCGACAGGCTGCGCAGGTCGACGACCTCGACGTCCCGGCCCTGCTCGGCGGCGGCGTCGGCCGTCTCCAGCGCGGTGGCCACCGTGCCCCCGTAGGCGATCAGCGTGACATCCGTGCCGGGGCGGCGGATGAGCGCCTGGCCGATCGCCGGGCCGCTGTCGCCCGGCAGTTGTTCCTTGGACCAGTACCGGCGCTTGGGCTCCAGGAAGATGACCGGATCGGGGCACTCGATTGACTGCCGGAGCAGACGGTAGGCATCCGACGCGGTGCCCGGTGTGACCACCCGCAACCCGGCGGTATGCACGTAATAGGTTTCGGAGGAATCGCAGTGGTGCTCGACCCCGCCGATGCCGCCGCCGAATGGGACGCGTATCACGACCGGCAGGCTGACGCGGCCCCTGGTGCGGTTGCGCAGCTTAGCCAGATGACTGGTCAGCTGCTCGAACGCCGGGTAGGCGAACGCGTCGAACTGCATCTCGACCACCGGCACGAGCCCGTTCATGGCCATCCCGATGGCGGTGCCGATGATCGCGGACTCGGCCAGCGGGGTGTCGAAGACCCGTCCCTCGCCGAACCGCGCGGCCAGGCCGTCGGTGACCCGGAACACCCCGCCCAGCGGGCCGACATCTTCGCCGAACACGAGCACGCGCGGATCGCTGGCCAGCGCGTCGGCCAGGGCGGCATTCAGCGCGGCCGCCATCGTAACCGGCGCGGTGTCCCGCGCGGCCTGCTCCGGGCCCGGCTGCGCCCGGCCGGCGGGCCGGGCCGCCCGCTCCATGAGGTTGCTCATGACGGCCTCCCGGCCAGCTCGGCGAACAGGAATTCCCGCTGGGCCGCCAGGGCCCTGGTCGGCTCGGCGTACACGTGCGCGAACAACTCGGCCGGGTCGGCGGTCATGTCGCCGCTCATCGCCGTGCGCACCTCGGCCGCGAACCGCTCCGCCTCGGCGCCGAACCGCTCCAGATCGCCGTCGTCCACCAGCTTCTGGCCGCGCAGGTAGGTCTCGAGCCGGCGCAGCGGATCCCGGTCCAGCCACGCATCGACCTCCGCGCTGTCGCGGTAGCGCGTGGCGTCGTCGGCGTTCGTGTGCGCGGCCACGCGGTAGGTGAGCGCCTCGATCAGCGTCGGACCGTCCCCCGAGGCAGCGCGCGTCACCGCGGAACTGACCGCGGCGTAGACGGCGGCGGCGTCGTTGCCGTCGATGAGCAGCGAGCGCATGCCGTAGCCGACACCCCTGTACGCCAGCGCCGGCGCCGCGGTCTGCTTGGCCAGTGGCACGCTGATGGCATAGCCGTTGTTCTGCACCAGGAAGACCGCCGGCGCCCGCCACACGGCCGCGAAGTTCAGCGCCTCATGCGTGTCGCCCTCGCTGGTGGCGCCGTCGCCGAGCAGGACGAGCGCCACCTGATCGGCGCGTTTGACCCGTGCGGCGTAGGCGAGGCCGACCGCGTGCAGGGCGTGGGTGGCCAGCGGCGTGCACTGTGGCGCGACGTTGCGCTCGTACGGGTCGTAGCCGCAGTGCCATTCGCCGCGCAGCAGGGACAGCGCCTCGGCCGCCGCGACCGACCGCGTGATGACGGCCATGGTGTCCCGGTAGGTCGGGAACAGCCAGTCCTGCTCGCGCAGCGCCAGAACGGCTCCGACCTGGCAGGCTTCCTGCCCCCGGGACGACGGATACACCGCCAGGCGTCCCTGTTTGGTCAGCGCCGTGGCCTGGGTGTCGAAACGCCGCCCGACGATCATCCGCCTGAGCAGTTCCACCAGAACCTCATCGGACGGCATGACCAGCATCTCGTCCGCGTCGTCGGCGCTGCCGTCCGCGGCGATCAGGCGGAGGGGAGAAAGGCCGGGCGGCAGGGCGGCGGCAACGCGGTCCGGCACAGAGGACAGGGTGATCATGATGAATGCCTCCGGAAGCTAATGGACCGATTTTCCGTCCGAAGCGTGACAAATATCCAGATTAGACACGAATGTCAAGAAATCTGATCATATCGGAGCGTTATTCTTGGTCATATGACTGAACAGCCCGCCGCCCGGACGGTCGGCGATAGACAAATGGCGCCGCTGGATGACATCGACCTGCAGATCGTGGCGGCGCTGCGGGCCAACGGGCGGCTGTCGATGCGCGCGCTGGCCGAGGCGCTGCACATCTCCCGGGCCAGCGCGTACGCCCGGGTCAGGCGGCTCGAGACCAGCCGGGTCATCACCGGGTACACCGCCATCGTCGACCCGCGACGCTGCGGATACGGCCTGTCTGCCTACGTCTTCCTCAAGATCGCCCAGGAGTCGTGGAAGACCGTCGGTCGCCAGGTGCTGAGCATCCCCGAAGTTGACCATGCCACGCTGGTATCCGGCGAGCACGACATCATGCTCCTGGTCCGCACGCGGGACGCCGCCTCGCTCCGCGACGTGGTCCTGACCCGGTTGCAGACCATGCCGGAAGTGGCCTCCACGCAGACGGTGCTGATCTTCGACGAGCTATTTCCGCGCGACCGCTCCGACGGCGACATCTGAGGCCTGCTCCGGTGCGCATCATTACGCGCCAGGTCGGCCCGACTGGAACCCGCTCGTCCGGAATGGCGGTGTGGCTGGCCATCCGGGCCGGCTGAGTGAAGTCCTCATGGTTCCCGTCGACGAACCACAGCTCGGCATGGACCTGGCTCAAGGCCGTGCTGACGGCGGCGAGGTAGCGTCGTCCCCCGTCATCGGGCCAGATGCCGAAATGGTCCAGGTGCAAGATGAGGCGCCGCGCTATCCCGGATGCCCGCGAGCACCACCCGTCCCGTCAGCCCCGCCTGTCTGGCCGGCGGCACGCGATCACCGCGGAGCCGCGGTAACGCCATCGCCAGCGCCCGGTTTGCCCGGAATGCCGAGCGGCCGCGCGGTCATGGCCGGCCGGCGCCGGGCACGGAGACGGGGAGGGTCAGGATCTCCCCGGTGCGGGGCCCCGCGGCCAGCCGCTCGAGGTTGGCGATGCCGTCGGCCGGGCGCCATTCGGCGGTCAGGATGAACAGGGTCCGCCGGTCCGGGCCGCCGAGCATCAAAGCGAACGCGGCCCGGTCCTCGGCGAGTTCGACGCGCTGCAGGACCTCGCCGCCCTCGGCCACGCGGACGACCGAGTAATCGAGGGTGCCGGTCCAGACCGCTCCCTCGGCGTCCAGGCAGATGCCGTCCGGGCCGAGCTCGCCGGCGAAGACACGGCGGCCGGACGGGCCCCCGTCCGGGTCGGTGTCGAACGCGGTCAGCCGCCGGGCGAACGACTCCGCGATGATCAGTGTCCGGTTGTCGGGCGTGATGGCCATCCCGTTCGGGAACTCGATGTCGCTGGCCACCTGCCGCAGCCGGCCGTCTGGCGTGATGAGCTTGATGTGACCGGGCCTGGGTGCCTCGCCGCCGATCCGCGTTCAGCCGCCGATCCGCAGCAGGCCGGGCACGCCGCGCCGGCGCAGCGAGCGCGTTTCCGCCGCCACCGCGACCGCGGCGAGCACCGTGAGGCCGGCCGCCGGGCAGCTGCCAGGCCATCAGCCACGCCACGGTGGTGCGGCGCGCTCCGGGCACGGCGGCGACCGCCTGCTGCACGGCCGGGGTCACGATCGCCGGAGTCCCGGTCGCGTCGACCACCGCGTCACCGCCCGTCAGCTGCCAGGACGCCCTGCGTGCTCGATCCGCCGGCCGCGATCTGGTTGAGGTTCCAGTACGGCGCTGGCGTGGGCTGGAACAGGCCGGTGATCACGAACGAAACCTCGTGGTTGTCCACCTGGTCCCGGAGCCGCAGCAGGTCGCCCGGCGATACGTGCAGCAAGGCCGCGGCGGATACCGGCAACGCGGCGGGTATCGGCCCGCCCGCGGCCGGCCCGGCCGGCCAGGCCCCGGCCGTCAGGTGCGCGTGTGAGCCGCGGCAACCAGCGTGGTGAATGCTGCTGCCGCCAGGACCACCCGGTGGGCGTTCAGCCGTGGCAGCGTGAACGATCCCCGATTAAGCATCACTTTCGCAAGCTACCCAGCTCGCATTCAATCTGAGAATCGCGTTTCGGTCTCATCTTGATCTCGGCGCCGTTTCGCCGTCGGCGGCTCCTGATCTCGCCGTCGCTTCCTCGTCGGTGCGCCGGTCGGCGCAGATCGATCAAATTCTATTGATCGATCAAGGCAGTTTGATGTACTGTGAGGCCGGTGAGCGCACCTCAGGATGCGGCCCCGCCGGAGTTCCTGCGGCTGGCCGGGCATCCGCTGCGCTGGCTCCTGCTCAGCGAGCTGGCGCGCAGCGACCGGCAGGTCCGGGAGCTTAAGACCCTCCTCGATCAGCCGCAGAACCTGGTCTCCTACCACCTGGCCCGGCTGCGGGCCGCCGGGCTGGTCGCGGTGCGGCGCAGCTCAGCCGACCGCCGCCACGTCTATTACCGCATCGACCTGGCACGCTGCGGCGAACTGCTCACCGCGGCCGGAACCGCGCTGCACCCCGGCCTGCGGCTCATCCCGCCACCCCCAGGAAAGGTCCGCGCGCCCGCGCGGGTGCTGTTCTTGTGCACCGGCAACAGCGCTCGCTCGCAGCTGGCTCAGGCCATCCTGGAGCAACGGGCGGGAGACGCGGTCACGGTGGCCAGCGCGGGCAGCCACCCCAGGCCGCTGCACCCGAACGCCATCCGGGTCATGCGCGAGGACGGCGTCGACATTTCCGGGCGGCAGCCCAGGCACCTCAGCGCCTTCGCCGGGCAGCGTTTCGACTACGTGATCAGCCTGTGCGACCGGCTCAGGGAGATCTGCCCGGAGTTTCCCGGCCCTGGAGAGGTCATCCACTGGAGCATTCCCGACCCCGGAGCCGGGGGCAGCGACGCCGACACCTACCCGGCGTTCCGCGCCGTGGCTGCCGACCTGCGGAACCGGATCGGGTACCTGCTCGCCCGGATCAGCGACGCGGCTGGCCCGGCGGAGGAGATGAGGTAACCCACCCGTGCCTGGATCAGCCGACCCGGCGGAAACCGGCGACCGCCGACCGGAAAACCCTGCGCCGGACGGACCGGAGGCGGGTGGCCAGGCCAGCCTGGCCACCGTGCTGCGGGAGTGGGGGCGGATCGGCTGCATCGGGTTCGGCGGCCCGCCCGTGCACATCGCGCTGCTGCGGCAGCTCTGCGTGGACCGCCGGGGCTGGCTGGACGCACAGGAGTTCGAGGACGCGATCGCCGCCTGCAACCTGCTGCCCGGGCCCGCTTCCACCGAACTGGCCATCTTCTGCGCCTGGCGGGTCCGCGGCCGCCTCGGCGCCCTGGCCGGCGGCATCGCGTTCATCGTGCCCGGCCTGATCGTGATCCTGGCCCTGTCGGTGCCGTTCCTGGCCGGGACGCCGCCGCCATGGGTACGCGGGGCCGGGGCCGGGGCAGGCGCGGCGGTCGCCGCGGTCGCCGTCCAGGCCGGCTGGTTGCTCGTGCCGCCCAGCTGGAAACGGGCGGCCGGTTCCCGGCGGGCGCGCTGGATCGGCTACCTGCTCGCGGGCGGGGCCGCCGCCGCGACCATCGGGCCGTGGCTGGTCTTCGTCCTGCTCGGCTGCGGTCTTACCGAACTGGCCATCCGCCAGCACCAGGCCAGCGGTCAGCGGGCCGGTGGCGTCCGTGCCGCCGCCCTGCTGCCGCTGCTGGCGGCACGGGCCGTCCGGGCCGCGGGCCCGGCCCGCACACTGGGCGCGGCAGCCGGCGGCGGGGTGCTGCTGTCGGTCGCCTGGACCGCGTTCAAGGTGGGCGCGCTGTCATTCGGCGGCGGGTTCGTGATCATCCCGCTCATGCAGGCCGACGCGGTCAGGCATCACTGGATGACGTCCGCCCAGTTTCTCAACGGCGTGGCGCTCGGCCAGATAACCCCGGGCCCGGTCGTGCAGACGGTCGCCATCGTCGGCTACGCCGCCGCCGGCCTCGGCGGCGGCCTGCTCGCCGCCCTGGTCGCCTTTTCTCCCTCTTTCGCCTTCGTGCTCGGCGGCGCCCGCCACTTCAGCGCCCTGCGCGGCAACCACCACGCACAGTCCTTCCTCGACGGGGCCGGCCCCGCCGCCATCGGCGCGATCTTCGGCGCCGCGATAACGCTGGCCCGCGCGCTGACCCAGCCCTGGCAGTACGCCGTGCTGGCCGGTGCCGCCGTGCTCCTGCTCGGCCTGCGCCGCGGCGTGGTCCTCACCCTGCTTGCCGCCGCCGCCGTCGGCCTGATCATCGCCCTGGCTGGCGGTCCGCTGCCGCCCTAGGCGGAGGCGATCGTGCCAGGTCCGCTACCGCGGGGATCCCCAGTTCCTCCCGGTGCTCGTTGAGCCGGGTCCATTCCCGCGCGCCGGGAACCCACGGACGGTCCGGGGTTTCCGCCCGCCAATGTGAACCAGGGAGCCAACGATGAACACGGGTTGGTTACCTTCCCGTACTGAGGGAGGGTGACAGCTTTGTCACGATCTGTTCGGCGATGGCCATGGACGCTGTCGCGGCGGGGGAGGGGGCGTTGCGGACGGCCGTGACCGGCCCGATCTGGTGGATGCGAAAATCGTCGACGAGTGACCCGTCCGGATCCACGGCCTGGGCGCGCACCCCGGCTGGCGCGGGCGTCACGTGGCCGGATTCGAGCCAGGGCAGGTAGGTGCGGGCCTCGGCGAGAAAGGCCTGCCGGGACACCGAGCCGCGCATCTCGCGCAGGCCCGCCCGCCAGTTCTGCCGGGCCAGCCGGCGGAATGCCACGGAGCGGGCCAGCCGTGACAACTGGGCCGGTGACACGTCGCGCCACCGGTAGCCCTCCCGGGCCAGGGCTAGCACCGCGTTGGGCCCGAGGTCCACCTCGCCGTCTATCCGCGGGGTCAGGTGGACGCCGAGGAACGGGTAGGCCGGGTCGGGCACGGGATAGATGAGATGGCGTACCTTGTGCCGGACTTCGGG
>Ga0335081_10017668_pt1 | contig 11547 bp, 6 predicted proteins | sample Lox_Sample_35_FD_206713 | JGI IMG/M metagenome (GOLD analysis project Ga0335081, IMG submission 206713) | Soil microbial communities from Loxahatchee National Wildlife Refuge, Florida, United States - Lox_Sample_3.5 | ecosystem: Environmental > Terrestrial > Soil > Wetlands | place: USA: Florida... | reverse complement strand
TATTCGGGCACGCCCGCCGATACCGCCCCAGGGGTATCGGTCGGCGGAATGATGAGGTCGGCGATGCGCGAGACAGTTTCGTATTCGGTCGCGGTGAAGAACTTCGGCGTGTACGGACCGCGCGGGGGCGTCGCCTGCGTTTGCGCGCCGTGCTGATGCTGGCCGTAGAGATCGTTGGCGGCGAACGGGAAGGCGCACGTGGTTCCGATGGCGCCGATAATTCTTAAGGTATCGCGGCGGCTCTCCATCTCTACACTTCTCCTTTGCGCAACTGGTCCGCGATGTGATCGGCGGCACGAGCAGCCAGCGCCATGATGGTATGGGTCGGATTTTTTTCAGAGGCGGAGGGGAACACGCTGCCATCCACCACGTAGAGATTCGGCACGTCGTGTGTCCGGCAGTGGGCGTTGAGCACGGATGTCCGCGGATCGGCGCCCATGCGGCAGCCGCCGAGCTCGTGGTTGGTGGCGGGTTCCTGGGAAACGTCGTGAAACTCGGCGCCAGCGGCCTCCAGAATATCGTGCGACCAGCGCTGCATCTCGCGGAAAATCTTCATATCGTTTTCGCCCCAGGCGAGGGTGCGGCGGGCCATGGGCAATCCGTAGGCGTCGAGCTTCTCATAATCGAGATCGATGAGGCTCTGCTTGTTGGGCAGCATCTCACCGTAGGGCGAGAAGACCACAAATGCCGGATAGCGTTCTTTGACCGATTGCTTGAAATTCACTCCAAAGCCGGGCATGGAGCGCGCCCATCCGACGGAGCGGCGGTTCTGGTAGTTGAACTGGATACCGAAGCTGCGGGCGAAATCGCGCTTGCGGCTGTGCATGAACGAGGGGATGTAAGCGTGATCGAGAAATCCTTCGTCATCGATGGCGGGCTGGCCGATGAGATCCTTGAGAAACACTTCGACGCCGCCGGTAAAGTGAGGGATGAAATTGCGGCCCAGTTCACCGCTCGAATTGGCGAGCCCGTTGGGGTACAGACGCGATTTCGACATCAGCAGAAGCGCGACGCTCTGGACGCAGGCGCAGGCGACAATCACCGAGCGTCCACGCAATTCGCCTTCGGCGTGAGTCGTGCGGTCGAGAAACCGCACACCGGTGGCGCGATTCTCGTTCGAAACGACGACCTCGCGCACTATGGAGTTCGGGTAAAGATCCAGGTGGCCGGTCTTCACGGCAGGCAGCATGTGGACATCGTAGGAGTTGTACTTCGCGATCACGTCGCAACCGGCCATGCAGTTGCCGCAGAAGTGACAAGCAGGCCGCTGCGGCGAAGCGATGCTGCGCGTGGCCTTGCGCACGTGAATGACCTTGACGCCGAGCTTGCGCGCCCCGCGGCGCACGATCATGTCGCTGCATTTCATCGGTACGGGCGGGAGAAAGACGCCATCGGGTAGATCTTCGAGGTGATCGAGGTTGCCGCAGACGCCGACTTCGCGCTCAATCTTCTCGTAGAAGGGCGCCAGGTCTGTGTAATCGATGGGCCAGTCCTCGCCGGCTCCGTCGATGGAGCGGCCTTTAAAATCGCGATGGCTCAAACGCCAGGCGACAGCGTTCCAGGTGAGGCTCTTTCCGCCGAGGCCGCGGCTGCGCTCGGATTCGAAACCGGCCACGCCCGGGCGCATGGTGGGAATGTGGCGGTCGGCGAAATCAAACGGCATGCCGTGGGTGTTGAAGGCCGTGCGGGAATCAATTTTCGGCCCGCCTTCGATCACCGCGACATCCACACCCCGGCGCGCCAGGTGGGCGGCCAGCGTGCCGCCGGATGCGCCGGAGCCCACGATCAGGACATCGTAGACCTGCTTCGGCATTGGTAACTACGGTAATACAAAAGGCGGGATGGCGTCGTCATAGGCGAGCGCTGAGATCGACGGTGGGTAGGAAGCGCGGCGGCTTGCGGAATTTCGTGGCCTGCTCGTAGGCGAATGCCAGGCGGATCAGCACGGGTTCGCTGTATGCTTTTCCGACAAAAGAAATTCCGACGGGCAAGCCGAAGACGTGGCCGGCTGGAACGGTGATGTGCGGATAGCCGGCGACGGCTGCGGGACCGGTGAATCCTCCACCACCGGAGGGATCTCCATTGGCAAGATCGATGGGCCAGGCGGGCGGGGCCGTGGGAGCCACCAGGGCATCGAGTTTGTGCTTGGCCATCACGGCATCGATTCCCTGCTTACGCGAGAGCGCGTGGTCTTTTTTCAGCGCCTGTAGATAAGCGGGGGAAGTGAGGGGTCCTTTTTCCTGCGCCTTGATCAACATGTCCTGGCCGAAGTACGGCATTTCCTTATCAGCGTTTCTGTCGTTGAAGTCGATGATGTCCTTGAGCGTATGGACGGGCGCTTTGGGGCCCAGGCGCTCGAGGTAGGCGTTGAGATCGGCTTTGAATTCGTAGAGCATCACTTGTAGTTCTGAATCCCCGTACTTGCCCATGCTGGGAAGGTCGGCGGGGTCGATGATTTCCGCGCCCAGGTGTTTCATAGCGTCGAGCGCGGCGGCCATGAGTGCGTCGACTCTATCGCTGAAGCCGAAAAATTTGCGTGCCACGCCGATGCGAGCGCCGCGAAGACCGTTGGGATCGAGGAATTTCGTGTAGTCCGATTGCGCTTTGCCGCGGCTCTCGTTGGTGATCGCATCGTTCGCATCGATTCCCGCCAGCGCGCCGAGCAGAGTCACGGCGTCGGTAACATTGCGGGTCATGGGACCGGCGGTATCCTGGCTGTGCGCGATGGGAATAATGCCGGAGCGGCTGACCAGTCCCAGTGTCGGCTTAATGCCCACGAGTCCGTTGATGGAGGAAGGGCAGGTGACGGAGCCGTCGGTTTCCGTGCCAACCGCGAGGGCACATAGATTGGCCGCGGCGGCAGCGCCAGAACCGGAACTCGAGCCGCATGGATTGCGATCGAGCGCATATGGATTGCGCGTTTGGCCTCCGCGCCCGCTCCAGCCGCTCGAGGAATGGCTGGACCGGAAGTTTGCCCACTCGCTGAGATTGGTCTTGCCGAGAATCACCGCGCCGGCTGCGCGCAGCCTTTGGGCGACAAACGAATCACGGGGGGCGATGGAGCCGGAAAGAGCCAGCGATCCGGCGGTGGTCATCATGCGATCGGCAGTATCGATATTGTCTTTGATGAGTACGGGAATGCCGTGCAGCGGGCCGCGCAGGCCTTTGTCGCGCATCTCCTTGTCGAGCGCGTCGGCGATGGCCAGCGCGTCGGGGTTGAGCTCGATGACCGCGTTGATGGCGGGTCCGCGCTTGTCGATTTCGTGAATGCGCTCGAGATATTTCTCGGTGATCGACCGCGCCGTGTACTTACCCGACTTCATTCCTGCCTGGAGGTCGGTGACCGTGACTTCGTCCAACTCGAAGGGTTTTACCGGCACGGGCGAGGCAGTTTCGGATTGAGGGCGGGCAAACGCTGTCCCACTGGCGAGCAGGCTGGCCTGCACGAATGTTCTGCGATCCATGAGCTTGTTGTTCAATACGCCAGGAGCCGTTCGACTTCGCGAGCCAAGTCGTCGACCTGCGGCAGGATGGCGTTCTCCAACTGCGGATGATATCCCACCCAGGTGTCGAGCGCACCTACGCGACGAACGGGCGCGTCCAGCTTTTCGAAGAGCTCGTCCGCGATGCGCGCGGCGATCTCGGCGCCATACCCGAACGAGAGGGTGTCCTCATGCGCGATGATCACGCGACTGGTTTTCTCGACGGACGCGCGGATGGCATTCCAATCATAGGGAGCCAGGCTGCGCAAATCGATGACCTCGATGCTGACGTCGGAGTTGGTTCGTTCTACCTGCATGGCAGCTTGCAGGGCTTTCTGAACTACTGCGCCGTACGTGACGATGGTGAGGCTCTGGCCGGTCTTGACGACCTTGGCGCGGCCGAATGGGATGGTGAAATCCGGCCCGGGATCGGGCGAGCGATTGTACGGCTCGCGATAAAGGCGCTTGTGCTCGAGGAACAGCACGGGATCGTCACAGCGGATGGCGGTTCTTAGGAGGCCGCAAGCATCCAGCGCGGTGGATGGCATGACGACGCGCAGGCCGGGGATGTGCGTAAATTCCACCTCGCCGCACTGGCTGTGATAAATGGCGCCGCCGTTCAAGTAGCCGCCAATGGGGACGCGCAGAACAACTGGAGCGGAGAATCCACCGTTGGAACGCCAGCGGATGGTGGCTAGCTCATCGCGAATCTGCATCATCGCCGGCCAGATGTAATCGAAGAACTGCACTTCGGCGACGGGCTTCATGCCACGCGTGGCCATACCAATGGCGCGGCCCACGATGCAGGCCTCGGCGAGAGGAGTGTTAAAGACGCGCTGCGAGCCAAACCGGGTTTGCAGTCCCGCGGTGACCTTAAAGACGCCGCCTTTGCCCTTCACCTCGGAAAGATTTTCTTCGCGTGAACAGTCCGCCACGTCTTCGCCGAAAACCACGATCTCCGGGTTGCGGCTCATCTCTTCTGTGAGGGTGGCATTCAAGAGGTCCACCATGGTCTTTGGCGTCCCCGTACAAATTGGGGCCGCGGCGAATGCTTCCGATATTGGATCGACGCGATCGGAGTAGAGATGGACAAGCGCGGAGGCGGGCGCAGGCGGGTTCTGGCGCAGGGCTTCCTGGGTAGCCTGATGGATCTCTTCATCGATTTCGTGAAGAATCAGCTGCAAACGATGACGGTCGAGAATGCCTTCGTCGACCAGGAATTTCGGGAAATTCAGAACGGGGTCGAGCGCCGTTTCAGCCGCCCGCTCCGAGGCGGTTTTATACATGCGCTCGTCATCGGAAAGCGAGTGGGAATAGAGGCGCACGACGCGCGCGCGCACCAGAGCCGGGCCGTTTCCAGCACGGCAGTATTGAACGGCCTGACGGAGCGTGCGATACGATGCAAGGAAATCGGTGCCATCCACTTCCTCGCGAAGCAAGTGTGGAAAGCCGGAAACCAGGCTGCTGATATTTCCACCAGCGGTTTGGAATTCGAGCGGAACGGAAATAGCGTAGCCGTTGTCCTCAATGAGAAACAAGATGGGGAGTCGATTCAGGCAAGCCACATTCAGGGCCTCCCAGAATTCACCCTCGCTGGTGGATCCATCTCCGCCAGTCACCAGGGTCAGTTCATCCGACTCGGGATGGCGAAGCCGGGTGGCCTCCGCGCATCCTACGGCTTGCACATACTGCGTTCCAGTGGGCGAGGAGGATGTCACGATGTTGAGCTTGGGCGCGGCCCAGTGCGACGGCATTTGCCGGCCGCCTGAAGCCGGATCGTCAGCGGCCCCAACCGCCGACAGCAGCATTTCGTACGGCGTGACACCCAGCGTAAGACAGAGCGCGCGGTCCCGATAGTACGGGTACACCCAATCGTGCCCGGGGCGGAGGAGCATCCCGGCAGCAACCTCGACCGCTTCGTGGCCAGCGCCGCTGATCTGGAAATAAATTCGGTTCTGCCGCTTGAGCGTTACTTCGCGATCGTCGAGGCGTCGCGACGTGTGCATCAACCGGAACGCACGGATCAGCGATTCCGCATCCAGACCTTCGAATTGGCCGGCGTTCTGGCGTTCCGTACTGGTCGGGCTGGTGGCGATGCGAGGCTCCTGACAGCCGGTGGCGGCTAACTCAAGTGTAGAGGAGTTGGCCGCAGTTTTGCCGGATCTCGCGCGACAATTGCCAGTGCGATCAGATACAGAACGCCGCCAAACAGCAGGGTCTGGACTAACCCGAAATAGATCGCAAACACCAGGGCGGCAACCGAACCCAGCACGCTGGCGGCGGCATTGAGGGACCAGGCCCAGCGTACTGAAGCGCTCTGCCAGTGCTCGAGACGCGTCAGGCCGGTGGGAAACGGCATGCCCATGAGGAATCCGGCTGGGAAAATCAGCACCACGGTAACGGCGACTTTCCAGACGAGCGGCAGCGTGATGGCCTTGGGAAGCAGCAGCGAGACATCCACAGCAAGGAGAGCGATGAGCACGGCAACTCCGGCAAGCGAAGCTCTCCACCTGGCGGCGGAAGAGCCGATGACGCGACGGCTGGCCACGCTGCCCACTCCGCTCGAAACCAGGAGCGAGAAGATCACTACCGTCAACGCGTACGTGGGATGGCCCAGGAACAAAACAAATTTTTGAATGAGAGCCACTTCGATCAAGATGTAACCGGCGCCGATGGCGAGGAAGTACAGCAGGAAACCGAGAACCGGTTTCTCACGCGGCAGCCGGGTGCCCAAGACCATCAGCGGGAGCGCCAGGATGATGACGGTAGCCAGCACGCTCACGCCCAGCAACTCGAACAGCAGCGGCACGGCGCGGTTGATCTTGTAATCGGCGGTGCGAGTGGAGGCATGCGAGACGAAGTTCCAAACGTCACGCGGCTGCACCGAGTAGAAAAAGAACGGCCGGTTGTCGGTGACCGGCGAGATGTCGAAGGGGTAGCGGCTCTGGTAGGCGAGCGGGTCGGAACTGTGCAACAGCTCCGTAAACTGATTGGGAATCATTTCATCCGGCAGGTAGACGGGTTGCATGTGACCTTCGGCGATGGCGGCGCGCGCACGGCTGATGTCTTCGGCGCGAAATGGGCGCCGCGAAATGAACACGGTGTCCTGCACTCCCCAGGCTGACAGTTCGGCGCGTGAACCTGCGCGCGCGACGATCACGTGCCGCTCCGGATCTGGTTCACCCAAGTCGCGGAGCGCGACCATGGCGAGCGAGATGAGCCGCAGGGATTCCCGGGGCGGATCGAAGCCCCAGCGCGTAAACACCAGAATGCCGTCATCGGTGAGGTGCGTCAAGTAATCGCGAAAAGCCTCCGTTGTGTAAAGATTGTTCTCCGAGAGAGCGAAGGCACCGGCGGCGGTGGAGGCCCAGGTGTCCACCAGAGTGGCTTGCAACACCTGGAATTTTTCTGGGGTGCGACGCACGAAGGCGCGGCCGTCTTCGACAAAAATGTGAACATCCGGGCGCAGATACAGGCCGCGGCTCAACTGCGGAAATCTTTCCCGCATGATGGTGGTGGCGATGATGGGATTGATCTCGACGCCGGTAATGTCGTGGCTGCCCGAAGCCAAGGCGCGCGCCACGTCCCAGCCGCCGCCGGGGCCGATAATCAGCGTCTTGGCAGCCGGCCGCAAGACATAAGGGAGACCCGGCCCCTGGTAGAGCAGGTCGTGCAAATCATGCGCCGACAAGCGATCAAAATCGATACTGGCGATACCAGTTTCCGCATCCGCATCAATGAAAACGGAGGGGGCGCCAGAGCTTTTGTCCGGAGCGATGGCGATGCGTGAAAAGCTATTCCACTGAATGAAAGTTTCTTTCTCCAGTTTCTGACCCTTGGCATACACCACGCCGATGATGCCTTTCTGGCCGTTGAAAAAGAGAAGCACAAAGAGGCCGAGCGCCAGCGCCACGCTGATTGCTCGGGCCTTCACCGATCCGCTGATGCCATACCAAATGGCCGCCGCAGCCGCGAAAATGACCGCGGCCACGATGGTGGTGTTTGGCCCGCCAAAGGCATTCAGCAGGGGAACCAACAGCAGGCAGCCGCCGGCCGCTCCCGCGAGGTCGAAGAAGTAAACGCGGTTTACCCGGTCGATGGTCTCGGAGACGGCCAGCGACACGACGGCGCCGGAAACAAAGAACGGCAAAGCGGATGTGAAGTAGATCAGCCCCAGATAGCCCGTTGATGGATCCTTGCCCTGCGCCAGGACGATCAGCACCGCGAGGATTACAAGAACGCTATTGGCGGCGCTGAGAAATCCGAGCTTGGAGAACAGATTGCCTTTCCAGCCGGCGACGACGTACGAGAACACCCCGCCGGCGCCCAGCCCGAACAGTGCGATGGAAATAGCGAGAAACGCAAAATGGTAGTAGAAGACGACCGAGAAGATGCGCGTGAGCGACAGCTCCAGCAGCAAGGTGGCGAGCGTGGTGAGGGCCACGCACAGATAAACCAGAGACCAGTGAAAGCCCGGTGATTGAGAGGAGTCAGTAGGAGCGGACAATTTACTATGTTACGGGATTGCGGGTCCTATTGAAGAACTCGGGCGGCGGGCTTCGCGAAATACGTGAGCACGAAATCGGCGCCGGCGCGACGGATCGAAGTGAGGCTCTCCATCATGGCGCGTTCGCAATCGATCCAGCCATTGCGGGCGGCGGCCATGATCATGGAAAATTCGCCGCTCACTTGATATGCGCCGAGTGGAACGTCGAAGCGCTGGCGTGCCTGATAGATCAAGTCGAGATACGGCATGGCGGGCTTGACCATAATCATGTCGGCGCCTTCTTCCAAGTCGAGCTCGATTTCGCGCATAGCCTCGCGCCCGTTGGCCGGATCCATCTGGTAGCTGCGCCGGTCGCCGAACTGCGGAGTGGACTCGGCAGCCTCGCGAAACGGGCCGTAGAACACAGATGCGAACTTGGCGGCGTACGACAGGATGGGCGTGTTGGGGAAGCCACTCGAATCCAGAGCCTTTCGAATCGCGCCCACGCGGCCATCCATCATATCCGAGGGAGCCACTATATCGGCACCGGCACGCGCGTGAGAAACCGCAGTCGCGGCCAGCCACTTGAGCGTCTCGTCGTTATCGACATCGCCATCGACGATCTTTCCGCAATGCCCGTGGCTGGTGTACTCGCAGTTACAGACATCCGTCATCACGAGCAGTCCGCTGGTTTCTTGCTTGATAGCGCGTAGCGCCCGCTGTACGATGCCGTCTTCTGCGTAAGCCCCTGAGGCTGTTTCGTCCTTGGTTTCCGGGAGCCCGAACAAAATGACACCGCCAATCCCGAGCGATTTCGCTTCGTGGCACTCGCGTACTACCTCGTCCACCGACATTTGAAAATTGCCAGGCATCGCGCCGATCTCGTGCCGGACGCCTTTGCCCGGACAGACGAACAGCGGCAGGATGAACTGTGCCGGATGGAGCCGAGTTTCGCGGACAAGGCGGCGAATGGGCTCGGTCGATCGCAGCCGTCGCATGCGTTGGATGGGAAAAGGCATTGGCTAGGATTGATTTTAACCCGCGGAGGAGCTTTGGTGTGTACGTACGCGGGCCGCGCCTGTCACTCGATTGATGCAGTGCTGGATACGCACGTGCAATGCGGCGGGGCGTATAATTGAAAAGAAATACAGTTGAACCTAAGAGCGCCTCTGCCGCTCGGAGAAGGATCTCGTACATAAGATGTCGACTATTGAGGTTTCGCCGGCCGCGCCACGGTCGGACGAATTTCATCATCCTGTCACTAACGATTTCAGCATCCAGGTCGCCACTATCAATGGTTCGGGCAGCCAGACCGCCAACAGCGTTCTGATGCGCGCCATTTTTCAGATGGGCATCCCGGTTTCGGGAAAGAACATGTTCCCTTCCAACATTCAAGGACTGCCCACCTGGTTCACCATCCGCGCGAGCAAGCATGGTTACATCGGCCGCAAGAAGGAGGTCGATTTTCTAGTCGCCATGAATCCCGAAACGGCTCGCGAAGACGTGATGAAGCTGGATAGCGGGGCGGCGGTGGTCTATGACGAACCACTGAAGCTGGACGCGTTGCGCTCGGACCTGCACTTTTATCCGGTGCCCTTCGACAAACTCGTGGGTCCGGTTTGCCCCGAGGCGAAGTTGCGCAAACTGGTGCGCAACATGATCTACGACGGAATCGTGGCGCAGCTCCTTTCGATCGATTTGGGGGAAATCCACAAGGCCCTGCTCAAGCAGTTTGGAAAGAAGAAGGCCAAAGCCGCGGAACTGAACTGGGGCGCATGCCAGGCGGGGTATGATTACGCGGCGAAGAATTTCACCAAAAGCGATCCCTACCGCGTGGAGCGCATGAACGCCACCAGCGGGAAGATCATTATCGAAGGCAATGCGGCGGCGGCGCTGGGCTGCGTGTTCGCCGGGGTCACGGTGGTGACCTGGTATCCCATCACGCCATCCTCATCGCTGGTGGAATCCATGATCGGGTATCTGAAGCGCTTCCGGATCGACAAGGAAACCGGCAAGGCCACGTTCGCCGTGGTGCAGGCCGAGGATGAACTGTCGGCTATCGGAATGGTGCTGGGCGCGGGGTGGGCAGGCGCGCGTAGCGTGACCTCCACAGCCGGACCCGGTATCTCGCTCATGTCCGAGTTCGTGGGCCTGGGCTATTATGCCGAGATTCCCGGCGTGATTTTTGATGTGCAGCGTGTGGGGCCCTCCACCGGGTTGCCGACGCGCACCGCGCAGGGCGACATCATTTCGACGGCCCTGCTTTCGCACGGCGACACCAAGCATCCGATGTTGTTTCCTTGCTCGCCCGAGGAATGTTTCAGCATGGCCATTGAGGCGTTCGATCTGGCGGAACATTTTCAAACGCCGGTTTTCGTGATGCTCGATCTCGATCTGGGAATGAATAACTGGATGTCGGACCCGTTCGAATACCCCACCACGCCGATCAAGCGCGGCAAAGTGCTGACGGCCGGGGATCTCGAGCGCCTGGGCGGTTTCGCGCGTTACAAGGATGTGGACGGCGACGGTATCGGCTACCGGACATTGCCCGGCACCAATCATCCGCACGGCGCCTATTTCACTCGCGGTAGCGGCCACAATGAAAAGGCGCAGTACACGGAACGCGAAGACGACTATGTGAATAACCTGGACCGGCTGGCGCGCAAATTCGAAACGATGCGCACGCTCTTCCCGCCGCCCGTGGTTGAATACAACGCGAAGGCGAAGGTTGGTTTGATTGCGTTCGGCACGTCGCACTACGGGGTGGAAGAGAGCCGGGATCAGTTGCAATCCGAATACGGGATTGAGACCAGCTACATGCGGCTAAAAGCATTTCCGTTCAACAAAGAGCTGACTGAGTTCATCCGCCGGCACCAGCGCGTCTACGTTGTGGAACAGAACCGCGACGCGCAAATGCTGGGGCTGATGCGGCTGGAGTGCACGGCCGAGGAGATTGCCAAGCTGAGAAGCATGCGGTATTACGGCGGTCTGCCGCTGGATGCCCGCACGGTCACGGAAGACATTGCCAGTCAGGAGGGGAAATGAGTACCACGGTAACGCCGCCGCCCAAGAAAATGAATCGGCTGGGCCTGGAGGTTTTGAGTTACAAGGGAGCAAAGACTACGCTGTGCGCCGGCTGCGGCCACAACGCGATTTCCGAGCGCGTGCTGGAGTGCTTCTACGAGTTGGGCGTGCAGCCCTGGAACGTGGCGAAATTTTCTGGAATTGGATGCTCGTCGAAATCCCCGGCGTATTTTCTGGGCCTGTCGCATGGCTTCAACGGGGTACACGGCCGGATGCCTTCCATTGCCACCGGCGCCATGCTGGCCAATCGCACGGTGTTGGGTATCGGCGTCACAGGCGATGGCGATACAGCGTCGATCGGGATGGGGCAGTTCATGCATCTGCTGCGCCGGAACCTGCCGTTCGTTTATATCATCGAGGACAACGGTGTATACGGATTGACCAAGGGACAGTTTTCTGCGACGGCCGACTTGGGCTCCAAGCTGAAGACCGGCGTGATTAACGATCTGCCGCCCTTCGATTGCTGCGCGCTGGCGTTACAGTGCGGGGCGACCT
>Ga0335081_10017666_pt1 | contig 11548 bp, 12 predicted proteins | sample Lox_Sample_35_FD_206713 | JGI IMG/M metagenome (GOLD analysis project Ga0335081, IMG submission 206713) | Soil microbial communities from Loxahatchee National Wildlife Refuge, Florida, United States - Lox_Sample_3.5 | ecosystem: Environmental > Terrestrial > Soil > Wetlands | place: USA... | reverse complement strand
CGTCGGTGGGATGGCGAGCCTACGATCAAGGCCTGAGGCAACTTGGCACGGATACTTACCTCTTTACGTACACTCTCTCTCAGGGGCAGCGAGTCACCCGCCGCGCTACGATATGGCAGCGCTCGCCTGAGGGCTGGCGGATTCGCTATCACCAGGGCACGATCGTATCTGCTGAGGGGGACGATGTAGCCATGTAGTCCCTTCAGCGGCGCGCTGAAGGTCCCGGCGCGTCTCGAAACCAGCGCGGCGTGGAGGAGAGTATCGCCGCGCTGGCCGAGGCGGCGCGCACCGGGAGCGACCTGATGCCGCCGAAGTAGGATGCCGCGAGAGTTACGCCACGGTGGGCGAGATTTCGGGGCGGCTCAGAACACTATTCGACGAGTACGGCGAGATATAGACGGGGGCTTCGACCCGCCGCCGCGCGCGCATGCGTTCGCGCAAGCCCAAACGATGCATGATGCGGCCGACGTGGTCGGGATCATAGCGCACGCCAAAGCGAGCGAAGATGGCTTCGGCGAAACGCGCGGTGGTCCAGGTGTCGGTATCAAAGCCGGCGGTTCGCGGACCAGCCTGATAAATCTCGGCCACGACCTGGAGTTGATCGGGTTTCAAGCGGCTCGGGCGACCGGGGGCGCGGCGTTTGCGCAAGCCCTCGATGCCATTACCGGTCAAAGCCCGGCACCAGCGAGAGGCCGTTGTGCGGCTTACGCCAAATTTCCGGGCGACTTGAGATTGGGAGAGACCTCTTTGCAGGTCCTGCGCAGCTTGCAGGCGCCTGCTCTCCATTTCATCGCGAGTCAGAATGCCTTGCGTGATGGTATCCATACTTCTCGCGCGGACTTTTGATGGCCAGAGCAAAACCAGAATACCAGAAAACATCACAAGTGCAAATTGTTTTTTGCCGAAATTGCACAATTTTGTGGAAGAGTTCTACAAATTTCACGGTAAAGCGCGGCATTGCCTGCCAGCGAAGGGCCGCACGGTCCTCCCGATCTAATTTGCTATGATCGGCTGCGAGTCAGGTTCCGGTTTCGAGTTGTCGAACTATGCGAGCCACTATCGCTGCAGTGCTTGTTGCCAGTGCGCACATTTCCTACAGTTTTCAATCGACAACCGCTGTGTCGAGCGAGGGCTTCGTGCAAGGCCGGGTTATCGAAGCGAAGTCAGATCCGCCGATCCCCATCAAGAAGGCTCTCGTCGTCATGAGACGCGCGCACGAACCGGGAGTGGGCGGCTATACCGACGAGGGGTGCCGTCCGGCACTTATGCTCTTACAGCGAACGCGCTGGAGTTCAACGATCAGGCTGGCCCATCGCCGAGCAGGTAATCCGCCTCGATTTTCGAGTCCAGAGAGCACTATGCCGTTTGAAGAGCGGGCGAAGGCGGTTTCGATCGCCGAGGGCGGGCGCCAGACTGTGGAACTCGAGGCGGTAGCGGAAGATCAGTGATGACGCCTCGTCTCGAACTGCGCCGGGTCTCCAAAAGTTATCAGAATGGAGGCCAGCCCGTCGAGGTTTTACGCGACATCTCGCTGGCGCTGGCGCCCGGAACGGTTACCGCGCTGGTCGGCCGCTCGGGGTGTGGAAAGACAACGCTGCTTAACCTGGCGGGGGCGATGGATTTTCCGAGCGCGGGTGAGGTGCTGATCGATGGCCGCTCCACGTCTGTGCTTTCAGAATCGGAGCTGACCGGGTTGCGCCGGCGTCGCATCGGATTTGTCTTCCAGTTCTTTCAATTGCTGCCCACGTTGACGGTTCTGGAAAACGTGGAACTGCCGCTGCTGCTTGCAGGAGCGCCCGGCGCCCGAGAGGCCGCGCGCGACCGGTTGCGGTGGGTGGGATTGGAAGAGAAGACGGGGTCGATGCCGTATCAACTCTCGGGCGGCCAAATGCAGCGAGTGGCGATTGCGCGAGCGTTGGTCCATAGTCCGGAACTGCTCCTGGCGGATGAGCCCACCGGAAACCTCGATACCGCCAGCGGCGACCAGGTTCTGGGTTTGCTGCGTGAAAGCGCGACGCGGTTCGGGGCGACCGTTTTGCTGGCGACCCACAGCGCGGAAGCCGCGGCGATCGCCGGGGCGAGGGTGCACTTGCGGGATGGACGGATTGAATCGATTGAATAGCTTCTCATTGGGCAGGCCGGAGACCTTGCCCGAAAATTTTTAGTGCACGTGGGTGGAGATCCACTTCTGTAATGACGCGGCCACCTCGAGATTATTCTTCTCGAGCATCATCATGTGGCCGTTACCGTGAATCCCCTGGTCCTCCAGCCGCCAAAGGGTATTGGGGACGCCGGCCTGGGTCAGGTACTTGGACGTGCAGTGATCATATACGGAATGATAGGACGATTCCGAGGTGACGATTACGATCGGAATGCCTGCCAAGTGAGACAGACGGCGCGGCGGATCGGGCTGCTTCCAACACGCGGTCAAGCCGGGGCTATCGGCCTTGGATTCATGCACGGGCGCCAGGTCGTTGGCTGTTTTTGCGGGAGGGTCGTAGGTGAGCGGGATATCGGCGAGACCCCATGCGCGGTTCTTATCTTCATTGGTCACCGCATTGCGGAATGGCGGACCCGCCGGCTCGATGGCCACGATTCCTTTTACCGCCTTCGGGCGGCTGTCGGCCAGCAGCCAGCCGAACGAGCCCGACTGTGAATGCGTTACCAGGATGGCCGGACCGATTTTATCGAGCAACGCCGAGCCTGCCGCCTGAATGAGCGTCTCGGTTTCCACAGCGCTGGTCAAGCTTTCCACCTGGGTCGCAAAAAACGCGTCGAAGACAGGATCGCCCTTCTGGCCTTTTTTCGGGCCGTCTCCAGGCCACTGCGTGTGCTTCTTAGCCTGCGGCCAAGTGCCGTTGACCTCCGATGCCGTGAAGCGCTGCTCCGTGTCGGCGATCGAGAGCCCACCCAGCGGACCGTTGACCGAGGAGTGCCAGGCTGATTTTCCGCGCGCCGGCTGATCCACCATGTAGACGACGTATCCTTGCGCGAGGAAATAATCGGCCCAGCCCGAACGGCCATCCGGTGTACCCATCCAATTAGTCGAGGTTTGCCAATTCCCGTGGAATAAAACGAGCGGATATGTTTGCGTGACGCGCTGCGGCCGCAGCACTTCCACATACATCTGGCCCGCCATCACCTCATGCCCAGGAGCGCCGGCGTACTTGCCGCCGACGTAGAAGAAATCGCGAGTAGCGGGCGTTCGGTCGGACGCCGCGGCCAGGATTGCGAACAACAACAGACTGACAGCTCGATTCATGTTCTCAACAGTGTATAAGATAGAAGATCTCGAATGAATCAGGCCCTCCTAGCACTCCTGTTCGTAACTCCGCTTGTTATGGCTCAGCGAACCCGCGAAGTGATTCGCCACGACAATGTCACAATCGATCTGATCGCGGAAGGGCACGGCCCGCTGCTGGTGCTGCTGCCGTCTCTCGGCCGCGATTCGGAAGAGTTTGATCCGGTTGCGGAGCAGTTGGCGGCCGGCGGGCTGCGCGTGCTGCGGCCGCAGCCGCGCGGTTACGGCCAGAGCGCGGGGCCGATGAAAAACATTACGCTGCACGATTACGCACGCGACGTCGCGGCCGTTATCGAGCATGAAAAAGCCGGGCCGGCGATTGTGGCCGGTCATGCTTTCGGGCACTTCGTCGCCAAAATGACCGCAGTCGATTACCCCAAGCTCACGCGGGCCGTGATTCTGATCGGCGCAGCGCAGAAGAGGCCCGATCCCGCGGTCCAACGCGCGGTGGCCATCGCCACGGACCCTTCGCAGCCCGAGCCGGCGCGGCTCGACGCTCTCAAAGAAGTGTTCTTCGCCAGGGGCAATGATCCGAAAATCTGGCTGACCGGATTTCACGCCGAGGTTCGCGATGCCGAGGTGATTGCGCGCGATGCCACACCGCAGAAGGAATACTATGCGGCCGGGACCGTGCCCCTGCTCGACATCCAAGGCGCGGAAGATCCATACAAGCCACCCTCCAGTTCGACCGAACTAATCGAGGAGTTCGGGGCCGGACGCGTCACGGTAGTCCGAATTGAGCATGCCGCGCACGCCATCATCATCGAGCAGCCGCGTGCCGTCTCCGACGCCATTCTCAGTTGGGTTCGGCGCCTGCCGAAGTAACACCAGGCGGGCGACGTTACAATGAGCGGTGGCCTCGCGACCGGATATCAGCCTGATCTTGCCGGCTTATAACGAAGCACGCGTGATTCCGGACACGATCCGTGAAGCGGTCCGGTATTTCAGGGATGCGCGGCTGGTCTATGAAATTATCGTGGCAGCGGACGGGTCCGACGGCACGCGGGAGATCGTTCGCGACCTGGCGGGCCATGATCCGGCGCTGCGGGCGATCGGCGAGGACCGGCGCGGGGGAAAAGGGCGGGGCATCCGCGAAGCCGTCGCGCTGGCTTCGGGCGCGGTTATCGGTTACGCCGACGCCGATAACAAGGTGCCCATCGAAGAATATGAGAAGTTCCGCCCGTTGTTGGCGCAGGGGACGGAAGTAGTCATCGGTACCCGCCGTGGGGCTGCGCAGATCGAACGGCCGCAGCCGTTCTATCGCCGGCTCGGGAGCCGCGGGTTTTATTGGTTCATGCAAGCGGCGGTGGGTCTGCCCGGCATCACCGACACACAGTGCGGGTTCAAATTCTTCAGGGCCGTGGCGGCTAAGGAGCTGTTTCACCGGCAGAAGATCGACAATTACATGTTTGACGTCGAAATCCTGGCGCTCGCGCGACGGCTCGGGTATCGAGTCCAGCAGGTGCCGATCCGGTGGCGCGACGATGCCGACAGCCGCCTGAACCTGGTAGCCGGCAACCTGCGCAATGTGCGGGACATTCTCCGCATCGGCATGGAGCACCGCTTCGGAGGCCGGCTCTCGTGAAGCCTCTCAAAACTGAAGTGGCATTCGCCACGCCGTGGTTTGAGGTGGTCGGCAAAACCATGCAGCCGGACGAAGCGCCGTACTATTCGCTGCAACTGCCGGACTATTCCGCGGTGGTGGCGCTCACCGATGATCAACGCGTGCTGATCGTGCGGCAGTACAGGCCGGCGGTGGAACGATACACATTGGAATTGCCCAGCGGGATAATCGATCCCGGCGAGGCGCCCGTCGACAGCGCGTGCCGCGAATTGCACGAGGAAACAGGTTACGGCGTTGCCCGTGCGGAGGTGCTCGGGCCGATGTACGTTGACAGCGGGCGAATGAACAATCGGATCTGGGCCTGTACGGCGACCGGAGCGCGGCCCATCGCTGGCCACGTGCCCGAGCCCGGAATCGAAGTGCTGGTCTGGACGATTGACGAGCTATGGCGGGCAACGCGAGCCGGGGAATTCGCCCTGTCGGTGCACGTGTCTGTCCTTATGCATGCGGTTCTGGCGGGGAAACTGCCGCTGCGCTAACGCAGCGCGGCGCGGCAGGCTTTCAGGATTTCGATGGCGCCCGGCGTGTCACCGTGGACGCACAGGGTTTGCGCTTTACCTTCGCGAGCGAAACGCGCGGCTTGGGCCGCGGCCTCGGTTGGATTGGTGATCAAGGCGTCAGAGAACTTGCGAGAGCGTAAGGAACCGTCGGGTTCATAGCGACGGTCGGCGAAGGCTTCCGCGACGCTGTTTAGTCCTATTGCTCGCCACCATTCCAGACACGGTGAACCCAGAAGGCCAAACAACGGGATATGCGGGTTCCAGGCGATGATGGCGCGGCCGATGGCGTGCGCGACGCGCTCGTTTCGGGCAGCGACATTGTAGAGTGCGCCATGGGGTTTGACGTGCGTGATCGCCGCGCCGAGCCGGCGGACCACTTTCTCCAGGCGTTCAATTTGCTCGCGAACCGTGCGTTCGATCGCGTCGTCCGCAAGTTCCATTTCGATGCGCCCGAAGTTTGCCCGATCGGGGTAGCTCGGGTGCGCGCCGATGCGGACGCCATGCTCGAGGGCCAGCCGCGCCGTGCGCTCCATCGTGGCCTCATCGCCGGCGTGACTGCCACAGGCAATGTTGGCGGAGGTGACGTACTGCATGAGGGCCGCTTCGTGGGCGGCGTCTTCGAGTTCTCCCATGTCGCAGTTCAGGTCCATCGTCATATCAACGAATACAGCCATTGCTCCTGCGCGCGCAAGAGGGCGAGCGCCTGGCCGATGGTGACCAGCTCGAACCGCACTTCGTCGCGTGGGCGCAATTGACCTACGCGGCACAAGTCGGCGGAGATCACGTTCGCCGGCTTGGGATATCCACCTGTTGTCTGGTGTTCCACGAAGAGGATGATCGGCTGGCCATCGGGTGGCACTTGGATCGCGCCGAGCGCAACCCCTTCGGTCAGCATACTGCCGGGCGGGCTCGAGATCGCCGCGCCGCGAAGCCGCAGGCCCATGCGGTTGGACTCCTCCTGCACGACATACGCGTCTCGGTACAAATCGTCGCCGAACCAATCCGCCTGCGGCCCAGCCGTGACGCGCAACAAACCTGCAGGCATTTGTGGGGGGCGCGCCGGCTTGGGCCGAGGCCGGCGAACGGCGGCCGCACCGATGGTCAGAACGTCGCCCGATCGCAGGAGGCCGCCGCCAATTCCGGTCAGCAGGTGTGCGGATGAGCTTCCGAGTACCTTGGGTACTTCGATGCCACCGCGCACAGCGAGGTAGCCGCGCGCGCCTGATTGTGAGGGGCCGAAACGGATTACGGTGCCGGCTTTCACCTCGACCGCGGTCCATAACGGCAACCCTGACTGAAAATCCGAGCCGGTGAGCGCGATCATGCCGTCGCTCTCGAATTCAAACGCGCCGCCGACCAGGGTCATTTCCAAGGCGGGAGCGTTTTCGATGTTGCCGACTAGCAGGTTGCCCGCACGTAGCGCCACGCAGTCCGCGGCGCCCGAGGCCGATACGCCCTGGTGCGCATAGCCGAACCGCCCCAAATCCTGCACCGTAGTTTGGAAGCCCGGCCGGACCACCCGAATCGCGCTCAATCGCGCAACTCCCGAGCCGGGACGAATCGCACGCGGTCGCCCATCTGCAAGAGTGCCGGCGGATTGGCGTTTAGGTCGAACAATCGCGATTCTGTCCGCCCGATGAGGCGCCATCCGCCGGGAGACTCGATTGAATAGATGCCGGTCTGCGCACCGCCGATTGCGACGCTGCCTACGGGCACTCGTTTGCGCGGCGCTGGAAGGCGGGGCGTCGCAAGTTCCGCGGGCATGCCTCCCAGGTAGGGAAAACCCGGTGAGAATCCCAGAAAGTAGACGCGGTATTCGACCGAGGTGTGAAGTTCGACGACGCGCTTGGCCGAGAATCCGGTGTGGCGCGCTACGTCCATGAGATCGGGTCCGAACTCACCGCCGTAGCACACCGGAATTTCAACAAGCCGGCTTTCGGGTTCAGGGGCATCGGCCGACTTAGCCATTCTTTCCCGGACCAATGACTCGATTTCGGCGTGAGTGCGTCGCCGCGGATCGAAATCGATCAGCACAGAGGCAAACGCAGGATGCAGGTTGCGGATTCCCAGACTCGGCTCGGCGAACACCCGCATGAGGCGTTGGACTTGCCAGTGTGCTTCGACCGAGATTTCGCTGCCGAAAGACACGAGGAGCGAGCCGTCGCTCGCCGGGACGATCCGCACGGTACAGGTGATCTTATCACCGCCACGCGCATCACGGCCCTGAAAGAGAGATACGCTGGGGGCATGAAACAACAGATTCGGGTGCTGCGGCGAGCCAGCCTATTTGCGGCGCTGGCTTTGGCGCCGGTAGTGGCGCAGCCGTCGCAGCCTAAACCACCGCGCCCGTGGATGGACCGGAGCCTTTCGCCCGACCAACGCGCCGATCTGGTCATCGCTCAGATGACGCTGGACGAGAAAATCACGCTGGTCCACGGCACCGGACGCTTCGAGGCCGCAGCCGCGCGGTCCAATGGCGGCGCGGGCATGATCGCTGGGATTCCGAGGCTCGGTCTACCCGATCTCCAATTGGCCGATTCTGCCGTAGGCGTGCGCGCGGCCGCGGGCCGCGGCCGCTATGCGACGCTGCTGCCCTCCACGCTCGCAGAAGCCGCGACCTGGGATTTGAAACTGGCCCATGAATATGGGGCTCTTATCGGCCGCGAATTGCGAGACCAGCAATATAATGTCTCGCTCGGAGGCGGCGTCGACATCATGCGCGAACCACGCAACGGCCGCAATTTCGAATATCAGGGCGAAGACCCGATTCTGGCGGGAAAAATGGTCGCTCAGTTCATCCGGGGTCTGCAGGAGCAGAAGATTATTGGCGACGTGAAGCACTATGCTTTCAATGACCAGGAAACGGGGCGCACCATCGGCAACGTAAAACTCGGCAAGCGCGCCATGCGCGAGACCGACCTGCTGGCATTTGAGATCGCCGTTGCGGAAGGCCAACCCGGCATGGTCATGTGCTCGTACAACAAGCTGAACGGTGACTGGGCGTGCGAGAACAGCTATCTTCTGAACGATCTATTGAAGAAAGCCTGGGGCTTCAAGGGATTCGTCATTTCGGATTGGGGTGGGACGCATAGCACTGAGAAGGCCGTTTTGGCTGGGCTCGATAATGAGGAGCCCGGAGATACTTATCTTGGCGGCGCTTTGAAAAAGGCTGTCGACAGCGGCACGGTCCCGATGGCTCGGCTCAACGATATGGTTCATCGAATTCTCCGCACGGAATTCGCGTTGGGAGTCATCGACGATCCGCCGCTCGGCCGCGTGGTGGATCCGTTTGCTGGGGCGGAGGTGGCGCAGCGGCTTGCTGAGCAAGGATCGGTTCTGCTGAAGAACGCGAACGGGCTGTTGCCGCTCAGTGCGGCCGGAGTGAAATCCATCGCGGCGATCGGATCGCACGCGGACACCAGCGTGCTGTCAGGCGGCGGGTCGGCGCAGGTAGATCCGCCGGGCGCAGCCCTCAGCGTCTACGGCAAAGGCCCAGTGTGGTTCCCGTCGTCGCCGTTGAAGGCGATTCGCGCCAAGGCGCCTAAAGCCAAGGTTGATTTCAATGATGGAACGGATCCGGCAGCCGCTGCCGCATTGGCCAAGTCCGCCGAAATTGCTGTGGTGTTCGTCAATCAGCCCACCAGCGAAGGCTACGACCTGCACACGCTGACTCTGCCGGGCAATCAAGACCAACTGGTAAACGCCGTTTCAGCAGCCAACCCGCGCACAATTGTGGTGCTGGAAACCGGCGGTCCTGCAGCAATGCCGTGGATCGCGCAAGTTGGCGCGGCAATCGAGATCTGGTATCCCGGCATTCGCGGTGGGGAGGCTCTGGCGAATATTCTGTTCGGCGACGTCAACCCGTCTGCGAAGTTGCCGGTGACGTTTGCGAGATCCGACCAGGATCTTCCGCATCCAAAAGTCCCGGGTCTCGATCTTCTGCCGGCAGGCAACGGACGCGACGCGCGACTGCCGGCCTTCGATATTGATTACACCGAGGGTGTGAAGGTCGGCTACAAGTGGTTCGACGCCGAGAACAAAGAGCCGCTGTTCTGGTTCGGCCACGGCCTATCGTACACGACATTTGCATATTCCGGCCTGCACGCGGCGATCGACGGCGTGTCCTTCACGGTCCGAAACACCGGCAAGCGAGCCGGCGCCGAAGTCGCCGAGGTCTACGCCGCATTACCGGAGTCAGCGAAAGAACCCAAGCGTCTCGGGGCGTGGGAAAAGATTCCGCTCGACGCGGGCGAATCGAAAACCGTAACGCTGCGGCTCGACCCGAAATTCGTTTCAATTTTCAGCGAGCAGAAAGATGGGTGGGAATTGCTTCCGGGCGAGTACCGGTTCCTTGTGGGCGGATCGTTCCGCGAGACTCCGCTGACCGCAACCGTCAAGCACTGAAAATCAGTCCCAGATCTTGAGCCGCGGCCAGAGCTGCGCCAGGGTCCCGAACTTCGCGCTGCGGCAGACATACACGGGAATATTGCGCTCCAGGGCGTAGGGATTGTCGGACCGACCGGCCAACTCGACTCTATCGAAGAGCCGCTCCAGAGTCGCTTGACGGTCCGCCACCGCGATCAGACAGTTGCCCGAATATCCGCGAGGTCCCCACAGATAGTAAGTCTGATGGCCGCTGATCGCCGGCGGCAGGCCATAACGGTGTCCGAAAAAATCAATCGCGCCGGCTTCCCCGTAATTCTGCCCGAAGATGCCGCACCCGGCGCGCTCTTCGGGCGGGAGGCGGTTCCAGGTCTGTCCGACCACAGCGACCATCTCTTCCCATCCGAACTGGTCGGCGTAATGTTGCGGTAAGGCAGCCGACAGATGCCTGTTTTCGCTGCGGGGCACGGCGAAAGGGAGACTGTTTAGGTACGAAAGCAACTGCTCAACCGGTAAAACCGGAATGGTAATCGGCGCCAGCCACGCGCCTCCCGCGAGCAGTACGCCGAGGATTGCGGCATTCCACCAGACCCGCCGGGAGTGCACGATGGCGCGCTCAATCACGACGGCGCCCGCGGCCATCAGCATCGGATAGACGGGGGCCAGGTAATAGTTCTTGCCCTTCAGCAGCACAAACGTTGTAAACGCAGCTAGGTAGCACCATCCGAGCAGGCGGTAGCGTCTAAAGCGCGGCATGACGAGCAAAGCGACGAGACCGGCGATCCAGATCGGCGCGGTTAGCGGGTGCATGAGCAGGATTTGCTGCGCGAAGTACGTTCCGGGGCCAAGGACGACATCGCGCCCGCTGGCTTTAATATTGCGCATAAGCTGCACAAACGGCCACTGGTTCTCGGCGTTCCAGATCAGGTTAGGGAGCAGGATGAGGAAGGCCGCCGCGCCGCCCAGCCACATCCATCGGCTGGCCAACGCGCGTCGCTGCTCGGTCAGCAGTAGTCCGACGACGATTCCGAAACCCATCACCGCGATCGAGTATTTTTCCTCGAGTCCGATGCCGGCGATGACGCCGAACCAGAGCCAATAACGCGGATCATTCCGGTTCACAGTCAGAATCGCGCAATACGCACAGCCCATCCACAATACCGGCTCGAGAAAATTGGTAGTAAACAGGCTGCCGTCGGAGAGAAACATCGGAGCGATCAATATGCAGACGGCTGTCAACGCCAGCGCGAACCGGTGTCCGCCCAGTTCGCGCGCAATCAGGCCGGCCAGCACGACCAACGCGGACGAAAAAAGGGCGGGAAAGAACCGGATGGCGCGCAGCGAGTCCCCGAGCAGCGCGCGGCTGATTTTGGCGAGCATCGGGACCAGTGGCGGTTGATCAACATAGCCCCATGCGGGATGATTTCCGCACGCCAGGTAATCAAATTCATCGCGGAAATAGCCGTACCGGTTATTGAAAATCCAGTGCAGGGCGAGTTTGGCGGCCGCGATCGCCAGGACGGCTGTCATGCCTCCGGCCAGAAACCTGGGCTTGTGGAGAGGCTCGGCGGATTCGGCGGTCACAAGTTCCTATAGTAAGGCCGAAGTTCCTGTATTGGGGATCCGCGCCCTCATATTTACAGTTCCGGTACCTGGAACGGTTGCAGTATGGATTCCGCACCGCCCCTGGTGACCGAGGCTGACAACCCTGCATCTGGCATTTGGTTGAGTTCCGGTTGT
>Ga0335081_10017665_pt1 | contig 11548 bp, 7 predicted proteins | sample Lox_Sample_35_FD_206713 | JGI IMG/M metagenome (GOLD analysis project Ga0335081, IMG submission 206713) | Soil microbial communities from Loxahatchee National Wildlife Refuge, Florida, United States - Lox_Sample_3.5 | ecosystem: Environmental > Terrestrial > Soil > Wetlands | place: USA: Florida... | reverse complement strand
ACCGCAGAGATTCAGCAGGAAATGCTCATTCCGCAAGCATTCTTGCCGCGCATCGTCGCAGAATTGGCGCGCGGAGAATTCATCGTTACCTTCCCCGGGCGTGATGGCGGACTCAAACTCGCCCGACCCGCCAATCAAATTAATCTGCGTGAAGTCGTAGAGTATTTTGAAGGACCGATCACCATATCCGATTGTATATCAGGACGGGTTCAATGCCCGTTCGATTCTAAATGTCCTGTACGCCGCCGCTGGGGGAAGCTACAAGCGATGATCATTCATGAATTAGAAGCTATCACATTCGATGAGCTCGCTCAAGATGCTTTAGAAACCGAAATAGTTTCACTGCCGATCTTTAACTACAGTTAATGAATCCGTACGCGCGGTCTACGTGCGTACTAAAAATCATATCGAAGGAGAATGTATGGATCCACTCACCCTTTCTCGATGGCAGTTCGCTCTCACAACTGTCTATCATTTTTTGTTCGTGCCAATCACGCTTGGCTTGGGATGGTTTGTCGCGTTCATGCAAACGCGCTACTATCAAACCAAGGATGAGACTTACCATAAGATGGCAAAGTTTTGGGGCAAGCTATTCTTAATCAACTTTGCCATCGGCGTTGTCACCGGCATCGTTCAGGAATTCCAGTTCGGCATGAATTGGTCCGAGTACAGCCGCTTCGTCGGTGATATCTTCGGCGCGCCGTTGGCAATTGAAGCACTGCTGGCTTTCTTTATGGAATCAACGTTTCTCGGCATTTGGATCTTCGGCGAAGGAAAAGTTCCGGAGAAAGTTCATTTGGCTGCGATCTGGCTAGCCGCTATCGGTTCGAATCTTTCCGCGCTCTGGATTCTACTTGCTAATGGTTGGATGCAACACCCAGTCGGTTATGTGATTGATCCGACAACGGGTCGACCGATGCTCAATGATTTCCTTGCGCTGGCAACCAATCCCAAAGGCTGGTTATTCTTTGGACACACGATTACCGCCGGTTTAGCAACTGCCAGTTTTCTGATCTTAGGTATCAGCGCATATCATATCGCTCGTAAAAGCAACTTGGACGTATTCAAGCGCTCTTTCCAAATCGCCGCTATCGTAGGTCTAGTAGCAGCGGTGCTTGTGATTATTGACGGGGATGCGCAAGGTAAATATGTATATGAAACTCAGCCGATGAAGATGGCCTCTATTGAGGCGCTATGGAACACCGCGCAACCCGCACCGTTCTCCATCCTGACCATTGGCGACTTGAGCGGCAAAAAGGAAGTTTGGGCACTCACGATACCCGATGTCACCAGCTTGCTTGCATGCAACGACCTCACTTGTGCAGTGCAAGGAGTCAATGACATCCAGGCACAATATCAACAACAGTATGGGCCGGGCGATTATGTCCCGCTGATGGTCTTCGTATACTGGGGCTTTCGTCTGATGGTGCTCTCCGGCTTCCTTATGGCGGTATTAGCTATTCTCTTCTTGATTGCCATGCGAGGCGACATCACCAAAGCCAAATGGATAAAGTCCGTGCCGTGGGTCATTGTCCTGCCATTCATTGCCACCACATCCGGCTGGCTCGTGACGGAAATGGGACGTCAGCCGTGGATCGTTCAAGGTTTGCTCAAAGTACAGGATGCGGTTTCGCCTAATCTGACAACAGCAGACTTGCTCATCTCGTTGATTGGCTATGCTGTTGTTTATGGTGCGCTCATCGTTGCCGATTTCTATCTGATGAAGAAATACGCTCTTCTCGGACCGGATGCGGCGATGACAGAATCGGTTGACGCGGCGCCTTCAGTTATAGGCGCGCAGGATTAATTGGAGGTTCAACATGTCTCACGAATTTCTTCAAGTTCTTTGGTTCATCTTAATCGCCGTTCTATGGATCGGCTTCTATTTCCTCGAAGGCTTTGACTTCGGTGTAGGAATGCTTCTTCCATTTTTAGGTAAAAAGGATGAAGAGCGCCGCGCGATTATCAATGCCATCGGGGCAACCTGGGATGGCAACGAAGTCTGGCTGCTGACCGCGGGCGGCGCGACGTTCGCGGCATTCCCACAATGGTATGCAACCATGTTCAGCGGTTTCTATCTTGCTCTGTTCCTCTTGCTGGTAGCGCTTATCATTCGAGGCATTTCCTTCGAATACCGTTCCAAGGACGCCAACCCTAAATGGCGCACCTTATTCGATTGGATGATCGCGGTCGGTTCGTTCCTCGCCGCGCTTCTGCTTGGCGTTGCATTTGCCAATCTCGCGGAAGGTGTGCCGATTGATGCGAAGATGATGTATACCGGAAACCTTTTCACACTTCTTAATCCCTATGGATTGATCGGTGGATTGACAACCGTTTCGATCTTCCTCCTGCACGGCGCGAACTTCCTTGGTCTGAAACTGGATGGCGAATTGCGCGAGCGCGTCAATGGATTTGCTAAGAAACTCTATATCGCAGCGGTGGTATTGAGCTTAATCCTGTTGGTCACAACCTATATCTTCACCGACATCTATGCTCACCTCGGATTGAACCCGGGCATCGTTCCGATTGTTGGATTAATTGCTTTGCTGGTCAGTGGATACTTCATCAATCGCAAGCAAGAAGGCTGGGCGTTCATTCTGGTTGCGGTAAATATCGTCTTCACGCTGATCACCTTCTTCATGATCATGTTCCCGCGCGTGATGATTTCCAGCACCGATCCGAGCTACAGCCTGACAATCTACAACGCATCTTCTTCGCAATATACACTCACAGTGATGAGCATCGTGGCGCTGATCTTCGTTCCGATTGTGCTGATCTATCAAGGCTGGACATATTACATGTTCCGCAAGCGCATCACAACCAAAAAAGAATCTCTCGTTTACTAAATTTCAATACACATTGCCAACCGGGGACGGCTAAGCCGCCCCCTTCGCTTTATAATTCAAACTTATGCATCGCAGACTCCTCACCCTTGCCCGCGACTCGCACGCGGCTCTAACCTTAACGATTCTCTCCGGACTTTTTATCGGACTGCTGGCAATCGGCCAAGCCTATCTGGTCAGCGCCACTGTTAACGATGTCTTCCTACAAAAGCAAACTTTAATTCAAGTCTCTCATTGGTTGCAATTATTATTCATCGTCATTGCGGCGCGCGGATTATTGACATGGCTCAATGAGGTTGCTGCGAACGCTGTCGCCGTGCGCGTGAAATCAAATTTACGCGAACGACTTTTCGCACACATCCTCGCGCTTGGTCCCGCTTTCAGCCGCGGCGAACGCACAGGCGAATTGACCACGGCCGCGGTCGAGGGAATCGAAGCGCTGGATACATACTTTAGCCAGTATCTTCCGCAACTCGTTATCAGCACGCTTGTACCAATCACAATTTTGATTCTGGTATTTCCGCTTGATTTATTATCCGGAATCATCCTTTTATTGACCGCACCATTGATTCCATTTTTCATGTATATGATCGGGCGCAACGCGGAAGGCGTGACGAAACAACAATACGAAACATTGAGCCGACTCTCCGCGCATTTTCTCGACAGCTTGCAAGGATTAACCACGCTAAAGCTTTTTGGTCAATCCAAAGCACAGACGCAAAATATCGCAAAAGTCAGTGACCAGTTTCGCGACACAACCTTAAAGGTTTTACAAGTTACTTTTCTCTCCGCGTTCGCATTGGAATTGCTCGCTACCATCAGCACGGCCATGATCGCCGTTGAAGTTGGTCTGCGTTTGCTTTATGGACAAATGCAATTTCAGGAAGCGCTCTTCTTGTTGATCCTCGCGCCTGAATTTTATTTGCCGCTTCGCATGTTGGGATTGCGCTTCCATGCGGGCATGTCTGGAACCGCTGCCGCGCGGCGCATCTTTCAAATTCTGGATACGCCAGCTACTAGTAATCAATCTCCCATTGGAAATCAGCAATTTGTTAAAGAAATACCATCAATTGAATTTGAGAATGTTTCGTTCACATATCCATCCGAAACTAAATCTGTTTTGAAAGATATAAACTTAACGATTGAACGCGGACGACAGATTGCACTCGTCGGTAAAACAGGCGCAGGAAAAAGTACATTGGCGAATCTTCTTTTGTGCTTTATCGAACCGACCACTGGCGTCATCACTATTAACCATGATCCAATAACCAACATTGCTCTCGATGATTGGCGCTCTGCCATTGCATGGGTTCCGCAAAGACCACATCTTTTCCACGATACGATTGCCGCCAACATTCGCCTCGGCAAAACCAATGCGACCGACGAAGAAGTCGCGTCAGCGGCACGTGCCGCACATTTGGAAGAATTTGTCGAATCGCTTCCAGAGAAATATGAAACCGTTATTGGCGAAAGCGGAGCGCGTCTTTCAAGCGGACAAGCTCAACGCGTCGCACTCGCCCGCGCTTTTCTCAAAGACGCGCCGATTCTGATTCTGGATGAACCCACTTCAAGTCTCGACCCCGAAACGGAATCCGCTTTAGAGGAATCCACGCGCCGCTTGATGCAGGGACGAACCGTCATCACGGTTGCGCATCGTTTGAACACCACCTTCAACGCTGATCAAATCGTTGTGCTTGAAGAGGGTCGGATTGTCGAAACAGGAACGCATCGCGAATTGATCTTGCAAAACGGCACGTATGCAAAAATGGTCTCAGCGAATCGTGGACTCAATGTTGAAAGTTTAAGGATGCAATTTTCTGAAAACATTCAGCAATCCCGTCCTGCAAATATAAATCTTCAACCTTCAAATCAAAACGAACAATGGTCTAGTGCTGAAAAACAAAAAACTATTTTCATGCGGCTATTAAATTTTCTCAAAGGCTCATGGGGCTGGGTTGCGCTTTCTGTTTTGCTCGGCAGTCTCACCATTGGAGCCAGCGTGGCATTGATGGGCACGTCGGCGTGGTTAATCTCCGAAGCCGCACTTTATCCATCTATTGCAGTCATCTCGGTTGCAATCGTCGGCGTGCGGTTCTTTGGCATCGCCCGCGCCGTCTTTCGCTATCTCGAACGTCTCGTTTCACACAACGTCACCTTCCGATTGCTGAGTCGTTTACGCGTTTGGTTTTATGAAAAATTGGAACCGTTGGCTCCGGCGCGCTTAATGGAATATCGCGCCGGCGATCTGTTAGCTCGTATTATCAGCGATGTAGGAACGTTGGAAAATTTTTATGTGCGCGTGATTGCGCCGCCATTGACCGCCATCCTTGTGATGATCGGCATATCATTCTTCCTCGCTTCATCCGACCCGCACCTGGCTGTGCTTTTAATTAGTTTCTTTCTGCTCCTCGGCTTGATCCTGCCCATCCTCGCGCAGACGATGAGTCAGCGCTCCGGTTTGGATGTCGTCAGTCAACGTGCAGATTTGAATATCCAAGTTGTGGACGGCATTCAAGGCGTTGCCGATATTCTCGCGTTCGGTCATGCTCAGGATCGATTATCAAAAATAACGTCGACCGGAAAATCCTACGGCGATTCGCAGAAGCACTTGGCAAGGATCAACGGCGTTCATTCCGGCTTATCAGCCTTCATGAGCAATTTCGCTTTATGGGTTGTTTTATTTTTATGTATTCCACTCGTCACTGCCGGAAGACTTGACGGTGTAATCATCGCATCCTTGGCGTTGATCGCGTTATCATCGTTTGAAGCCGTCACGCCCTTGCCGCTCGCCGCTCAGATGTGGATCAGTTCACGCGAAGCCGCGCGGCGTTTATTTGAAGTGGTGGATGCAAAACCAGCCGTCAGCGATCAGCCATCAGCCAGCAGCAAGCAGCCCCAAATCACGAATCACGAATTACGAATCACGAACTTATCCTTCACTTATCGCGGAAACAATGTGCCTGCTCTTCAAGATATAAGCTTCAACCTTAAACCTGAAACCATCATAGCGACGGTTGGACCGAGCGGCGCAGGAAAAAGTACGATTGCAAATTTGCTATTGCGATTCTGGGATTATGAGTCTGGAGAAATCCGTTTGGGCGGAGAGTCGCTCAAAGCGTACGCGCCGGATGAAGTCCGCGAACGCATCGCTTATGTTTCGCAAAATACATATTTCTTCAACACATCCGTCTATGAAAATCTGCGCATGGCGCGCCGGCGGGTCACGAGAGAAGAAGTGGAAGCCGCGGCACGCGCCGCGCAGATCCATGACTTTATTATGGGATTACCCAAAGGCTATGAAACAATGATCGGCGAGCAAGGATCGAGATTGAGCGGCGGCGAATGTCAGCGGCTGGCGATTGCGCGCGCTATCCTCAAAGACGCACCTATCTTGATCTTGGATGAGCCAACCGCCAATTTGGATACATTGACGGAGAGACAAGTGCTGGAAACATTGTTCACTTTGATGCGCAGAAAGACCTCTTTGCTTATTACGCATCGTTTAATTGGGCTTGAAAACGCAGATGAAGTGTTAGTAATGAATCACGGTCAAATCATTGAGCGTGGAACGCATCAGGCCCTGCTCAACCAAGCAGGCCTATATCAGCACTTGTGGGGTTTGCAAAATCGTATTTTGCTGGATGCTTAATTTGGCTTGCATCTCTCGAACGAGTGTGCTATAATGCAATCAACTTTCCCCGTCTTTGACAACCCATTCATAAAGTTGCATCCTATTCTGTCCACTTGGGCTCGTCGAATCCATAAACAGTCTTGAAAGAAAATCCATTCCCCCAAACCAATCCATCTTGAATCAGCCCGCACCCATGGGGGCGCTGGCTTCATATCCATTCCATTTCAAAAGGCATTGAACTCATATGAAAATACTTGAGCTTGAAAATGAACCGCTGGCAAAACTGCGAAAGCTTGCCAAAGAACTGAACGTAGCGAATCTCAATCGGCTAAAAAAGGAAGCACTCATCCTCCAGATCCGCCAAGTGGAGGCACAGAAGGAAGGCATTGAACTGCGCGGCGGAATCCTTGAGATCATGAGCGAAGGAATTGGTTTTCTACGGGCCGCCAACTACCGCATCAGCGATCAGGATGTTTATGTCTCGCAAGCCCAGCTTCGCCGCTATGACCTTCGTTCGGGGGATTTGGTGATCGGACAAGTTCGACCTCCTCGAGAATCAGAAAGACATTTTGGATTGCTTAAAGTGGAAACGGTCAATGGCATTGACCCGGAAGAGGCCACGCGTCGGGAGGTTTTTGAAAATCTCACTCCGATCTTTCCCGATAAACGCTTCGATCTGGAAATTGATCACGACACTTTGGCGACGCGCTTGATCAATCTCGTCACTCCCATTGGACGCGGCCAACGCGGATTGATCGTCTCACCCCCAAAAGCGGGGAAAACGACTATTCTTAAGCAAATCGCAAATTCCATTTCAACCAAATATCCCGATGTGCATTTGATGGTGGCATTGATCGGCGAGCGACCGGAAGAGGTCACCGATATGGATCGCTCGGTGGATGCGGAAGTGGTCGCATCTACTTTCGATGAGCCGGTCACATCGCACGTCCGCACCGCAGAGATCGCCTTAGACCGAGCTAAGAGAATGGTGGAGATCGGCCGCCATGTGGTAATCTTGATGGACTCGATCACCCGCTTGGCGCGCGCCTACAACCTCGTGGTCAATCCATCCGGGCGCACGCTCTCCGGCGGCATGGATCCATCTGCGTTGTATCCGCCGAAAAGATTCTTTGGTGCCGCGCGCAACATCGAAGAAGGCGGCTCGCTGACTATTATCGCAACCTGCCTGGTGGATACCGGTTCGCGTTTGGATGATGTAGTCTACGAAGAATTCAAAGGCACAGGCAATATGGAATTGCTTCTCTCGCGCAAACTGCAGGAGCGCCGCATCTTCCCTGCCGTGGATATCGAACGCTCATCGACGCGCCGCGAAGATTTACTGCTCGGCCCCGATATTATGCAGCGCGTTTGGTTGATGCGCCGCATGTACGGCCAAATGGTCTCGCCGCCTCCGGGCGGAGCAGGCATGGATCAAACCGTCGCGACGGAAGCAATCTTACAACGCATTGAACGTTCAAAGAACAATCAACACTTCCTCGAGACATTGACCGAGGAAGCATAGCAATTTCAAAAAATGGAACAGAAAAACACTTTTGGAAAATTCGCTGAATTCCTGAAAATAAATCGTTTCAACTTGATCTCTTGGGGTGTGACCGCATTTATTGTAGCGGCGCTCGCTGGATTCGGATTCTGGTGGACCCAGATCGGTTCCGCCGCGTCTGCTTCCGCTCCCGAACCAACCGCGAGCGTGAGTCAGCCATCGGTTGCGTTGCCAACCTCCACAACAAATGCAACCATCTCCAGTTTCTCCATTGGACGACAGCTCGAACTTAAAACAAACATTTCCCAACGAACGAACACGAGCGTTATTCAATATCAAGTTGTGAATGGCGATTCATTATTTGCCATTGCAAAACAATACAACATCAAGCCCGAAACCATTTTATATAGCAACAAAACCAACCTTAACGATAACCCTGAAAACCTAAAACCAGGCATGATGCTGACCATCCCACCGGTGGATGGCTTGCTTTATACGTGGCAACAAGGCGACACGCTTCAAAAAGTAGCGGATGAATTTAAAGCTAAAGCGGATGATATATTGAATTGGCCCGGCAATAATTTAGATTTGACGGATCCGCAGATCACGCCCGGCACGGTGATTATGATTCCCGGTGGTCAGCGCCAATTGATTGATTGGACTCAATTCATCCCAACCATCTCGCGCGGCACCACCGGAGCGGGTACAGGCACATCCAACGTCGGCACAGCGCAATGCGGCGCAGGCCCATCCGGTCCGGTTTCGGTCTGGCCGATATTGGGCGAGCCGCATATCCTATCCGGCTACGATTATATTGTGCCAACACACTTGGGCATTGATATCCTTGCACATGTCGGCGATACCGTAGTAGCGGCCGGCAATGGCGTGGTGGTCATCGCCGCATACATGGGCACTATCAACGCCGACAATTACGGCTATGGCAATTTCATTGAAATTGACAACGGTGGTGGTTATGCTACGGTATACGCCCACCTCAGCGCCATCGGTGTCAAAGCATGTCAGCCGGTTTATGCAGGGCAGGCCATCGGCGCATCCGGCGCGACCGGAAATGTCACCGGTCCGCATTTGCACTTTGAGGTGCGATACGGCGGCGGCAATCAAAATCCGTGGAATTTCGTTCACTAAATGGACGGACGTGAACTTCGGGCCGCTCTTCGGGACCTCCCGCTGGGCGGTCTTCGTTTTTTTGAGTCTCTCGGCTCGACAAACGATGAAGCGCTGGCATGGGCTTCACAGAAGGCGAGCAATCTTTCGATTGTCATTGCGGATGAACAAACCCGCGGGCGCGGCCGACTCGGACGGAAATGGTTCACGCCTCCCAAATCGGCTCTTGCCTTTAGCTTGATCCTACGCCCCACGCCTGATGAAATCAGATATCCCGCGCGCGTCACAGGCTTAGGTGCGCTGACTCTGACGGATGCCATTTCAAAGTTGGGATTACGCGCTCAAATCAAATGGCCCAATGATATTTTGCTCAACGCCAAAAAAGTTGCGGGCACTTTAGTGGAGTCAGCTTGGATGGGCGAAACCCTGGACACATTCGTGTTGGGCATAGGTGTCAACATAAAGGCTTCATCCGTGCCGCCCGCAGATCAGGTTGTATTTCCGGCAACGTGCATAGAAACCGAATCGGGTCAAGCAATTGACCGCGTTGAATTCCTGCGCGAGATTTTGTCTTCGCTGATCGAGTGGCGTTCCCAGCTTGGGACGGACGAATTCATTAAAGCTTGGGAATCGCCGCTGGCTTTTCGCGGAGAAGAAATCCAGCTTATTAGGGAAAATGAGAAGCCGCTTAGAGGCGAATTGCTCGGTTTGGAATCGGATGGAAGCTTACGCTTGAAGGCGAATAACAAAATCCTTACAGTCCAGATAGGCGAGATTCACATGCGTCCATCTGTGTGATAGAATCAGAATAGAGAGATGACTATGTTTGATAATCTGCGTGAAGAAGCAAACTCAACGCCATTTTATGAAGGCGAGGCTCAATTTCAATCTGTGGAGGAATCCAACCCTGCCGCGGGCCGCGGCTCAAGTCGTTTTCTGGGCATGACGCCGATGCAGCGTTTTATTATTGCGGTGATGTTGATGATGATGGTTTGTCTGGTGGGTTCCATGTTCCTTGTCGTAACAGGGAAGTTTGGATTGTTCTAATCCTCTAAAGAGAAACAAGAACTCGGAGTCATTCGAAAGCTCCGAGTTCTTTTTATGTCACCTTCGCCTGATCTTCTTTTTCTTCTGCCCCACTGAGCTGAGCGCCGGCGCGTTTCAAATCCTCGGATGCGATGCGCGCCACCGACGCGACATAATCGCCTTCCCCCGGTTTGATCAGGTGCACGCCTTTGGTGGCGCGTCCCGACTGTTTAACATCCTTAACTTTCAAGCGCAACACAACGCCATTGGCAGTGATGATGGTTAATTCATCATCGTTGTGAACGACACGTGCCGCGGCAATCTTTCCGATTTCATCGAACGCTTTTTGATCAATGGTAGCAATGCCGCGCGTGGCGCGTCCCTTTGGAGTGTAATTCTTCAACAAGGTTTGTTTGCCAAAGCCGCCTTTAGTCACAATCAGAAGCGAACCGTCCTTATCTACCACATCCATACTCGTGACCAGATCGCCTTCGGCAAGCCGAATGCCATTCACACCGGCGGCTTGCCTGCCCATCGAGCGGATCTTCGTTTCGCTAAAACGTAATGCATGTCCCTGCTCAGTGACGAAGATGACTTCATCCCTGCCGGAGGTGGGACGCGCCCAACCGAGGGTATCGCCAGCTTCCAAGTTCATGGCGATCAAGCCCGAGGGGCGGACCGAGTCGAATTCTTCCATATTCACGCGCTTGACTTTTCCGCGCGCCGTCGCGAGCACACAATATCCGTGCGCGGAAAAATCTGAAACAGCAATCGCGGCAGTTACACGTTCATCGGCATCGAGGCTTAAAACATTGACGAGCGGGATACCTTTCGCGGCGCGATCTGCATCAGGGATTTGATAGACCTTCTCGCTGTAGACTTTGCCTTTATCGGAGAAGAACAGCATCGAGTCCAAACTGCGAGCGGGGATAAGCATCACGACTTCATCTTCCTCTTTGGTCGTGTGACCCATCACTCCGCGCCCACCGCGTCCCTGCAAACGGAAGGCCGCGGCCGCTACGCGTTTGACATATCCGCGTTCAGTGAGGCTGATCAACACCGCTTCATCTTGAACGAGATCTTCTTCAGTGAGTTCCTCTTTTGCATCCGAGGCAATGCGCGTGCGGCGGTCATCGCCGTATTTCTCGGCAAGTTCTTTAAGATCCGTTTGAATCAAAGCCAGGATTTTTTTCGGATGAGCCAGCAAGTCTTCCAAGAAAGCGATTTGTTCCGCAACCTGTTTATGTTCGTCTTCAATCTTTTGCCGCTCCAGCGCGGCAAGACGTCGCAGTTGCATATCGAGGATCGCCTGCGCTTGAAGCTCACTCAGTTTGAAACGCTTCATCAAATTGGTTTTGGCAACATCGGCGTCTTTTGATTCTTTGATCGTTTTAATCACAGAATCGAGATTTGCCAATGCGA
>Ga0335081_10017664_pt1 | contig 11548 bp, 7 predicted proteins | sample Lox_Sample_35_FD_206713 | JGI IMG/M metagenome (GOLD analysis project Ga0335081, IMG submission 206713) | Soil microbial communities from Loxahatchee National Wildlife Refuge, Florida, United States - Lox_Sample_3.5 | ecosystem: Environmental > Terrestrial > Soil > Wetlands | place: USA: Florida... | reverse complement strand
CGTTGTAGAAGCGCCGCGCATAATACTGGAGGGCTTTCCAGCGCCCATAGTAGTCGAGGCTCGACCACGACGCCACCGGCCAGCAATCATTAAGCTGCCAGTAGATCGAGCCCATGGTGCGCGGCCGGTCGCGCCGCAGGTGTTCGGCCCCGGTCTTGATCCCCTCCGCCTGCAGCACCTGGCTGGCGTAGAGGAACGACGCAAAATCCTTGGGCTCCGAATAGTACCGAAGCATGTAGTCGTGGATGATGGAATTGCCCGCGTTGTTCTTCTGGTGCGCGAGCATCACTGGCGTAAAGATGCTGGTGCGATCCTCGGGAACGGTGAATGCCTCCACCGTGTGCATCTCCGGAAACGACTGGAACCCGTACTCGGTCATGAAGCGCGGGAAATGCTTCTCGTACTCGCTGAACGGCACGCGGCCGTGCCAGACGCTCCAGTCGTGCATATCGCCGGACTGGTAGGCATCGGACGTTTCTTCGTAATCGGCACTGGGTGAACTGGGCCAGTAAGGCGTTTCGGGCGTAAGGCGCTCCACCGCCCGCGCCAGAATGCCGCTGAACACGGTGAGGTAGTCCTGCCACATCTGGAGCCGAGCCGCCGGGCTCGCACTGACGCGATTGCCCCAGTTGAACGCACCTTCGGTCTCGTTGTTGCCGCACCAGATCACCAGGCTGGGATGGTTGCGCAGTCGCCGCACCTGATCTTCGGCTTCTTGGGCGACGTTCAGCTTGAAGGCGTAGGTGCCGGGCTGCCAGTCGTTGCCGAACATGAAATCCTGCCAGATCATAATGCCGAGCTCATCGCACATCGCATAGAACTCGTCGGTCTCGTAGTAGCCACCGCCCCAGTGCCGGATCATGTTCATGTTCGCGTCTTTTGCCGACTGAAGCACGCGCCGGTACTGCTCGGTAGTGACGCGGTTCGGGAAGCTGTCGAAGGGAATGACGTCGGCTCCCTTGGCAAAGACAGGAATGCCGTTCACCACCAACTCGAAGGAGCGTCCCCATTGGTCCACTTCGCGGCGCAACACGATAGAACGCAGGCCGGTGTGAACGGAAGCCGCGTCGTCGACGCCGGCCCTGGTTTTCACCTGGGCATGGAACTCGTACATCGGCTGCCCGCCGTATCCCGCCGGATACCACAGTTGGGGACGGCGAATCTCGATAGGAAGATCAACGTGGTTCACCCCGGGGACCAGCTCAGCGTCGCGCGCAATTTCGACTTTCTTTCCGTCGTGCAAGTAGGTAACGGTCACCGTCGCCTCGACGTTTTCCGTGGCGGCAACCTCCAATTCACCGATGAGGTGTGCCACCGTCGCGGTCACATCGCGCTGGCGAATATGGAAGTCGGCGATTCGCGCCCGATCCCACACCTCCAACTTTACGGGCCGCCAGATGCCGCTGGTTACAAAGCGCGGTCCCCAGTCCCAGCCATACTCGTAAGCCGCCTTGCGAATGTAGGTCTTCTCTTCGGTGTGCGTCTGGGCGCGCCACTTGTCGCCGGCGGCCACCTTCGCCGCGGCCTTGATGGGCGAGGGAAATACGACCAGGAGTTGGTTGGCTCCCGGCTTGAGGTCCGCCTTCACGTCCACCCGCCAGGTCCGGAACATGTTGTCTGCCGTTAGCACCAGTTTCTGGTTCAGGTAGACGTCGGCGTAAGCATCGAGGCCATCGAACACCAGTTCTATCTTCCGGTGATCCAGCAGGTCAGGCGTGGCCTGAATTGTGGTGCGGTATTCCCAGTCGGCGTTCTCGATCCACTGCAGCTTGGATTCGTTGTCACGGTAGAACGGATCAGGGATAAGTTGGTTGCGCAGCAGGTCGAGGTGCACTTCGCCGGGCACCTGAGCGGCGTGCCACACGGACGGGCTCGTTGACGCCGCCTCCGAGCGTTGGCGGAATTCCCAGCCGGAGGTCAACGGAATCGATTGCCGGGTAATTGCGGGGGCTCCGGCTTGCGCCACCAAGTCCAGCGCGAACAGCGCCGGCAAGCAGGACACTGCCAAGACGCATCTCTGACTTATGATCATCATGATCTCCTCGAGAGCTCCCAGCAGGAATCCAGAGCGTCGCGACCAGTTGGTCCTACCGGGTGGTACCGGTTCACCTCATCATGAACCGGCCGACCCGTCTGTGATGGCAGTCACTCTGTCGGTTGGCGCGTAAAGCCCCCCGACAGTTGTGTTAAGCTCTTAACTACTTCTTCCGAGGGGGACTATGACACTGACCAGCCGTATTTCGAGAATGATACTCATTTCCCTGGCGGTCTTTATGGGCCTTGTAGCGACGCTCCACGGACAGCAAAACGCCTTGAACCTGATGCCGCAACCAGCGCAGCTCACGCCCAGACAGGGCCGGCTGCCCATTGACGGCACATTTCGCGTGGCCCTGGCTGGCTACGAGGAACCGAGATTGCGAGCGGCTGCCGAGCGGCTGATCAGCCGCCTCGCCCGGCAGACCGGAATACAGCTTAACGACGAGCTTGCGACGGATGCTTCGCCAGATGCTTCCCCGGCCACATTGCGGATCGAATGCGGCCACGCCGGCGAGGCTGTACAGTCGTTCCAGGAGGATGAGTCCTACACGCTGGAAGTGAGCCCCAAGCAGGCTCGCCTGCAAGCGCCGACGCCGGTGGGAGCGTTGCGGGGGATGGAGACTTTTCTGCAACTGGTGGATCTCGACGCCGATGGCTTTGGCGTGCCGGCGGTGGAGATCCACGACCAGCCGCGCTTTCCTTGGCGCGGCCTGATGATGGACGTCAGCCGGCATTGGATGCCGATCGAAGTGATCGAGCGAAACCTGGACGGCATGGCCGCCGTGAAGTTGAATGTTTTCCATTGGCACTTGTCTGACGACCAGGGATTTCGCGTCGAAAGCAAAACGTTTCCCAAACTGCAAGGAATGGGCTCGGACGGGCACTACTACACGCAGGCGCAAGTGAAGGAGGTCATCGCCTATGCACGTGACCGTGGCATCCGCGTGGTTCCGGAATTCGATATGCCCGGTCACACTACGGCGTGGTTCGTTGGATATCCGGAACTGGCCAGCGGGCCGGGACCTTACCAGGTCGAGCGGCGCTTTGGCGTTTTCGACCCGGCGATGGACCCCACTCGCGACGAGATCTATAAGTTTCTTGATGCCTTCATCGGCGAGATGGCCGCCTTGTTTCCGGATGAATATTTCCACGTCGGCGGCGACGAAGTGAACGGGAAACAGTGGAAGGGCAATCCGCGCATCCAGGCGTTCATGCAGCAACACGCCCTGCGCTCCACCGCCGATTTGCAGACGTATTTCAGCGGACGCGTGCTGGAGATTGTCGAGCGGCACGGCAAAAAGACGATTGGGTGGGACGAAGTTTTGCACCCCGGGCTGCCCAAGAACATTGTGGTGCAGTCCTGGCGTGGCCAGCAGTCGCTCGCCACCGCCGCCCGCCAAGGCTACATGGGGATCCTCTCGTGGGGCTACTATCTGGACCTCATGGAGCCGGCATCGCGGCACTATCGGGTGGATCCGCTCGAAGGCGCCACCGCCGGCTTGACGGCGGAAGAGAAGGCGCGCATTCTCGGCGGCGAGGCGTGCATGTGGGTCGAGTTGGCGAATCCCGGCAACGTCGATTCGCGGATCTGGCCGCGCATGGCTGCGATCGCCGAAAGGTTGTGGTCGCCGCAACCGCTGAAGGACGTTGACTCGATGTACCGGCGGCTCGCAGTGGTGAGCCGCGAGCTTGGCTTTGTGGGATTGACGCACCAGTCGTACCGCCTCCTGATGCTCGAACGCCTGACGGAAATGAACTCGGCCGAAACCCTGGCATCGCTCGACAGCGTGCTCGAACCGGTGAAAGGGTACAGCCGGCTGATGACCCGTGACTACACCATTGTCACGCCGCTCAATCGTCTGGTGGACGCGACCCCGCCGGAGAGCGATGCGGCTCGGGAACTTGCTACCCTGGTGGCGAACTGGAAAGCGAACGAAGGTGAAATCCGGAAGCGGCTGACGCGGTGGCACGACAGTGCGGCCGATCTGGTTCCGATGATGAAGCAGAATTTCTTGCTCCGGGAAGATGTGCCTTTGGCCGAAGACGTTTCGGCGGCCGCGGCGGCTGGCCTCCAGGCGCTCGATTACCTGAAGACAGGACAGCCTGCGCCGGCGTCGTGGGTGACGGAGCAACTGGGCGTGCTCGCGAGAGCCGCCAAGCCTCGCGACGCCTTGCTCATCATGATCGCCCCGTCGATCAAGACCCTGGTTGAGGCGGCGAAATAGGGCGGGGAAGCGCTGACGAACCATTCCCACACGTCGTACCGTATCCTCGTTCACCATACCTTCCCTCGGCCACCGTTCGAAGCACGACCCGGACCGCCCTTCATGCCTTGACATCAGCCAAGCGACTTGACACGTTTTAATAAATCACTCGTGAAAATCCCCCGTTATCCACCCCTTATTTTGCTCGTTCGAGCCCGTTCGCTGCACGTTTTTTGGTAAGAATTGGTAAAATTTGGTACGATTTGGCAGGTCAAAAAGCGCCCGAAAACGGACACTCGCTCCAATAACCCATTTGTTTTCAGTAGAGGCTCTCCGTGAAAGTCAGATTTCCACAGGGGGAAATTGCGATTATCTGCCTTGGTTAATTTTCTCAGTTTAACCATATCGGTAACCAACCAGCGAGCCGCTCGTGGAATCCTGTGACCACCCGCCGGCCAATCTGTATTAGGTGCATGGTTGGGATGGCGCCGAGCGCGGAACTTATGAAGAGATTAAACGCCGAGACGCAGAGACAGGGAAAGAGAAAGAGACGGAGAAAGAGTGAGAAGATCACATGAGATGTCGTTTGTTTCCAGACGTTTCTCATTTCTCTATGTGCCTCTGCGCCTCTGTGTTGGAAGCCCCTTTTGCAGATAGCTCGCACCTTCGCAAGGCCTGGCCCGTCGTGATAAAATCGGTTGCGAAAAATGGCGATTTCGTGCCGCATTCTGCCACGTTTTGGCAGAGAATCGCGGAATTTGGTGCGATTTCTGCGCAAAAAGAGGGGCCTAAGAATGGCCCCGTTTTCAAATACGCGCTCAAGGCTCGGCTGAATCACGGTTAGCAAGTTCTTTAGATTGAGCAAGCGCTCTCCCCTCTCCACCGGCCAACTGACTGACAACCCTTGTCGAATCAACAGATCGGGGTCTTCCTGCTCGCCACTCGTCACTCGCCACTAGTCACTTCGTCCAATTTGGTTACAGCTCTCTCGCACTATAAGTCCTTTTGATTCATCACGGCGTTCTTTCTTCGACCATAGTCGCCTGGCTGGCAACCGTCCTTGAATCAACGGGTTGGCTTTGTAGATTTACAGTCACGCGCCGCGAACCTTGAACCGCAGCCTGTTTCCCCCCGGTTGGCAGCGATTCTCATCGGACTGGGTGGCTTGAGCAAAGACATAAGCTTCGCGCGTGCCCTTGGGTTCTACCGTCAATCAGCCACCGCCAATCCTCACGGCAGACGGTACGGCCCCTCGACCGCTCTTTTTCCGTGGCAGAGGGCCCGGCTCCGGGGCCTCTTTCCTTCAGGCTCGGCTGCCATTGGTCCAACGCGAGCCTAGAGAATTGTACGGTACTAAAGGATAGTTGTCAATACGCATATTTCTCGATCTGTATAGCTGCCGAGGATCCGCTGCGCGAAGCGCCTTGGAGTGCGGCGGCTTGACGCCGCCTTGGAATCTGACGACGGTAGAGGTCCGGATTACACAGGAAGAGCAGGAAAGGCGGCGTCGAGCCGCCGCACTCCAAGGCGCCTGCGGCGCGCTCAGCCTGGATCGGGCGCCCAGTCCACGTCAAAGTCGTCAGGCACCTGAAGGCGCTGAGTGCCAAACTTCATGATGGTCTTGTAGAATGACACTGTGGCTTGCCGCTGGAACCATCCCGCTGAGCATCACGGGTAAAGCGATGGCTCCCGCACTAGACCGTGATGAACCGCGTTGCGATGCACGTAACTCAGCCGGGCGAAATATGACCGCTGATAGGTGAGGTGCGTATCCCAGTATTGGTACCACACTTGGCGTGCTGCCGTGCCGTCCCACTCGTTGGCTGCCTTCGCCGTCTGAGAATGCAGTTCGTTGAGCATCGTGGCCAGAGTGCCCGGGTGAGAAGGCGAAAGGGCAACGAAGTGATAGTGGTTGGAGAAGATCGCCCAGGCTTGGAGCTGCCATTGGTACTTCGCCGCCGTCGCCAAGAGTTCATCGCACAAGACCTGCAGGCGGTAGTTGCCTCGAAAGTGATGTTGTTTCAGATAAGTTCCGCAGGTCACCATGTACGCTCCGGCTTCGGTAAGCCGATGAATCGGACTGTGTGGCCAGTCAACCATGGTACTTGTGTACGGCCTTTCCTGCCGCTTCGCGCAATCTCAAACCGCCGCCAAGATCAGGAATCTTGGTTTCTGCCCTCCAGTACTCAGTTTACCTCACCAAGACGTCGTTCAGAACCTGCCGCCTGGTTCAGCACTGCGCGAAGAAGTCTCTATTTCTCCCGTTAGCGCGCAGCGGTGCGTTCGATCACCGGGAGGAAGCGCGACGGTGGTAGTATCCATGCTTCGAACGCGGTGAGGCTCACGGATTATACGGCGGAGAACGCTCGCCGTTGTTTGCCGCGCGCGTCCCTGTCGTGCACGATGTGAGCGGCGATTTTCCACGTGGCCACCGCTGGCCTTTTGGGGTCCACGAGGGCAAGGGCGAGGATATCGTTGACTCATCAAGTGAGGGAAGCCTATGCTGGTGCTTCCTTGGAGGTTTGCAGGAATCGAACAACCGTCGACCTTGGAACCTACTTTGATGATGAACGGCGAGTTTGAAACCGACTGGACCTCCACCACCTTGCGCGTCCGCTATGCCGAGACGGACCAGATGGGGATCGTCTATTACGCCAACTTTTTTGTGTGGTTCGAGATCGGGCGCACCGACCTCTGCCGGCAGCTTGGTTTCACCTACGAGGAGATGGAGCGCCAGGACGGACTCTACCTGATGGTGGCGGAGACTCGCTGCCGCTACAAGGCTCCGGCGCACTACGACGAGGAAATCGTGGTGCGCACGCGGCTGCGCTCCGTCCGCAAGCGCGTCCTGGTGTTTGCTTACGAAGTGTATCGGGCTCTTGATCCCATGCTGCTGGCGGAGGGCGAGACCATCCACGTGATCACCGACCGCGACGGCCGGCCGCGCGCCCTGCCGGAAAAGTATCGCGAATTGTTCAGGGTACACTCCAAGGCAGTAAGCAGTAGGCAGTAGGCAGTAGGCAGAAAGCAGAAGGCGGTAGGCAGTAGGCAGCAGGCGGGCGGAAGATAGCGGTTCGCGCGCACTCGCTTCTGCTCTCTGCCTACTGCTTACTGCTGACTGCCAACTGCTCTCTGTCTACTGCCTACTTTTTCAAAGATGGCAGAGACGCTGTTACTTACGGGACAGAACCTGACGCTGGAGGATTTCTTCGACGTGGCGCTTTGGAACCGCCCCGTCGGACTACACCCCGATGCGATCAGCGCCATGAATCGCTCGCGCGATTTGGTGGAGAGGATCATCCAGGAGAAGCGGGTTGTGTACGGTGTGACGACGGGCGTCGGCAGCCTCTCGACCGAACACATCGAGCCCGACAAGGCGCGGGAATTGCAGATCAACGTGGTGCGCAGCCACGCCTGTGGAGTGGGCGATCCGCTGAGCGACGCGGAGACCCGCGGCTTGCTTCTGCTGCGCGCCAACGGGCTGGCGCGAGGTCTCTCCGGCGTGCGTCCTTCGATCGCCGAACTGCTTTGCGGTTTTCTGAATCATGACATACGCCCCAAGATTCCGGCGCGGGGATCGGTGGGCGCGAGCGGCGATCTGGCTCCGCTGGCGCACCTGGCGCTGGCCTTGGTGGGCGAGGGCGAAGTGACGTATCACCATCGCCGCATGCGCGGCGCGAGAGCGATCCTTAGCACCGGGTTGGAGCCCCTCACCCTCGCGGCCAAGGAAGGACTGTCCCTGCTCAACGGCACGCAAGCGATGCTGGCGGTGGGACTGTTGGCCTTGCGCCAGGCGGAGATCCTGGTCGACACAGCCGACGTTGCCGGATCGCTCTCGCTCGACGCCCTGCGCGGCTCGCCCGTGGCCTTCGATGAGCGGCTGCAGCGGGCACGGCCGCACCCCGGACAGTTGGTGACGGCACGCAACCTCTCTCGACTCAATCAAGGCAGCAAGATTCGCGCCTCGCATCTCGATTGCCCGCGCGTCCAGGACGCCTACAGCCTGCGCTGCATGCCTCAGGTTCACGGTGCCGTGCGCGACGCCCTGGCCCACGGCCGCCGGGTGTTGGAGATCGAGATGAACAGCGTGACGGATAACCCGCTGGTGTTTGCGGATGACGGCGAAGTGCTTTCCGGAGGCAATTTCCACGGGCAGCCGTTGGCCACCGCGCTCGATCTGATGGCCATCGCGCTGGCGCAACTGGGCGGGATCTCCGAGCGGCGCATCGACCGCATGGTGAACCCGCTCACCTCGGACCTGCCGCCGTTTCTCGCCGACGAGCCTGGCGTCGAGTCCGGATTCATGCTGATGCAGGTGGCCGCCGCGGCCCTCGCTTCCGAGAATAAGATGTACGCCCACCCCGCCTCCATCGATTCCATCCCGACCTCGGGCAACAAAGAAGACTTTGTCAGCATGGGAATGACTGCGGCGCTGAAGCTGCGTCCGCTGCTGGCCAACCTGAGCCGCATCCTGAGTATCGAACTGCTGGCCGCGTGCCGCGCCCTCGATCTGTTGGCCCCACTGCGCAGCGGCGACCTGGCGGAGAAGGCGCGCGCGCTGGTCCGCTCCGTTTCTGATTCAATCGAGGGCGATCGCTCGTTGGCCCCGGATATTTCACGCGTGGCGGAGTTGATCGAGGAGGGCGATTTTGCGCAAATCATTCGCCAATAAGGAACGGGATTAGAAACTGTACGAAAGGATAAGAACTCAACGCAGAGTTCGCAGAGCGGCAGAGGCGCGGAGAAGATGGGAAACCAGCGGAAGCAAGCGATATCTTGCGTGATCTTCGCTCTGTTCTCCGTGTCCCTGCGCCTCGGCGTTTAGTTTTCGCGCACCTTTCGAGCACAACGGACCAAGGGACTACGGACCAACGGACGATTCGCCTGATGCCACAAATCTCCGCCACGGTGATCACTCATAACGAAGCGAAGAACATCGAACGGACTATCCGTTCGCTCGGCGCGGCGGACGAGATCGTGGTGGTGGATGCTGATTCGACGGACGCAACCCGGGAGCTGGCGAGCGATCTAGGCGCCCGGGTGATCGTTCATCCGTGGGGGGGCTTTGCCGCCCAGAAGAACTTCGCCTCTGACCAGGCTCGGCACGACTGGATTTTGAGTCTCGATGCGGACGAGGAATTCAACGGGGACGCCCAGCAGGCAATCGACGAGTGGAAGCGGTCGGCGCCGGCCGCTGCCGGCTATCGCTTCGCGCGTCGAGCACGCTATCTCGGGCGCTGGATTCTCCACTCCGGCTGGTATCCAGATTACAAGGTCCGTCTCTTCGATCGTCGTCGCGCCAACTGGAAGGGCGCGTACGTCCACGAATCGGTGGTGGTGGAGGGTCCGGTCGAAACATTACCGGGTGAGATCCTGCACTACACCTGTGATTCGCTCGACGAGCATCGTCGGCGCATCGAGTTCTACACAGACTTGGCGGCCAAGGAGCTTTTTGACCGGCGTGCGGGCCCTAACCTTGTGCGTCGTGCGTTGGCCCCGGCATGGGTCTTCGCTAACTCCTATTTCTTTCAACTGGGCATTCTGGATGGCTACCGGGGCTTTCTGATTGCTCGGATGGCGGCGCGCACGGTCCGGCGCAAGTATGCCAAATGGGCCCAGATGGTCAAGAGTGGGCTTTAGCCTCGAGGCAAAGCGCGCCCCATGACTATCCATAACTCGCAGTGGGGACGTCGGTACGGTGGGGCCTAGGCTTCTCTCTTTGAGGTTCGGGGTCTTTCGCTGTACGATTGGTGAAAGCGCGGGAACGCTGCCATGTACCGCATCGCACACATCGATACCGCCCTGGACTTTCGTGGAGGTCAGGAGCAGGTGCTTCAACTGGCCCGCGGACTAGGCCAGCGTGGCCATGAGCAACTCATCGTCTGCCCGGAGGGCAGCATCCTCGAGCAGCGGGCTGGGAAGGCAGGCCTCCGGGTTTTCCCCTTGCCAGCTCACGATCCAGCCCACGCCCACGGCATTTTGCTGCTTCGGCGGCGGTTGCTCGACGAACCGGTGGACATCGTTCACGCCCATGACGGCAAGGGACAAACCATCTCGTGGCTGGCGACGCATGCAATGCTGGTGCGTCGAGTAGCAACCCGCCAGGTCGCTTTCCTGCCGGGGAAGTTGGCGGGTGGCGATTTCGTCCACCGCCTGAAGTATGCGCACACCTGTCACGGAGTGATCGCAGTGTGCGATTATGTGAAGGGATTGCTGGTCAGGGTGGGCGTGCCGGAGGCGAGAATAGTGGTCATCCCCGTGGGTATCGAATGGCCGGAGAAGACGCCTTCAGCAGAATTACGTTCCAGCCTGCGCGCAGGCTGGGGCGTTGGGGACGCGGAGTTCGTAGTGGGTCATCTCGGCGCCTTCACCCCCGAGAAGGGTCAGGATATCGCGATCGAGGCGGCGATCTTGCTGACCGACAAGCTACCCAACCTGCGAATCCTTCTCGCAGGCAAGGTCACGGCGCTCGCCCTGTCGCGTCTGGCACCGAGCCTGCGGAAGGCATCCGTCCAGGTCCGGCTAATGGGATACCTGAATCCATCGGAGTTGCTGGCTGGGCTCGACCTCTACATCATGCCCTCCCGCGCCGAAGGTCTGCCGCACTCGGTGCTGCTCGCCATGGCCAGCGGTCTTGCCGTTGTGGCCAGCCGAGTGGGTGGGCTGCCGGAGATTGTGAATGAGGGGAGGACCGGATGGCTGGTTCCGCCGGATTCGCCCCTCGCGCTGGCCGAGGCTATCTTGCAGGCTGCTTCCGACCAATCGTTGCTGAGCCAGTTCGGTGCCTGCGGACGCGCCCTGGCGCGACAGTATACAGTCGATGCCCTCATCAAGCGGACGGAAGCCTTCTACGCTCGCCTGGTTGCCGAGCGTGACGCAGAGCGACATACGTGATTCTCTCCATTTCCGTGACCGCCGGCCGATGCTACAGGATGGACGGGAAAGGGGCCGAGGAGCGCCAGGGCTTCCTTCGGCGCTGCCGCTGGAAATGACAAGTATCGCCTTAGATGCAACGTACACCGTCGACCGCGAGCCTACGGGTGTCACGGCCTATGGCCGCGGCTTGATTGAAGCCCTGGCGACGGTCGACCGGAATTATCAATTCCTGCTCTGCTATCGCCTTTCGAGGTTCGGCCGGCGGCACCAATTCCTGCGCCCCGGCAGGTCTAACGGTGATCACGGCCCCGCCTTCTCCACCAAATGGTATCAGGAGCCGTTAACATTCTGGTTGCCCTGGCAGGCACAGCTTTTTCACAGCCTGAACCAGCGGCCTCCGGCATTTGCCTTCCAGAAAGAAGTAGTGACGG
>Ga0335081_10017662_pt1 | contig 11548 bp, 7 predicted proteins | sample Lox_Sample_35_FD_206713 | JGI IMG/M metagenome (GOLD analysis project Ga0335081, IMG submission 206713) | Soil microbial communities from Loxahatchee National Wildlife Refuge, Florida, United States - Lox_Sample_3.5 | ecosystem: Environmental > Terrestrial > Soil > Wetlands | place: USA: Florida... | reverse complement strand
GCATTTCTTGACATTGGTCTTCAATGTATGGCATGATCATTGAGACTGGTAAAGAACGATAATCCGTTCTTTCCTAGCCGCAGGCGGCTAGATAAACACTGGTTAGGCCCCCCATCTCTTGGCTCCCGCCATTACGCCGGCTCTCGAACCCAGCCATCTTCCTGGTGAGTCTACTTAGCTGTCGAGAACAGGAACAACCGCAAGATGATGTTGAGGCAAATTCTTCAACTCCATGGGTAAGCGGCTGTTGATATATTTGAAATGGTGATTGAAATGACAAGAAACATGTCTGTCATGCTTTACATTCTGGTGATGATAGCAGTTGTCGTTAGTGTAGATTTACTGTTCTTTAAGAATCGATTCTGGGAACGGCTGATAGTGAACATCGGTATTGTCTTGGTGTTTGCAGCCTTCTATTTGAGATTCCTAAAGAACCCATAAGCTAAGCGCCGCGACACCAGCTGGCTGCCTAACACTTACATCGAGTCCGACGGCTCATGTGCAACGTTACAACCCGAAGTTCGCAAGAAAATAAATCGGCCGGGATCTCACCTTGTAGGTGTTGTTCGCAGTGCCATGATCATCAATGAAGTGAAGAATTCCATATAAAGCTTTCAGTCAAGTAAACTTCCTGAACTTGACGGTTTAACTGCCGTATGATATATCTACAAGATAGTAGAGGATAAAATATGAAATCATTGATTCTTGCTCTAACACTGCTACTCCCTCAATTTGTGTTCGCCGGTAGCTCATCTGTCGTAATCGCAGTGCGCTATACACCCGACGCGCCAGCTGTTCGACTACAGATGCAGGCCGATTATGTCGCAATACCTATCACAATACACAACGACTCAAAGGATCCTATTAAACGTGCAGATGAGATTGAGAAGTCCATTCATTTGATAACAGACAAAGTAAAGCAACATGCTAACCTAACAGTGAGGCCTGGGGTAGTATCCCTTTCACCGCAAGATAAATCCTTAATTAAAAAGTTCAGTAGCTATGACTCGTACGAGGAATCATCCGGATATCTTTATATATTGGGCAATCTGAAGCAAGATACAACGGTATTCGAAATAACGAAACAAGTTTGTCAGGTTATTGATGCAATCTCGTTAACTAATGGGACGAAGGTTACTCTTGGTAATACATCGCTTGGTTTGAATGATCCAGAGAAATACAGGACGCAGCTTCTCGAACTAATATCTAAGTCTATTGACGAAACTAAGAAGGCGCTCAATGTGAATGGTTCTATCGAACTTGATGGGCTTGAAAGTTCAGTAGCGGTAATGCAATTGAATGAAAGAGAAGTGCTAGTATTTATTAATTACAGGTTACAAATCCAGACGAAACCTATATAACTAGTTGGACGAGAACGACGCGAATATACCTCCGTCCTACCTCTTTGGTCATATGCAATTTTCAACTTGAATTTAATGATTGCTTACAACGATGAGAACTACACAATTGTAGGTGGTTACAAGATAGACACAATTTATGACGACGTGTAGAATCGCAGTTGAATCATGGGGTACAGACTCATTCCTGATGCTGTTGTAGTTGCTATTCTATACAACATTCAATGTTTCATCCCGAATCTATTTTCTTTAATATTATTATTGAATTTAGCTAAATTATTCGTAACACACAGAAGTACTTCCTACACTCAGCGACAGTTGCAGTTTTTAGAAATCGTTTAATGGACGTTCAATTATTGACATTCAGACTGCACAGTGTATACGTATCTCATTCAATTGACATAGATAAGATCAATGATATGATATAGTATAGAATGCATATCGATCCCTTAACAATTCTCGGCAAGATTCCAAAATCACTATTGATGATTCTTGGTGTTTCTCTAGTATTACTAATTGGCGAGATCGATTATATTACTGGATATCACATCTCTGTTTCATTTCTCTATTTGTTTCCTGTCATGCTGATTGCCTGGGTCGGGTCTCCGGCATCTGCTACGCTGGTATCAATTCTTAGTGCTGTCATGTTGCTTTGGACTGATCTGTCAAGTGGACATGCCTATTCTAGTGCCGCTATTCCCACATGGAACTTTATCATGCAGTTGGGTATTTTTTTGACTATCGCGTTTGCCAATCTTAAAATAAAAGAATTACTGCAAAGAGAACATGAGCATGCCTGTAATGACTTCTTGACAAACGTTAAAAACATCAGATTTTTTTATGAACAAGCACGTATAGAAATTAACAGATCATTCAGATATAACCAACCTCTTACCCTCGCTTACATCGATATCGATAACTTTAAACTCATAAATGATACGTATGGTCATAGTAAAGGAGATGATCTTCTCCGGATTGTTGCAGAATCTATGAATACCATGCTGCGTTCAACGGACATAGTTTCGAGACTAGGCGGTGACGAATTCGCTATTCTTATGCCGGATACGAACGAGGAGCATGCAAAGGTAGCTATCACCAAAGTTCAAGTACAGTTACGAGAGATCGTAAAAAAGAACGGCTTGCCTGTCACATTCAGTGTTGGTGTCATAACTTGCTATGGTCCAACATGTTCACAGGACGAACTGATTAAGATGGCTGATAATCTAATGTATGGTGCTAAGAAGAACGGGAAGAATACGATTAAATATGGACTACTTAAGCAGCAATAGTCCTTAATAATCAGATAAATTTCCACTCCTCACAAAAATCTGCAGTAATTTCAATATTCTGAATCGTCAATATGCCATCAGTAATTTGTACACATACCCCTAAAATACCCTGAAATACATCTTTACTTTGCATTTATCATCAGATATCTTGTAAATATCTATTACTTTATTATTATGTACTGCCTCATAGCCTCGTTCCGACTGGTTGTCCCACAATAAAATATCCTATAATTTTTTTTATTGTGGTCTTCACTAATTTATAATTCAGGAGAAATGGTATGTCGCAGCAAAGAGCTATACAGACGCGTCGAATTTTGATGCTGTTCGTTTTCATAGTCACATCGATTGTAAGGACTACTTCATTTGCTATGCCGATTGTGTCCTATAGCGTAAACGGTTCATCAAATAATTGGACCTTGGACTTCAGTGTAACGAACAATCTGGGCGGGTCAAATTACATTTATCTTTTTGGTGTGGAGCTCCCAGTGCGTGACATTACTGGAAAACCAACTGGCTGGTATCCTGACAAATGGAAGTCTTGGAATAATCATGAGTACGGTGGCTCTAACATAATTTATAATAACGTTTGGTTAAATGACAATCCGAATACGTACTATGCAAATTTAATTTCCGCCGGCCAAACTTTGAGTGGATTTGGTGTACTTGATACGGTGGATGCAACGGCCCCGACCTCGGTCAATTGGTTTGCTTATGGAAAGTTTGGAACTTACGGCGGAGGCGACAATTTTTATTATTCGTTAAATCCTGCTTTTGAAGGTATCGCTTCGGATCCATCGACTGCTGTCCCTGAGCCCTCCACCTTCCTTCTCATTATTTCTGGCCTTGCGGGGATTGGATTCCTGAGGAGAAAAAAAATTAATTGATCATATTCAGTAATGAAGATAAAACTTTAAAAAGGAACTTATTAATCAGTTCCTTTTATGTTCAATGATGAAGATAACAGATTTGATCTTCTACACAGGCCTCTTTCTGTGATCCATAAAAAAAGGCCCCGCAATCTTGAATCTTGCGGGGCCTTTTTTGAGTGAACGGCCATTAGCAGCGTTCTGCTATACTGTTTGCAACGGTCAGACCGCTCACGTCATGATACATTATTGTCGCCGTGCGACCCACTGCTATATCCTTAGCAGGTTCGTGCGTGCCGCATACCTTCACATCGGTGTTTTGGCGTAGAAAGACATTTAACGTATCATTCGGAAATTGGCCTATTTCATCTGATCGTAAGGTCAGGGTCCCCAAATGGTGTCCCGTGTCTACGGCTACAACTTCGCCCGTGAGGTAACCCTGTTCTTTTACCGGCATGGTTCCCTGGGTTAAAGCCGTGTTCGTAAAGGACAAGACGAAGAGCGCGGCTACGATCAGGACAAAGAGCCCGTAAAAAAGATATATCGCTTCGAACGCTCTTTTTCTGTTCATCGAATTCCTAATCATGACCAAATCTCCTTTCAGGATCTTGCTCTGTCTATTGTTTACAAGTTTATTATATCTCTAACTATTAGGCAGTTCAATCGAACTTTAGTATATATTTGCTATGCTCCCACCGGGCGGGATATTGACGATTATGCACTCCGAACACTGTCTTGGTGCACTGGCGAATCCGGTGGTTTGAATAGTCGCATACAGGGGTATGCCGAATCCATGGACTCGGAGGATGCTCAGGAGGTCATCTTACAGGGATTGATCCCAATTGGTATGCTGAAAAGCATGATTATTGATGGGCAAATAAAACGCATGAGTTTTCGGGCCTCATTGATCCATTTGCGCCTTGCGATTACAAAAAACGGAACCCCATCCATGAATGATCTCTTTTCCTGTCTCATGTTCGCCCACAGGCGTCAGGGCAGAATGTACCAACGAAATCCCTGGGGATTATCATCGGGGAGTTCTTGCGGTGAAAACAACACGATCACAGATCCCAGACTATTAGTCACATAACAAGAACGGATTTAAGACGCGCATGAGTCGCAGCAACAATGCTACGGCGGGCCGCGCTATCTACACTTGCTAATCTTATAGAAGCCCGTGTCGCCAATTATTTTACACGTTCGGGACACGGAGTCATAAAACCTGAACGTACTTTACAAGCGCACTCATTGTCACCGCCTGTACCTATATTGCTATCGTGACTATTCGCACCGACAGCTACATTCTTTGCCCAGGATTGAGCCGGTTGATTGATGCTCGGATAGGTCCTGCTCATCCCCGTATATGAGTCGTCCAATGCCTCCAGCAATCAGGAGGACGAAAACAATTATGACAGGCCATGGCCACCCCATAACCCATTCCAGAATCTCTGTAGATGTCATGATCGATCACTTCCTTCTTACTTATTAATACCCTGATTCAATTATAGCGAACCCAGTAAATAGCGTCAACCCTACAGAGCTCACCTCGGATATTCACATACTTAGGTTTTGCCTGTTATGGGCAGGGGACTAAGAAAGCGAATAATCATGAAGTATTTCACTGTCAGGGATGCACAAAATATCTATGACCACTTCGGAGAAAAACAAAACTTGAAGTCTTTTTACTGAAGTCCGGCAATGGCGGTCCTGATCACTTTGAAGCGTGTGTTCCGGTGAGAAGTGCTGTTCATAAAAAAATCTTTTAGAGACACGCCTGCAGCGACTTTTTCGCATTGATTTATCAGTGATTATCCAAGCCAGCTATCGATGCTTTGCTAAACGCGACTAACAATGGGGTGGAAAGCCCGATAGTAAAATATTCTGCAGGTTAACACTCCGGTATTGGCGGGAACTACATCCTAAAGATGTTGACGTTGACATCCCCTGAGCTCTTAATGCTTCATTCAGTAGCCGTTAGTATCTTGCCGATAAAATGCTCCATCACATCGCTGATATCTATCTGAACCGGCGACTTATTCTCTAAAGATTTCCATAGCTAATACCGAATAAATAATATGAAGGGAAAGACAATGCGACCTACATGAAGAATACTGGGACGGGAAATTAGAGCAAGTGCTCCCCCAAATATATCTCCGAGACCATGCAGTGCAGGGGTCTGGACAGACGGGTAAGCTGAATGACCACAATGATCGACAAGCCATCGAAAAACCGTGACACGAAGCATCGCAGGAAGGGTGAAAACAACGCATATCCGCCTGCCGCGGGAAACACCGTACCTTCACAGATTTTGATCGTTGACGGCGATGCCGATCTGCTTGGCCAGTGTCGAGAAGACCTTTCCGACTCCTATCGGATCGCCACGTCCCAAAGCGGCCGTATGGCGGTCGAGCGGGTAGAGCGGAAGAGCGATATCGATCTCGCGGTCATCGAATACCGACTGCCAGACATGTCCGGCATCGATGTCATGAAGGAGATCAAGGATATCGCGCCATCCGTTCTCGTTATCATCGTCACGGCATACGGCGATGAGGATGTGGCGGTCGAGGCATTCAGGAGCGGCGCCCGCGATTACCTTAAAAAGCCTTTCAGCATATCCGAGCTATCCGCGAAGATCGACTTCTATCTCGCCCTCAGGCTTGCGGATCAACAGCGCAGAAAGAACATCCTTCCCGGGCCCAATACGCCGGCGCAGCCGGGAACGCCGCCGGCCGCCGTCACCCCCAGCCAGTACCATAAGATCCAGCAGGCCGTTCGTTTTATCAACGACAACTACCGGACCGATATCCGTCTCGACGCCGCCGCCCGGGAGGCCGGAATGTCCCCCGCCCACTTTTCCAGAATGTTCAAGAAAGTAATGGGCTTGTCCTATCAGGATTATCTCAATAGCCGAAGAATCACGAAGGCCAAGTACCTTCTCCGCACCAGCGCCCAGAGCGTAACCGAAATATCCGTCTTCCTCGGTTTTGCAGACCCAACCGGCTTCGGCAGACTTTTCAAAAAGCTGACCGGCCATACCCCATCTTTCTACAGAAGCCTGCCTGAAAGCCTGCCCCGAAATTAATTTTTGGCTCAAAAAAGCATAAAAAGCTGAACGCATATCATAAAAAGCCGAGATATGAACGGACAATCTGTGGTATCGTCATCCCGTTACGAACTTTTCCATCCTTAATTAATGGAACCGAGGACGATCACTCATGGAAGAATTCAAAGGGATTACGCCACCCGTGCTCGATCACAGCATCACACCAGAAGGAGACGAGGAACTGCGTACCAGGGTAGTAAGTAGCAGCGACCGCGATTTCCTGAAGAAGCCCTGCATAAAAGACAGCCTTCTCGGAACCGAGGCAGGGATCGGGCCGGAATTGCTGCCTGCCGCCGTCACTCATGGTCAGTATCACAAGATACAGAAGGCCGTTCATTTCGTTAATGATAATTACCGGACAGATATCAGCCGAGACGCCGCTTCCGGTCTCGCCGGCATGTCCCCATCCCATTTTTCGAGAGTATTCCGGAAAGTAGTGGGCATGTCCTATCAGGAGTATGTAAACAGTAAAAGGATCACAAAGGCCAAAGATCTTCTCCGCACCAGTCCCCGGAGCATAACCGAAATCGCCGTATATCTGGGTTTTGCCGATACTACCGGCTTCGGCAGAATTTTCAAGAAGCTGACCGGTCATACGCCTTCCGCTTACAGAAACCTTTCTGGAAGACTGCCTGGAAGCCCACCCCGAAGTTAATTTATTAACCAAAAAAGCATAAAAAGCCGACCGCACGTCATAAAAAGCCGAGAATTAAGGCGCCTGATTCTGTTACCGTTATGGCATTGCGGACATTCCTGTCCCATTAAACTATGGAGTGGTTAATTCGTTGAAGCATAAATTGCTGACAAACGTTATGAGACGTCTGGTTCAATTGGGCACAGGCCTTGCTGTCCTTTTTTTGGCTGCAAGCGCGGCACTTGGTGCTCCCTGTGACATCAAGAACAATGCCCCACCGTTCATCGCCCATAATCTCTCCGGCAACGCCAGCTACTGTGAGCTCTGCGGCTACGGATATGTAACGGACGTAATATCCAACCCGTACTCCGGGGCGACCATGATGGATATGACGCTCTCGGAGAACCTTGGGAGCTCCGGCCTCACCTACGATCCGACGGCGCCGACACCCGTCAGGTACAGTGTAAACGGCGGTCCAACAGTCGCCGGTGCCGCACCCAACATCAGCGGCGGCGGCTCGGTACTTACCTGGACACCCACTGAGATTCCTGCCCTGGTAAGCCTTGCTTCGGACACGAACCCCGGAAACAACGCACAGTCCATTTCCATTACGTATGCAGTCCGTCGCATCAATGATCCTGAGGGACTGGTAAGCGCCAACCGCACCATCCAGGCGAACCTGACCTTCGGTACCGACTCGGGCTGCACCGATGCACCGCAGAGCATTGTAGACACTCTCCCGCTCCACGAGCCTATCCCATCCGTAACAAAGACCGGCTGGAATTACGACGCGAACCAGCGCGAGGGTAGCCGCAGCAACCCCGTATACGGCAATAACAACGATGATGTCGTCTGGCGGATCGACGTGAACAACACTGGCCTTGCCGGCCTTCAGGATCTCCGCTTCGACGACGTCATGCAGGCAAATAACCTTGTCATTAACTATGCCTGCCCGACGGCCGCAAGCGCCAATGCGATTGCCGCAAATAACGGCGTTCTGCCGGGCGTCTCCCCCTGCGTCGCCGCGACGAACAACATAAGCGATTTCATCGTTACGAATCCCTTCGGCGATATGGCCGTTTCCTTTGACGGGTATGAAGTGAATGTGACCGCTGGCGGCACCGCCTCAATATATCTTGTCGGCAAGATCACGGCTGGAGGCTCCTGCATATCCAGCAAAACAAACACGGTAAACAATGTCCAGTGGGGCTGCAAGGCAGAGCCGCCCGCCGGAGGCATCTCGGCAACGTCCACCGGCGCGGCGCCGAGGCCTGCGGTCGCCACCCTGTACACGCTTTACGGCGACAGGGCTCCCTTATCTATTCAGCGCGCCATCACCGGCATCAACACTTCCCAGCCGGTAGGCAGCAAGGGCATGGTGACCATCACCATAACCAATCACTCCGGAGGCTCGGTCAAGAACATCGTACTGACCGACCTTCTTCCTCCCGAGTACGTTATCGACCCCACGTACTGGAACGGCGGGTTTACCAAGACGCTCCAGGTACGGGGTGCAACATTTGGAGTAAACACCATTAACCCCGCCTACGGGAGCTATCCCGGAATGACAAACCAGATCACCTGGACCAATCCTGCGACGGGCACTCTGACGTCTACCAACCCCGCCGTGCCGCTTTCAAATACGCAGCCAATATTCGTCCTGACCAGCACGACGGTGAGTCCTAACAACCCGGACCAGGTAAACATGCTCCGTGACGGCGACGTCCTGACGGTGACCTTCCCGATCGTTATGATCAAGCCATCCTTCTTTGACAAGACTGCCTACCTTGATGTCCCGGATCCTCCAAGCACCGATCCGGTCAATTCGACGACGTTAGTAAACAATCTGACCGTCGATTTCGACACCTTCTGCGCCTCGCAGGGTCATGAGACCCTTAACTTCACTGACAACAGCCCGTCCTTCCCGGAGGCTCTGGATGTAAATATCGTGGGTACGGATCTGATCTTCATCCTTACCAACGATCCAACTCAGCCTTTGCCCTTGACGGTCACAGTCACGAACAACGGCGGCCACGACGCAAGCAACGCCAATGACAAGAGCCAGTACCATACCTATGTATCGTTCGGGCAGGGCATGGTTGTATCATCTGCGCCGGCAAACTGCACAAAGACCACGAACCCGCCGCCTCGCCCCGTCTGGACGATTCCGGTGACAATACCGGCAACAGCGACGGTCTATGACTGTACCGGCGGTACGATAGCTCCCGGCGCAACCGTCGACTACGCCTTCCAGGTGATCAAGAACACAGACCCCAACGCCGCCGATGACCTGACGTTCCGTGCGGACACGATAGGGGAAATACACTTATGGGACGGCACGCCCTTGTGGTTCCCGGCGCCGACACCGCGGCCTGACGGCGTCACCGACCTTGCAAACAACTATACCCTGGACGGCATACGCGCGAAAGTCATTGGCTTCAATCTCTTGAAGTCCGAGTACGGGAACTGCTCTGAGAACAATCCTCCGCCATCGCTTCCTGACCGGCTGGTCCAGATAGGAGAGGAGTGCACCTACCACATCGATACCGGCGGCTGGTTCGGGTTCAAGACTCCGGGCTGGACCTATATCGCTGTCCAGAAGATACAGGTCGTGGACGAAACGCCCGCTGGGCAGGGGTACATTTCGCAAACGAACCCCTTTGCCAATATCGCTCCCTTCGGTAGTACTACCGCCGCCGTCAAGAATATCAGCTTTAACAAGGGAACGAATCTGGTGCCACCATCGCCCCAGCCGCTCGATGAAGGATGGTTCAACTGGTCGTTCAACCAGAACGTTCCGGCAGAGAGAATCACGGACAAGGACGAGTGGTTCCGCATCAACTACGTCGACCGCATCATGAACGATCCGATAAACACGAGCGCCGCCCCGAACCTCCATGCCGCCCTATCGACGAACATACTCGCTTCATATTTCCAGGGCGTCTTCTATAACCCCGTTACGAACCAGGAGGAAGTGTACAACCTTGGGCCCAACACGGTTGGCTATCCGCGCGAGGCGGTAAGACGCGTTGATCTCACCATCCAGGAGCCTCAGATAACGGTCGTCAAGGAGGTTTGTAACGAGACGCTTTATGGCGTGGGCCCGACGTGCAGCCACTTTGTACCGTTGGCCGATGACGGCGACGCCTACAGCAACTACCTCTATCGCATCACGCTTACCAACGGAGCGAGCGCAAACGGTGTCCCGCGCGCCCCCGCCTATGACGTCGTCTATGTCGACACTCAGGACCCGAGCGACTTGGCCTACGTCTATCCGCTTGGCAGCGACGGCTTGGACAATGACGGTGACGGGGTGATCGACGAGCCGGGCGGCGAGGGGACGATCGGCGATGACGTGGTCAAGAACGGTGTTCCGGCAGTCGTTACGATCTCGTATACAACCGGTACGGCCCTTCAGCGTATCGATCCGGGAAAATCAGTGACACTCTACTACCGTGTCAAATATGACGACAGCGCGGCGCCGCTCCAGCAGTTCGTGAACAGCGGGATAGCTACGTACTACAGCCTGCCCTTGCCGTCCGGCAACCAGAGTGCGCCACAGCGGCCGGTCGGCGACAAGGGAGGCGCACGCGTCTATACAACCCCTCCCGCCCAGGCCACGGTCAAGATCATCCCGGTCCTGACCCAGCCCAAGAAGGTCGTCGCCACATCCAATACGCCATTAAGCGGCGCCAGCCCCCAGAATGTATCGATCGGCGAAGAAGTCAGATACGAGCTCACGACGTCAATACCCGTAGCGCAGCTCCGGAGCTTCGTCATAACAGACACGCTTCCTGTCGGTATTCGCTGCTCCGAGGTCCCGGCCGTAAACTTGAGCGCAGCGCCGTATTCCGCTGCAGGCTTCGTCCCTGGCGGAACGTTCACGCCGACCTGCGTGGGAAACGTCATCACGTGGAACTTCGGCGACCAGGAAGTCACGAAAGGGACAACGAACAACCGCTACGATTTCAAGGTCGATTTCATAGCAAGGGTCGAGAACACTGCCAACACAAAAAGTGGCATCATGATCCGTAACGGCGGGGCCTCTACCAATGCCTCCGCTACCTACATCGACCAGACCGGGCAGCAGGTAGTCCTCACTTACGGGGAGGCGGCGCTGGCCGTGCAGGAACCGAAGATAACGCTCACAAAGGCGTTCTCGGTAACTTATGGTGACGCCGGCGACAATGTTACCGTGACCGTAACGGCAACAAATTCCGGTACTGCGACAGCCTACAACCTTAAGGTACTTGATGACCTTGCCTCCGTTAAGGACCTAACCTACGTTCCCGCAAGCA
>Ga0335081_10017661_pt1 | contig 11549 bp, 13 predicted proteins | sample Lox_Sample_35_FD_206713 | JGI IMG/M metagenome (GOLD analysis project Ga0335081, IMG submission 206713) | Soil microbial communities from Loxahatchee National Wildlife Refuge, Florida, United States - Lox_Sample_3.5 | ecosystem: Environmental > Terrestrial > Soil > Wetlands | place: USA... | reverse complement strand
TTCATGATGATGAACAGGATGTTCGGGCCGTACACCGAAGCGTACTGGGTCCTCATCCTCTGCAATATCATCATTCCCCAGGCGCTCTGGATTAAACGAGTGCGCCATAACCCGTTGACGCTGTTCATCATCTCGATCGTCATCAACATCGGGATGTGGCTGGAGCGCTACGTCATCGTCATTACCAGCCTGCACCGCGACTTCCTTTCGTCATCCTGGGGTATGTACTATCCGACCATCTGGGACATCGCCACGCTTGCTGGCACGATCGGCTTGTTCCTGATGCTTATGTTTATTTTCATCCGACTGATGCCCATGATTTCGATGTTTGAGCTTCGCGAGCTGTTGCCCTGGAATTCGAAACCTCATCTGGCAAGAGTAGTGCGAAAGGAACTCTGATGGAACATCCCCCGATCTTCGGCTTGATGGCAGAATTCGAAACTCCCCAGGAGGTTGTTCATGCAGCGAAGCGAGCCCGGGAACTGGGATACACGCACACGGATGGCTATTCACCGTTTCCCGTCGAAGGTTTGTACGAAGCGTTGGGGCCGCGGAAGACCCGCCTGCCCTTCCTGGTCCTGTGCGGTGGCATCGTCGGCGGACTTGGAGGGTTCTTCATGCAATACTACTCGGCGGTCTTTGCCTATCCGCTGAATGTCGGTGGGAGACCGCTGAATAGCTGGCCTTCGTTCATACCGATCACATTCGAATTGACCATTCTTGTTGCAGGACTTACCGCTGTCGTGGCGATGCTTTTCCGGAACGGGCTTCCGCGACCGTATCATCCCGTGTTCAATGTCCCCGGTTTCGAGCGTGCAACGAGCAACTCGTTCTTTCTTTGCATCGAAGCCACCGATCCGTTGTTCGACCGTCTGAAAACCGGATCGTTCTTGAAAAACCTGCACGCGAAACATGTCTCCGTGGTGGATCACTAGTGAATCGGCTGCTACAAGACATATCCAGGCGTCATCGTTCCCGGGCTGAGCTTGCTCTGACATTGGGAGCCCTCTTGGTGTTTGCCTACGGGTGCCATCTCGATATGGACGATCAGCCAAAATACAAACCTCTGGCGGCAAGCAGTTTCTTCAGTAACGGTCAATCGTCGCGCCCCTTGATTGAAGGAACCGTTCCCCGCGGCCACGCCCAGACGGACGAATACCTCTATACCGGAAAGGTCAACGGACAATTTGCGGACAAATTTCCGTACCCGTTAACGCGAGAGATCCTCGAGAGAGGGCGGGATCGATTCACAACATTCTGCACGCCGTGCCACGGACAATTGGGCGATGGGCGCGGCATGGTTGTTCTGCGGGGATTCCCCCAGCCGCCGTCATATCTCTCGGACAGTGTGCGTGCGGAGCCCGTGGGATTTTATTTCGACGTAATTACCAACGGCTTTGGAAGGATGTACAGTTATGCTCCGAGCGTGCCGGTCCACGACCGTTGGGCGATCGTCGCCTACATCCGTGCATTACAGCTCAGCAGGCGCGTACCAGTGTCGGAAGTGCCGGACAGCGTTCGTTCACGACTGTCAGAGTCTCAATAATCGAAGGCAATCAAATTGGAACCTGAGCAATTCAAAAGAGTCCAAACGCTTGCAGTCTTCATTGGGATTGCTGGGACGGTTGCGCTGGTGATTGGCGGGATCGCCTCCCCTCAGAGATTTCTTCAGGCGTACCTGTTTGGCTACATAGCGTGGCTCAGCATCCCTTTGGGCTGTCTTGGCCTCCTTATGCTACATCATATGGTCTCCGGAAGATGGGGATATGTGATACAACGGATCTTCGAAGCCGGAGCGCTCACACTCCCCCTGATGGCGATCCTCTTTCTTCCCATCCTCGCAAGCGCTTCGAAAGTCTATCCGTGGGTCGCGGACGGAGTTCACGATGCCGGCACACACGAGCACACGTGGAGTTCGTATCTCAACCTGCCGTTCTTCACCGTGCGATACTTCGTCTATTTTGGTCTTTGGTCCGGCGCAGCGTATCTGCTGAGTCTATGGTCGCGTCGACAGGATGAAACCCGAGACCCGCGGTATACGAGGAAACTTCGGCTCTTGAGTGCCCCCGGCCTCCTCGTGTTTGTACTGTTGGTCACGTTCGCATCCGTAGACTGGGTGATGTCTCTCGAGCCGGGCTGGTCTTCGACCATCTATGGTTTTGTGTTCGTTGTCGGAGAAGCCCTTGCGGCACTGTCATTTGCAGTGATCGTGGTGTGGATGGTTTCGGCGCAGAGCCCTATGTCCGAAGTACTCACAACGAAACACATTCATTTCCTCGGCAATCTTCTCCTGACGTGCGTGATTCTCTGGGCCTATATGGCGTATTCGCAATGGATCATCATCTGGTCCGGAAATCTGCCGGACGAAAATTCCTGGTATCTCCATCGGTTGGCACCCGGCTGGAATGGAATCGCATTGGGACTGATTATTCTGCATTTCTTTGCCCCATTTTTCCTCCTGCTCGGTCGCCGGGTGAAGCACTCCTTGAAATTCCTCTCGGCGATTGCAGGCGGGCTCCTCCTCATGCGATTGGTGGACGTATACTGGCTGGTCATGCCGGCGTTTCACCCGTCGGGACTCGAGATATCCTGGTTGGATGTCGTTGCTCCTTTCGCGCTTGGTGGAATCTGGATCTCCGCTTTCGTGGCGCTCTTGAAACGACGATCGATCGTACCAGCGTACGACCCGCGGTTTGTTGAAACTGCCGGGGCAACGGAACATTAAACGATGACTGCGAAGGAAACATCATTGCACCCGGCACAACACGAACCTCTTACACCGTACGAGACGCGCGATGCGAATTTCAGAAACTTGATGTTCGCGGGGCTCGGGTTGATGGGATTGATTGTTTTTGCCCTTGTAGCAACCTGGCTCATATCCGATCTGTTGACGAGGGATTCCGCCAATCCCGGAGCCACTGCTAGTACTATCACTACAGCCAGACCGGAATTCCCGGCGCCCCAGCTTCAGGCAGATCCATTGCTCGATTTGAGTAAGGTGCGTGCCCACGAAGATTCTGTTTTGTCGACCTATGGTTGGTCGGACCGGAAGGCGGGGCTTGTGCGAGTTCCGATCGAACAGGCGATGACGCTCCTGCTCCAAAAGGGGCTCCCCGTCGTTACATCACAGGATCAGATGCCACAAGGAAGGCATGCACGAATTCGATTTGGAAAGGAATCAAGATGATAAACTCAAGCAGGCACTTTTTTGTTCTGCTCATTCTCGCTCCGGTTCTCTGCGCGCCCCTTCTCAGGGCACAGACGCAGGCGCAAAGCACCGTTTCCCGGATTTTCAACGAGGTGGGCATTGATCAACAACTTGGCAAGGCCATTCCCCTTGACCTCACGTTCCGTGACGAATCCGGCGCGACAGTGAAACTGGGCGACTATTTTCACGACAAGCCTGTTGTGTTGTCACTCGTGTATTACAACTGCCCGATGCTTTGCAAGATGACCCTCAACGGGATGGTGGAATGCTTCCTGTCCATGAAGTTTCTCGTGGACCAGGATTTTGATGTGGTGACGGTCAGCTTCGACCCGCGCGAGGGGCCCGCGGATGCCACGGAAGCACGCCAAACGTATTTGACGCGCTATGGTCACAAAGACGCTGCAAACGGCTGGCACTTTCTTACCGGAGATGAAAACTCGATCAAGAAACTGACGGAAGCCGTCGGGTTCCACTATGTGTACGATGCAAAATTGAAGCAGTACGCGCACGCTACCGGCCTTATGGTGCTGACACCGGAAGGGACGCTTTCGCGTTACTTCTATGGGGTGGATTACCCTCCCAGAGACATGCAGTTCGCCTTGATTGATGCGTCGCATCATGAGGTGGGCTCAGCAGTGGACAAGCTCTTGCTTCTCTGCTATTGCTACGATCCCACCACCGGCAAATATGGGTTCATCATTTCCAATGTGCTCCGCGTTTTTGCGACCCTGACAATTCTGATCGTGGGTGGCGGCATCTTTCTTCTCCTGCGCAAGGAGCGAAAGGACAAGCTGCTGGCAAGCACCCAAACAGCAGAGCTTATGCACGGAGGCGACAGGATAGGCGAATGATTCCCTTGCTTTCAAGCTTTCCCCTGTTCCCCGTTGAAGCCTCCCAACAGGCGAGGCAGGTTGACACCCTGTACATCGCGCTTGTCATCATCGCAACGTTTTTCACGGCAATTATTTTCATCAGTCTGGCGTTTTTCGCAGTTCGTTATCGGAAGGGGTCCAAAGCAAGCCGCGTCCTCCTTCATCCCGAAAACCTGAAACTTGAAATCACGTGGACAGCCATTCCGTTGGTCATCAGTGCAGGTATTTTCCTGTGGTCGGCGAAGCTGTACTTCGATGAGCACGTTCCTCCTGCAAACTCCATCGAGATCTACGTTGTGGCAAAACAATGGATGTGGAAGATCGAACATCCACAGGGAAACCGGGAAATCAACGAGCTTCACATCCCCGTTGGCATCCCTGTCAAATTGATCATGACGTCGCAGGACGTCATCCACAGCTTCTACGTCCCGGCTTTCAGGGTCAAACAGGATGTTCTTCCCGACCGGTACACCACCGAGTGGTTCCTGCCGACGAAAATAGGAGAATATCATCTTTTCTGCGCGGAATACTGCGGCACGGGGCACGCCAGCATGAGAGGGACGGTGTACGTGATGGACCCATCCGATTACCAACAGTGGCTTGCCGGTAAAACACACGAGGTGCCTATGGCGACCACGGGTGAAGAGTTGTTCCAGCATTTTGCGTGCAACACCTGTCACCAGGAAAACGACATGGGCCGGGGGCCGTCTCTCTACGGAATCTATGGTTCGACGGTCCATCTCAATGATGGGAGTACTGTGATTGCCGATCAAAGCTACATTCGAAATTCCATTGATGATCCTGGAGGTCAGGTCGTTGCGGGCTACCGGCCGATCATGCCGACGTTCAAACAACAAGTATCACCGGATCAGGTAGATCAGCTGATTGAGTACATCAAATCGCTGCGACCTCCCGAGAAGGTAGCGAAAGGGATGAAACAATGAATACGGAACAGACTGTGGACTATCTCAATGCCGGCTATGGTCCGAAATCGTGGCTGTTGACCACCGACCACAAGCGCATTGCGATCCTCTACCTGATATCGATCACCTTCTTCTTCTTCGTCGGTGGCTTCTTTGCGTTGATTATGCGGCTCGAATTGCTTACCCCGCAGGCGGATGTGGTTTCCGCGCACACGTACAACGAGCTCTTCTCGATGCACGGGATCACCATGATTTTCTTCTTCCTTGTACCTTCCATCCCTGCAGTACTCGGGAATTTCCTCGTCCCCCTGATGATCGGAGCGCGCGACCTCGCATTTCCGAGACTCAACTTGCTGAGTTGGTACTTGTACATCTTTGGCGGTATCTTCACGCTAGTCGCGATGCTGACGGGTGGAATCGACACAGGCTGGACGTTCTACACGCCGTTCAGCAGTGCCTATTCGACCACGAATGTTATTCCTGTCGTGACGGGGATTTTCATACTCGGGTTTTCTTCCATCCTCACCGGGCTCAATTTCATTGTCACCATCCACAAGATGCGGGCGCCGGGACTGACGTGGTTCCGTCTTCCGCTCTTTATCTGGGCACAGTATGCCACCAGCGTCATTATCGTTCTGGCGACCCCGGTCCTCGCGATCACCCTCGCACTCCTTGGTGTCGAAAGGATCTTCAGAGTCGGGATATTTGATCCGGCTCTTGGAGGGGACCCGCTGTTGTTCCAGCATCTCTTCTGGTTCTATTCCCACCCGGCAGTGTATATCATGGTCTTGCCGTCCATGGGAGTTGTCAGCGAGCTGGTCACGTGCTTCTCGCGCAAGCGCATTTTCGGTTACTACTTCATGGCCGGAGCCATCATGGCCATCGCGGCGCTCGGGTTTCTGGTGTGGGGACACCATATGTTCGTGAGCGGACAGTCGGTGTACGCGGGAATGGTCTTTTCGGCTCTGAGCTATTTTGTGGCGGTTCCGTCCGCCGTCAAAGTGTTCAACTGGACGGCTACGCTCTATAAAGGGAACATTTCCTTCCACACCCCGCTTCTGTATGCTTTTGGTTTCATTGGATTGTTCACGATCGGAGGATTAACCGGTCTCTTCCTTGCGGCTTTGGCTGTCGACGTTCACGTGACTGACACGTACTTCGTCGTTGCTCATTTCCATTACATCATGGTCGGCGGCGCAGTGATGGGTTACCTCGGGGGCATTCACTACTGGTGGCCTAAGATTACCGGGAGGATGTACAATGAAGGGTGGGCAAAATTCTCTGCGCTGATATTGTTCGTGGGATTCAACCTCACATTCTTCCCGCAGTTCATCCTTGGCTATCTCGGAATGCCGCGACGCTATCACGTCTATCCACCCGAATTCCAGGTATTGAACGTTCTCTCTACCGCGGGCGCAACAATCCTGGGCGTAGGGTATTTGATACCCTTCACCTATCTCATATGGTCGCTACGCAAAGGCAAACAGGCAGGTCCCAATCCATGGAACGCAACTGGCCTGGAATGGAAAACTCCCTCGCCACCTCCTCCCCACAATTTCGACAAAGTGCCAATTGTGACCGAGGGCGCTTATGCATATCCACCCATCCTCACAACGGAGGGAACCCATGGTGGATCATAGCTCTGCCGCCCCCCACGCGCACCAGTTCGACGACATTCAGCAGCAACACGAGGCTGACAGCCTCGGCATGTGGGTATTCCTGACGACCGAAATTCTTTTTTTCGGGGCATTATTCCTCTCCTACGGGATTTACCGCCACGCGTATCCGGAAGCCTTTGCCGCAGCCAGCCATTTCATGGATGTTATTCTCGGCGGCATCAACACTGCCGTCTTGCTCGGCAGCAGCCTGACCGTCGTGCTCGCCGTTCACGCTGCGCAACACGGCGAGCGGAAACGACTCGTAATGTTTTTGATCTTCACGATAATTTTGGGGCTGGCATTCCTCAGTATTAAAGGTGTAGAGTACTCGCACAAGTTCGCAGAGCATCTTGTGCCAGGCGTCGACTTTCAATACAAGGGTCCTCAACCGGGACACGCTGAAATCTACTTCATTCTCTATTTTGTGATGACTGGGATTCACGCGCTCCATCTTCTGATCGGAGTGGGTATCATGACCGTGCTGGCGTTCCGCGCCTCAAAGAACCGGTTCGGTCCAGACTATTTTGCGCCGATCGAGGTGAGCGGACTCTACTGGCATTTCGTCGACATCGTCTGGATCTTCCTGTACCCAATGTTGTATCTTATTCACGTTTATCATTGACCATGCACCACTCAGGGACTTCTCTTTACTACAAGATCGGACTTGCCCTTATGGCGTTGCTCGTCCTGACTATATCGGTTGCATACATTGACCTGGGGCCGTACAACGTCATCATAGCACTTGTCATTGCAGCAATAAAAGCGTCGCTCGTCGCCTACTTTTTCATGCACATACGAACCAGTTCCCGACTCACCTGGACCGTCGCCATCGGCGGGTTCTTCTGGTTATTCATCTTGTTCTCATTAACCTTCAGCGATTTCCTTTCCCGGCCTATCTATTAACCTTGACAAAGTTGCAGCGTGGCAACCTTGACAGGGTCAGGGAGATCCCGCGGTGGCCCTGTCAAAGTGAGGTGGCATCAACAAAAAACCCCAACATCGTTGGGGTTTTTTGTTCTAGTTCGAAAGTTTGCTCAGCCTAATCCGGCTCCTTCATCTTGAGTCTTGCCTCTTCGACCCTCCGTAAGATCGTCATGAAGAAACCAATGGCGAGCGTGATCGTGCCCATCCAAACAAGATTGATGTAGGGTTTGATCGTTGCTTCAACAACGAGCGTTTCTCCGTGTGGTTGTTGTGAGCCCGTCAGGGGCAGCTTGACGGCGACTTCAATCTTCGACTTGGACCGATCATCTTTGTCCGGCATGAGTCGAACCATCTGCAAAACATAATTCTCGCCGTTGGCTCCAACGTACGTTGCCGGGAGGAATTCAGGCCCCTCGCCGTTGTTTTTCATTATCAAGTCGATTTTTTGTCTCTTCGTGCCATCGGTGACTTCCATGATCCCGCGGATTTGGAACCCTTTCCCTTCCAGCATTTGACCCATTTGCGTGGCGCTGAAATCGAAATCGACAAATTTCACGCCAAGGGGTCCGACGTCCGTGCTCTCGCCTTTCTGAAGCGTAATCGTTTGGTCATTCGTGGTTTGCGGTTCTTCCAGCGAGAGTGGCGCAACGTATAAATCCCGGTTAAGATAATTGATAAGATCGGGATGACGCATGACACTCTGTGTGAAGTCGCTGTAATACATTGTTGGTGAGACGATATGCGTCCCACCGTTTCGCTCCACTCGAACACGAAACGCGTCGAATTTTCCAACCCGCTCGTCTTTCACATATGTCAATTTGTATCCAAGCGTGTCAAGGGGGACGTTTTGTTCCAGGGAAACGGTTGCTTTCCTGTCGTATCGCGCTGAAGTCACGAACCCGAGGCACAGCAATGCAATTCCGATATGCGCGATCGATCCTCCCACGAACTTCGGGTTTCCGACCATGAAGTTCGCAACAAGGGAAAATCCGGCAAAGAACACGAAAAGAAGAATCTCGAGCGTCTCGGCTCCCATCGTCAGAACTCCCACCATTGCCACAGCCCCGCCGATCAGGGGAACGACCATGCGCTTGAGCAAGTCGTCTGCTTTGGAATGTTTCCACCAGAGAAGCTGACCGAGGCCTGAAAGGAATGCGATGGCGATCCCCAGTGGCAAGTTGGTCCTGACATAGTAGATCGTGTCGACAGCCGAGGCCTTTCCGTTAAGCACGGAAGTAATGATCGGAGACGAAGTTCCAACAACGCAAAAGATGGCGACGAAGGTGAGAGATGCAGCACCCAGAAATAGAGCAAACTCCCTGGAGAACAGCGTGTGTTCGACCGGCATCTTTGGCATTTCCTTCATACGCCGGAAAAAGATGCCGAACCCAATCCCTCCGAAAACGAAAATGACACTGAGAAGCAGCCAATAGACCCACATTCCGGGGTCAACGAACGAATGGACGGACGTCTCACCCAGCACACCGCTTCGTGTGAGGAATGTGCTGTAGAGGACAAGCACGAACGTCAGTAGACTCAGGACAAAATTCGTTCGGACGAAAGCGCCGCTCTGGCGTTGTGTCAACGTTGTGTGTATTGAGGCGACGCACAATAACCACGGAATCAAAGAGGAGTTTTCAACAGGATCCCAGCCCCAAAATCCACCCCAACCCAGAGTCTCATATGCCCAGTAACCGCCGAGAATGATCCCTGTGCCAAGAATCATCGCGCCAAACGCAGCCCAAGGCGTCGCAACGCGGATCCACGAGTTGTAGTCGCGTTTCCTCAGTCCCGCGACTGCCATCGAGTATGGGACGGCCATCGAGGAGAAACCGAGGAACAGCACCTGGGGATGGATCACCATCCAATAGTTCTGAAGAAGAGGATTGAGACCTTTCCCTTCGACTGGGTATCGTGCCCAGATCCCTTTTGCGGCATCCAGCATGACGAAGTTGGTGAATCCTGCGGGAATCGGTCCGGTCTGGATCAAATCCTTCGGGAAAGCATTCCAGATGTATTCGAACGGATTCTTTACAACAATCATCAGCAGGAGGAACGAGAGGATAAGGGAAAAAATGGACATGACCTCTGCTTCATAATCTTTCCTCGATGAATAACGCAGAAGGAAAACGCCGATGAGGGACGTGTAGAGAGCCCACAGCGTGAAGCTCCCCTGCTGTCCCGCATAAAACGTCGAAATGAGAAGGGGCAGAGAGAGGTCGGTCGAGCTGTATTCCCAAACGTACGTGTACTGGAATTGGTGCGTGAGGATGAGATAGAGCAGCACCGCGGCAGCGCTTAACAGGAGAACTACGGCCCCGTGATAGCACTTCCGCGCCAGATCAAGCTCGCGATGGCCGGCACCATTGGAAACCCGGTAATAGAGAAATGCTGATGCCAGCGCAAGAGCGAAAGCAATTTTGACAAGAATCCCGCCAATCACGGTGTGTCCTCCCTACAATGTCTTCTTCACAGACTCGGAATCCCCTTCATACTTTGAAGGACACTTCGTCAAGACGTCCGTTGCGTGAAAATAGTTGTCTGTGTACGACCCTTTTGCCACAATACTCTTTGCAAGCTCGAAGTTGTTCGGCTTCGCGCCATCCAGCACGACTTTAACAACACTACCGTTGTCGTCTTTCATGTAGAACGAAAACTGCGCGGTCTTCGGATCGAACGAGTTGTCCATGGTTTTGATCCACTCACCTTTCACCTGGATCGTCTTGTGCGTCTTTTCCGCCGTGGCAAAATCCCCGTACTCAACGTTGGTTTGCACAAAGCTGACAGCGCTGAGGACGATTCCCGCGAGGATCACCACCGCACCCACAATAACCTTCACCTTCATGTTACTGCCCTTTCTTCATCTGATTTTCGATTTTCCCAACCTTCCTGTCGATACGCCACAGGTAGACAAGGATGCCGGCCCAGATCAACAGGACGACCGTAAGAACAACGTACATTTGATTTTGCTGAAGAAACGTCATCATACCCGATTCCTATTTGTTTTGGACGGCTTGACTGTACTCAAGTTCCGCAACTCTCACTCGCAGGCGGAACATCCAAACATAGAGGAGCGTGAATCCAGTGAGGGAGAGAAAGAATACCGTAAGCATATTCGCCGGCATATGCAGCTGTGCTACCGGTGTCGATCCACTTTCGTCTCCCTTGGCACCCGGATGCAACCCTGTCATGATTCTTGGCATCACAAAAATGAAGAACGGCACCGTGAGACCTGCTACGATCGAATACACAGCCGAGAGCTTCGCGCGTGTTTCCTCCACTTCCAGGGAAGATCGCAACGCGAAGTAAGCACCGTAAATGAGCAGAAGGACAAAGATGGACGTCTCGCGCGGATCCCAATTCCAAAATGAACCCCAGTTGAATTTTGCCCACACGGAGCCGGTGATCGTCGCCAGGATGCAGAACATAAGCCCCAGACTCGCCGATGAAACCGAGCGGATGTCGTACTCGATGTCCCGCGTTTGCAAATAGCGGAAGCCATAATACAAGGAAACAAGGAACGCCAACGTAGTCGTCCACGCTGTCGGCACGTGGAAGAATATGTTTCTTGCCTTCTGTTCAAGGCCCGGTATCACCGGAAACTGAAACCACGAGGACGGTTCTGCCACCATCGGGATGGCAATCCCTGCAACGATCACAACGGTAATCAGAGAGGCGGCGGCATATTTTACAATCTTCATCTCAATCTTTCCAGACGTAGTCGAACAGGAGATACGAGCCTGCCACCATAACAAGGAGATATCCAACGAGGACTTGCAACTCGCCGATCGCATTGACAAGCGGCTCACCGGCAAGGGCGCGGGTTGTTGCATTCATGACGGTCATCAACAGCGGAATCAGAATTGGAAACGTGAGCACCGGGTAAAGAGTTCCTCGTGCTCCTGCTTTCGCAATGATTGCCGCAATAATTGTCGCCGTAGCTGCGAATCCGAGACTCCCGAAA
>Ga0335081_10017658_pt1 | contig 11549 bp, 8 predicted proteins | sample Lox_Sample_35_FD_206713 | JGI IMG/M metagenome (GOLD analysis project Ga0335081, IMG submission 206713) | Soil microbial communities from Loxahatchee National Wildlife Refuge, Florida, United States - Lox_Sample_3.5 | ecosystem: Environmental > Terrestrial > Soil > Wetlands | place: USA: Florida... | reverse complement strand
CAAGAAAGTTACCCTGGGCGGCGAGGGGTTCTGGGATTACCTGAAAGTGGACCCCGACGCACGCCGCCTTTACATTTCGCGCGGCACGCATGTGATGGTGGTAGACGCGGACACCTACGCGGTTGTGGGCGATATTCCCGACACGCAGGGCGTTCACGGCATCGCCATCGCTCCCGAACTGGGCCGCGGCTTCACCAGCAACGGCCGCACCAACACGGTTACGATTTTCGATCTGAAGACTCTCAAAGTACTCGGCACTCCTGCCACCGATGAAGGCCCCGACGCTATCGTATACGATCCTGCCTCGAAGCGCGTGTTCACCTTCAACGGCCACGGCGGCAGCACCACCGCCATCGACGCAGCTACGGGTAACGTGGTCGGGACGGTGAAGCTCGATGGGCGTCCGGAGTTTGCCGTGCCTGACGGCAAGGGTCACATCTATAACAACCTCGAGGACAAGAGTGTGGTGGTGGAGATCGACACCCAGGCGCTCAAGGTGACCAATCGATGGCCGCTCGCTCCGGGCGACAGCCCCTCGGGCATCGCCATGGACACGGAGCATCGCCGGTTGTTCAGCGGCTGCCACAACAAGATGATGGTGGTAATGGACGCCGACAGCGGCAAGGTGATCGCGACGCCGGCGATCGGGCAGGGCGTTGACGCCAACGGCTTCGATCCCGGGACCGAAGACGCTTTCAGCTCCAACGGCGATGGAACGCTGACGGTGGTGCATGAGGACTCGCCCGACAAGTTCACCGTGGTGGACAACGTTGAGACGCAACGCGGCGCGCGCACCATGGCGCTGGACGAGAAGACCCACAACGTGTTCCTGGTGACGGCTGAGTTCGAGCCGCCGCCGGCCAATACCCCGCCGGGCGAACGCCGTCGTCCCACGATGAAGCCCGGGACCTTTACGCTGCTGGTGGTGGGGCGGTAAGGCAGCTTCGCCTGGACTCGCCGGCTTGAATGGCGAGGTTTGGGGTTCGGGATTCGGGTTTCGCAAACCAGGACGAAGTGGGAAGCCCTCAGCGTGCCCCGAAACCCGAACCCGGGCTCGTTACTGTGGGCTACTCTGCTGGCGAGGCCGGTGCGAAGTGAGATACGCCTTGATAAACGGATCGAGGTCGCCGTCCAGGACCCGGTCGGCGTCGCCCACCTCGAACTTGGTGCGATGGTCTTTCACCATGCGGTACGGGTGCAGCACGTACGACCGGATCTGGTTGCCGAACGCGTTCTCGCCCTTCTGCTCGGCCAGCTTATCCGCCTCCTGGCGCCGCTTGGCGAGTTCAAGTTCGTAAAGCTTCGACCGCAGAAGCTTCATCGCCATGTCGCGATTGCGGTGCTGTGAGCGCTCGTTCTGGCACTGAGCCACGACTCCGCTGGGGATGTGCGTGATGCGCACCGCCGAGTCGGTGGTGTTCACGTGCTGCCCGCCCGCCCCGGTGGAGCGATAGGTTTCGATGCGCAGCTCTTCGGGCTTGATCTCGATCTTGATGCTGTCGTCGATCTCCGGGCTGACGAACACCGAGGCGAACGAGGTGTGGCGCCGCGCCGCGGCGTCGAAGGGCGAGATGCGCACCAGGCGATGCACGCCGCTCTCGGAGGCCAGTAGCCCATACGCGTAGTCGCCGCGCGCCGAGAAGGTGGCTGACTTGAGGCCCGCTTCCTCGCCCGCCTGGTACTCCATCAAGGTGAACTTGAAGCCGTGGCGCTCCGCCCATCGCTGGTACATGCGCAGCAGCATCTCCGCCCAGTCCTGCGATTCGGTGCCGCCGGCTCCCGGATGCAAGGTGACGATGGCGTTCAGGCGGTCGTTCTCGCCGGGAAGAAGGGTGGCGGTCTCAAGCTGCTCCAGTCTCTGGCGAAACTGGTCGAGCTCCGCTGCCAGTTCCGCGGTGACGCTCTCGCCCTCGCGGGCCAGCTCGAAATAGGCGTCAAGGTCGGCTAGCGAACGAGCCAGACCGGCATCGGTCTCGAGTTTCTCTTCCAGCCTTCGCCGCTGAGGAAGGACCCGCTGCGACGCTTCCTGGTCCTGCCAGAAGTCCGGGCGGGCGATCTTCTCCTCGATCGCGGTTAGCTCCTGGCGCGCCTTGGGAGCGTCAAAGAAAACTCCGCAGTTCGGCGGTGCGCCGCTGAAGTTCTTCGTGTTTGCGCTCTAGCTCTTCGATCAAGGTACCCTTCCTTCTTGGATGAAAACTGACGTCCGGAAATCAGCTTCTCAGTTTTCAGTTTTCATTCTCGGTCCGCACTCGCTAGTCGAATGCTACAAAGTCGAATTCAGCGTGGCCCGCGGCGATCAGTGCGACCGTCCTGGTTCGACTGAGAACTGACGGCCGAAAGCCCCACCATCGCCATTGTCACCGCAACGCACAGCCACGCGAAAACGTCGCCGTGCCGCGTGTAGAAAGTGGACCCTGCCACGAATCCGAAGCGCGCCGCCAGAACCTGCCGGACGTGGCGCGGAAGCCGTTCTAAAATGCGCCCGTAAGGATCGATCACGGTCGTAATCCCGTCGTTCGTGGAGCGTATCAAGTAACGGCGATTCTCAATGGCCCGGAAGCGCGCGATCTCCAGGTGCTGCGCGGCCGCCGGCGAATCGTCGTACCACGAATCATCGGTAATGGTCACCAGAACGCCGGGCCCGGCCGGCGTCACGCGCCTCACCAGTTGCGGGAAAATGTCCTCGTAACAGATGAAGACCCCAATCGCTCCCGCAGGTGTCGGCGCCGTGACATAATTCGACCCCGGCACGAAGTCCCCCACCTGCTGCGTGATCTTGCCGATCCTCCCGGGAAACGCCCAGGCCGGCACGTACTCGCCGAACGGCACCAAATGTATTTTATCATATTGCAGGAGCTGGAGCCCGGTAGGGGCAAGCACGATAGCGCTGTTCTTGGGCAAGGTGTCGCCCGGGCCAGCAAAAGTCACGGTGTTGAACACCACGTAAGCCTGCGCCTGCTCGGCCAGCCCGGTCATCGCGGCGGTGAAGACGGGGTCGCGCCGGAAGTAAAACGGGGCCGGATTCTCCGCCCACACGACGATCCTCTCCGGTGCCACGCCGCTCGCGCTGGCGCCGCTCTGCTCCGGATTCCCGGCCGAACGCGGGCCCGAATCCCCAACTCCGCCGCCGCTGGCCGGCACCGGCACTTCGGTGTGAACCGCGTCCAGGCTATCGGCCACCAGACGGTTCAGTGGCCGCGGATCGTGCCAAGGCGCCCACTTGGTTTGGACCCACTCGTCGAGCGGGACGTCCGGTTGTAACAGGAAAGCCGAGTCCGGGCCTGGGTCCACCACGGGCGGTGCCAGAAGCCAATTGGCGGCAAGCAACAGCACTAGCCAGCTCGCGGCGGCCATCCACACCCTGGGCCGCGCCATCGATCCCCTGCTCCGCCACAACGCCGCCAAAACGGCGCTGGTAGCTAAGGCGAGAAATGAAAGACCGTACACGGAGGCGAACGACGCCACCTGGCGTAGCCCGCCGGCGGCAACCGCGTAGCCCAAGAGGTTCCAGGGAAGACCCGTGATCCAGTAAGTGCGGGCCAGTTCGGCGGCCACCCAGGCAAAGGGACTGACGGCGAGCGCCCAACCGGCCGAGCGCCGCGCCGCCCAACCCACCGCCAGCCCGAAGGCCCCGAAGCAAACGGCGAAGACCAGCGCCAGCAGCACCACCACGCCGGTGGAAAGCGCGGGGCTGAGGTTGCCGTAGTGCTGCATCACATAGACCAGCCAGTAGCAGCTCCCGGCCATGAACACGAAACCAGTTATGTAGCCCAGGGCAAACGCCTGACGGAGACGCGGTCGGGCGGTGAGGGCAAGGAGCAGGGGAAGGGCCGCTACCCAGACCAGGAAGCCCCAATGAAAGCGCGGGAAGCACGCGACCATCAACAGGCCGCTGAGGACGCTGGCGGCGTAGCGCCGCCCGAGTGAAGCCCAACCCGTCCTCATTCTTTCACACTCGGCATACTCGGCACGTTCTGGCCGACCAGTTCACTTGATTTGAAACCCTCGATCCGCAACCGGACGACAACCCGGTCGGCTTCTTCGCGAGTCGGGAACGGCCCCACCCGGACGCGGAAGAGCTTCGGCGAACCGGAACGCGCGGCCACGGCCGGCAACACCGGGTATCCCATGCCGGTCAGGATTCGAGCAAGATCGTCGGCTTCCTGCCTCGTGGAGGGCGATGCCACCTGCACCTCGAAGCCGGTGTCGAGTTTCGCGGCAGAAGCAGCGGCCGCATTCTGCGCCGGCGGAGCGGGGTTCGATTTCTCGCTCGTGGCTGGCGCTTCCAAGCTCGATACGTTGCCGGTTGCGTTTTCAGTAGGGGCCACTCCCTTCAAGCCCTGCGGGCTCGCGCCCGTCTTCGAGGAGGGAGTCACCTGGGCAGGGTGAGCGGGAGCCAGGCTCACACGAGCCCGTTGGCCAGCCCAGAACCCCAGGGCAAGAAACACACCGCCGGTCAGCATCCCGGCCAGGAACACGCTGAACGACCGCCAAGGAGTGGCTCGCGCGGCGAGCAGAGGTCGGGCTTCCCCCGGGTCACGCCGCGCGGCTTCTGGATGCGGTCCCGAGTCCTCGTGCGCAGGCAGCAGCGGTGGTAACACCGGTGGGGCGCCGGCCGGCTCGTCGTAAACGTCCAGACGCTCCGCATGATCCAGCACACCGGTCATCACCTGCTTGAACGTGGCTTCCGGGGCGCCGGCGGGCGACTTCTCGCCCGGCGCCTCTTGCGACGAGTTCACCAAGTCTTTCTCTTCAATCAGAACTCCCCTCCTTGCCAAAAGTACCATTCTGCCGCGCGACGTACCTAGCACCGGGCTGAACCCCATCACCTAACCCGGCACCCTGTGTGGCTTGGTACGGACGCTGCCGGGCTGACGCCCGGCGCTACAACTTATCGCGCCCCGTCTAGGTGTGCCGCACGAAGGGTTTGAAGCCGTCCGCCACCAGCTTCTTGCGAACGTCCCCTGCCTCGATATCGGTCTTGTAAGGCCCTACCTGAACGCGAAATAACTTGTCACCGGCCCCAGCTTCCCCCGGCGTTACGACGAAAGCTGGGTAGCCTCGCGATTTGAGGAGATTCACCAGCGTTTCGGCGTCGCTACGCACGGCCACGGCGGATACCTGGACCACCACTTTACCGTTGGGCACCGGAGCGGCCCCTGAAGCCGCCGCGGTCAGCTTAGGCCCCACCGGCGTCTTGGGCAAAGTGGCCGCCGTAGCCAGTTGCAGATCAGGTTGCCGCGGGCTGGGAGTCGGCCCCTCGGCTACCTTGGACTCTTTTGTCAGCGGCGTTTCCCCACCCGGAGAAGGAGACGCAGGCGCCGAGCCCGCCGAGGACGCCGATACGCCGGAACCGGAGGAAGCCGGGTTGTTGCGAACCACGATAGGAGCTTCAGCCGTCGCCGGAGCGGGGCTCGTAGCTTCGCTTGCCGTGCTGCCCACCGGTCCGTTCACTGGCGTCGGCGCCGGGGCCGGGGGCGGAACCTGCTCCACGGTGGAGTCCGCCGACACCGTGGAGGCCCGCTGATTTCGCGCCACCACAAAGCCCAAGGCGAAGAACACGGCACATACCGCCACGCCAGTGAGAAAGACCAGCGCCAGTTGAACCGGCGACAATCCTGGTCGATCATCGTTGCTCATTCGGGCCCTCCGAAAAACAGTCTAAAGTCGAAAGTCGAAAGTCGAAAAAAAGGCCGGCCTCGACTTTCGCTGTTCAGAGACGTCATATTTCAGCTCTTCTCTCCCGTGGCCGGCAGGGCGCTGGGACGTAGCCCAGGAATCCAGGTGGCCAGCAGGTCAACGGGCAGCGGGAAGACGATGGTGGTGTTCTTCTCCGTGCCGATTTCCACCAGTGTCTGCAAGTACCGCAGCGTGACGGCGACGGGTTCCCGGTTGAGGACTTGGGCGGCCTCGGCTAGTTTGGTCGACGCCTGGTACTCACCGTCGGCGGCGATGATCTTGGCGCGACGCGTGCGCTCCGCTTCCGCCTGCGCGGCGATGGCGCGCTGCATTTCCTGAGGCACATCCACCTGCTTCACCTGGACCTGCGTCACTTTGACGCCGTACGGCTCGGTGTGCTCGTCGAGAATACTCTGCAGCCGAGCATTGAGCTTTTCGCGTTGCGAGAGGAGGTCGTCCATCTCGACTTCGCCCAACACCGAGCGCAGGCCGGTCTGCGCCGCTTGCTCGACGTTGTAGCGGTAATTGTCGACTTCCACGATCGCCTTAACCGCGTCGATCACGCGGAAGAAGACCACCGCGTTGACCTTGAGTGAGATGTTGTCGCGCGTGATGATGTCCTGGACGGGCATTTCCCAGGCGACGATGCGCAGCGAGACTTTGACGATCTTGTCGATCGGCCAGAGGATCAGAACTACCCCCGGCCCTTTCTCCTTCCTCAGCACGCGGCCCAGGCGGAACACGACGGCACGCTCGTATTCGCGCATGATGTTGAGGCAGGCAAAAATCCAGAACAGGAAAATGATCGCCGCGATCAGAACAGGGGATGATCCCATAAGGCTCCTTTCGAAACTGCCGATGGGCGATTGCGGATTGACGATTGGAAGAAGCGGCTGGCCGGCCGTCAGTAGTCCGTTGCCCAACGGATCCGGGAACTATGGCAACGGGCAACGGACTCCTGACAACTGACCCTCCTTCAGTCGGCAATCGCCGATCGGCAGTTTATCGCGGCTAGAGTCTATCGCGATTGCGACCGTAGCTCAACTCCTAACGTCAGGCCGTCAACCTTGCGCACGGTGACCTCGGCGCCGGGAGGAATGCTCTGATCGGCGTGCGCGTTCCAGATTTCGCCGTGCACGCGGATCTTGCCCTCCCTTTCCCCGGGCCCCAGGGCGGTCTCCGCGACTCCCACCTCGTCGATCAAACCTTCCCTTCCCACCACCGACTTTCGCATCCGGGCCGCAATAGCGAGGCGCAAGAGGATCACCGTGATCGCGGCCAGGGGCAAGGTGACGGCGAGCGCGGTGGCTAGGCTGATGTGCCCACCGGGCAGCGGTGAGTTGACCAAAATCAGGGCGCCGATGAGCATGGAGACGATGCCGCCCGCCGCCAGCACGCCGTGCGAGCCGAGCTTCGCTTCCAAGCCGAACAGCGCCAGGGCCATCAGGATCAGTACCACGCCCGCATAATTGATGGGCAAAAGATGAAAAGCAAACAGCGCCAGGACAATGGCGATGGCCCCTACCACCCCCGGCAGCACCATTCCGGGGTGGGTGAATTCAATCCACAAGCAGGCCACGCCCAGTGCCCCCAGGAGAAAGGCGATATTGGGGTCCACCAGCCAGAAAAGGAACTTTTCCCGGCCCGTCATCACGTAGGGATCGAGGGGCGCGTCCTTCAGGTGCAGGGTGGTGGTGGAACCGTCAAACCGCTTGATCGTCTTGCCCTCAAAGGCGGTGAAAATATCCTGCGGCGTGTTCGACACGGCATCGATCAGGTGACCCTGGAGCGCCTCCTGTTCGGTATAAGAGTGGCTGCTGCGCACCCCTTCCTCGGCCAGCTTGAGGTTGCGCCCGCGCCGCTCCGCGAGGCTACGTATGTAGGCTGCCGAGTCGTTCTCCAGCTTCTCCTCCATGGTCTTGCCGAGGTCGTAAGCTCCCAGAATCACGGGATGGGCGGCGCCGGTATGGGTGCCGGGAGCCATCACGGCCACGTCGGCGGAAAGCAGAATGTAGAATCCCGCCGAGGCGGCGCGAGCGCCGGCGGGCGCCACGTAAGCGATCACCGGGACGCGCGAGGCGATGATGGCGGCGATGATCTCGCGCATCGAGCTCTCCAGGCCACCGGGAGTATCGATCTCCAGCAGCACGGCCTCGGCGCCGATCTGGTTGGCGCGAGCGATGCCCCGCCGGACAAACTCGGAACTGATGGGCTGCACCACGTCGTCCAGACTTACCTCCACCACCACTGGGCTCGCTTGCGGGGTGGAGGCGAAGATCGGACGGTCGAGCAGGAAGGCCAACACCAGCGCGAACGACATACCGATGACGTAGCAGCCGACTTCGAAACTCGAAACTCGAAACTCGACATTGGCGCTCATTTGATTTTGCCTTCCATCAGCGGTCAAAGGTCAGATGGTACGCGCCCAACTGTACCGGCGCCGAGGCGCCGGAAACTCCAGACATCCGTACCAACGCCGAATTGGCCGAATTGCGCTTGACTCTCGGAGACGCGATGCCCTCCGCCGCTTTCTTTTTTGAGGTTGAAAGACAAAGAATCGACAGGCATGTCAATAGCTTGACAAAGGCGGCTGGCTCAGCGTATTCTAGCAAATCGGTTCCGAAAAATCCCCGCTTAACCCCATGTTCGAGCCGGTTCGCTGCACGTTTTTGGCAAGAAATGGCAAAATTTGGCAAGATTTTGTAGGCAAAAAACGCCTCAAAACTGGCTTCGTTTGAATTAAACCCTTTGTTTACAATACGGCCTTTCCCACTGGAGTAGGGGGAAAACCTAATTAATTCGTGGGTTAATTTTATCTGTTTTATCATGCCGGTAACTACCCTGATCTCCGAAGCGCCCTGGAGTCCAGTTCCTCGTTTACTCGAACGGTTAGACCACCTGAGTAATAAACTTGTTCCCGATCCCGGAGCAAATCGTCCTGATCGATCATAAAGCCGATTTTACCGCTCGATTATTCAAGAAGTCAAGTTTTTCTCTAGGTATCAACAATCCACCACTATGTCCCGACATTGTAATTCCCGGCTAAGCATGTCGCGTCGGGCCGGAAGGCCCCGCACGAGAGTAATATGGTTTTGCCCGCGCCGTGTGGCAGAAAACCCGCGACCCTAATCTGCCTCATGCTTCTTTCCTTCCTCGCGACCACGGATCTGCTCCATCACGCGTTCGGCGTAGCGATTGTGCGGGTCGAGATTCAGCGCTGCCTGGCTCTCCCGGCGCGCAGCCTGGGTCTGGCCAAGAGCCAGATCGACCCGCGCCAGCCACACGTGAGCCGTAAGGTCGTTCTTGATCTGGAGCGCGGTTCCCAGCTCGGAGGCGGCGTCGCGGTGGCGACTCTCCAACTCGTAGACCTCGCCCAAGGTGAGGTGGGCGGCGGCCGAGTCCGGATCGAGCGAAATCGCCTCCGTCAATTCCCGCTCCGCCTCGGCCAGCCGGTTCTCGGTGAGAAACTTCTGGCCGCGGGACAAATGAACCGCGGCGTGCTCCGCCGGCGGCAGGGTGGAGAGGTGAGCCTCGAGGGCGTTGCGCACGGCGAGCGCGAGCAAGCCAAACGCCCGGCCATCGTAGTGCTTCTTCAAACGGGTCTGCGGGACAATATCCGGCGGCGAAGCCCCGGCCGCCGGCAATGCGGAATCCACTTCGTGCCGGGCCAGCCATTCCCGCTGGCCGCGCTCTCCGGCCGAGTCATGGAGCTTCAGGTCCACCAGCGCCAGCAGGCCGTGAGCCGCGTCATCGTCGTCCTGAAGACTAATGGACTGGCCCAGGTATTTCGCCGCCTCATCGTAACGCTTCAGGTACCACAGCGAGACGGCGGCGTTGAAGGCGAAGTCCGGATCGGAGGGATCGGCCTCGGCGGCCTGCCGGAAATTCTCCAGAGCTTCTTCGTGGTGGCCTCGCCGCTCCATCATCACCCCGACGTTGTTCACCACCTCGTTCAGCGGCATCTGCTGCGCCAGAGTGGCAAATTCCTTCTCGGCGGCCGCCTCGTGGCCGAGAAAGTAGTTGTCCACTCCCCTTAAAAACAGGGACTCCGCGTAATCCCCATCGCCCGAGGACAACTTCACCAGCCACTTTTCCGACTCCGCGTAGTCCTTCTGGTCGAAATACCAGCGGCCAAGCTGGAATGCGGCCCGATGGTTGGCCGGGTCCAGACGGTCCGCCTCGCGCAGAAATTTTACCCGCGTATCGGGGTCGGCGGCCAGCGTGCCCCGGATGTAGTTCTCAAACGCGTCGAGGCGGACGGGCGCGAAGCGGCGCGTAAAGTCCTCCTCTTTACCGGTAGTGAAGTTGGGGTCGTGAGTGGCGAGAATGCGCCACGCCAGGCTGGTGGCGACATCCACGAAGTCGTCCAGGTTCCCTGTCTCTTCCAGCTTCTCGGCGAGCTTCAGGTGGTGAACGTCCAGCAGTTGCGCATGCGCCGTCAACCGGTTGTCCGCGACGGTGAAGTTACCGACCACCGCCCAATCCACCCCCAGCGTCTCCGCTACCTTGTATTCGGTGGCTAAGGTCACCGACTCTTGCGACGGGATTCCCAACTGTTCGCAGGCGGCCGCGCGCTCCTCCCGCCCCAGCACGTAGCGGCTGCGAGCCGCCAGGCGCGTGCTGAGGAGGTCGGCGAAACCTTCTGAGATCCAATCCAAGTCCGCGCGCCCGCTTCCGTTCTCCAAGGGAAACACGAGGATGGTCCGCGTCTCCGGCGCCGTCGCCTGAGCCCAACCGAAGGCAGGCAGCATCAGAGCAAGCAACAAGAAGGCTAGGGTTGTTTTCATAGAAGCGGTCGAGAGTCGGCAGTCGAAGGTCGAAAGCCATGATGGCGCATTCTCAGCCGGTATATCTTAGCGCTCGATTTCATTAGTAAGCTAACAGGTGACCTTGGCCCCTCACCCGGCGTTCGGCGCCCCCCTCTCCCCAAGAAACTGTGAAAAGATCGACGTTCGGCTTGCAGCTCTGCCGCGCTGACTTGCGGAAAGGCTGCGCCTTTCCGCCGCAGCGCGCCAGAGTCCTTGCGAAAAGAGGTTTTGGCGCCGGCTGTCGGAAAGCCGGAGGCTTTCCGCAAGTCGGGGCGGCAGAGCCGCGTACATCAAACCACGATTTTTCACAGCTTCCAAGGGAGAGGGAAGTTTCTCTTTCTTTACAGCCTCTCCCATAGGGAAAGGGTGAGGGGAACGCCGAGTTAGGGGCCAGAGAATGCGTGCCACCCTTGTGGGTCCGAGAACTTAGTATCCTCACTTACTGAGATACTGTCTCCCCTTCTCGACTCTCGACCCTCGACCTCTTCAATCCGTAATCGCCACCGGTGGATTCTTGCGAAGGTCGATGTATTCCGGGACCTTGCTTATCTTGGCGAAGTCGGGGTCTTCGTCGAGGCGCTTGTAGTCTCGGAAGCCATCCTCAAGGGCGTGCCGCAGGTAACGGATAGACTCATCCGCCCGCCCCAAAGAAGCGAAGACCTTGGCCATGTAGAAATAGAAGTCCTTATCGGCGCCGTGCGCCTGGATGGAAGGCGCGACGGGCGAGTGCTCTTGCAGGACATTGGGATCGAGGAGCAACGCTTGGCGATACTGGTCCACAGCCTCGGGGAATCTCTTCATGTGGGTGTAGGAAGCGCCCAGGTTCATGTGAAACGACGCCGAAGACGGATTCAGCGCAATCGCGTGCACGTAGTACTTGACGGACGACTTGTACTTTCCTTGCAGAAAATAAATGGTGCCAAGGTTGTTCCAGGGCTCGGCGTAGTCGTTCTGAATCTTGGCCGCCTGGTGATAGGCCTTGCGCGCGTCACGATAGTCGACCTGAAACTGGTAGGCGATCCCGAGTTTATTCCATAAAAGGGCCTTCGGCGCGCCCAAATC
>Ga0335081_10017657_pt1 | contig 11549 bp, 8 predicted proteins | sample Lox_Sample_35_FD_206713 | JGI IMG/M metagenome (GOLD analysis project Ga0335081, IMG submission 206713) | Soil microbial communities from Loxahatchee National Wildlife Refuge, Florida, United States - Lox_Sample_3.5 | ecosystem: Environmental > Terrestrial > Soil > Wetlands | place: USA: Florida... | reverse complement strand
TCGAGTTGATTCGCGCTCTGGAACTGGATGGTGCGCATCCCTTCCCTGCTGGCGCACTCGAGATTTAAAGCGCGGTCGTCTATAAAGATGCACTCGCCGGGCCTTTGCTGGGTGAGCCTGAGGGCGATCTGGTAGATGGCAGGATCAGGTTTCTTAAAGCCGAGGAAGCAGGAGCTCAAGAAGAGCTTGAAGATCTTCTGAAGCCCGAAGGCGGGAATGCGGTGAAGGTTCAGCTCCAGCGACTCGTTATTGATCGATGACATGAGGTACTTGCCCGTCCGGGCGAGGCGCTGCATCAAGGCAAGTGAGTCAGGGAAAGGCTTCGACTGGGCAAACATGAAGTCGCGAAAGGCGTCGCGGCTGAAGGGCCGCGATCGGTAAAAAACGGTGAGGTCGAGGTACTGATCGAGGGTGAGCTGACCCGTATCGAGCGCGTCCGCCACCAGCTCATGCCGGCTGCGAAATTCCTCTGCTTCGAGGCCGAAGGCTTGTACGGCGGCCTGCCGCTCAGCGTGGTCCCAGCCGTTGGTGCCGAGCACACCGCCCACGTCGCTGAAGATGGTCGTGATCACGCTGAGGCACGCCTTTCAAGTCGATAGGATGAACCCGCCAGTCTACCGAGTGCGGGCTCACAGGAAAATCAAAATCTTCCGGCCCGCGCTTCAACCGGTGGTCTGCCGCTGCCTATCGACTCTGCAATCCGTTACAATCGACGCCGGAAGAATACCATGGCCCATCGCGTCTGCCCCTGGTGGCTCGGCTATCTGCTCGCCAGTCCGCTGCGACGGGTTTTCGACAACCCAGCCAGGCTGCTGGCGCCTTACGTGCGCCCCGGCATGACCGTGCTTGAGCCGGGCCCGGGCATGGGATTCTTCACGCTCGAGCTCGCTCGATTGGTCGGGCCATCGGGACGCGTCATCGCGGTGGACGTCCAGACCCGGATGTTGGAAGGTCTCAAACGCCGAGCCCGGCGCGCCGGGCTCGCAGACAGGATCGAAGCGCGCCTAACCAACCCGGACTCGCTCGGGATCGGCGATCTCAGCAGCATCGATTTCATCCTCGCCTTTGCCGTGGTACACGAACTGCCGTCCCCCTCCCTGTTCTTTGCCGAGGCCGCCAGAGTTCTGGCGGCGGGCGGTTGCCTCTTGCTGGCGGAGCCCAAGGGGCATGTGAGGCCGGCAATGTTCGACGATGAACTGCAGGCCGCCGCCCACGCCGGCCTAGTGGTCGCCGGGCGTCCGGCCGTTTCGCGCAGCCATAGCGCCCTCTTGAAAAAAACTTGAGACGTTCTGCAGCGCGCCGCATAACCGCTTCGGCCGCACCTTCGGCGGCGCGAGCCCGGTGATATACTGAGTGCTGTAGTTCCTGCGGGCTGAGGCCCATACCTGCCATGCTGCTTTGGGCTGCACTCGGGCTTTATGGCCTGGGTATTGTGCTCACCATTCCGCCGCTCACGCGCCGCCGGCCGGCGTTGCCCCGAGGCGCACTGGCCGCTCTGGCCGGTGGACTGGTGCTGCACGGGCTCTCCCTGGCCGTGGTGGGATTCCGGTTGCATCATCTGCCCATGACCGACGTTCAGGGCGCGGTTTCGTTTTTTGCCTTTGACGTGACCCTGGCGTTTTTCCTTCTCTACCTGCGATACAAGATCATTTCGCTCGGGCTCTTCACGCTTCCCTTCGTCTTCCTGATGGCGCTGATTGCGGCCTTGCAGGGAAGCCCCTCGTTTCAATCGCCCGGCTTCCGCGGGGGCTGGCTGGGGGTGCACATCGCGGCGATGATCCTCGGCTATACCGGTTTCTTTCTCACCTTTGTCGCCGGGGTGATGTACCTGATTCAAGAGGCGGAATTGAAATCGAAGAAGCCGCACGCCTTTCATTTCCGCCTGCCGTCCCTCGAGGTCTGCGACCGGCTCTATTACCGCTCGCTGGTGTTCGGCAATCTCTTCGTGGGCGCCGGTCTGCTCACCGGATTCGTCTGGGCCAGCCGCACCTGGCACGGTTCGTGGGAGTACGATCCCAAGATCGTGGCCACGCTCGTAACCTGGGTGATCTACCTCACGCTGTTTTCCACGCGGGCCTGCGGAAGCTGGCGCGGCCGGCGCTCCGCCTACGGCGCCATTTTCGGGTTCGGCGCCGTGATGGTGACGTTCCTCGGCGTGACGTTTTTGAGCGGCCAGCACGGCTTCCTGCCGAAGCCCTGAGGCCGCGGACGGGCATCCAAAGTTGCAGCGATGAACTTCATCCTCGTCGGCATCAGTCATCACACGGCCCCGGTGGAAGTGCGCGAGCGCATGAACATCCACGAGTCCCGCCTGCCGGCCGCGCTCACCGACCTGGTGGCCCGCCGCGGGATTCGGGAGGGGATGATCCTGTCCACCTGCAACCGGGTTGACCTGGCTGCGGCCAGCGAGGACGGCGTGGAAGCCGAGCCCGAGCTGCGGCGGTTTCTCACCGAGCTTCACCGCAACGACCTCGCCCCTTACGAGCAATACCTCTACTGGCGGCGCGGCCGCGACGTGGTGCGCCACCTCTTCCGCGTGGCGTGCAGCCTGGACTCCATGATCCTCGGCGAGCCCCAGATCCTGGGCCAGTTCAAGCAAGCCTTCGCCGCGGCCAGCGAGGCCGGGGCCCTGAACGGGGCGCTTCATGAGGTGGCGCGGCAGGCCCTGGCGGTGGGCCGCCGGGTGCGCCGCGAGACCGCACTCGGCACCACGGCGGTCTCCGCCTCCTACGCGGCCGTGGAGCTGGCCAAGAAGATCTTCGGAAGCCTCGAAGGGAAGACCGTTTTCATCCTGGGCGCGGGCAAGATGAGCGAGCTCGCCGCCCGTCACCTGATCTCGAGCGGGGCCACGTCGATCCTGGTGACCAACCGCACCTACGAGCGCGCCTGCGAGCTGGCGCAGGCCTTCGGGGGCACCCCGGTTCGCTTCGAAGACGCCTTCGAGCAACTCGGCCGCGCCGACATCGTCATCAGCTCCACGGGCTCGCGTGAGGTGCTGGTGACGCGCGAGCGGGTGGAGCGGATGCTGGCCGCGCGCAAGCAGCGGCCCATGTTCTTCGTCGATATCGCGGTCCCGCGCGACGTGGACCCGGCCGTCAACGAGCTCAACAACGCCTTCGTTTACGACATTGACGACCTCGAAGCGGTGGTGGCCTCCAATCGCAAGCAGCGCGAACGCGAGGCGGCCTGGGCCGAAGAGATCGTGGAGGAGGAAGTGGAGCGTACCCTGCGGCGCCTGGCCTCGCGGGACCTGGCGCCCACCATCGTGGCGCTCGAGCAGCGCCTGGAGCGCATCCGCGCCGCGGAGATCGAGCGCTTTCGCGGGCGCCTGGGAAATCTCGATCCCAGCCAAAACGAGGCGGTGGACGCCCTCACCCGCGGCATCCTCAACAAGATTCTGCACGGGCCCATCACGGAAATGAAAAACGGCGCCGGCGATCCGGAGCACGGCGCGCTGGTGCAACTTGTGCGGCGGATTTTCGGCGTGAACGACTGACCTCTCCATGAAAATCATCATCGGATCGCGAGGCAGCGCGCTCGCCCTCTGGCAGTCGAACTGGGTCCGCGACCGCCTGGCTGCCGCGGGACACGAGGCGGAAGTGCGCGTGATTCGCACCAGCGGCGACCGGCTGCCCCAGGCCGCCTTGGCCGCCTCCGGCGTCAAGGGCCTTTTTATCAAGGAGATCGAAGAAGCGCTGGCCGCAGGCAGCATCCAGCTCGCCGTGCACAGCCTCAAGGACATGCCCACGGACCTGCCGCCCGGATTGAAACTGGCGGCGGTGCCCGAGCGCGAGGACGCCCGCGACGTCCTCGTATCAAACGGCGGCCTCGGTTTCGCCGGGCTGGCCTCGGGCCAGCGGGTGGGCTCGAGCTCCGTGCGCCGCCAGTCGCAGTTGCTCCACCTCCGCCCCGGCCTGAAGATGTTGCCGGTGCGCGGCAACATCGACACGCGGCTGCGCAAGCTGGACGAAGGCGAGTTCGACGCCCTGGTACTGGCCGCGGCGGGCCTGGCGCGGCTCGGCTTCGGCTCCCGGATTCGGGAATATTTCAGCATCGAACAGCTCTGCCCTGCGGCTGGGCAGGGGGCGCTCGGAATCGAGACGCGCGAAGCCAGCGGGCCGGTGGCCGAAGCCGCCGCCAGCCTCGACCACCCACCCGCCCACGCCGCCGTCCGCGCTGAGCGGGCGCTGCTGCGGGCTCTTGGCGGCGGCTGTGCGGTGCCGATTGCCGCATACGCCGCCTCCGCCGGGGAATCCCTGGCACTCCGGGGCGTGGTCGCGAGTCCGTCCGGAGAGCGATTGCTGCGGGCTAACGCCTCGGGGCCGGCCACGGAACCCGAGAAGCTCGGCCTGCGGGTCGCCGACGATCTGCGCCGCCAGGGAGCGGACGAGATCCTGGGGGCGCGGTGAACCGGAGGCCACTCGCCGGAAAGCGTATCGCCATCACGCGAGCGCGGGCCCAGAGTGGCGCCCTGCGGGACCCTTTGGAGGCTCTCGGCGCGGAAGTGATCGACCTCCCCACCATTCAAATTTGTGACCCCGATTCGTGGGAACCGCTCGACCGGGCCCTCGGCCGCCTGGAAGAGTTCGACTACCTCATCTTGACCTCCGTAAACGGGGTGCATAAGCTCCTTCATCGCCTCAAAGCCTCTGGGCGCGCTGCGGCGGATCTGGCCCGCCTCCGGGTGGGCGCCATCGGCCCCGCCACGGCGGCCGAACTGGCCCGTGCCGGGGTGCGCGTGGATTTCGTGCCGCGGGTGTACCGCGCCGAAGGCCTGTTGGAATCGCTCGAGGGCCGCGACCTCGCCGGCCAGCGCTTCCTGATTCCGCGCGCGCGGGTGGCCCGCGACCTCGTGCCCCGCGTGCTCGCCGCGCGTGGTGCTCACGTGGAGGTGGTGGAGGCGTACTACACTGGCCTGCCGACGCTCAGTGCGGGCGAACTTCAACGGCTTCTCACTCCCCCGCCCGACCTCGTCACCTTCACGAGCTCTTCGACCGCCTCGAACTTCGCGCGCCTGCTGGAACTTCATCCCATCTTTCCGGCGGGCCGCGTTAAGGCGGCGTCCATCGGCGCCATCACGTCGGAAACCGCGCGGGCCCTCGGCTTTGAGGTGGTGGTGGAGGCCACCGAGTTCACCATCCCCGGCTTAGTGGCGGCCATCCGCGACTACTTTAGAGACCTCGAAAACCTAGCCAATCCAAGACACTGGATTTAGATTGCCGATTGATGATTGCCGAGTGCCGATTGAAATTCAGGACTTTGGGTGGCTTTGGCATTTTGGACATTTCTTTCAACAATCTGATTCCATGAAACTTACGCGATTCTCAGTTTCTCACGTTGGTTTTGTGTAAAACTTACAATCGCTTGATTCCAAAGCACATCGTGGTATTGGAGAGCCCTTCCAAATTATGGATCTTATTCATTCTGCTGAACATCGTGGTATTGCACCATATAGGGTGGGGGGTATCCTCTCGCCCGCCGCGGCACTTTGCCACACCACGGACCCGCAAACTCGCAAGTGGCACAAAAGACTAAACATCCCGGCTTTGAAGGCCCCCTTCTGGCAGTCCGTCGTCCATGGTCCATTGTCAGTTACCGCGTGAAGCAGATCGTGGGTCGTTGCCATGGGCGCACTCTCAGTCTTAGCGGATTACTAGCAAAGATCCATGATCCACTTACAACGGACGATTGACGGCGGACGACGAACCTTCGATTGCGCAGCGAGCCTAGCACGGCTTTGAGGCGCCGTGGGGACGATTGGGACTTTTGAGACTGTTTATTTTGCCTTGTGATGTCCAGTACTTGCGCAGTGGAAAACCGGTGTGCGGGGAACGCACTTGGAACTTCACAGCCTTCCGTCGTTGCAGGCTGGCCGCCCAGGCAGGCGGCTGGCACTGGTCAAGCCAGGTTTCATCGTCTGGAAAACCGTTCCACGGCCGCGACGGATCGAGCGCTCCGAAGCCTGACGTGCAGGCGAGGTGCGGTGGAGCGAACATATTGGGCAATGTTCGCTCCACCCCGCACCACACAACCGCCTTTCGGCTACTTTGTTTTGGTCAGCTCGGCCAGCGCGCTCAGCACCTCTTCGCTGTGATGGGTAGGGTTCACGCCTGTCCACACTTTGGCGATCTTGCCCTGCGGGTCGATCAGAAACGTATTGCGGGCGGCGAGCTTCATCTGCCCGTAGTCTTTCAGGGACCCGTACTCCGCCACCACCTTCTTGTCGGAATCGGCCAGCAACCTAAAGGTGAGGCTTTCCTTGGTGCAGAACTCCTTGTGGCTGTCGGCGGTATCCACACTCACGCCCACAATCACGGCGTTGTAGGGATCGTACTTGGCAAGATCCTGCTGAAAATTGTGGGCTTCGATGGTGCAGCCGGGCGTCATGTCCTTAGGGTAGAAATAGAGCACCACCCACTTGCCGCGAAAATCCTTGAGACTGATGTTGCTGCCGTCCTGCGACGGCAGGGTGAAATCCGGAGCCGTCTGTCCCGGCTGGGGCACGTCGTCCGCGGCAGCGAATACCGCGCCCAAAGCCATCGCGACAAACAGTGAAACGATTGCCATTCGAATCCGATTCATGTTTTCCTCCCAGCTCTTTGACGCATTTCGGCCTGCAAAGGCGCACCATTATCGCATGGGCCGCAGCGGGAAAGCCATCCAGCCACGAATGCAGAGACCCTGCCGTCAACCGCCCCAGCCGGGCGGCGTTCTCTAAGGCGCCTTGACCTGTTTGACCACGCCGTCGTGATCCGGCAGAAATCTGGCCGCCCACTTCCATATTGCGGCCGCCCGTTGTACACTTCGGAACGGCCCCGGGTTCGGGGCGCAAGTCCTGGTCTGCCTTCCCTCCCTACGGCGTCGCCGGTCGCTGACGAGGGTCAGACCCGCATGCCATCTCCAGGCAAGGAGTGAACTCCGATGTTTCGAACTGTTCTGACAACCCTGGCTGCCTTCACTCTGCTGGCTCCGGCGGCCCGTGCCCAGACCGTGGACGAGGTGATCGCCAAGAACGTTGAGGCGCTGGGCGGCATGGACAAGCTGAAAGCGGTCCAGACCCGCCGCATGACCGCAACCTTAAAGGTGCAATCGTTCCAGGCGGGCGTGCTCCAGGAAAACAAGCGCCCCGACAAGGTGCGCCAGGAGTTTATTCTCCAGGGGCTGGCCCAGGTTTCGGCGTACGACGGCAAGGCGGGCTGGCAGGTGAATCCCTTCCAGGGCCGGAAAGATCCCGAACTCCTTTCGGCGGACGACACCAAGGGCCTGCAGGTGCAGGCCGACATCGACGGGCCGATGGTGGACTACAAGGAGAAGGGCTCCACGGCCGAGCTGGTGGGCCACGATTCGGTGGAGGGCACCGACTGCTACAAGATCAAGGTGACGCTGAAGAACGGCGACGTGCGCTACTACTATCTCGACTCCGACTCGTACATGGTGATCAAGCTCGAAACCCAGACCATGATCCGCGGCTCCCTGGAGGAAGGGGAGACGTATTACGGGGACTACGAGAAAGTAAACGGCGTTTACTACCCGTTCGCTTTTGAAACGGGCCAGAAGGACCAGCCCGGCCGCGTCCAGTTCACCCTCGACAAGATCGAGGTGAACGTGCCGCTCGACGATTCGCTGTTCACCATGCCGGCGGGCAAGGCGAAAACCGCGGGTAGCAGCGGGTAAGAGCAGCCCTGCCAGGAAAAGGCGCTTGACGAGGCAGCGCAGGTAAGGCCGGCCGGAGCGTGGCGCCGCCGGCGCTCAAATACCAGACATTTCGAGGGCGTGGAGCGGGCGGAGCCGGAGCCGCCAGCCTCCACAGATCCAGAGGGGGAACTCTTCTCATGCACAAATCGATCGATCGCTTGGTAGCTGCCGCGCTGCTGGTGGGGGCGGCTCTTGTTCCGGTGAGCCTTGCGGCGCAGGCGCCGAAGTTCGATTCCGACACCATATCCGGCCTGGGGGCGCGCAACATCGGCTCCGCCCAGATGAGCGGCCGCGTGGCGGCGGTGGCCGCCGTTAAAGAGAACGGCAAGCTCACGGTGTACATTGGGGCCGCCAGCGGCGGGGTGTGGAAGTCGGAAAACGGCGGCACTACGTTCAAGCCGGTGTTCGACAAGCAGCCGGTGCAGTCAATCGGCGCTCTCGCCATCGATCCCTCCCACCCGAAGACCCTCTGGGCGGGCACGGGCGAGTCGTGGACGCGCAACAGCGTGTCGATTGGCGATGGCATCTACAAGTCCACCGACGGCGGCGAGAACTGGACCAACATGGGTCTGAAGGAGTCCGAGCGGATCTCCAAGATCCTGATCGACCCCAAGGACGGCAACACGGTCTACGCCTGCGTCCCCGGCAAGCTCTGGAGCGACAGCGATGAGCGCGGCCTCTATAAGACCACGGACGGCGGCAAGACCTGGGCCAAGATTCTGAAGGGCGCGAACCTCTCCACCGGCTGCTCGATGATCAGCATGAGCTCGCGCGATCCCAACACCCTCTACGCCGGCATGTGGGACTTCCGGCGCAAGGGCTGGACCTTCCGCTCCGGGGGCGACAGCCCAACTACACCGAGCGGAAGCGGCCTGTTCAAGACCACGGATGGCGGCGCCACCTGGACGGAGCTCGACGCGAAGAACGGCCTTCCGCCCAAGCCCTGGGGACGCATCGCAGTAACCGCAGCCGCCTCCAACCCCGACGTCGTGTACGCGCTCGTCGAGTGCACGCGCAGCGCGCTTTACCGCTCCGCAGACGGCGGCAAGACCTGGCAGGAGCGCGATCGCAGCCAGATGATGGTGTGGCGGCCGTTCTATTTTGCCAACCTCGTCGTGGATCCCAAGAATGAAAACAAGATTTACAAACCCGACGGCGGCCTGATTGTGTCGAGCGACGGCGGCCGCAGTTTCAGCGGCATCTCGGGCGGCGCCCACGGCGACTTTCACGACGTCTGGATCGATCCCGACAACACCAACTACGTGATCACGGGCGATGACGGCGGGGTGTGGTACTCCTACGACAGCGGCAACAACTGGTGGAAGGCCAACAATCTGCCCATCTCGCAGTTCTACCACGTCAGCGTGGATATGGACGATCCCTATCACGTTTACGGCGGGCTGCAGGACAACAGCGTGTGGAAGGGCGACTCCGCCTACCCCGGCGGCATCAGCAACAGCCGGTGGGAAAACCTCTATGGCGGCGACGGATTCTGCGCCTTTCTCGATCCTGCGGACGCGAACTACGCCTACGTGGAGTCGCAGGGCGGCGACATCTCCCGCGTCAACCTCCATACTCTCGACTCCCGCGACATCAAGCCGCAGCCGAATTACGGCGAAGGCAAGCTCCGCTTCAACTGGAACACGCCCATCTCCATGAGCCCAAACGAGCCGGGCACAATTTATATAGGCGCGCAGTTCCTCTTCCGCTCGCGCGACCACGGCCAAAGCTGGGACCGCATCTCTCCCGACCTCACCACCAACGATCCCGAGAAGCAGAAGCAGGAACAGTCGGGCGGCGTTACCGTGGACAATTCCGAAGCCGAGATGCACACCACCATTTATTCCATCAGCGAATCGCCGCGCGACGGGAAGACCATCTGGGTGGGCACGGACGACGGCAACGTGCAGATTACACGGAACGGCGGCCAGACGTGGACCAACGTGGTGGGGAACGTCCCCAACCTGCCCACGGCGTCGTGGGTGTCGTGGGTGGAGGCCAGCCGCTACGATCCCGCCACGGCCTACGCCACGTTTGACCGGCATACCTTCGGCGATATGGACCCCTGGGTGTATAAGACCACCGATTACGGCCAAACCTGGACGCCCCTCGTCACCAAGGCGAGCGGCGTGCGGGGCTACGCGCATGTGATCAAAGAGGACACGGTCTCGCCGAACCTGCTGTTCCTCGGCACCGAGTTCGGCCTGTGGATCTCGCTCGACGGCGGCGCGAACTGGGCGCAGTATAAGGGCAACCACTTCCCCGACGTGGCCGTGCGCGACCTGGTGGTGCAGCCGCGCGACTCAGACCTGGTGCTGGCCACCCACGGCCGAGGCATCTGGATTGTGGACGACATCACCCCCCTGCGCAGTCTCACGCCGGAGGTGATGAGCCAAGAGGCCGCTTTCCTGCCGGGCCGGCCCGTGCAGCAACGGCTCAACGCGAGTGGTGGCTGGTCGGAGGGCAACGCGGCCTTCAGCGGCCCCAATCCGCCTGACGGGGCCATGATCACGTACTACCAGCAGAAGCGGCATATCTTCGGGAAGATGAAGATTGAGATCTTCGATGCCCAGGGCAAGCTGGTGGATACGCTCCCGCCCAATAACCGTCGCGGGCTGAGCCGCGTGACCTGGGGGATGCACCTCAAGGCCCCGCGCGTGCCGCCGGCGGCTACGCTGGCCTTTGAAACCGCCATCGGTCCCCGGGTGGTGCCCGGCACCTACACCGTGAAGATGACCCGCGGCGACCAGACCTACACTACGGAGCTGAACGTGGGTCTCGACCGGCGGGCGAAGTTCAGCGTGGAAGATCGCAAGCTCGAGTTCGACACCGTGCTGCGCGTCTACAACCTCCTGGGAGATATGAGCTACCAGGTGAGCCGCATCAACGGCGTGCGCGACGGGCTGCTGGCGCGCAGCGCCAAGCTGGGAGGCGCAGATCCACTCGGCCAGCAACTTGCACATCTCGCCGGCCGCGCCGACGAGATCCGCAAGAAAATCGTGGCCACCAAGGAGGGCGGCGACATCACGGGTGAAGAGCGGATCCGCGAGAAGACTTCGCAGTTGTACGGCCAGCTTACCGGCTACGAGGGCCGGCCCGCCGACTACCAGGTGGCGCGCATCGAATCCCTCACGCGCGAACTCGATGATGTGGTCAAGGAATTCGATTCCTTCACCGCCAAGGAGCTTCAGGACGCCAACCAGTCGTTGACGAAGAAGGGCCTGCCGCCCGTCGAGCCCCTCACACGCGAGATGTGGGACAAGGCTAGCGGCCAGGCCGACGCGGGCGGCCTGCCGCCGACTTACGCCTGGAACTTCCTGCCGTAGCCAGCGCCGCTGGGCGGAGGAGAAGACGGCGCGGGCGATCACGTTCGTGGCCGGCGCCCGCGTTCGCCTCGCGCTAAGGCTTCACGACTTGGAGATTATTGGTGACCGAGAAGACCCCCGAGACCGCGTTGGCGCGAAGGCCGGCGAGGTTCTTGTCCGCATTATTATCCACCACGCCTTCCAACGCTACGTGGCCGCTCTTCACGATGATGCGGATGGGCTTGATCACACTCAACGCGTATTTCTCGAGCGCGGGAAACCCATAGATCGCGCGGAATTCCTGCAGGCGCAGGCGGCTGTCCATATTCGACGGCGGGAGCACCTCGATGCGGTTGTCAACCTTTTCCACGCCTTCAATCCGTTTCACCGCGCGCCCGGCATCGGACTTCAGAGTGGGGTTCGTCACAGAGCCGGTGAGCGTCACCGCGGTGCCCTCCACCCTAAAAGCAATGTAGTCGAACACGTCGAGGTAGGGCAGCATAACAATCTCGTGCCGCACCTCACGGGCGATGCGCAGCTCCGGAGCGC
>Ga0335081_10017656_pt1 | contig 11550 bp, 11 predicted proteins | sample Lox_Sample_35_FD_206713 | JGI IMG/M metagenome (GOLD analysis project Ga0335081, IMG submission 206713) | Soil microbial communities from Loxahatchee National Wildlife Refuge, Florida, United States - Lox_Sample_3.5 | ecosystem: Environmental > Terrestrial > Soil > Wetlands | place: USA... | reverse complement strand
ATCTGTCGTCCCCCCTCCGGGGGACATCGGTGGTCGTCCTCAGGGGGATCCGCACCCGATCGCGCGTCAAGCCTTCGCTACGCGCTGACGGCTGACACGGCACGCTCGAGCGCCGGCGCGTCGTGCGCCCACCGCGCCGCCAGCCCCGCGACGATCACGGTCTCGCCGGCAGGCGCCGGGACCGAGCAGGCGATCTCCTGATGACGCGTGCGAATGGTCCCGTAGTGGTCGATCACGCAAGCGCCCTGCCCGTTGCGGAACCGCAGATCGCGAGCGGCGGCCAGCACCTGCTCGTGGCTGTCGCCTTCGTTGCGGTTATGCGCCGTCCTGAAGCTCGCCCAGTTCTCGAGCGTCTCGTTCGCCTGCTTCGGCGTCGCGTTCAGGTACTCGGTGATCAGGCCGGCGCGAGCGACCACGACGATCCGGCTGAGCGTCATCATCCTCCCAGACGACGCTCCCGGAGCGGAGCCTTCCCGGCTCCGGATCCTCCTCCAGGGGGACGATTCTCCACCCGCCCGCCGCTACCCTGAAATCGCGGTGAATGCAGCCAACTATTCCCGGGGGCCGGCCACCACCCGGCAATGGCTGCTCGACGGCGTGCTCGCGCTCGCTGCCGTTCGGCGGGACGGTCGCGCTGGAGGCACACGGGCTCGGAAGCTCGGGCAGCGTCGCCCACACGCTCGACCCGGTTGGCGTCGTGATCGCGGCGGGAACCTCGCTCCCGCTGATCGCGTGGCGACGCGCGCCGGTGGCGGTCTTCCTGATCGCGACCACCGCAAGCGCGATCCTGATGATCCGCGGGTATCCGGCAGGTCCGCCGATTGGCCCGACGATCGCGCTGTACCTGCTGGCGGCGAGCCGCGACGCCACCCGGCCGTAGACCCGCCTGACCACCGGGATCGTGGTGGGCATGTTCTGCGTCCATATCGCCTCGTTCGCGATCGGGCACGACAGGCTGCCGTTGATCCAGGTCCTGGTCGGCGGACTCGTGTGGGCGGTGGCGTGGTTCGCGGGCGAGCGCACGCGTCTGCGCCGACAGGCGATCCTCGAGCTCGAGCAGCGCGCGATCCAGGCCGAGCGGAACGCGATCCAGGACCGCCGTCTCGCACTGGCCGAAGAGCGCACGCGGATCGCGCGCGACCTGCACGACTCGGCGGCGCACGCGATCAACGTGATCGCGGTCCAGGCGGGGGCGGCGCGCCTGTGGCACGAGCAGGATCCTCAGCGGTCCCGGGCGGCGCTCGAGACGATCGAGGCGGTCGCGCACCGCACCGTCGCCGAGATCGACCAGATCGTCCATTCGCTACGCGAGGACGATCGCTCGACGGGCACGGTCGAGCCTCCCGCCGGGCTGGCCGCGCTCGGCTCGCTGCTCGCGCAACACCGTGCCGCCGATCGGACCGTTAGCGTCGACATCGTTGGTGTGCGCAGGCCGCTCGGTCCGGCCGTCGACCGCGCGGCCTACCGGATCCTCCAGGAGGCGCTCACGAACTGCGCTCGGCACGGCGCCGGCGGGGCAAGCGTCGAGCTCGCGTTCGGCGACGAGGATCTGAAGCTGACCGTGTCCAACTCCGTCACGGACGACGCGCCGGGCCGCGCCACCGGCGGCCATGGACTCGTGGGGATGCGCGAGCGCGCCACGCTCCTCGGTGGCGACGTGCAAGCCGGGCGCGACAATGGAGCCTTCCGCGTCCACGCCCGCCTGCCCTACGGTGAGAAGCCGTGACCACGGTCCTGATCGCCGACGACGATCACCTGATGCGCGCCGGCCTGGCCGCGGTGCTCGAGAGCGACGACGAGATCGAGGTGATCGGCCAGGCCTCGACCGGACGCGAGGCGATCGCGCTCACCCGGCGGCGCGAGCCCGACGTCGTGCTGATGGACGTGCAGATGCCCGACCTCGACGGGATCGCCGCTACGCGCGAGCTGACCGGCGCGGCGCCGGCCGCCCGCGTGCTGATCCTGACCACGTTCGAGGAGGACGACTACATCTTCGGAGGACTGCGGGCGGGCGCCTCGGGCTTCCTGCTCAAGCGCACGCCCGCCGAGGAGCTGATCCGGGCGGTGCACACGGTCGCGGCCGGCGAGTCGCTGCTGTCGCCGTCCGTGACCCGCCGCGTGATCGACCGGGTGGCCCACCAGCCTGGGCCTCAGCCGGGCGCGTCCAACGTCGAGTTGCTGACGCCTCGCGAGCGCGAGGTACTCGTTCTCGTGGCGAGCGGATTATCCAATGCCGAGATTGCCGCCGAGCTGATAATCGAGGAATCGACCGTCAAGACCCACGTGAAGCGAATCTTGATGAAGCTCGGCCTCCGCGACCGGGTTCAAGCCGTGATCTTCGCCTACGAGCACGGCGTCGCGCCATCGCGCTGACCGCCCCCGTTGCCGGTGTCCGCCAAGAGCCATCCTTTGCTGTCACTAACTCATCTGAGTTAACCATTTGACAACATTCTTGATTGTAGCTACGGTTCGGTAGGACTCGACCTTTAACTGCCGGGCGCACTCTCAAGGGCGGGAGTGCGCTGAGTCTTCAACAAGCTTGGCCGATCATTGGGGCGTTTTGCGGTGCCTAGCTGCTGCCTGAAAACGGCCCTTCGAGGGCCGGTTACGTGCGTCTGCCCAGAGGCGTCAGCCTGATGACGAGCCACGCCCGCGTACCAGCGGATGCTCGCGCACGCCCGCCCATCCGGGTTGCCGTGGCGGACGCGCGCCAGCTGATCGCGGAGGCGCTGGGGGCGCTCGTGGCCACGATGGAGGGTCTCGAACTCGTCGAGGTCTTCGACGGAACCGAGGCGCTGCCCGCGATCGTCGCCAGGCATCCGGACGTATTGCTCGTCGGCATCGGCACCGACCCGACCGAAGCCTTCGACCTGGTCCGTTCGCTCCGCGGTATCGCTCTCAACCTCGAGATCGTGCTCGTCGCGGACGTCCTCACTCCGGAGCTCGTGACGTTCGTGCTCGAGCATCACCTCAATGGGCTGCTCCTCACCGATACGCCGCCCGTCGATCTCGCGGCCTGCCTGGATCGAGTCGCGAGCGGTCACGCCGTGCTTCCTGCCAATTGGCACGCCGTCCTCGCCAACCGCCGCGATGATCCGATCGACTCTCTGAGCGAGCGGCAACTCGAGGTGCTCACCTTGGTCGCCGAGGGCTGTTCCTACGAGGAGATCGGGGCCCGGCTGTTCATCAGCGCAAACACCGTCAAGTTCCACCTGCGCTCGGTGTACATGCGCCTCGGGGTGCGCAATCGCATGGCGGCGGCACGGATGCTCACCGAGCACGGTGGCGGAGAGGCAACTCACTCCCCCCCGGCAATGACTTGACGGTCCCGCGTCGGGTACTGGCACGCTGGGCAGCCGCTCCCGCCGCCTCCGCGCGTCCCGCCCATCCCGAGCACCCCAGACTACCCGGAGGGGTGGACCGGGACCACACGCGAAGCTGTTGTACGGACCGAGCGAATCCGTAACGTCTTCGAGGACGCGTTAGGGGTGATTCGACAACACCGGGGGCAACCGACTTACCTAATTTCGATCAGCTTTTCGTGATACGAGGACAGGTATTACAGGAATCGGGGTCGGCCCGATAATTCGCTTTCCCCTGAAGGTCCGCCGTTCCTCTGAAGGTCCACCGGTGAAGGAGGCCCGCCCAAGGCGGGCCTCCTTTCACCTCCGAGCGGGCAACGCGCGGTGAAGCGACTGGGCTCAGGACGGCGACCGCGTCGCGGTCATGTTCAGCCGTACGTACTCGAGCACGAACGGCTCGCCGGCACGATCGAGCACGCGGTCGACGAACGGGCCGCGCAGTTCTGATGGGAGCGGGTCGAGGTGGCGGACGAGACACACGGTCTGGATGAACGAGCGCGGGTCCTCGGGCGTCACCGACTTCGGCTCGAGCCAGCACGAGACGCCGGTGAAACCGGCGCGCTCGAGGCGGGCCGCGGTCTCAGCGTCGGTCGCGTAGTTCCACGGTCGCTGCCAGTCGGAGAAGTACGGCGCGAACGGCGCCTCCGCCGCGATCGTGTCGGCGAGTGTGCGGAACGCGTCGATGTTGCCCCGCCCACCGCACTGGGCGACCAGCTGCCCGCCCGCCTCGAGCGTCCGGTGCAGCGCGGCGAACAGCGCGTCGTGGTCGTGGATCCAGTGGAATGTGGCATTCGAGAAGATCGCGTCGACGCGGTCGGGGAGCTCGAGTTCGACCAGGTCCTGGCACAGCACCATCGCCCGATCGCCCAACGCGGCCGCGGCGTGCGCGGCCATCGAGGGCGCTACATCGACCGCATATACGCGGCCGCGCGGAACCAGGTCGGCCAGCAGCGCGGTCACGCGTCCCGACCCGCAGCCGGCGTCGAGGACCACCTCGTCCCCGTCCAGGTCGAGGCGATCGAGTTGCTCTCGAGCCCACGCCAGCTGGGGATCGGATACGCGGTCATAAGCCGCCGCGTCCCAATCGCGCTCCGCAGAGGCACCCATGTCAGAGCGAGGTCGTGACGGGGCCAACGCGCTCGCGGTCGCGCTCGAACGCCGCGATTGCCTCGTCTCGGTCGAGCGTCAGCGCGATGTCGTCGAGGCCGTTGAGCAGCCGGTGCTTGACGTCGGGATCGATCTCGAAGCTGGCCGTCCCTCCCGGCCACCGCACCTCCTGTGCGGCAAGATCGACCTGCGCCTGGCCGGCATCCGCGATCGAGGCGCACTCGTCGGCGCTCAGCACAACCGGCAGCAGCCCGATCTTCGTGCAGTTCGAACGGAAGATGTCGGCGAAGCTCGGCGCGATGATCGCCTGAAAGCCGTAGTCCTCGAGCGCCCAGGGGGCGTGCTCGCGGCTCGAGCCACAACCGAAGTTGCGCCCCGCCACCAGGATCGGGTTGCTTGGGAGATCCCACCCCGCCTGCTTGGCCCAGTCGAAGAACAGGAACTCGCCGAACCCGGTGCGCTCGACGCGCTTGAGGAACTGCTTGGGGATGATCTGGTCGGTGTCGACGTCGTCGCGGTTCAGCACCGACACCGGTCCGGTGATCGTCTCGATCGCCCTCACCGTCCGTCCCCCTCCCATTCGCGGATGTCAACGAAGCGGCCCTCGATCGCGGCCGCGGCCGCCATCTGGGGCGAGACGAGGTGCGAGCGGGCACCGCGGCCCTGGCGCCCCTCGAAGTTCCGGTTCGAGGTCGACGCGACGCGCTCACCCGGCGCGGCGATGTCGGGGTTCATCCCCAGGCACATCGAGCATCCCGCTCCGCGCCAGTCGAACCCGGCGCGGGTGAACACCTCGTCGAGCCCCTCCTGCTCGGCCTGCGCCTTGACCTGCTGGGAGCCGGGCACCACCATCGCGTAGACGCCGTCCGCCACGCGACGGCCCGCGACGACGTCGGCGGCCGCGCGCAGGTCCCCGATCCGCGAGTTCGTGCACGAGCCGATGAACACGCGGTCGAGCTTGATCTCGCCGATCGGCGTTCCCGGCTCGAGCGCCATGTACTCGAGCGCGCGCTCGTCCTGATCGGAGTGCGGATCGGGCACCGCGCCCGTGACCGGGACGACCATGCCGGGAGTCGTCCCCCAGGTGACCATCGGGCTGATCGCGGACGCGTCGACGTCGAGGAGCTTGTCGAACTGCGCGCCCTCGTCGGTCTTCAGATCGGTCCACGCCTCGGGCACCGAGTCGGGGGCCGCGGCGCGGCCGATCACCCACTCGAACGTGGTCTCGTCGGGCGCGATCATGCCCGCGCGCCCGCCGCCCTCGATCGTCATGTTGCAGACGGTCATGCGGCCCTCCATCGACAGCGCCTCGATCGCCGGTCCGGCGTACTCGACGACGTGACCGACCGCTCCGTCCACACCCATCCGGCCGATCGTGGCCAGGATCAGGTCCTTGGCGGTGACGCCGAAGCCGAGCGACCCGTGGTAGAGGATCCGCATCGAGCGTGGCTTGGACTGGACCAGGCACTGGGTGGCGAGCACGTGCTCGACCTCGCTCGTGCCGATCCCGAACGCGAGCGCGCCGAACGCCCCGTGCGTGGCCGTGTGCGAATCGCCGCAGACGATCGTCATCCCCGGCTGCGTGACCCCGAGCTCGGGGCCGATCACGTGCACGATCCCCTGATGCTCGGAGCCGAGCGAGAACACCGGGATCGCGAACTCCGCGCAGTTGCGCTCGAGCGTCTCGACCTGCACCCGCGAGAGCTCGTCGCGGATCCGGGCCGCCACCGGCGTTCCGTCGGTCGGGACGTTGTGGTCGGCCGTCGCCAGCGTCCGGTCGGGCCGGCGCACCTCGCGTCCGGCCAGCCGGAGCCCGTCGAAGGCCTGCGGGCTCGTGACCTCGTGCACCAGGTGCAGGTCGATGTAGAGAAGTCCAGGCGCGACCTCGTGCGCGTCCCAGATCTTGTCGAACAGCGTCTTTGGCATCAGCTCCTCCGGAGTCCCGCGCTGAGGACCGCGAGCAGCACGGCCTTCTCAGGGCCTGGATTTTCAAAATGATGATTCAGGTCTGCGTCGAACGTGACGCAGTCGCCATCGAGCAACTCGTATCGCTGGCCGTCGCAAAACAAGAGAACGGTGCCGCGCTCGACCAGGGCGGTCTCGCGACTTCCCGGCTCGTGCATCGGCGGATCGCCGGGACCGCCGGTGACCGCCCCAGGGGCGAGCGTGTGACGCGACAGCTCGGCGCGCTGGCCGGGCAGCGGCGGCGTGAGGATCTCGTAGCTGTGGCCCTCGACCGCGCCCGGGCCCTTCCGCCGCTCGCCGGCGCGAACGACGCTTACCGCGCCGTCCTCGTCGAGCCTGAGCAGCTGCGACAGCCGCAGCTCGAGCCCGGTGGCGATCCGCTTGGCGACCTGGAGGGTCGGGCTGGTCTCGCCCCGCTCGACCTGCGAGAGCATCGGCGCGCTGACCCCGGAGCGCTCGGCCAGATCGCGCAGGGACAGGTCCATGGCCTCGCGGAGTGCCCGGACGCGCGGTCCCAGGCTGCCGTCGGTCGCCGTCGATGACATACGAGCGTACGTTATCACATACAGACGACGCCGAGGGGCGCCGCTACGCTCAAGCGTCATGCGCTCACGACCCGACGTGCTCGTCCTCGGCGGTGGTGGAGTCCTCGGCGAGGCCTGGATGATGGGCGTCCTGGCCGGGATCGAGGACGGGACCGGCTTCGACCTGCGCGACTGCGACTACTACGTCGGGACGTCGGCCGGCTCGATCGTCGCCGCGCACCTGATCGCGGGCCAGCCGCCCCGGCGGCCGTCCACGATGAGCTCGGAGCTCGAGGAGCGGCCGAGCGCCCCTCGGCCCGCTGACGGACTGGCCGCCGCCGGGCTGGCCGCCGCGCGCCGTGCCGGCGAGTGGGCGCTCGCGGTCGGCGCCACGTTCGCGCCGCTGGCACTCGGCCTTGCCGCCCCCGGCGGCGCGGTCGCGCGAGCCCTGCTCCTGCGCCGGCTCCCCAAGCCCAAGCAGACGCTGAACGACCTGACCCGCAACGTCGAGCGACTCGAGCCCCGCTTCGACGGCCGCCTGCGGGTCGCGGCGGTCGACCGCCGCACCGGTCGGCGCGTCGTGTTCGGCAGTCCCGGCGCTCCGCGGGCGACCGTGGCCGAGGCCGTCGCCGCGTCCTGCACGGTGCCGTGGCTGTTCGCGCCCGTCACGATCGGCGACCGCGAGTATGTCGACGGCGGCGTGTGGAGCCCGACCAACCTCGACGCCGCGCCGGCCGGCCGCGACACGCACGTGCTGTGCCTCAACCCGACCGCGAGCATCCCGCCGTCCTCGAGGGTGCTGTCGGTGGTTCGCAGCGTGTCGCGCAGCGCGGTCTCGGTCGAGGCGCTCGTGCTCCGCCGCCGGGGGGCGGCCGTGCGGATGCTGGCGCCGAACGCCGAATGCGCCGAGGCAATGGGGACCAACTTCATGGACCGCGAACCGAGCGGACGGGTCCTGGCGGCCGGCTACCGGCAGGGGCTTCAGTTCGTCACGGCGTCTGCACCGGTGACCCCGAGGCCGCCACAGCCGTCGCTTCCTCTGCCTCGGCCATGACGGCGCCGCCGTCAGACGCCGCCGACAGATCTCCCACCCCGCGCCGCCGGATCGCGTTCGAGAGCGCACGCACATACGCGCGCGCGGCCGCCTCGAGGATGTCGGTCGAGACGCCCTGACCCGAGCCGCTGATCCCGGCCACCTCGAGCACCACCGACGTCTCGCCGAGCGCGTCCTGGCCGCCGGTCACCGCGTCGACGCGGAACTCGCGAAGCCTGGCGTCGGAGCCGGTGGCGGCGTTGATTGCACGGAAGATCGCGTCGACCGGGCCGTCGCCGGTGAACGAGCCCGTCACCTCGTCGCCGTCAGGAGTCCGGACGCCGACGGTCGCATGCGGGGGCCGGCGCGTCGAGGCCTCGACGTCGAACCATTCGAGTTGGTAGCCCGCGATCTCCTCGCGCAGCTCGTCGGTGACCAGCGCCTCGAGGTCCATCGCGGTCACGTGCTTCTTCTTGTCCGCGATCTCCTTGAAGCGCCGGAACGCGGTGTTCAGGCCCTGCCCCGACAGCTCGAACCCCAGATCGGCGAGCGCCTGCCGCAGCGCGTGGCGGCCGGAATGCTTGCCGAGCACAATCGAGTTGGCCTCGAGCCCGACCGTCGTCGCATCCATGATCTCGTAGGTCGCGCGCTCCTTGAGCACCCCGTCCTGGTGGATGCCGGACTCGTGCGCGAACGCGTTGCGGCCGACGATCGCCTTGTTCGGCTGCACCGGGTAGCCGGTCAGTCTCGAGACCATTCTCGAGGTGCGGGCGATCTCGCGGGTCACGATCCCCGAGCGGAGCCCGACGTCCGGCGAGCGCGTGTGGAGCAGCATCACGATCTCCTCGAGCGACGCGTTGCCGGCGCGCTCGCCGATCCCGTTGATCGCGCACTCGACCTGGCGCGCGCCGGCGAGCAGCCCGGCGAACGAGTTGGCGACGGCCAGTCCCAGGTCGTCGTGGCAGTGGACCGACAGCACGACGTCGCGGAGATCGGGGAGCAGCTCGTACAGCCGCTCGATGTACGCGGTGTACTCGTGCGGCATCGTGTACCCGACGGTGTCGGGGATGTTGATGGTGGTCGCGCCCTCGTCGATCGCGATCTGGCACACCTCCGCGGTGAACTCGATGTCGGCGCGGGTCGCGTCCATCGGCGAGAACTCGACGTCGTCCACGTACTGCTTGGCGTGGGCCACGGCCGCTCGCGCCTGTCCCTTGACGTCGTCGCGGGTGGTCTGGAGCTGGTGCTGGATGTGGATGTCGGACGTGGAGATGAAGGTGTGAATGCGCGGCCGGATGGCGTCCTTGACCGCATTCCACGCCGCGTCGATGTCGGCCACGTGCGTGCGGGCCAGGCCCGCGATCACCGGTCCTTCGACCGCGCGGGAGATGGTTTGCACCGCTTCGAAATCCCCAGGAGAGGTGATCGGGAAGCCCGCCTCGATCACGTCGACACCCAGCCGCGCCAGCTGCTGGGCAATCTCCAGCTTCTCCTGCGTGTTCAGCGAGATGCCGGGCGACTGCTCTCCGTCGCGCAGCGTCGTGTCGAAGATCAATACTCGGTTCGGGTCTTCAGGCTTTGTCATGTCACTCCTCGATGTCTCGATCTCGGGGAGATTCCCCTCGCCTCCTGCTGGGAGGGACCTCGTTCCTGGGAATTCCCCGTCTTCTCGGTGCTGGTTTCGCGGCTACGTGCGGCCGCCCACGCGCTATTCCCCCCGAGGGGGGAGGAGGAGAAGTCGGAGATCGAGGCGGAGCGCCATTCCGTGGAGAAGGGTACCAAGCCGACTGCGGCATGATCTCCGCGGTGCGCAAACTTGCGTTGATCGTGAATCCTGTGGCCGGCGGGGGCCGTCCCGCGCGGGCGTTGCCGGACGTCCAGTCCGCGCTGCGAGGACTTGGGCTCGAGCAGCGGTTCGAGTACACGAGCAGCCTGGAGCATGCCCGCGAGCTGGCGGTCGAGGCGGCCGCGAACGCCGAGGTCGCGGTCGCGTTCGGCGGCGACGGGCTGATCGGTGCGGTCGCGGGCGCGCTCAAGCACTCCGACGGCGTCGTCGGGATGCTGCCCGGAGGGCGCGGCAACGATCTCTGCCGCGTGCTCGGCATTCCGCTGAAGCCGGTCGCGGCATGCGCGGTGCTGGCCTCGGGGGTGGTGCGCGAGTTCGACCTGGGCCAGGCGGGCGACCGGACGTTTGCGGGGATCGCGAGCTGCGGGTTCGATTCGGTCGCCAACCGGATCGCCAACGACACCCGGGCCGTACGCGGCAGCCTCGTGTATGCCTACGCGCTGGTGCGGGCGCTGCCGAGCTGGACGCCCGCCGGCTTCCAGGTGACGCTCGACGGCGGCGAGACCTGCGACTTCACCGGGTACTCGGTCGCCGCGGCAAACTCCAAGACGTTCGGCGGTGGGATGCGGCTCGCCCCCGACGCCTCCCTGCAAGACGGGCTGCTCGATGTGGTGATGATCGAAGACATGCCGCGGCTCCGGTACCTCGGCCTGGCCCCGACCGTGTTCGTGGGCCGGCACGTCCGACAGCGCGGCGTGCGCGTGGTCCGCACCCGCGAGCTCCACATCGCCTCGACCCGGCCGTTCACGCTGTATGCCGACGGCGACCCGATCGCCGAGCTTCCCGTCACGGTCCGCGTGCTGCCGGGTGCGGTCCGGATGATCGTGCCGGCATGACCCTGCTGAGCGCGAAGATCGCGGCTGCGCGCGCGGTCGGCGAGCTCGCCCGCCGCGCCGGCCGCGGCGGCGGAACGAGCCTGCCGGGCAAGATGCTGATGGCGCTCGAGCCGGGCGCGATCTCCGAGCTGTCGTCGCGGCTGGCTCGAGGTTCGGTCGTGATCTCGGCGACCAACGGGAAGACGACGACCGCGGCGATGGTCGCGTCCGTGCTCGGGCACGCCGGGATCCCGATCGTCCACAACCGCGCCGGCGCGAACATGGCCGGCGGCGTCGCGTCGACGCTGCTCGCCGCCGCCCGTGGCGGAGGGCGGATCGACGGCGAGCTCGGGCTGTTCGAGATCGACGAGTTCTGGCTCGACCGGATCACCCCCCAGCTCGAGCCGCGCGGGATCCTGCTCGGCAACCTGTTCCGCGATCAGCTCGACCGCTACGGGGAGCTCGAGACGATCGCCGACCGGTGGGCGGCCGTGACCGCCGCCGCCGGCGCCAAGGCCCGGCTCGTGCTCAACGCGGACGACCCGCTGATCGCCGACCTGGGGCGTGAGGCGCCGAAGGTGACCTACTTCGGGGTCGAGGACCCGTCGGTGGCGATCCCCGAGATGCAGCATGCCTCGGATTCCAAGCACTGCCGCCGTTGCGGCGCGGCGTACGTGTACGACGCGATCTACCTCGGCCACCTCGGCCGCTACCGCTGCCCGTCGTGCGGGCAGGAGCGCCCGAGCCCGACGATCGCGGCCGAGCGGATCTTGCTCGACGGCACACGCCGCTCATCGTTCGAGCTGGCGACGCCGGTCGGGAACGCGAGCATCGATCTGCCGCTGCCCGGTCTCTACAACGTCTACAACGCGCTCGGAGCCGCGGCGCTGTGCATCGA
>Ga0335081_10017655_pt1 | contig 11551 bp, 8 predicted proteins | sample Lox_Sample_35_FD_206713 | JGI IMG/M metagenome (GOLD analysis project Ga0335081, IMG submission 206713) | Soil microbial communities from Loxahatchee National Wildlife Refuge, Florida, United States - Lox_Sample_3.5 | ecosystem: Environmental > Terrestrial > Soil > Wetlands | place: USA: Florida... | reverse complement strand
AGCATGTATTTGACGCGCGTGAACCATTGCAGCGCGACGAGCAGGGCCGGAGGGACATACACCGTGTTCACCATGCCGGTCTGCAGCGATGTGCTGACGTCGGTGATCGAGAGCGGGATCGGCGAGACGCCGACGGCCTTGAACGCCGCCTCGGCGATCGGATCGCCTTCCCACATCCAGACCTTCGCGTTCTTCAGGTCCTCGGCCGATGCGACCGGCCGGTCCGAATAGATGTAGACGAATCCCACCTCCGCCCAGCCGAGCAGGACGAAGCCGCCTTCTTCGAGCGCCTGCTGGAACTCATGATCGAATTTGTTGATGACGAAGTCCACCTCGTCGTGGTTCTTGAACAGGAACGGCGCATCCATGACGCGCACCTTCTTGGCGATCTCGTTCATTCCGACGCCCGTGAACCCCGCGGCATTGTACTGCCCGAGCCTGATCTTGCGAACGACGTCCTTTTCGTCGCCCGCGACGCCGCCCGCATAGATCTTGAAGCCCAGCCTTCCGCCGCTCTGCTCGCGGACCGCCTTGTCGTACTGCCGCATGATGTTCGTCCAGGTGCTTCCTTCCGGGGCGAGTGTGGCGAATTTTATGAGGGTTTGCTGCGCATCCAGCTGCGTGACCAGAAGCGCCGAGAGGAGCACGAGCGTCCAGAGCTGCGCCGCCGTCCTGTGATGTGTGTGCGTGTGCATAAGTCGGCTCAGGAAGTGAGAAGAGGTTTTTCTGCCACAACCGTCATGTCGCTATTGTCCGAGGTCGATCGATTGTTCGACAACCGACTGCCCCGCCCGAAGACGGACGATGTATCTGCCCGGCGTGAACTGCATCTCCTTCAACCCGATCACATAGGTCCCGCATTCCTGCGTGTCGTGCACGAGGGTGGTGATCATCGTATCGCCGGACTTTTCCGGGTGCGAGATCATCTCGAGCGTCACCGGCGTGCGCCGGGCAATCGTGTACGCGACGAGCGTGGGCGCTCCGCTGCGCGTGGAAACCGTCGCGGAAAGAGCGGTCACCTCGTTGAGCTTCCCTTTCAGCGACAGGAACTCCCGCATCGTTCCGCTCATCACGGGCGAGGCCGGGCCCTCCGTGCACGCGCGGTCCAGTGCGCTCACCGCGTAATAGTATGTCGCACTGTTCGGCGCTCTCACGCTGTCGGTGTACGTCGTTGTGCCGCGGGGCACGACCGCGACAACACACCGCGGGTCGTCCCGGGCGATGTCGTGCGTGCTGGAGCGGTAGACCACATACGCGTAGGGATCTCCTTCCGGAGCCGCCTCGGGCGCGATCCACTCGAGGGCAAAAACATTCGTCGTCACCTCGGTGACCGCCAGGTAGGGGGGCGCCTCGGGAGGCGCGAAGCTCTTCCAGCTCATTGCGGGAATGAGGGCGGGAGTAGCAAACCGTCCGGCGAAAAGGCCGTTTCCCTTGATGCTCTCATAGCGGAAAAAAGCCTCGCCACGGCTGCCGAGCCGACGGGCCGAGTCGATCTGTGCGGGGATCTCCCTGGCGATGGAGCCTTTATACGCCCCGATGCCGGCGTATACCTGCCTGCTGCCGGCGAGTTTCTGCCAGCCGCGCATAAGGGGGATGAAATCCGGTTCGCCGTAGGCACCCCCGATGTTCCAGTACAGCTGCGGGGAGACGTAGTCAAGTTTGCCGCTCCGGAGCCAGCTGCGTGCGTCCTGATAGTACTCCTGCGCGGCGGAGGAGACGAAATCACTGTCCGTTCCGAATATCCCCAGCGGGGAGCACCCGATCTTCATCGAAGGCCGAAGCGCCGTGACCCGGTCGTAACACTCGCTGACGATCCGGTCCAGATTCGACTTGCGCCACAGGTCATGATTGATCCCCTCGCCGTAGCGGCGGTAGGAGGCCTGATCAGGGAAATCGTGACCGGGATACCGGAGATAATCGTAGTTGATGCCGTCCAGATCATAGTTGCGCACCAGGTCGAGCACGACGTTCACGAGATACGTCCGCACTTCGGGTATCCCCGGATCGAGCCACCCCTCGCCCCGGTAGCTGATAACCCAGTCGGAATGGATGCGCGACACGTGCGGAGGCACGCTCGGCGCGATGGGGCCGGAGCCCCGGACCTTGCACATATTTATCCACGCGTGCACTTCGATCCCGCAGGCGTGCGCCTCATTGATCAGGAACGCGAGCGGGTCCCAGCCAGGATCCTTTCCGAGCGTTCCACTCAGGTTTTCCGCCCAGGGCTCGATCGTGGAGCGGTAGTACGCGTCCCCCCGGGCGCGGACCTGGAAGATCACCGTGTTGAAATTCTCTGCGTGCAACTGCCGGACGATATCCCGGAGCGACGCCTGCTGTTCCATCCGGTCAGTACTTTGCGGCCAATCGAGGCCGGAAGCGGTCGTCAGCCAGACCGCGCGCACCTCGCACTTCGGAGTCGGGACCTGCTGTGCGTGAAGACGAGTGGTGCTGCCGAGGAGGAGCGAGCAGACAATGGACAAGGAGGCGGTGCGCATGGGTCCGTCAATATACCTACCCGGACGCGGAGAATCAACTTGCGCGGCGCGGAATTGTATCTCACCATGACCCTCGGTATATTGCGCCATGAGCAAGACGCACACCAAGTACATCTGCCAGAACTGCGCATACGAGTCGGCGCGCTGGGTGGGCCGATGTCCGAACTGCGCCGAGTGGAACACGCTCGTCGAGGAGATTGTCCCGTCAGGCAAGCTGCCGCGCCGCTCTTCGCCGGGTGGCGCCTCGCCGGTCGCTCTGGCCGAGGTGGACGTCGCGCCCGAACTCCGCAGCCCTGTCGGCATCGCGGAGTTCGATCGCGTGCTCGGCGGCGGGATCGTCGCGGGCTCCGTCGTCCTGATCGGAGGCGATCCGGGAATCGGAAAGTCGACGCTGATGATGCAGGTTGCCTGCGCAATCAAGAGCGGGGTGACGCTCTACGTCACGGGCGAGGAGTCGGTCGCGCAGATTAAGCTTCGCGCCGAACGGCTCGCGCTCACGACGCCCGAATCGCTTCTGGTGCTCGCGGAGACGAATCTCGAGGTCATCCAGGCCCTCTTCGACAAACACCCGCCCGATCTTCTGGTCGTCGATTCGATCCAGACGATGTTCCGTCCGGAACTGGAGAGTGCACCGGGAACGGTGGGCCAGGTGCGCGAGGCGACCGCGCAGTTTCTGCGCATGGCCAAGACGCGTTCCGTGCCGGTCTTCCTCGTGGGCCATGTGACCAAGGACGGATCGATCGCCGGCCCGAAGGTCGTCGAACATATGGTGGACACAGTCCTGCAGTTCGAAGGCGAACGGCATCACGCGTACAGAATCCTGCGCGCGGTGAAGAACCGGTTTGGCTCGACCAACGAGATCGGCGTGTTCGAGATGCAAGACGGCGGGCTGCGCGAGGTGGCGAACCCCTCCGAAGTTTTTCTCTCCGAGCGGAGGGCAGGATCATCCGGATCCGCGGTGGTGGCGAGCATGGAGGGGAGTCGCCCGCTGCTTCTCGAGGTGCAGGCGCTGGTCGCGCCGACGAGCTACGGCGTGCCGCAGCGGACTTCGACCGGCTTCGACTCCCGGCGGCTGCAGATGCTCCTGGCCGTCCTGGAGCGCCGCTCGGGACTGCGGCTCGGCCAGTACGACGTGTTCGTCAACGTCGCCGGAGGCGTGCGCGTCGATGAACCCGCCGTTGACCTGGGCATGGCGCTGGCGATCGTCTCGAGCCATCGCGACGTGCCGGTCGACGCGCGCGCGGTGGCGATCGGTGAGATCGGACTTGGCGGCGAGATCCGCAGCGTCAGCCAGGCTGAACGGCGCGTCACGGAGGCCGGAAAGCTCGGCTTCTCGCGGTGCGTCCTTCCGCGCGCCAACGCGCGGAGCATTCCCCGGCAATCCGGCCTCCTCGAGGTCGACACGGTCGACCAGGCGATCGAAGCCCTCATTCCGTCGTGACCCAGACCCCCGCCTCTACCAACCAGGGAGAAACGACTCACGTGAAGAAACTTGTCGTTGCCACGCACAACCGCGACAAGACGCGGGAGTTCTCTGAACTCCTGAATGAGCTCGCCGTGGAGGTCCTGCCACTGGACGCCTTTCCTTCAATCGGCGAAGTCGCCGAGGATGCCCCGACGCTTGAAGGAAATGCGCTCCTCAAAGCGCGCGCTGTCCATCGTGCGACCGGTCTTCCGTCCCTCGCCGACGATACGGGCCTGGAGGTGTATTATCTGAACGGCGAGCCTGGCGTGTATTCCTCCCGCTATTCGGGAGAGGGTGCAACCTACGCCCAGAACGTCGCCAAGCTGCTTGTGCGCATGCGCGGTGTCCCGCCGCGTCGGCGGGCTGCCCGCTTCCGTTGTGTCCTGGCCTTTGTTTCAGGATCCGGCTCGCCCGTCACGGTCGAAGGGGTCTGTCCGGGGCAGATCACCGAGCATCCGCGCGGCACGAACGGATTCGGCTATGACCCCCTCTTTCTGCCGGACGGGCAGCATCTCACTCTTGCGGAGATGGATATCCGCCTCAAGAACACGCTCAGCCACAGGGCTGTCGCCATGCAGCAAATCAAGCCCTTCCTGAGGGAATTCTTCAAATAGCACTTTCTTTCTTGAAGTTCCGCCCCCCGATTGTTATCTTCTTGTTCAAAGATTTTCGCGATATAGTCCGGCACTCGTCAGCTGATGCCGTTTTTTCCATTGCTCCGCAAACGTCGCCTCGCGTCTTCATGGCAGATAACCACCAAAGGGGTCATCTGGCGCATCTGCCCTGGCCCCGGCCGCATGCTCATCGGCGAAGAACGGGACCTCGAATCCAAATCCACCTCCTTCTTTTGCATTGATGCTTCCGGCACGGCGCTCTGGAAGGAGAGGAGTTTCGGCGAGACGTGGTGGACCGGCATCGAGGCGCTGCACGGTGGGGTGCTGTTCTTGCACGGTTACGCGACGCCGGATCTCCCCACTCACTTGGGGATTACCGCCGTCGACTGTGTAGGCGGGCAGCAGCTTTGGAATGTTCCCGACGCCCTGTTTATCGGGGCGCGTGCCGAGCGTGTCTATGCGTGGCGAGCGGGCGCGGGCGCAGGACGCATGCTGGAACTTGCCTGCCGCTCGGGGGAGCTGCTCAGTGAGCGAGCGCAGAGCGAGCCGGATCTCCCGGAGGCAGTGGAGGGGCTTCACATCCAGAGTCCTGATCCCCTGCCGCAGAGCGGCGCGGAAGCCGTGGCACTGCGAAAGCTCCTGGAGAGAACAACCCCGCGCGGGAGCGAGCCCGTTGGCACCGAGTATTGCGTGTATGGGACGTTTGTCGTGTTCAGCTATGCGCTCCGCCATCGTGAGGGGCAATCGTACGCGCAGCGCCTCTGCGTGATCGACCGACAGACGGCGCGCGTTGCCTATGCGTGCGCCATCGAGCACTCGGCGCCGTCCCCCGGTGCGGGTCAGTTCATCGTGTGCGAGGACATGCTCTACGTCGTTTGCAAGAGGCACACGCTCTGCGCCGTGGCCATGGGTCAAGGACGAACCAGGGTTTGACCTTATGAAGATTAGCATCAAGCAGGTAGATGCCTTCACAGAGACTCCGCTGACGGGAAACCCGGCGGGCGTTGTGCTGAACGGGGACGGCCTCACCGACAAGCAGATGCAGATGATCGCGCGCGAGATGTCGGTTCCGGAAACCGCCTTCGTCCTTCCGGCATCGGTCCCGGGAGCGACACTTCGCATCCGGTGGTTCACACCGACAGTCGAAGTGCCGTTGTGCGGGCACGCTACCGTGGCGAGCTTTCATGCGCTGGCCGAGGAATCGATGTGCGGAATGGAGGCGCCAGGATCATACGCCTTTAAGCTCGAGACGCGCTCCGGGATACTCCCCGTGAACGTGGAAAAACGGGCCGGCGGCACCGATGTGCTCTTCGGCCTTACCGTGCCGGAATTCACCCGCGCCGGCCAGTACAAGCTCGACATCATGCGCATCCTGAACATCAGCCTCGAAGAGTTTGAGAACCGGATGCCGATCGTCGTATCGAACTACCTCTACGTCCCCATCCGGCGCCTCCATACAATCTTCTCGATGAAGCCGAACTTCTTCGCGATGTCGCAGTTCCTCTCCAACCGCAATCTGAGCGGTCTGTGTGCATTCACCACCGAGACCGTCGAGAAGTCCTCCCACGTGCATTCGCGATTCTTCGCCCCGACCGTCGGCATCAACGAGGATCCGGTTACGGGCTCGGCCAACGGCCCCCTGGGGGTCTACCTGTTTGAGCGCGGCGAAGTCGAAGCCGAAGGGGAGACGGTCACCATCGTCGGCGAGCAGGGGGACGTCATCGGACGCAAAGGCCGCGTGACGATCCGCCTGACGGTGCAAGGGAGCGAGGTGACCGCCGTCCAGATCGGCGGCCGGGCGGTCACCGTCCTCGAAGGGCATATGCAAGTTGCCTGACGCACCGTGCGCCGCGTGCGCTTTTCCCGTCCGCTGAATGAGGGATCCCTCTATGTCGCTTGAATCGATTCTCTTCGCCGTCGTACTGCTCTGTGCGCTGCTTTTCTTCGCGCGCAACCTGGCGCACCTGATTCGGGTCCTCGGCCGCGGGAAGGCGGAGGACCGCTTCTCGCGCCCCTGGGCGCGAGTGAAGAACGTTCTCACAATCGCCTTCGGCCAGTCGAAACTCCTGCGCGAGCCTCTCGCCGGAGTGCTCCACCTGCTGATCTTCTGGGGGTTCGTGATCCTTCTTGCCTCGATCCTCGAGTCGATCGGGCAGGGCCTCGCGCCTTCCTTCTCTCTCGCCTTCCTCGGCGTGCTATACGTGCCGCTGCTCGCCCTGGAGGACATCGTGGGCATCCTGGTTGTCGTCTCGGTCGCCGTCTCGATCCTCCGGCGCCTGGTGGCCCCGCCCGAGCGTTTGCGCGTCAGCGGGCACGCGAAGGCGGATGCGGTGCTGATCCTTTCGCTTATTCTCGTCGTTATGATCACCATGTTCATGCAGAATGCGGCGCGCATCGCATGGACCGGCGAGAGCGGAGGGCATTTCATCGCAGCGTGGATCAGCCCGCTCATCCCCTCTGACGCCGCGCCCACCGCCTTCCACCTGGCGTTCTGGGCCCATATGATCGCGGTGCTCGGTTTTCTGAATTATCTTCCCTACTCCAAGCACCTGCACGTGTTGAGCTCGATTCCCAACGTCTACTTCGCGAGCCTCTCGGCGCGGGGTGCGCTCGTGCCGATCAATCTTGCCGATGAGACGCTGACGAAGTACGGCGCCACCGATATCGTCGATCTGACGTGGAAGCAGCTCCTCAACGGGTATACCTGCACGGAATGCGGACGCTGTTCCTCCGTCTGCCCCGCCCAGACGACGGGCAAGACGCTTAATCCGAAGAAGATCATCACCGACGTGCGCGCCCGCACGATGGAGCTGGGTCCCGCGCTCCTCTCCGCAAAGGGCGCGGATGAGACTCTGCGCGCGCACCAGCTTCTGGATAACTTCATCTCGCAGGAGGAGCTCTGGGCCTGCACCACCTGCATGGCGTGCATGCAGGAATGTCCGGTGATGATCGAGCATCTCGACACGATTGTCGAGATGAGACGCGGCCTCGTGCTGAACGAGTCGCGTTTCCCGGATGAGCTGAAGACGACGTTTGCGAACCTGGAGAGGAATTTCACCCCCTGGGCCTTCGGTGCCTCCATGCGCGCGGACTGGGCGGAGGGGATGAACATCCCGCGGCTCTCGGAGGTGGGAACATCAGACGTCCTGTTCTGGGTCGGATGCGCCGGCGCGTACGACGCGCGCTACAAGAAAGTGACGCAGGCGTTCGCGCGCCTGATGCAGAAAGCAGGAGTGAATTTTGCGATCCTGGGGACCGAGGAAAAATGCAACGGTGACGCGGCCCGGCGGATGGGAAACGAATATCTCGCGCAGAGCCTGATCACCGAGAATGTCGCCACGCTGAACCGCTACGGCGTACGAAAAATCGTTGTCACCTGCCCGCACTGTCTGCAGTCACTCGGAAAAGAGTACCGCCAGTTCGGAGGATCGTATGAGGTGGTGCACCACAGCGCCTTCATCGAGGGTCTGATCAGGCAGGGTCAGCTCACGCTCAGGCAGCAGGGATCGGCGCGCACGACGTTTCATGATCCCTGCTATCTGGGTCGCTACAACGACCAGTACGACGCACCGCGCGCGATTCTGGACGACGTTTCCACGGGGCGCGTCGAAATGCCACGCAGCCGGGACCGGAGCTTCTGCTGCGGGGCGGGCGGGGGAAGGATGTGGATGGAGGAGCGTCAGGGAAAGCGCATCAATATCGATCGCACGGAGGAAGCGCTCGCCACCGGAGCCGAGGTGATCGGGACCGGATGCCCCTTCTGCATGACGATGCTCAGCGACGGCCTGAAGGAGAAGGGGGCGTCGGATAGGGCGCAGGTCAAAGATATCGCCGAGCTTGTGCTGGAGGCGATCGAATCACCGGTTCGTTCATGAAAACGGGAGCACCGTGGCAATTTCATTTTTGAAGAAACTCCAGACCTGGGTCACCGCTCTGGTGAAGCCGGGTACCACCCTGCAGCCTCCACGACAGGCGCAGACGCGGCCGCCGGCTGGCCCGATGCGCGAGAGAAACAGACGGCCCCCCAACAAATCGCGCGAGCGGCAAGCGACGCCCGCGCGTGTGCCCCGCGCACCGGCAGAGCCCGCACCCGAAACCCACCGGACGCGTCGCTGGGATCCGTCGGAATTTACCGTCGCGCCGGAGGCGGGAAAGGTCCGCTTCCAGGACCTGGACCTTCCCCCGGAGGTCATGCACGCGATCTTTGACCTGGGGTTCCAGTTCTGCACGCCGATTCAGGCGGGGATTCTCTTGAAGACGCTTTCCGGGATGGACGCTACGGGCCGCGCACAGACCGGGACCGGGAAAACCGCGGCATTCCTGATCACCATCCTCACGCATTTCCTGCGGAAACCCGCCGCCGAGCCGCGAAAACGGGGGACGCCACGCGCGCTGATACTGGCGCCGACACGTGAGCTGGTCCTCCAGATCGACAAGGACGCGAAGGCCCTCAGCAGGCACACACGTTTCAAAACCATGGCGGTGTTCGGCGGGATGGATTACATGAAGCAGAAGCGGATGCTGGGCGAGGGGCCGATCGACATCGTCGCGGCAACCCCGGGACGCCTGCTCGACTACAAGAGGAGGGGAGACATCGACCTCGGCAGGGTCGAGATCCTGGTGATTGATGAAGCGGACCGGATGCTCGATATGGGGTTCATCCCGGACGTGCGGCGGATCATCGAGAGCACGCCGATGAAAGGAAAACGGCAGACGATGTTCTTCAGCGCGACGCTCACCCCGGAGGTGAATCGTCTGGCCGCCTCCTGGACCCGCGATGCTGCCCACGTCGATGTGACCCCGCCGCGCGAGATGACGCTCGCGGCGATCGACCAGGTCGTGTACATCACGACCAATGACGAAAAATTCTCCCTTCTCTATAATATCATCGATCACTACAACCTGGAACGGGTGATGGTCTTCGCCAACCGCCGGGACGAGACACAGGCGCTCAAAGACCAGCTCGCCGCGCACGGGATCAGCTGCGGGCTCCTCTCCGGTGACGTCTCGCAGGAACAGCGGGTCAAGACACTGGAGGCCTTCCGCGCCGGCACCTTCCGGGTGCTGGTTGCGACGGATGTCGCCGCACGCGGGCTGCACATCGAAGGCGTCTCTCACGTTGTGAATTACACGCTGCCCATGGACCCGGAAGACTACGTCCACCGCATTGGCCGGACCGGTCGCGCCGGCGCGACCGGCACTTCGGTGAGCTTCGCGACCGAAACGGAGGCGTACGAAATCCCCGCCATCGAACAGTATATCGGCAGGGAGCTTCGCTCAATCACGCCGGACAAGGAACTGCTCGCGTCGCTCCCCACGCCGGCGGCAATGCCTGCACGGGAGCACCGACGACACGGCGGCGGCGGACACCGCTCCGGCCACAGGGGACCCCGGCGCGGCGGGAGAGGTCGCCCCCCTTCACGCCCGGGACACCCGCACTGATCAACGCACAGGCTATGAACTCCTGGACATACCGTCTGATTGCGGCGAACGTGCTCCTTTTCGTCCTCAGCCAGGCTTCCCCGGGCCTCATGCCGGCCATGATGCTCGTTCCCGCCTATGTTCTGGTGCGGCCGTGGACAGTGGTGACGTACATGTTCATGCACGCGAACTTCGGCCACATTCTCTTCAACATGCTCGGCCTGTTCTTTTTCGGACCCCGCGTGGAAGAGGAACTGGGAGGCGCGCGCTATCTGTGGCTGTATTTCATCAGCGGGTTCATGGGAGCCGCTCTGTCGTTCGTCTTCACGCCGTACGCCGCAATCGTGGGGGCCTCTGGGGCGATCTTCGGCGTCTTCCTCGCGTTCGCCTACTTCTGGCCGCACGAGCGGATCTATATCTGGGGCATCATTCCTGTCGAATCGCGCCTGATGGTCATCGGGATGACTGCCCTGTCGCTCTTCGGGGGATTCTCCTCCGGCTCCGGCATCGCGCACTTCGCACACCTCGGCGGCTTCGTGGGAGCGTACGTCTACCTGAAATTGATCGGCAGGCGCTCGCTCGAGATGCCGCAGGTCGTAAAGGAAGCTGCACCTGTTCTCCCTTCGCGCTCGGCGCAGGAGCGATGGGAGAAAATCGACCGGAACAAATTGCACGAGGTAAACCGCGCCGAGCTCGACCGGATCCGCAGCAAAATCGCCACGCAGGGCATCGAGAGCCTCTCTGCCCAGGAAATTGCATTTATGGACCGGTTCAGCGCCGACTTCTAACGCGTTGCCAAAAAAGGAGAAGCCTTATGAATATCCTCCGCACAGGCGCCTGCCTGCTCATCCTCGCCACGATCGGGAGTGCCGCCATGGCTGATTCCATTTTTCCGTACAAGGCCCGCAGTACCGTCCTTCCCAACGGGTTGAAGGTCATCTTGATCCCGATGGACTCCCCCGGCCTTGTCTCCTACTATTCCGTCGTTCGCACGGGAAGTCGCGACGAAGTGGAGAAAGGGAAGTCCGGGTACGCGCATTTCTTCGAGCACATGATGTTTCGTGGAACGAAGAAGTACCCGGGGGAAGTCTACGACAGCATCGTGACTTCGATCGGGGCGAGCGCCAACGCCTATACCTCCGACGATATAACGGCCTTTCACCTGAATTTCGCCGCGGAGGATCTGGAGAAAGTCGTCGAGATCGAGAGCGACCGGTTCCAGAACCTCTCCTATGACCTTCCGGCGTTCCAGACCGAGGCGGGAGCCATCTACGGCGAGTACCGCAAGGACATCACCGATCCTTTTGCCGTGCTGGACGAGAAGCTCCGCGACGTCGCATTCGATGTCCACACGTACAAGCACACGACGCTCGGGTTCGAGGCCGACATCAAAGCGATGCCCGAAGGCTTTGATTACAGCCGTTCGTTCTTCACGCGATTCTATCGCCCTGAAAACGTGGTCCTGGTGATCGTCGGCGATATCAACGTGGAGAAGACGCTCAAGCTGATTGCCCGTCACTACGGCGCCTGGGAGAGGGGGTACCTCCCCCCGCCGG
>Ga0335081_10017654_pt1 | contig 11551 bp, 13 predicted proteins | sample Lox_Sample_35_FD_206713 | JGI IMG/M metagenome (GOLD analysis project Ga0335081, IMG submission 206713) | Soil microbial communities from Loxahatchee National Wildlife Refuge, Florida, United States - Lox_Sample_3.5 | ecosystem: Environmental > Terrestrial > Soil > Wetlands | place: USA... | reverse complement strand
CTGCTTCATCGGAAGGAATACGGCGAGCGGACCGACCACGATGGTCTGCGGCTTGGCCTGACCATTGTCCAGGGTTCCCATCGCGGCAGGTTCAACGGTCGAGATGGTCTCGGCCGACTTGAAGGTCATCGGCATTCCTTGCTGAAGAAAAATCAAAGACACTAGGAAACCGACCGGGAGGAACATGTAAATCATCACCCGCCACATATCGACGAAAAAGCATCCGACCTTGTCGGGCCCGTCTCGCAGCGCGCGAATAATGGCGGCAAGGGCGCAAAACCCTATGGAAGCCGAAAAGAAGAAATTCGCGATCATTACGAAGATTTGACTGAAGTTCGAAAAATGGACGTCGCCCGACCAGTGCTGCAGGTCGGTGTTGGTGCTCAGCGACATCGCCGCATGAGCCATGGTGCTCGGCGACAGCATTCCACGATGGAGGCCGTTGAGTGGCAGCCACGGCTGAAGCGCCATGACGCCATAGCTGTAAGCGAATAGCAGTATATTGAAGATCAAAAGGGCCATTGTGTACTGCTTCCAGTTCTGAGTACCCGTATCGAGCCTCTTCTCAATCCATGCGAACAAGCGGGGCGGATGGTACTCGCCGTTCATGATCCATTTCAGGTAACGGCTCAGCGGAATCGCCAATAGAGTAGTCGTGAGCAGCATCGCTGCAGGCAGCAGCCAAATCATTTACTTCTCCGTGTGAGATCTTTGATTGTTAAAAGCGTCAGCTCTTAGGGCCGACGATTTATCAGGGTGAGGCGTGCGAGTTTGGTGCTGAAAAGAAAACTAAAATAATTAAAGAACAATTGCGAAATGCATTGGACGCGATGCCTACCAGTTAACTAGCAGATGCCTAAGTCTAGAGCATCGCAACAAGAGAACTGACATGAAGGATATGCGTATGCTAACCGTACGTTTTACAGTTTTAGCTGTGAGTGAGGGCTCGACCAGAGAACAATGTGTGTTGTTGACCAAGAGGCAATAGGAACCTATTGCACTGGCCCGAGTTAGAGGAGCGATGGGATCAGACCTGTCGGCCTGCAAAGCCGCGCAGTTGTGAATGGGCGAAGTCCAATCCTCCTGATAGCTATCCTGCCCGCTCCGATTCGAGCTGCACTCCATGCTCCTGGGAAAGAGGCGTCAAACTCCCAGGCCGTGTCTTACTATCTCCGGATGGGTTGCTTATGCACTCCAGATCGAAGACCACAACCTGATCGGGCCGGACAACGGTGTCTATCGAAGCGATTACCCGCGCCAGGTTCTGATTTGTAACCGCGAATTCGACTTTGGTTCTGGGAACCAGATCGAGGATGAAGGGTTGACCGCGATAGAGTCTCGCCCGCTCGATTCGGCGACTACAGGAATGGTGTACTTGCGCGACGTCGAATTCCGATATTTCGAGCTTTGCAGCGAGCTCTTGAAACGCGTCGAAGGCACGCTCGTCAAGAACTAATTCGATCCTTTTCACTTCGGCTTCCTGGTCGGCCGAGCCGGCTAACGGCTCGCGCGAAACCATCATTGCATGGCGCGTGCCCAAAAAAAGAAACGCAAACGCAAGCAGATCAGCGGGCTATCGCGTAGATGTAGTGCCTTTTGAAAGAAAGGAAGCTTGCAATTTTAAACGCGGCCCATAGTTGGTTCTCAAGGCGCCGCGGAAAATATGTCAGCTCGGTTGGTTCGAACGCCCGGCTCAAACAGTTACCCGTCGCAGGTCGCGTATCTTATGTATAGGACTCAAGGCCCATGAGAACCGCCCAGTCTATTGTTCGTCCTTCTCCAGCATCGCGAGGAGGTCCTGGTAGTGCTTCGGCAGCGTGACGGTGCCGCGCATCGCGACCGGAATCGGATAGCGCACGCCGCCCTTCTGCGTTCCCTCGAGGCCTTCGAGAATTTCGTCGGCGCGATTCCATGGCATCGTGAAGACCATCTCGGTGTCCTGCGCCATCCCGAACACGCGATCGCCGTTGCATGGCAGAACGACCTTGGGCTCGCCGGTTGCGATGGTCTGGATGACGATTTCCGCGCAATCGAGGCGGCCGCCGGTGGTGCTCTCGATCCGACCGCCGCGTTTGTAGAGCGCCGCGTTCACCAGCCGCATCACCTGCGCGCTGTTGCCATAGACCGCGATGACGTCGGGCTCGAACTTCGCGCGCGCGATCGGCGCGATGCAGACATAGTCATAGGTGCCGGGCGCGAACTTCCAGGTCTCGGCTTCGAGCTTGGTGGCCGCCGACTCGTCCTCACAATACATCCCGACCGCGGCGAAGCCTTTGAGGTAGGCGTCGTTGGGTTTGCGGAAGCCGAACGCGATCGCCGAGAGCGGGCAGATGACGTCGTCCTTGCCGACCGCGATCGCCCATCCGTAACGGCGCGCGACGCCGATCGACTGGCATACGATCCAGTTTTCCTTGAAGTTGCGGCTCGGCACTTTGACGCCCTCGGGGATAGCCTCGCCCGGTCGCAGCATGCGCACCGCGAGCGGAAAGGTATCGGGGCGGACATAGCGCGCGATCGCTTCATCAAGTTGCATCAATTTCGACGAGTCTCGTTCTTCCATGTTCCGATACTACCTCCGATCGATTCCCGATGTCGTCAGGGGCCGGGGTGATCCCAGATCAGGTCGTGCGCGCGGATCCATAGATACAGCAGGATGACGACCGCGGCGATGCCGAGGAAGCCGGAGCTGCGGACGTTGTGCACCTCGGTGAAGTTGTTGAGGTAGGCCGTCATGAAGATCAGGCGGCTGAGCGCGACTTCCGTCATGTACACGATCGCGAACCACAGTCCCCATCGCCGCTCCGCGACCAGTCCGATGCCCGCAGTCGAGAGCGCCATCGCCTGCACCGCCATCGCGACGCGCGCCGCGAGGCCCTCGAATTTCATCCCCAGCGCGATCGCATGGAACGGCGTCGGCATATAGGTCAGATCGCTCAGCACGATTTGCCCAATCATCACGGCGGCCCAGAACCCCGCGAGCCATCCTAAAAGCTTGAGGTCGAGCGGCCACCGCGTGTGCCCGATGTTGCCGGCAATGGACATGGTCGCGGGCATTTCTATCAGACCGCGCCACACGTTCAAGCATGGCGCGCTTGCCGCCTGAATGTAGGATGGCGATAATCCGCGAACATCTATGAACGGCGTGCACGACATGGGCGGCATGGACGGCTTCGGTCCCGTCATCGCGGAAAACAACGAACCGGTTTTTCACGAGGCCTGGGAAGGCCGCATGCATGCGATGGTGTCGCAGGTCGCGGGCCGGCACTTTCGCAACATCGATGAATTCCGTCACGCCATCGAACGGATTCCCGCGCCGCTCTATCTCGCGTCCAGCTACTACGAGCGATGGCTTAACGCGATGATGACGCTGCTGGTGGAGAAGGGAAAAGTCACCCGCGAGGAACTCGTCGCATGCGGTGCGGCGCCGGTCGATCCTGCGCAGCCCGCGAATCACCATGCGGCACCTCCCGCCAAGCTGCGGCCGCGCAAGCCGCGCTTTCGTGAAGGCGATCGCATCGTGGCGCGCAACCTCAATCCTACCGGGCATACACGGCTGCCGCGCTATGTGCGCGGGAAGCGTGGCATCATCGAGCACGATTGGGGCGAGTACGTCTTCGCCGACAGCAACGCGCATAATGCGGGCAAACATGCGCAGCATGTGTATTCGGTGCGTTTCGATGCGCGCGAGCTATGGGGCCCGGAGGCGCCGCGGAAAGATACCATGCGCATCGATCTGTGGGAGGACTACCTCGAACCGGACCACGCGCGCAGCAAAGCATCCAAACGGAAGAAACCATGAGCGGAAGTCACGTCACGGTCCCGACCGGCGCGGCCCTGCGCGTCAAGGCCTTGGAAACGCTGCTTGAGCAAAAGGGCCTCGTCGATTCGGCCGCCCTCGATGCGATCGTCGATACCTATGAGACTAAAGTCGGGCCGCGCAATGGCGCGCGCATCGTCGCGAAGGCATGGACCGATCCCACGTTTCGCAAGCGCCTGCTCGAGGACGCGACTGCCGCGGTCGCCGAGCTTGGGTATGGCGGCCCCGAAGGCGGACATCTGGTGGCGGTCGAAAATACGCCGCAGGTCCACAACCTCGTCGTATGTACCTTGTGCTCATGCTATCCGTGGCCAGTCCTGGGGCTTCCGCCGGTATGGTACAAGAGCTTCGCTTATCGCTCGCGCGCGGTGCGCGACCCGCGCGGAGTGCTCAAGGAATTCGGCGTCGAGGTTCCCTTCAACGTCGAAGTCCGCGTGTGGGACAGTAGCGCCGAGCAACGCTACCTCGTGATCCCGCAGCGCCCGAAGGGAACCGAGGGGATGAGCGAAGAGCAGCTCACCGACCTCGTGACGCGCGATTCGATGATCGGCGTCGGATTGGTGAAGGCATCGTGAAGACGCCCGAGGAATTGCTCGCGGGCACGCCGCTGGAGAAGGACGTGACCTTCAGCGCGCCGTGGGAAGCGCGAGCCTTTGCCATGGCGGTGCGGCTGAGCGAGGCGGGCATCTGCACCTGGAAGGAGTTCCGCACGCATCTCATCGCGGAGATAGGCAAGGCGGACAAGGTTCGCGCGCACGGATGGAGCGAAGGCGGCGACGGCTACTACGTGTATTTTCTGCACGCGCTGGAGAATCTACTACGCGAGAAGAACATCGTGGATGCGGCGGCGCTGGAAGCGAAGATGCACGAGATTACCGAGGCCGGCCACGAGGATCACGAGCACTAGGGATCTCCGCAGAGGTTAGGCGTTCTTGCCCTGCTTGCCCTCGATCCACTGGAACATCAGGGTCTGGTAGTACTGCAGATTCGCGCCGAGCAGGAACACCTTCGGTTGCCCGTTGATGCGCGCATACACCGCGGTATGGGTCGGGTTCTCGTTGCCGAACACGATGTCGATGGGTTCCTTCTTGGAAGCCGCCTGCAAGATCACTTCGCCTTTGGGTTGATCGAGACCGAACTCCGCGAAGTCATTGGGATTGGTCGATACGATCTCGACCGTCTTGGCGCCTTGCAGCAGATCCGCCAATGCTCTCATGAGATCCTGCGGAACGAATTTGCCGTCGGGAGCGACCAGTTGATAGCGCTGTCCATCGGCCATCTTCTTGTACTCGACCTTTTCGTCGCCGCGCGAGATGGTGACGGAATCGATCCCGCCGGGCAGATCGAGCAGCGTTTCTTGGGCCGGTTCCAGCTTCAGCCGCAGCGCCGGACGATCCTTGAACCAATAGAAGGGAAGCAGGATCGCGATCAGGACTGTGAACAGTATCGCTCTACCCGCGTTCAAACGAAAAACCTCCTGCGCACGAACACGAAGGCGCCGATCATGAAAAGGATCGCCGGCTGCAGGAATGCGCCGAGATACTTGAGATGCTGCGCATTTGCATCGGTGACGAAGAAGCCCGCGGCCGCGCCTTCGTTGAGACGCTCGCGACTGGCGATGAGGATTTCGTCATTCGCCATCTCGTTCATCACGCTGACCGCGAGGTCGCGATTGCCGAGCATCTCGATGAACTGGTTGGAGGGGAAGGCGGTGCTGCCGAAGGCCACGATGCGCGCCATGTTCTGCACCGGCACGTGAACGTCGCCATTGACCGCGAGGTCCACTTCGCTGCCGACCGACACTGGCCCCTTGATGTCGCGCCCAGCCTGGAACTCCGTGATACCGGTGGTCACCGCTTTCGGGTCGCCAGAGGCCCAGCTCTCATGCGAGGAGCGCAGGAAGTCGCTGCTGCGATCGAACACGAGGCCGTCGGGCATCTTGTCGCCCGGTTTGCCGGTGACCTCGATCCCGCGCGCCATCGACATGACCGCCGGCGCCGCCATCGCGCGCGTCATCGGATTATCTTTGGAATAGAGCGGGATCTGCGTGGTGAGAATTTCGCCGGCCGAGAGACGATATGCCGGATCCACGATCACCTGATCGAGAAACGTCATGCCATAGGTCTGGAGAAATTTGACCAGCGTCGGCGAGCCATAGGGATCGACGAAGGCGATAAAGTGCCCGCCCTTGGCCAGATACTTCGCGAGCGAGGCCAGCTCTTCGGGCAGGAAATCCTTCCGCGGTCCGAGCGCGACGACCACCGTCGCATCATCGGGAACGCCGCCCGCAAACAGCGATACGTTGTCGATCTGATAATTGTTCTGTTCGAGCTGCCCGCGCCATTGCGAGTAGCCGAGCGTGCGATCGGTGTCGAACAAATCGCGCTCACCGTGCCCGACGGTAAAATAGAGGTGCTTGTTGGAGGCGTGCGAGATCTGAAGCAGCGCGGGAATCAGCAACTCCGAGCGCGAGTTGTCGAAGTCGCGCCGCCGTCCCTCGGATTCGACGATCACCTCGCCGTAGGTCGAGACGCCATACTGCCGCGCCAGGCCCGGTGCCTTGTTGACGTCGATCACCTGATATTGGACCAGCGGCGTGTAGGCCGCGACTTGAAGCAGCAGGTCCGCGAGTTCCAGGTAGGAGGCGTCCTCGGTGCGGATGAACGCCATCACCTTGATCGGCTGCTTGATGCCGTCAAGCACGCGCTTGTCGAAATCGGATAGCGAGTACTTCTTGTTCGGCGTCAGGTCCCATCGGACGTTGTGATCGTAGATGATCAGGTTGGCGACGCCGAACAGCACCGCGAGCGCCACCGCGGTGTAGATAACGATTATCCAATTGAGCCACAGCCCGTGGCGGCGCGGGGCCTCAGCTAGCGTCGTCCCGTCCACTTGCGTGCCTCCATCGAGCGCATCGTGAGGAACATGAAGAAGGTGGTGAAGAAGATGAAGTAGGTCACCGAATACAGTTCGATTACGCCCTTGGCGAAGCCGTTGAACTGATCGAACAGCGACAACATCCGCAGCGCGTCGAGCGTATTGGATTCGAATGCCGACTCATTCCAATTCAGAATCCACAGCGAGAACAGGAATACGATCGTCGCGATGCCCGCGATGACCTGGCTCTCGCACATCGAGGAGACGAACAGCCCCGCCGCGATGAAGGCGAAGCCGAGCAGCACCAGGCCGAAGTACCCCGCGATCATCGGGAACAGAGGAAACGCATGAATCGAGTAGATGTAAGCGGGATAGATCAGCGTCAGCCCCAGCATCATAAGGAAGATAACCGCGGAGGCGAGGAACTTGCCGCCGAGAATCTCGCTGTCACGCAGCGGATAGGTATAGAGCAGCTCGACGGTGCCGAGTTTCCGCTCCTCCGCAAACTGGCGCATCGTGATGAAGGGAATCGTGAGCAGCAGGCCGAGACGGATATCCGTCAACAGCATCTGCCAGTAGTTCTGGATGATGTCGTGCGAGAATGAGATCGTGGTGAAGAACTTCAGGTCGGTGTAGGCGTACCATCCCGACAGCATCAGGAAGATTCCCGAGATGATGTACACCAGCGGAAACGCGAAGTAGGAGCGCAACTCCTTGCGCATCACCGCGACCATTCGCCCGAAGGAAAATCCGAGCCCTTCGGAGCGCGCGCTCACGCGCCGCTCGCGGGCGGCGGCGGCTCCGATTGTTGCTGCAGTATCAGCCATCGATTGCCCTCAACTTCCTACTAAGCGCCGGGACGCTCTTCGCTGGTCACGATGCGCACGAAGAGGTCTTCCAGACTCAGCGCGACCGGCTTGATCTCGAGCAGGTTCCATCCGCGCTGCACCACCGCGGCTGCCATCGCGCCGCGCACTTGATCGCCGGAGCCGCTGCTGTATGCGACAAAGGTGCATACCCCGTTTTGCGGCGCGTCGCCCGCACGCTCTTCCACCCGCGTCACGCCAGTGACCGCACCCAGCGCCGCCCGCACGGATTCCTTCGGTCCTCCCACGCTGATGATGGTCTGCTCACTGCCCTGCAACTTCGCGGTCAGTTTCTCCGGGGTGTCCTGCGCCACGATGTGCCCCTGGTCGATGATGACGACGCGGCGGCAGGTCATCGTGACCTCCGGCAAGATGTGCGTCGAGAGCAAAACCGTAGAGCGTCCTGCGAGGGACCGGATCAATTCGCGAATCTCGACCACCTGGCGCGGATCCAATCCGACCGTAGGCTCATCGAGAATCAAGACTTCGGGATCGGTCAAAATCGCCTGCGCGATGCCGACCCTTTGCCTATATCCCTTAGACAGCTTTCCGATGAGTTTCTTGCGGACTTCGTTGAGGCCGCAAATCCTGATCGCATACTCCATCCGCTCGCGCGTGGTCCTGGCATCAAGTCCGCGCACGCGTGCAGCAAATTCGAGCAGCGCCGAGACGCTCAAATCGGGATAAAGCACCATATTTTCGGGCAGATATCCCACCCGCCGGCGCGTCTCGAGCGAATGCTCGGCCACATCGAGGCCGCCGATCAGCGCGCGTCCGGAGGTAGGCGGGAAAAATCCCGTCAAGATGCGCATCATCGTGGTTTTGCCGGAGCCATTGGGCCCCAGCAGTCCAATGATTTCGCCTTTCTCTACCTTGAACGAGACGTGATCGACCGCCAGTGTCGGGCCGAAATACTTGGTAAGGTCCTGGACCTCTATCATCAGATTGTTTCGCTTATCCCCGTCCCCGTAACCTTCGCATTCTATGAACCGCAAACATCAACTGTCAATTCAGTTTTTCGATGCGAAACTCTCGTTCGAGTTGCGCTCACTTTTCGACTGCACCCGTGCTCTTGGCAGATGTCGCTTCGGTTTGACTTCACTCGACCGCCTTGATAGCAGACGCTCAAACTCATTCGCGCTTGGGGAAGCAAAAATGCAACGAGATATGCAGACGATCGATTTGAGAGCACTGGCGAGCGAGTCGAGCGATGTGCATTCGATGCTTCGCGAGCTCGAAGGCGCCACTATAAAAGAAGCGCCATCCAATTGGGGTGCTCGGTTTGCTCCGGCGAGCCAGAAGGAAGCGCCCTCCCGATGGGTAGGGAGATTCATCGCTTCGGGCGGAAAGCACGCACCGCTTCGGTAGGTTCACACCCCGCTCCAATCATTCTTCTGCATACCTGCTGCAGTAACTCCTCGCTGCGTCGCCGCGCGGCGCGCGGACTGTCAATTCGCTTTCTATCGGGGATAGACTGAACGCATGGGACGGATAGTCGCGGCCGTGGTTATCGTCGCCACCATCGCGGGCGGAATTTTGTGGTGGAATTGGTACAGCCAGGGCGAGGAGTACAAGAAGGATAAGCAGCAGATTTCCGACCTGCAGCAGCAGAACGATCAGCTCAAGCAGCAAATCGATTCTTTGAAGGCCGATAACGATCGGATGAAGTCCGACCTCGCCAAAGTGCAAGCCGAGCAGGCCAACCTCGCGGCGCAGAATGACGCATTGAACAAAGCGATCGCGACCTACAAATCGACCGGCAAGATGCCGGAGTTGAAATTGCCCTACCCTCCGAAATGAAGGAACGCTTGCGCGTTATTGCACCGAAAGTCGCAAACGAACTCAGCTCGGCGATCTCCGGGTGTTAGTGGTTGAGCGTCGGGCGGCGGTTCGCGCAACGGATTTTCGGTGATCAAGCACACCGCCTTCGATCCCATGCAGATTGTCCATCTTGATGGCTTTGGCAGCTTGCTCCATGTCCCTGCTCGCCGAGAGGGAACCCATCGCCATTTGCAAAGTGTACCGCGTCGCGTAAGCCTGCTGACGGAGACCATCCGAAGAAGGACGGCGGCATCATGGCGAAATTTTTTGCGGCGGCTGAAGCTAATCCACAAGCCCTAAACGGCAAGACTATCGCAGTCATCGGATACGGGAATCAGGGGCGCTCGCAGGCGCTCAATCTGCGCCGCGCCGGCCATACCGTCATCGTCGGCAATCAGGAGGATGACAGTTGGCGCCAGGCCAAGGCCGATGGGTTCGAGCCGCTCGCGATGGATGCGGCCGCAGCGCGCGCCGACATCATAATGTTGCTGCTGCCCGATGAGTTCGCGCCGGACATCTATCGCCGCCTCATCGAACCGCAGCTGACCAAGGGCAAAACCCTGGTCTTCGCCAGCGGCTACAACATAACTTACAAATTCATCGTGCCGCCCACCGACGTCGATGTGATCCTGGTCGCGCCGCGCATGATCGGACAGGCCGTGCACGACCTGCCGGCCGCGGGCAAAGGTTATCCTGTGCTGATCGGCGTCAAGCAGAATGCCTCTGGCGGCGCGCTCGCGACGGCGCTCGCGATCTCCGATGGCATCGGCGCGTTTCTACCCGGCGGCGCGGTGGTCGATTCCAGCTTCGAGGAAGAAACGCTGGTGGACCTCTTCTCGGAGCATACTTGGGCGGGCGCGATGCTGTTCCTGCTCGAGAAGGCCTACAAGCTGCTCACCGAAGCGGGCGTCAGTCCCGAGGTCGCGCTGCTGGAGCTATACGCCTCGGGCGAGCTCGGCGAGATCGGCCATGCGATGGCGTCGCGCGGCATCTGGGATCAGCTCAAGTTGCATTCGCATACCAGTCAGTTCGGCCAGCTCACGCATGGTCCGCAGTTCATCGGCGAGGAGGCGGAAGTGCTGATGAGGAAGGCGATTCGCGAGATTCGCGATGGAACCTTCTCGCGCCGATGGGCCTCCGAGCAGGCGGCCGGCTCACCGACGTTCCATCAACTGCTCGGCGAGGTATTCGATTCGCCGATCGCCAAAGCCGAGTCGGAGTTATTCTCGAAGCTCGGCAGACGCTAGGCGCGCTCGACGAATCATTTCTATTTGGGCTCGATGAGCACCACTTCCAGGGGCTCCTCGCGCGCGTTTTCCGTAAGCAGCGTTTCGCGCTCGAGCCAACCCGCGACGCCCGCGGGAGCGCCGCGCTCGTCGGTGCGGCCGTCGGCAAATTGCAGCTTCACCGCCACATCAGTAATCGTCACCAGCACGCGCGGCGGATGCTCCACCATCATGCCTTTCTCGCGCGCGGCAAAGCCGAGCCGCACGATGCGCACGCGATCATTCTCAAAATCGATCTTGTAGCGCGACGGATCGACGCGGACCGCATCGAGTTTCATCGGCGTCGTATCGCGCAGCGGCGACTTCAACTCGACGCGAATCTCGCGCGACGAAATCCCCGCATCATCCTGCGCCGATTCGCAATAGTGCGTGGTGCCACGAGGGAAGCGCGGATGATCGGATTCAAGGATCACGCGCACCATCGGCATCGATGCGGCCACATAGTGTGACGGCTTCCGCCGCGCATCGAGCGTGACCTGCACGATGCGCACAAACTGGTTTTCGAAAGCGATCGCGTAGGAGTCGGAAATTTCCATATCGCGATGCTAGACCCTCGACCGTACTCCAGAGTCAATCGCCAATGTGCAGGGTTTGCTCGAATGCTGAATCTTGGTAATCAGGCGTGATGCCCCAAGTAAAGATTCTCCTCGATGAGTCGGAAATCCCGGCGCATTGGTACAACGTCGTCGCCGATCTGCCGAAGCCGCCTGCGCCGCTCCTTGGCGGCGACGGCAAGCCGGTCAACCCGGCCTCGCTCGCGGCGATTTTCCCGCCCCCGATCATCGAGCAGGAAGTCTCGCGCGAAAGGTGGATTCCGATTCCGGAGCCGGTCCGCGAGATCTATCGCCAGTGGCGTCCCACCCCGATGTTCCGCGCCCGTCGCC
>Ga0335081_10017653_pt1 | contig 11551 bp, 7 predicted proteins | sample Lox_Sample_35_FD_206713 | JGI IMG/M metagenome (GOLD analysis project Ga0335081, IMG submission 206713) | Soil microbial communities from Loxahatchee National Wildlife Refuge, Florida, United States - Lox_Sample_3.5 | ecosystem: Environmental > Terrestrial > Soil > Wetlands | place: USA: Florida... | reverse complement strand
CCGCGCCTCACTCGCGAGGAGATCGTAGGAGGCTTTATCCAAGCGGCCTTCGGAAACGTTGTAGCCAATTGAGAACAATCGTCGTTCAGGATCATACAAAAACCGCATATTGATCGATTCGGATAACGCGCGTCCGTCATGGATAAGCCGTTCGCCCAAACCCAGGATTTCACCCGCCAGCCATCGCGACCTGGCGAAGGACTCCATTAAGCGGTCAAGCCATTCGAAGAGGGGGCGGGCGGGCGGCGGAGCCTGCTCGCGAATCGCTTGGAGGATCGGAATACAGCCGATGCGCCCGTTGGCAAGATCAAGAAGTGAAGGTGCACGAGACACGGCCTGGCGGATAGCGAGCAGGGCGTCCAGGCCGAGCGGCGTGATCTCCTCCTCTTTTTTTTCATCGAGGATTTCGATCCAGGTGAGATAGCGATCCGTGATCGTTAGCCAGGCCGATACCTGCTCGTCCATCTGGCCGGTCCAATAAGCCGTTCCCGTTTCAACGTCGGCGGACTCACGCGCCTGATCGGCAAGAGTCCTCACGCTGCCCTCCACCCGCCGCAGCAGGCGAAGAAGATCCGCGGTGCGAGTCGGCGGGGTTTCCCACGCACGCATCAGTACGTCGAGGGCGTGGACATCCAGACCCGAAATCCTCTTCTCTTCGATGACCTGTTTCAGGATTTCCCCGGTATCCCGGAGACCTTCAAAAGCCCTCCCCTCCAAGACGGGGCTCTGAATCAGCTCGTCCAGTCCATGCTCCAGCGACCAGAGGGCACCCAGCAGGTTTCCGCTGTCTACGGCGGACACGTAGCGGGGTTCGAGAGGGATCAGGGTTTGAACATCGTACCAATTCAGCAGATGGCCCTCATAGCGCTCCAGTTTGCCGATCGTCTCCATGGTATGGGCCAACCTTTTGACAACCTGATCCACCGTGATATACCCGAAATCATGCGCAGAGAGCGCGCTAAGCATCCAGAGGCCGATGTTGGTTGGACTGGTACGCATCGCCAGTCGGTTCTGAGGGGAGACCTGGTAGTTGTCGGGCGGAAGCCAAGACGTACCCCCGCTGACAAACTCTGAGAAATAGCACCAGGTTTGTCGTGCCACCTGCCTCAGGAACCGCAGATCCCTTTCAGGCAGCGGAAGTTGCTTTTGCTTCGCCTGCGGTCGGAGGCTCAAGAACCAGCCGAGCAAAGGGGATAGGGACCACAAGACGAGCCAGGGACTGGCCATCACAAGGCTGGATGGCATCCAGCGACCCACCGCCCAACCCACCATCCCGCTGAAGAGGCTCGCCAGGCCCAATGAGGCTACAAACCACGACTGCCGACGCGGGGGACCCCGATGAGTCACCTGGGCCGAAGTCCATTCGAGCAGCCCATGGTGAGAGACGAGGCGGCGATACCAGACCCGCAGAATGGCATCCAGAGCTAGCCCGGCCTGGTGCACAAGCAATGCCGCATCGGCCATCGTCCGTAGCAGGTCATGCGCCACCTTCGAGATGGAGAAGCTTTTCAGCCCCTGGCGGGTGGTCGCCATGGTAAAGGGCTGCGCGAAAGGGTGGAAGAGCAACTGCATGGCGATCACAAGCGTAGAGATCCACCCGATCTGGGGCGAAGTCAGCCAGGAAACTATGAGCAAGACCAGGTTGGTCGCGGGGTTCAGGCTTCGGCGCAAGTTGTCGAAAACCTTCCAACGGTCGAACCAGGAGAGCGGGTTTGGCACTCGCCGTCCTCCGGGCTCGGGAACCCACGGCAAAATCCAATCCGCGATTTGCCAATCACCGCGAATCCAGCGATGCTGCCGGCGGGTATAGCTCAGGTAACTCTGCGGGAACTCATCATAGAGCTCAATATCACTGGCCAGACCCACCCGGACGTGAGCGCCTTCAATCAAGTCATGGCTCAGCAGCCACGCTTCCGGAAACCTCCCAGACAGCACTCGACTGAAGGCGCGAACATCATAAATCCCCTTGCCATGGTACGAACCTTCACCGGCGAGATCCTGATTGACGTCGGAAACGGCCTGGGTGTAGGGATCAATTCCGACCGCGTCTGCGAAAAGTCGGCTGAAAGGCGAGGCATTCGTGCTCGGAAGCGTTGGGCTTACACGCGGTTGGATGACGGTGTAAGAGCCGGTCAGAATCCTGCCTGCGGCATCGAAGCGCGGCTGGTTGAGGGGGTGTGCCAGGGTTTCGACCATCCTGCGGGCAGTGCCAAGAGGGAGCTGTGTGTCGCTGTCTAACGTGATGACGAACCTCACCGTGGACAGATGATCCAGGTCGCCGACGTATACCAAACGCCCGGCATCTTCAGGCCGCGTCCCATCGATCAGACGATTGAGTTCTTCTATCTTTCCGCGTTTGCGTTCCCAACCGATGAATTTCTGCTCGGATTCACTCCAGATGCGGTCCCGATGGAAAAGGAAGAAACGCTTACCCCCATACCGATGGTTGAGAGCTTCGATGCTTTCGGTCGCCGTCTGGATCAGTCTTTCGTCATCCTCGCGATGCGCCTGATCCGAATCGGTGTAGTCCGTGAAGAGGCCGAAGAGGAGATTGTTTTCTTTGTTGGCCAGGTACCGGATTTCTAACTTCTCCACTTCTTTCCGGATCGTCTCCGCGTCCCCTATCAGCACGGGCACGACGACCAACGTTCGAAATACCTCAGGAATGCCCGACACTTCAAAATTCATCTTTGGAAGGGCTCGGGGTGGAAGCAGCCGCATGACGAGGTAATTCAAAACCTCGATCGCGAGTTGGCTGACGGGGATCAGCAAAAGGAGGGCGATGACAAGCCGAATCCCGGGCGTCGGTCCGCGCAGACCCAGCAGGACGATCAGGGAAATGAATACAGCGGAGAAGAGGCTAAGCCCAAGAAAGTACACTACAGAATGATGGCGGTATATCCACTGCAGGATGCGGAAACGTGGCGCCTCATGGCAACGGAGGAGCCGCGCAAGCTCGTGCCTTCCTTCACCCACCAGATAAGTCCCGACGTGGAGCCGCCGGTCATCTTCCGCCGCTTGAGATGCGGCGTGCGTCGCCAGCCCGATGGCGCGTTGGGCGACTTGGTCTTCCGCCTGACCGGATCCGCGGGCGAGTTCTTCAACGGTCCGACGATAGCGATCGCGTGTGTCAAAATCCATCTTGGGATAAACGCCGGAGGGATCGAATCGAAGCAACCGCTCCACGCGGCTGAGACGCTCGAAGACCCCTCTCCAATCCAACAGGGCCAGCTGTCGCAAGCTGCTGAATGTGTTGCCAATAGAGATCTGATCCTTCGTCTGGCGGTTTTGCTCACGCAGGTTGAGCTCGCTCAAGGACTTGCGGTAAGTGCGCTCCAGCCAGCTCTGGACCGGCACCAGCGCGGCGTCTTCGTCGTAGAGATGATCGACCAGTTGAGTAGCAAAATAGGGGCTCGGGTTGGGTTGGGTTGCAGCAAGTTCTGCCAGGATAGAAAAGAGCTGTTTGGGATCTCGCCGGTTGGCCGTAATGAGCCTGTTCGCCCAGAAGTCGGCGATCTCACCTTCCCGAAGCTCGGTCAGAGCGCTGGCGGCAAGGTCCCGGATGCTCTCGATCAACGCGATGCGCAGCATCTGGGGAACAGCCCAGAGCTCGCCAATCGTCAGCGTGAGGACGGATTGATAGGCCTCCACAAATGCAAGGATGTTCTCCCGGTCAAGGCGCCATTCCGCGGAGGAAACGAGTTCCTTCGCCAGACCGTAGATGCGCGGCAGGCCCCGATAGGGCTCGTTGGCGAGTGCCGGCAGCTGCTGGTAAAAACGCCGAGGAAGGTTCAGCTGAACGTCGCGGGCGTTGCTCTCGACGACGTACTCATTATCGAGGATCCACTCGGCGTTCGGAGGCATCCCCTGCTCCAGTCGACTCGCCTCGGAGAGAGACAAGCATACCTGATGAACCCATTGATGGGCATTTTCGACCCGCCTCAGCAGCTCAGCGTTCCGCCGCGTCTTTGGATCTACTTTGTGGTCCATGGCCAGGCGCTGGGCATGCTCCTGGATCTGCGCCGGAGAAAGCGGTACCCCAGGGCTTCGGACATTTCCAATTGGATGCTCGTGCTTTGGATGGAGGACGAAGACTGCGGGCGGGATGTCGCCGCTTTCTCGAAGTACCGCCGCCGGGAACCGCAGTGTTTCAATCGGCGCCTGGAGGACCAGGACGGTCTCCTCAGACACTAACCAACGTGCATGATCCTCAAGCAGCCTTCGTTCGACACCGTACTTCGATCGCCGTATCCACAATCCGCCGAAGAGGGTTCCGATCAACCCACCCGCAAGGATCGAAACGAGGGGAGGAAGGCTTCCGCTGAGAATCGATGCCGGCCCGTGGAAAACCAGGGATGCAGCGCCGGCGAGGCCCCCGAAAAGAATGGCAGTCAAGGTCGCCCCGAGGGCACGGCGCCAAAGGAAGGGGTCCTCTATGTGTACATCTCCGTCCGCCGTCTTGTGCACCCACGCGGCGCGGCGGAACCCTCTTCGCCCCAGCTCCCGGAGAGATCGACGGGCTTCATCTCTTTCTGCGAAGTACCCGATGAGGGTGCCTGCTTCCATATTTTCGTCCTTCTATCACCACCGGATCTAACAGGCTGCTGAAAAAACGCATCTGTTCCGCGCTTCGCGGAGTTATCCGGCCGCCTCATCGTCTCGGCGGCGTGGCAACAAGTCTCTTTACTATGTCCCATTGCCCTTCCAAAACGTTAAGCTTTTCGGGTTGTCTATGGTGCTTTGTAGTCCTCATTAAGATTCGGTTCATCGTTTTTAAACGGGCTACCCTCTTTTAAAGCCTGAAACGGGAGACGGGCTTGATTTAAGGAGAAGACGGTGCTCTTTTTTAAGACTTTATCATCGGGCCGAATCTTCTGGGAAGTCCACTTTTCGTTGTTATCAGCCCAATCAAGGGAGGTATCGATGTATTTCGCAACACCTCTACCGGCAATATTAAGTAACAGAAAAAGCAGAGTCCGCCTGAAATTGATGGGAGAAACTCTTAGAAGAAACGGGATATGCCGAACGATCGAAGAGAAAGAATAAAACTCGTTTTGGACATAGCGGTGCCCTTCGGCAAGCTCCCGGGGAGTCATGTTCTTGGGTTGAAATACGACGGTATGGTGGTCGTAGTGGCTCCAATCGTCAGAGATGATTCGTCCCTGATCTTTGAAACGCTGGTATATCCGCGTCCCGGGATAGGGTGTCAGAACATTCAAAGACATCGTGGGAAGCTTAGTCCTCGCCAAAAAGTCCAGGGTATCATCAAAAATGGCTTTTGTATCCGTGTCAAACCCAAAAATAAGGGAGGGGTGAAAGGCAATACCATTGTCCTGGATAATCTTAATAGCCTCCTCCGTTTCTTCTATGGATTTAAGTGATTTTTTCATCCCCACCAGGCTTGATGGCGATACAGACTCAAGCCCAAAGAATAAGGCTGCGCAGCCGGACTGGCGGCATAATTTCAACATCTCTTTGTCCCTGGCCAAGGACATGGAACTTTGTCCTATCCATCTGATGCCCAGGGGAATCAACGCTTCAAATAACTCCTTGGAATATTCCGGGTGTCCGGTGACATTATCGTCTAGGACCAAAAACGTCTTTGAACCGGATTGCTTGATATCCTCAACCACCATGGAAACCGGTCTGTGCCTGATTTTCCTGCCATAGAAATCCGTCACTGAACAGAATTCACAAACGTATGGGCACCCTCTGGTGGTCCCTAGCCCGACACAGTTAAAGAGCGCCCTGTCAATACGAAAATCTCGCCTCGGGGAAGGATACTTGGAAAGATCAGGGGCGGGAACACGGTAGAATTTCTGAAGGTTTCCTTTTCTAAAATCGCTGACGACATCGGCCCAACAGCCTTCTGCCTCTCCGATGACAACGGCATCGGCGTGCTGGATGGCTTCTTGTGGCAGGATCGTAGGATGAATTCCGCCGAGAACGACTTTGGAACCTCGATGTCTAAAGAGATCAGATAATTGGTAACTTCTGTTTGCCGTTGCAGTCATGCAAGAAATCCCAACCAAGTCGAAGTCGGAAGAAAAATCTATCCCTCTGATATCTTCATCTACAACAGTAATGTCAACGTTAGTTGGCGTCAATGAGGCTAGGATGTGTAAACTTAACTGAGGGATTTTAATCGCTTTTAGTTTTTTACGAAATTTGTGAGAAGGTGAAATCAATAGAAGTTTCAATATGTGCCTCCGTTTTTTATAGAGATGATTAAAAGGTGGTGTCCCCTCTGATACGACATCGGGGTACCCTTGCCCCGGAAAGAATTTAGATGCCTTGGTTATGCTGGGTAGTATGAGTGAGTAGGAAATGTAGACACTTAGATCCAGAACTTCTTTAATAGATCCCAGACCTCCCTCTTCTTGACAGTTTTCGGTAGATAAAGGTAAGAGACTCGCTTTTGGTAGACCCTGGTAAGTGACTCTCCGGGGCTTTATAAAAAAACCCGCAAAGAAGCTGTTTGGAGTTCTTTGCGGGTTCTCGTTCGTCCTAAAAAGGACTCTCTACAACTAGATTTGTTTCAAAAATACCCTATTTTATGCGGAATGTCAAGATAAATCACAGATAAATCATCAATGTAATTCCAAATCTCAATTGTCTCGTTTTTCCAAATCTGAATTGCGAGGGTGCCCCGATCCGGAATATCTCTCTCAATTTTCTAGGTCAAGCATACGTTTCCGTTCCATTGCCTCTCCTTCACGGATCCTCTTCTCGATAAGGAATTGTAAATTGCTGTAGGTCATTCGCCATCTCGGCATTTCCAAAACGTTTTTTCGCAGCGTCAACAAACTGCTCCCTATCTTCTTCTGTGTAGCGTGGACTGAGGTGAACGAGGACGGCACGCCGCGCACCTGCCCTGGCAGCCACCCGTGCTGCGTCGTCGGCCGTCATGTGTCCCTTTGCCGACGCCTCCTCGTAATGTTCGGGGAGAAACATGGAGTCGAGAAAGGCCAAATCCACATCCTGGCAGAGTCGATAAAGGACTTTGTTGGGTCGCGTATCGACGGCGTAGCAAATCTTCCGGCCCGGCCTCGGAGGTCCGAGGACTCGGCCGGGGGAGACGACCTCTCCACGTTCCGTGGCAACGGTTTCTCCCCGCTGCAATTTTCCCCAAAGCGGTCCGTAGGGTATTCCCAAAGCCTTGGCCGCGTCCGGCCTGAACTTCCCCGGACGGGGATGTTCTTCAAGGCGATATCCAAGGCATAGGGTCGTATGTTTTAACGGCCCCCAGAGGACACGGAGCAGATCGTCTTCATAAGCCACTTCCGGACATCCTTCCTCCCACTCGAGAAAGGACAGCGGATAATTCAGAAAAAAAGCCAGGGAGTCGTGAACCTGTCGGACGAACCGTTCGATCCCGGGCGGTCCCAGGATCGTCAGTGGACCCACTTCCGGCACCTGAGCCCGCATCATCAGAATTCCGGGCAACCCGAGGCAGTGATCTCCGTGAAGGTGACTGACAGCTACCAGACGCAAAGATTTGATGCCAAACTTGGTCTTTTTCAGATTGATCTGACACCCTTCCCCGGCATCGAAGAGATAGAGCTGTCCCTGAAGCCTCACTACTAGGGAAGTAAGAAACCGTCCGGGCATGGGCATCATGCCCCCCGAGCCAAGAAGCACACAATCCATTCTATACCTGTTTCATCGTCGATGAAATGCGACCGGCACAACAACTTAAAAATTCTACCGGAGGATGAGTCATCACACTCATTCTTGTGTCATCCGGTTAACTGAAAAGACGCGGCTCACCGGGCCCTGGCCTCGGACAGCTGCAAGAGTCGAAGGGCCTCACTGTAAAAACCGCACACGTGATAGCCGACCTGCCATATGTTGCCCTTGTCGGATCTTCGCGCACGGTTGGCCGGATCATAGGTTGAGTACCAACCGCCATACTGCGGGTCGATGAAGTGGCTTCTGACCAAGGCGAACGACTTGTCGAAGGCAGGCCAGAGGTCCGACCGCCCCCGGAGTTCCGCCCAGTGCATCATCGCCCGCAATGACTCGCACTGTTCCCACCAGCTCTTGGGTCCAGGAATAACGTTTCCCTCGTAATCGCTTCGCGAAAAAATGCCCCCCTCCCTGGAGTCGTAGCCCACTTTCATGCCGTAGTCCAACAGCCGTTCGGCGATGCCCAAGTATCTTGCCGGCAGACCTTTTTCCACACCATGGCTAAGTAAGAAGGACCATTCGAACTGGTGTCCGAGGTCGATGTGACCCCGCATCTTGGCGGCTGCCGGTCGCCAATCCGCGTCATACATTTCCGGCAGGCGCCCCTCATGCTCTTCGTAGAGCCGGGTGAAGATTTGGTTCGCGAGGCCCTCGGCGTCTTTGAGAATCTCGGCTGACTGCGTTGTGTCGTAAAGATCGAGAAGCGCCTCGAAAAGGTGCATCATCGGGTTTTGCGTGTTCTGCCCGATGCCCCTGACATACCCGCGGTCGGTCCTCGGTTTGAAGAAGCCCTTTTCGTCCCTCAGGCGGGATTTCATTTCTTCCCATGTGGTCAGGGCAGCCTTCCTGTACCTGTCGTCGCCGGTGACCCGACTGGCGTGGGAAAATGCAAAGATGACGAAGGCTAAACCATAGCTATCCTTGCTTTTGTCGAGGATTTTTCCCTCCGGCGTCATGCTGTAGAAGAATAACCCCTGATCGAAATCACGGATGCGCTCCAAAAGAAAGTCGGCGCCTTTACGGACCGCTTCTAGGTACGATGCCTTTCGGGTCAGCTCATAGCCTCGGGCCATGACAAAGATCTGCCTGGACTGCGAAACCAGCGTTCCGTTCTGATTTCCAACCCGGCGCCACTGGCGGTCAAGATTTATCTTGAAAAAACCCTGGGGGGTGAATGCTCCATCGCGCCAATGCGCCGTTTCGTCCGCCAGAGTCTTGCGGAACCACTCGCGATCTGCGTGCCCGGCGATATCGGAGGACAGGCTGGCCGACGCCGGCCCAAGGAGCAGGAGCAAGCAGATCATCCATTCGATCAACGTTCTTGGAAATCGAGCCCCCTTCACCCAATCTTCCCTCCCTCGAATGCAGGGAAAAGGCGTTAAGCAGGGGCGTTGCCATCGTGTTTTCATTCGGCCACTAAATGGAAATGCAGATAAGTCACATCCTGGGAACCCGGGCCGTTTGTGTAGAGCCGATACTTCGACAATTTTTCTCGTTCGATGACCCATCTCGCAGCAAGAAAGACATCCGTCAAATAGGGTGCGTCAGCCTCAGAAATTTCTCCGATATTCTTAATGTCCTTCTTCGGAACGATAAGATAATGAATTGGGTCAGATGAAAATGGATGCTTAATAACAACGGTCTTATCGGTTTCAAACACTTTGAAAGGCATGAGACGAGGAAAGTTTTGGATCCCGACCGAGGCAAGCAAACCCAGCAAATCTTCATGAGTCAGACAATTCTCGCAACGATTGATCGCCAACAACGACCTGGGTTGTGACTTGGAAAACAGATAGCCGCCGACCAGAACGCCGATGCCTAGAGAGATTAAAACCAAACAAATCTTCTTGAATGTTTTCATCGTTCATCGTCACCTAAAGAATGGAGTGATATTGTCGAAATTCCGACGCAACCTTGCTGGTTGGAATTGCATTCGACTTTCATTAATCTCTTTCCTTCATTCCAGCCGCTTCATCTTATCGGGATTATAAATCGTAGATCCTCCCCCGGTAATGACCATGCCAAAATGAACTAATTTCACCCGGCCGTCCGTATCGTGCCAGCGTTCTAGAAACTCTGGAACAGGGATAAACGTGTAATGGCCGAGAGTTGACGGGTCCATGAGATAGATATTCCGATCGTCATATCCTGTGGCCACGGCATAGTGACCTTCCGTCCAGGTTTCTGACCACTTGACCGGGGAATCCGGCCAGGCCTGAATGAGGACGATGGTAGGTTTGCGGTCGTCAATCAACTTTTTGAGGTCCTCTAGGGACATATCGGTCAGGACATCCACTCGGAATCCAAGAGAACGAGCGAACTCAGCCATTTTTTCGTAATTCGTTCCTCGGATTGGATCTGGTCCTAACACCTTGCCCAACTCGTCATGCCGAAAATCCCTCCCGTAGTAGCAAAGGACCGATTGGAAGGCCCCGACCCCACAGGTGTAGTCATAACATTGATAAGTGAGCGGGACGGATATTAAATTCGCCACCCTTCGGGCAGAGAGCCCATCGCTCGCTTCTGGCAGCCGGCTGGGGTGAAAGCAGGCCTGGGAAGCAAAGCAAAAAAAGACCGCGGCCAAGAAAATCCGCCACCCATTGCCGTTCGGATGCGTCCTTCGCCGTTTTTTTAAATCGATAACGACCTTCTCGCCTTGGTTTGGGTGGTATTTCTCCGGAATCTTCATATCGTGGCTTTGTTTAAACTCTTGCTCATACAAGGCCAGCAAGGATAGAGGCATGCTCAGGCTAAAACTTATATCCCAGGCCAACAAGAACGATATCTGAATCTTTATCATAACTGGTAATGATTCGACTCCAAGAAATCCTCGTGAACCAGTTACGGTAGATGCGATAGCTGCCGGACAGAGATATAATTCCGTTGGTGTTCAGATTTGCATTCCTATATTTGTCATGGGCTTCATACGCCCCTCCTCCAATTCCTATGCTGATACGGTCAGATAGTTTTTGTGTCGCCCATAATTGGGCAGCGGCCCCTTGTCTCTTGGCCCTGTCATTTTCTCCCTCGTTGAGATAAGCGATGGTGAAGTCTATATGATCCCAAAGATTTCTTCGATATTCAACACTTTTTGCAAAACCATTACTCTCCCCGGAATTATTGACAATCGAAACTCCCAGGAGAATACTGAGTTCATTCCGATCCAAAGTTGGCCGAGGATGGATGTCTGAAGAGTTAAATTTGTAACCCACGCCTACCAGCAATGGGATAGAGTTCATTTTGGAAGCAAGGACATAGCTGCTTCGTAAATCAACGACCCACCTCTCCGACAGCGACCACTGCAAGTCAAGGCTAGTTACCTCTCCGATTCCATGAGAATTACGTTCTCTGGAAGTGGTGTCAAAATAGAGATAGGGCCCGACTCCTAAACGAAAAGACAACTTTTCAGAAAGGTTTATTCCTACCCAGCCTTGACTGATAAAACCATCTCTGTGGTGGCTATCGAAATGCCCTTCATTCAAATAACTCACGCTGAAGGAAAATGGCCCTTGGATCTTTTGAGAAAACTCAGCCATGACTGATCCCGAGAGATCATCTTTGTCATTGAAAATCGGGCCTCCTAAGACAGAAATCTGTTGAGAAAAACCAGTCCCGGCCGTTGCTGTAAGACCAACCAATAGGCTCAGAACAAAAATCGAAAATTCCGACATTTTCATTTTGGCGCTTTACTCCATTTCTGTATTCGGATTGCCCTCCCCCTTTGTTTACACCATTGGGGTCTGAGTGATGAACAAGGAAACCGAGATAGCGCGAATTCACAACCATAGACTCAACCTCATTTAGATCTTCATTGGATATCTTCCAGCTCAACACATTCACGACATACCTCTCAGTCTCTCAT
>Ga0335081_10017652_pt1 | contig 11551 bp, 10 predicted proteins | sample Lox_Sample_35_FD_206713 | JGI IMG/M metagenome (GOLD analysis project Ga0335081, IMG submission 206713) | Soil microbial communities from Loxahatchee National Wildlife Refuge, Florida, United States - Lox_Sample_3.5 | ecosystem: Environmental > Terrestrial > Soil > Wetlands | place: USA... | reverse complement strand
GCTGATCCGCGTCGACGTGCCAGCGCACAGCCCGGCCATCGACGAGATCACCCCTGACCTGGTGCGCAGCATCGCGGGCATCACCCCCCGGCCGCCCCGGCTGCCGATGATCTCGAGCGTCTTCGGCCGCGAACTGGACTGGCGCGAGGTCGGCCCGGATTACTTCGCGTGGAACCTGCGGCGGCCGGTGCTGCTCGCCGAGGCGACCCGGCATCTGCTGGTCACCGAGCGGTTCGCCGCGCTGGTCGAGATCAGCGCGAACCCGATCCTCGAGCCGGCGCTGCGGCAGAGCGCCGCCGCGGCCGGCCGCGGCGCGCGGGTGTTCACCACGATGCGGCGCAGCGACCCGGACGACGCCGCCGGCCCGCGCCGGCTGCCCGGCGAACTGGCCGCGGCGGGCCACCCGCGGCGGGATACACCGTGCGCCACGGTTTAGCCGCGGTCGCCGCCCGGCTTCCACAGCACGTCGCCGTGTCCGGCGTTGGCCACCCGGGACAAGATGAACAGCAGGTCGGACAGCCGGTTCAGGTACCGGGCGGGCAGCGGGCTCACCGAGTCGCCGTGCTCGCCAGCCGCGGCCCACGCGCTGCGCTCGGCCCGGCGGGTCACCGTCCGCGCCACGTGCAGCAGCGCCGCTCCCGGGCTCCCGCCCGGGAGCAGGAAGCTGCGCAGGGTGGGCAGGTCCGCGTTGTAGGCATCGCACTCGCTCTCCAGCCGCTCGATATAAGCCGGATCGATGCGCAGCGGCGGGTACGGCGGCGGCTCCGGGCTGACCGGGGTGGCCAGGTCGGCGCCCACGTCGAACAACTCGTTCTGCACCCGTGACAGTAGCGTGACGATGCCGGCCGGCAGGTCGCCCATGGTGATCGCCACGCCGATCGCGCAGTTGGCCTCGTCCACGTCGGCGTAGGCGGCCAGCCGCGAGTCGGTCTTGGCCGTGCGGCTGCCGTCCCCGAGCGCGGTCGTGCCGTCGTCACCGGTACGGGTGTAGATGCGGGACAGGACGACCGGGTTCTCACGATCACGCGCCATGAACCCCACCCTAAGGGAGCCCCTGCGGCCCCCTGGACCGGCCAGGGCGCGTTATTGTTCCCTTTGTCCCCGAGAAGGAGACCCGCTGTGTATGACTACATCATCGTCGGTGCCGGCAGTGCCGGCTGCGTGCTGGCCGCGCGGCTGTCCGCCGACTCCAGCGTCAGCGTGCTGCTGCTGGAGGCCGGCCCGGCCGATGACGCCGACGAGATCCGGGCCCCGGCCGCGCTCAGCAGGCTGTTCCAGAGTGCCTACGACTGGAACTACACCACGGTCCCGCAGCACCGCGCGGCCGGCCGGTCCGTCTACTGGCCCCGCGGCAAGGTCCTGGGCGGGTCCAGCAGCATGAACGCGATGATCTACATCCGCGGCAACCGCCACGACTTCCAGGCCTGGCGGGACGAGCACGGCTGCACCGGCTGGGCCTACGAGGACCTGATGCCGTACTTCAGGCGGGCCGAGGACAATTCGCGCGGCGCGTCGGCCTACCACGGCACGGGCGGCCCGCTCGCGGTCAGCGACCTGCGGTACAAGTCAGCGGCCTGCGAGGCGTTCATCGCCGCGGCCCGCGAGCAGGGCGCGACGGCCAACGACGACTTCAACGGCCCGCGCCAGGACGGCGTGGGCTGGTACCAGGTCACCCAGCGCAAGGGTCGCCGCTGCTCGGCCGCCGTCGCCTACCTGCACCCGGCCATGTCCCGGCCGAACCTCACCGTGCATACCGACGCCCTGGTCACCAAGATCCTCATCGAGGGCGGCCAGGCCACCGGCGTGACCTACCTCCGGCACGGCCAGGCCGAGACGGCCCGCGCCAACGGCGAGGTCATCGTGTGCGGCGGCGCGGTCAACAGCCCCCAGCTGCTCATGCTGTCCGGCGTCGGCCCGGCCGACCACCTGATCGAGTTCGGCATCGACCCGGTCGCCGACAGCCCCGGGGTCGGCGCGAACCTGTCCGACCATCCCGTGCTCCCGGTGACCTGGTCCACGCCCCGGCTGCGCGGCCTGTGGGAGAGGAGCGGCAACGCCGGCGCCCTGCGCTGGCGGCTGACCCATCGCGGCCCGGTGACCAGCAACGTGGCCGAATCGGGCGGCTTCGCCCACTCCGAGCCTGGCCTGCCCGCGCCGGACCTGCAGCTGCACGTGCTGCCCGCGCTGTACCGCGACCAGGGCCTGGCCGATCCGGCCCAGCGGGCCATGACCGTGCTGGTCGGCCTGGTCGACGTGAAGAGCCGGGGCCGGATCAGGCTGCGCAGCGCCGACCCCCGGCACCGGCCCTCCATCGACCCCGGGTACCTGTCCGACGGCGGCGGGGATGCCCGGGCGCTGCTGGCCGGGCTGAAGATGGCCCGGGAGTTCGTGACGGCCAAGCCGATGGCGGCCATCTGCCGGAGCGAGATCGCGCCCGGCGCGCACGTCCGCTCCGACGCCGAACTCCTCGACTACGTGCGGTCCAGCGTGGTGACCCTCTACCACCCGGTCGGCACCTGCGCGATGGGCAGCGAGGCCCGGTGGGGCAGCGTCCTGGACCCCGAACTAAAAGTTCGGGGGATCACGGCCCTGCGCGTGGTCGACGCGTCGGTGATGCCGACCGTGCCCCGGGGGAACACCAACGCGCCCACGATCGCGATCGCCGAGCGGGCCGCCGACCTCATCGCCGGCCGGGCCCCGCTGGCCCCGGCCGACCCCGTCGACGCCATGGCGACCGCGGGCAGCGTGGCCTAGCCGGAGGGGAGGGTGACAATCAGCGCCGGCACGCAGATCACCGACCTGACTGTGAACGATCATGCCTGCCTGACGTTCGGCGAGCCCGAGGAGCTGTTCGACCTCACCGCCGCGTTCGTCCGGGACGGGCTGGACGGCGGCCTGAGGGTGGTGTGGCTCAGCGACGCCACGCCGGACCGGGCCACCGCCGAACTGGCCCGGCGCGGCATCGCGGTCGAGCCCGCGCTGGCCTCGGGACAGCTGGCCACGGTCGGTTACGAAGGCCGGCTGCTGGACGGCCAGGTGTTCAGCGCGGGCCAGGCGATGACCTGGCTGACCCGCGAGATGGAGGCCTGCGGCGGCCAGGGCCTGCGGCTGGCGGTGGACATGAGCTGGGCGCTGCAGCCGGTCACCGGGGTCGAGCAGCTGCCCGAGTTCGAGGGGAAGGTCGCGGCAGCGGTGGCCGGAACCGCGACCTCGGTGCTGTGCCAGTACGACCGGGAGCGGTTCGACCCGGTCACGCTGGCCTCCGTCGCCGCCTTCCACACCCGCTCGGTCGCGGCCGCGACCTACCACGCCGACGTGATGCTGCGGATCTGCCGCCAGTACGCGCCGCCCGGCATCCGCCTGGCCGGCGAGCTCGACTACCAGGCCAGCGAGTCCCTCGCGCTCGCGCTGACCGAGGCCATCCGGCTCGACGGCGACGTGACCGTGAACATGGTCCCGCTGGCCTTCATCGACGTCCCGTGCGCCCGGATGATCCTGGACGCCGCCCGCGGCCTGACCCCGGCCCGCCGGATGATCCTGCGCTCCCGGCCCGGCCTCGCGGCCCGGTTCGTCCTGCTCGGCGCGGCCGATATCCCCGGCGTCAGCCTGGTGAGCGTCGATGACCGCTGACGGCGACCACCGCTCGCTAGGTGAGCCCGGCGCGCTGGCCGGCGGCGCGGGCGCCCAGATCCTGGACCAGGCCTTCGACGCGGATTCGCTGTACGCGCTGCGGGCCGCGGTGGCGGCGCACGCCACCCAGGCCGGGCTGCCGCCGGGCCGGGCCGACGATCTGGTCATCGCCGTGCACGAACTGGCCGCCAACGCCGTCCGGCACGGCGCCGGCCACGGCCGCCTCCGCATCTGGAAATCCGACCGCGCCCTGCGCTGCGAGATCAGCGACGACGGCCTCCCGCCGGCCGCCGACGACAACCCCCCGTCGGCCGCCGGCGACCGCCTGGCGCAATGGCGCACCGAGCCCGGCCACGGCCTGTCGCTGGTCCGCCAGGTCGCCGACCAGACCAGCCTGCGTTCCGGCCCCTCCGGCACCCTGGCCACGATCAGCTTCGCCCTGGGCGCACCGGGCCCGCCGTTCGGCCTCGATCAGCGCCGCCAGGACGGCTGCACGGTCCTGGCCGTCACCGGCCCGCTCGACCTCGCCTCAGCCGCCCACCTCACGGCCGCGATCGCCGCCCTCCTCACGCCGCCCCCGAGCGAGCCGCAGCCCCCCGGCCTGCGCCTGATCCTGGACCTATCCGGCCTCACCGGCTGGGACTCCTCCGGCCTGGCCGCCCTGATCACCGCACAGCAGCGGATCCGCGCCACCCCGCCCGCCCGCATGGTCCTGGCCGGGCTCCCGGGTCACCTGGCCAAGCACCTCCACGAGGCCGGCCTGGCCGGCCGCTTCGCCCTGGCCGACTCCACTCCCGCGGCCGTCGCCGCCCTCACCCCACCCCCCTGAACCGCCGGGAGCCGCGCCGCAACGGCTCAGTGCGCCCGGCGAGACCCCCGGGGCCGGTACAGCCGCCCGTGCAGCAGCGTCACCAACGTGACGATGCGCTTCATGTCCTGGTCGGTCCGGCCGAACGACGTCAGGGTGATAGGCGGCCGCATCCGCTGTCGCGTGATCGCCTTGGGCCGGCTGAACTCGCGCAGCCCGTCCGCGCCGTGGATCCGCCCGAACCCCGATTCGCCCACCCCGCCGAACGGCAGCGCCGGCACGGTGGCGAAACCGATCACCGAGTTCACCGACGTCATCCCGGTGCGCAGGGACCGCGCCGCGGACATGGCCGCGCGCCGGTCGCGGGCGAACACCGCCGAGCCGAGCCCGTACCGGCTCGCGTTGGCGTACGACACCGCCTCGGCCATGTTGACCACCGGCTTCACCGTCACCGTCGGACCGAACGTCTCGTCCTGCACCGCCGCGCTGTTCTCCGGCACGTCCGCCAGCACGATGGGCCGCACGTACGGCGCGGACACCGCGTCACGCCCGCCCACCACCGCGCGGCCGCCCCGGGCCAGCGCGTCCGCCACGTGCTTGGCCACCACCTCGGTCTGCGTCGGCAACGTCATCGGACCATAAGACGCCTCCGGGTCGGTCCCCGGCCGCAGTTCGGACACCCGGTTGGTCAGCCGCTCCAGGAAGCTGTGGTACACCGCGTCGGCCACGTAGACGCGCTCGATCCCCACGCAGGTCTGCCCGGCGTTCGACATCGCGCCCCAGGCGGCGGCGTCGGCCGCCGCGTCCAGGTCGGCGTCGGCCCCGACCAGCAGCGCGTCCTTGCCGCCGCACTCGGCCAGCACCGGGGTCAAGGTGTCGGCCGCGGCGGCCATCACCTTGCGCGCCGTGGCCGCCGACCCGGTGAACGCGATCTTGCTCACCCCGCTGCGCGCCAGCGCCTCGCCGGTCGACCCGGGCCCGGTGATCAGCTGGAGCACCGGCTGTGACGAACCGAACACCTCCAGCGCCTCACCGAACGACCGGACCAGCCACGCTCCCGTCGCCGGGGTCAGCTCCGACGGCTTGAACACCACCGCGTTGCCCGCCGCCAGCGCGTAGGCGATCGAGCCCATCGGGGTGAACACCGGGTAGTTCCACGGCCCGATCACGCCGACCACGCCCAGCGGCAGGTACTCCAGCGTGGAGGCCTGGTTCATGGCCGCCAGCCCGCTGTGCACCCGGCGCGGGCGCAGCACCCGCCGGGCGTGCCGGGCCGCCCAGTCGATGTGCAGCACGGCCAGGATGATCTCCAGCGTGGCGTCGTCCAGCGGCTTGCCGGTTTCCTCGTGCATGAGCTGGGCGAGCCGGCCCATGTACCGGACCAGGTAGGACTTCCAGGCCAGTAGCCGGAGGCGCCGCCCGGACCAGCCGAGCCCGGCCCACCAGCTGGCCGCCTCGCGGGCGGCCGCGACCGCCGCGTCGACTTCGCGGCGGCCGTGTACCGGGAAGGTGGCCAGCACTTCACCGGTTGCGGGGTTGACTGTTTCAAGCATCGGTGACCAGTAAAGCACCGAAGCTACGCTTTGCGTGAGAGGGGGACCCCGCTTGCCGCCACGTCCGTACGTGCTCCTGTCCTGCGCGACCTCAACCGACGGTTACCTGGACGACGCCAGCCCGCAGCGGCTGATCCTGTCCGGCCCGGCCGACCTCGATCGCGTCGACGAGGTGCGGGCCGGCTGCGACGCGATCCTGGTCGGCGCGGGCACGGTCCGCAAGGACAATCCCCGGCTGCTGATCCGCGATCCCCGCCGCCGCGCCCGCCGCGCCGCCCGCGGCCTGCCCGAGTTCCCCGCCCGGGTCACCCTCACCGCCACCGGCGACCTGGATCCCGAGGCCCGCTTCTTCGCCCCCGGCGCCGAACGCCTGGTCTACTGCGCCACCCCCGCCCTGGCCCGCGTCCGGCTGGGGGACCGCGCCGTACTCATCGACGCCGGTAACCCCCTGTCCCTCGACTTCGTTCTCCTTGATCTGGCCGAACGGAACGTGGTGCGTCTCCTCATCGAAGGCGGCGCGCGAGTCCTGGCCGAGTTCCTGGCCCGTGACCTGGCCGACGAGCTTGACCTCGCCATCGCCCCGTTCTTCGTCGCCGACCCCGCCGCTCCCCGCCTCGACCTCGCCTCCGCGCCCGGCCGCATGACCCTCGCCGACGTCCAGCGGCTCGAGGACATCGTCGTGCTGCGCTACCTGACCGGCCCCGGCGGCCCGGACCACCGGTTCCTGGCCTGGGCGGTCGAGCTGTCCCGGCTGTGCCCGCCGTCGGAGTCGGCCTTCTCGGTCGGCGCGGTCATCGTGGCCGAGGACGGCCAGGTGCTCAGCACCGGGTTCTCCCGCGAGCAGGAGGAGCACGACCACGCCGAGGAGGTCGCGCTGCGCAAGCTGGGCTCCGGTGACCCAAGGCTGCGCCGGGCCGCCATCTACAGCTCCCTGGTCCCTTGCGGGGCCCGCGCCTCGCGCCCGGTGACCTGCGTCCAGCACATCGTCGCGGCCGGGATCCCCCGGGTCGTCTTCGCCTGGCGCGAGCCCCCCTTGTTCGCCGCCGGCGACGGCGCCGACCAGCTCCGCGCCGTGGGCGTCGAGGTCATCGAGCTCCCCGACCTGGCCCCCCGCGCCCGCCACGTCAACGCCCACCTGCTCCGCGCCTGACCCGCCCGACCGGCCCCCGGCCCGCCTGGAACCTCCGGTCCGCCCCCGCCGTCTAAGCTGCCATGCGGGCCCCCATCCTCACCAGCGCCATCCAGGCCGTCGCGACGGCCCTGGCCGCTGCCGTCACCCTGGCCGCCTGCGGCAGCGTCACGACGCCGGGCACCGGAGCAGACTCACCTCCCGGCGGTACCCCGCCGGCGGTGACCACCCGGCCAGCCTCGGGCAACCCCGGCCCGCCCGCGGGCAGCCGGGCCGAGGCCGCCACACTGGCCCGGCTGCTGCTGTCCCGGCTGATCCTGCCGCCCGGCGCGACCCGCCTGCCGCAGACCGCCCTGCCGCCGTCCCTGACCGGGACGGCGTTCGCGGGCGCCGACGTCACCCCGTCCCTCGACCAGTACGAGCTGTTCGCCCTGCGCCAGCCGATGGGCGCGGCCGCCGCCTTCCTGGCCGCGCACGTGCCGTCCGGCACCGCCCAGGGCGGCACCGGCAGCGGATCCGGCCCCGACGGCGTCACGATGCAAGACGTCACCTACCTGGCGCAGCACGTGCCCGCGGGCATCGCCGGGGCCCAGCTCGTGCTAACCGTGGTGCCCGCCTCCTCCGGCGGATCCCTGCTGCGGGCCGACGCCCAGATCACCTGGTACCCGCCCCGCACCGCCGCCGAGTACATCGACCCGGACCGCTACCACGTCCTGAGCATCACCGTCTCGGTCTACGGCCGCCGGCCGCACACGGTGCACAAGGTCGTGACCTCCCAGGCGTTCATCGCCCGCCTCGCCGCCGCGCTCAACCGCATGCAGGCCGAGCCGCTCGGCGTGATAGCGTGCCCGGCCATCTTCGCCGACTACCGGCTGTCCTTCTCGGTCTCCCGCTCCAGCCGTCCCGTCGTCGTGGTCTCCGCGAACGAGACCGGATGCGGCGGCGCGAGCATCACCGTCAACGGCCACCAGCAGCCACCCCTAGCCGACCGCGGCACCATAGCCGCCCTAGCCGGCCAGGTAGTCACCGTGACCTGGCAGCTATAGCCCTCCGCCCTGCCCCGGCCGCCGCCCTCCAACGGAATGAAACCGGGGTTTCACTCCGTTCGCCCGGTCGCTGGAGCTGGATTCTCACAGTAATGTTGTCCGAAACATCGTGATTTATGTTAGAAACGACATGTGGAGGTTGCGGAACGGCGCGCGACCGTCGTCCGCCTGCTGCGGGAACGGGGACAGATCTCGGTCGCGGAGCTGAGCCGGCGGCTGTCGGTCTCGGAAATGACCGCGCGCCGCGACCTGGAGGTCCTGGAGCAGGAGGGCCTGGTCCGGCGGTATCACGGCGGCGCGGTGATGACCGTGTCGCGCAGCTTCGAGACCCCGTATGCGGCCCGCGCGTATGACCGCCAGCCACAGAAGCGGGCCATCGGGCGGCGCACGGCCGAGCTGATCATGCCGGGCGAGACCGTGATCGTCGATGCGGGCACGACGGCGGTCGAGGTCGCCCGGGCCCTGCGGGATCGCGCCAACCTGCTGGTCTGCCCGCTGGGCCTGCAAGCCGCCGTCCTGCTGGCTGACCGGCCTGGCATCCGGCTGCTGGTTCCCGGCGGCGAGGTGCGGCCCGGCGAGCAGATGTTCGTGGGGCAGGTGGCCCGGGGCGTCATCGCCGGGCTGCGGTTCGACACCTACGTGATGGCCGTGGGCGGCGCCTCCCGCGCCGACGGGTTCACCGACTTCAGCCTGGACGACGTGGCGGTCAAGCAGGCGGCCCTGCGCAGTGCCCGGCGCTGCGTGGTGGCGTGCGACTCGGCCAAGATCGGCAAGGTCGGTTTCGCGCGGATCGGCGGGCTGGACGTGGCCGCGACCCTGGTCACCGACGCCGCCCTGGCCGACGCCGACCGGGCCTGGCTGACCGAGGCCGGCCTGGACGTGGTCATCGCGTGAGGGCGCGGGAGCTACGGCAGGCCAGGGTGGCGGTGCTCAGCTACTTCTTCATACTCGGCGTGGCCACCGCGACGTGGAGCGCCCGGCTGCCGGCCATCAAGACGTCGCTGGGCCTGAGCGACGCCCGGCTCGGGCTGGCGCTGTTCGCCGTGCCCGCGGGCAGCGTGCTGACCCTCCCGGTGAGCGGGCGGATCGCGGACCGGTTCGGCGCGGTCCGGGTGACCCGGATCGCGGGCGTGGCCACCCCGGCCGCGCTCGTCCTCATCGGCCTGGGCCCGCAGACCGGCAGCCTGGCCGTGCTCGTGGCCGCCCTGGCCTGCTACGGGGCCGTGGCCGGACTGCTGGACGTGTCGATGAACGCCTGCGGGGCCACGCTGGAGATCGCCTACGGCCGGCCCATCCTGTCCTCGCTGCACGCGGGCTACAGCATCGCCGGGCTGGCCGGCGCCGGGATCGGCGGCCTGTCCGCCGCGCTGGGCCTCGGCCCGCTGCCCACCTTCGCCGCGACCGCCGTCGCCCTGATCGCCGGCGGCCTGCTCGCCGGCCCGCGGATGGTCATCCCGCCAGCCCCGCCCGAACCCGGGAAACGCCCGGGCGACGCGCCGCGCCGCTCGCCGGGCCAGATCTCGGTGGTGATCTGGGTGCTGGGCCTGCTCGCGCTGTGCGGGCAGGTCGGCGAGGGCTCGGCGGGTGACTGGAGTGCCGTCTACCTGCACGTCAACCTGGGCACGTCCGCCGCTGTGGCGGCCGCCGGTCTGGCCGCGTTCTCGGTCACGATGGCGGCCGGGCGGGTAGCCGGTGACCGGCTGGCGGCCCGGTTCGGCTCGGTGCGGCTGGTCCGCGTCAGCGGCCTGGTGGCCGGCCTGGGCCTGGCCGCCGGGCTGCTGATCGGCACCCCGGCGGCGGCCATCGGCGGGTTCGCGCTGCTCGGCGCGGGCCTGGCCGGGATCTTCCCGCAGATCGTCTCCTCGGCGGTGCGGCTGGACCCCTCCCGCGCCGGGCGCAACATCGGCCGGATCGCCGCGGTGGCCTACAGCGGCCTGCTCGGCGGCCCGGTCGCCATCGGCGCCGCCGCCTCCGGCGTGGGCCTGCGCGACGCGCTGCTCATCCCGGCCGCGCTCTCGCTGGTGGTCGCCGCGGCGGGCGGCGTGCTGAGCCCGCACCAGGCCCACCTCGCGGCCGCGGCGTGAGCCGGGCGGCCTCGGGCAGCCTGCCCTCCAGCCGCAGCATCGAGACGGCCGCCGCCAGCGCCACCGCCGCGGCCACCCCGAACGCCGCGGTCGGCGACAGGCCGAGCAGTGCCGTGCCGCCGGTCGGCGCGGCCGCCAGCCCGATCCAGAAGCAGAGCCCGATCACCGCCATGTACCGGCCGCGCAGGTGGGCTGGGGCCAGGTCGGCCACCAGCGGCGTCAGCGCCGTCGTATGCAGGCATTCGCCCACGCCCGCCGCGATGACCGCCGTCACCAGGACCGCGTACGCGACGGCCCGGACGGCATCGGCCGCGAGAACCAGCAGGCACGCGCCGCAGAACAGGGCCCCGGCCAGCGCCATGGTCAGCGCCCGCCGCCGGCCCTCGGCGAACCTGGCCACCGGCACCTGGGCCACCACGACGGTCAGGGCGTTGACCGCCAGCAGCAACCCGATCAATTCGGTGCTGAGGCCGATCCCGTTCCGGGCGAAGGGAGGCAGCAGCCAGCTGAACACGCCCCAGCCGACCGCGATCATCGCCACGTCGGCCATCGCGAGATGGACGAAGGCCCGGTCCCGCAGCACCGGCCGGTAACCGCCCCGGCGCCCGCCGCGGGCTCTCGCGCACCACGACGGCCAGCACGGCCACGTAGACAAGATAGGTAACGGCGTTGACCAGGAACAGCATGATGAATCCGGTCAAGGCTCGATCAGCCATCTGGTTCGCGGGGGTCAGCCGGGGATGGACTCGATGACGCGGTACACGCTGCGGGGGTGCTCGTCGTAGTACCGGCGGATCCGGTTGTCCCAGTCCTCGGGCTCGTAGACCGTGACCCGATCGCGGGCTTCGGGCTCGGGGTCCTGGAGGCGGGCCTGGCGTTCCTGCCCGGCGCGGGCGTTGGCGAAGCAGACGCTGATGGCGTAGTCCAGGTCCAGCCGCTCGCCGTACCAGGGCGGGATGATCGTCTCCGGGGTGATCTCCGCGTCGTGGCAGTCCCCGATGGTGCCGTGCGGGGGCGGCAGCGGCGGGCTGGCCGGGATGGCTGCCCCGTCCGGGCGGCAGAAGGTGAACGTGCCGTCGCGGGCGGCGGCGATCAGGTAGCCGCGGTCGTGGACCAGCAGGTGGTGGTACTTGCACAAGCTGACCAGGTTGTCCAGGCTGGTCCGGCCGCCGTTGGACCAGTACCGGATGTGGTGCAGGTCGACCCGGCGGGACTCACAGCCCGGGAACCGGCACCGGCACCTGTCCCGCTCGCGGGCCGCCCGGCGCAGCGCCGCGTTCGGCCGGCGCCGCCGCCGGCCC
>Ga0335081_10017651_pt1 | contig 11551 bp, 9 predicted proteins | sample Lox_Sample_35_FD_206713 | JGI IMG/M metagenome (GOLD analysis project Ga0335081, IMG submission 206713) | Soil microbial communities from Loxahatchee National Wildlife Refuge, Florida, United States - Lox_Sample_3.5 | ecosystem: Environmental > Terrestrial > Soil > Wetlands | place: USA: Florida... | reverse complement strand
GTGGGGATCTCTCCCCTCCCGGTGCTCAGGATTCCGGCCCTGGCGCTCCCGTCACGCTGTACGAGAGAGAACTTCAAGGGATTAAGGTAGGTATTCGGGTGTGGAAAATCAACGAAAAGAGGGGTGTCACGCGCTCTGGCATCACGCGAGCGTGGCTATCGCCTCGGGGAGGGCCTCGGCTATATCCGTGGCCACCATGCCGCGCATGCCGTGTCGCGCACGCGCGATATCGCCTGCTTTCCCGTGGACATAGACGCCACCCCACGCGGCCCCTTCCGGGCTCCCCCCCTGCGCAAGCATCCCGGCGATGACGCCCGTGAGGACGTCGCCGCTCCCCACTGTGGCCATCCCCGGGTTCCCCGTGGAATTGACGTAGACGTTTCCCCCGGCAGAGGCCGTCACAGTCGGCGACCCCTTCAGGACCACGATCGACCGGAATGAGCGCGCCGCCTTCCTCGCCGCCTCCACCCTGTGCGCGTCCGCCTCAGCCGAAGGGACGCCTGTGAGCGCGGAAAACTCCCCCGTGTGGGGGGTCAGTATCCTCGGGCGCGGCGAGCCGAACCCGGCAGGCGAAATCCCCTTCAGCGCGTGGAGCGCGTCTGCATCGACCACAACGGGGAGATCCGCCTTCGAGAGGAACTCCCGCACGAAGCGGAGCGCCTCCTCGTCGCGGGATATCCCGGGACCGAGAGCCACGACATCCGCGCGCGACGTCCTCGAAAACGCCTCTTCGAGCGATCCCTCTCCGAGCGTCCCCCCGGGGGTCTCCTCAAGCGGGGCGAGTATCACCTCCGTCAGGCGGCGGGCCAGCACCGTGCGAAGAGATGACGGGAACGCAAGGACGACGGAGCCTGCCCCGGTGCGCAGCGCCGCCTGGGCAGCCATGAGGGGAGCCCCGCTGAATGAACGGGAGCCTCCGATGACAAGGACGCTCCCCGCGTTATACTTGTGCGCGCTTCGCGGACGGGGAGGCATGACCCCGGCCGCATCTTCGCTCGTGACGCGGAATACGCCCCCCCGCTTCACGCTCATGAGCGCCGGGGGGATGCTGATATCCGCCACCCGCACGACGCCGCTCAGCTCCGCTCCCCGCCCGACATAATGCCCCACCTTTGCCAGTCCCATGGCCACCGTGAGGTCGGCCCGGACGGCGGATTCCCCCGCCGTCCCCGTGGTCGCGTCGACGCCCGAGGGGATATCGACGGAAGCGACATACGCTTCCGCCCCGTTGATCCATCCGATCGCCCTGGCTGCAGGCCCGCGGGCATCCCCCGTGAAGCCCGTGCCGAATATGGCGTCCACGATGACGTCCGGCCGACGGGGAAATCCATCGCCGGGTTTCAGCTCTCTTACACGGAGCGAGGCCCGGCCCGCGCGGCTCATCCTGAGGGCGATATCGAGGTTCGTCCGCGCGTCCCCCCCGACGGATCTCCGGGGAGCGAGGAGGAGTGCAAGCACGCTTCCCCCCCTGTTCGCGATGTGGCGCGCGATCACGAAGCCGTCCCCGCCGTTGTTCCCCTTGCCGCAGAGGACGACGACCTCCATGCCCCGGATCGGTCCCCGCGCGCGTTCGAGCTCGTCGACGAACGCCCTCCCCGCGTTTTCCATCAGCGCAAGCCCGGGGATACCCAGCGAGGCGATTGCCTGCCGGTCGAACCCCCTCATGAGGTCAGCCGTGGCGAGGAGATCCATGGAGGATGCCCTTTTCCAGGGGAAAGGCTAGAAGCAGCGTGACGTGAGAGCGAGCAGCGTCGACGGGAAGACGCCGAATGAGATGAGCGCCGCAGCCGCGATGACGAGGGCCGCGAGTCCGAGCGGGCGGACGGGCGACGCGGTCGCCGCAGCCGGCTCCCTGAAATACATCAGGACGACGAGCCGCAGATAGTAGTATGCCGAGACGACGCTCATCACGACTCCCGTGACGGCGAGCCACGTCATCCCCCCCTCGATCGCGCCTGCGAAGACATAATACTTGCCGAAGAACCCGGCCAGCGGGGGAACGCCGGCCAGCGAGAACATGAAGAGCGCGGCCAGCGCGGCCACCAGCGGGGAACGCCTGGAGAGCCCGGCGCAATCCTCGAACGTGAGCGTCGCGCCGTCTTCCCTCTCGAGCAGCGAGACGACGCCGAACGCCCCCGCGTTCATCATCGTATACGACATCAGGTAGAAGAGGACGCCTCCCGAGCCGGTAGCATTGGCGCCGACGACGCCCGAGAGCATGTAGCCGGCGTGGGCGATGCTCGAATATGCCAGCATCCTCTTGATGCCCGACTGTGCGACGGCCATGAGGTTGCCGGCCACCATCGACACCGCGGCGACCAGTGCGAGCGCCTCGCGCAGCGCGGGTTCCCCCAGGAGCACGGCCGGCGTGAAGACGATCAGGAATCCCGAAAACGCTGCCGCCTTCCCCCCCGTCGACATGAGCGCACTGACGGTCGTCGGCGCCCCCTCGTAGACGTCGGGCACCCACATGTGGAACGGGACCGCCGCGACCTTGAACATCAGGCCCACCATGACGAGCGCGAGTCCCGCCGCCAGGAGCGCCGGCTCCCCGAGGCCCCCCGGGAGCGCGGGGAGATGCATGAGGCCGGTCGAGCCCGTGGCGCCATAGACCAGCGCGATGCCGTAGAGGAGGAACCCGGTGGCGAACGCACCCAGGAGGAAATACTTGAGCGCTGCCTCGTTGCTCGTCGTCCTCCCCCGCGCGATGCCCGCAAGCACGTAGAACGATACGGACATCAGCTCCAGTCCAAGGAAGAAGACCACGAGGTCGGCCGCGGACGCCATCAGGATCATCCCGGCGACGGAGAAAAGCATCAGCGCGTACAGCTCTCCCCTGTCGGGAATCTCCACGCGCATGTGTGAGAAGGAGAGGAGCACGGCCAGGAACCCGCCGGCACAGAAGACGACTGTCAGGTAGGCGGCGAACGACCCCGCTCTCACCATGCCTGCGAATGCCGTCCCCGCCTCGGTCGAGCCTGCGAGCGCAACGCCCCCGGCCAGGAGGAGCCCGGCAAGTGCAAGGAGGGGGGGAATGATGCCCGCGCGCTTGACGAGCGCGTCGGCGAGGACGACCAGGAGCGCCGCCGCCGAGACGATGAGGAGCGGCGCGATCGCCACAATGTCCGTCGAGGGGAGCGTCATTGCCGCCCCCCGGGGACGCCTTGAGGATACTCGTGCATGGCGAAGCCGGTCCGCCGCGTCTCTTCGATCCTGCGGACGAGGTCTTTCGCGGTCGCCTCGCTCTTGGCCAGGAATATCCCCGGCGCCACGCCGATCCAGACGATAAAGAGCACGACCGGGAGCAGCACGGCGATCTCGCGCATGCCAATGTCTTTCACCGCCTGGTTCTCCGGCTTCTCCGTCTTCCCGAAGAACATCCTCTGGTAACTCCAGAGGAGGTAGACCGCCGCCAGGATCACGCCCGTCGTTGCGACGACCGCGTACCAGGGTGTGCCAAGGAAGGCCGAGCGGAACGACCCGAGCAGGATAAGGAATTCCCCCACGAAGCCGTTGAGGCCCGGGAGACCCATCGAAGAGAGCATCACGATCATGAAGAGCGCGGCATACACGGGCATCGGCCGCGCCAGCCCCCCGAAATCCGCGATGAGCCGGGTGTGGCGCCGGTCGTAGATCATCCCCACCAGGAGAAACAGGGCGCCAGTGGAGAGCCCGTGGTTGATCATCTGGAGTATGCTCCCCTGCAGCCCCTCTTCCGTGAGCGAGAATATCCCCAGGACGACGAAGCCCAGGTGGCTCACGGAGGAATACGCGACCAGCTTCTTCAGGTCAGGCTGGACCATCGAGACGAGCGCGCCGTAGATGATCCCGATCACCCCGAGCGTGGCCAGGAGCGGGAGGAACCTGATTGCCGCATACGGGAAGAGAGGAATGGAGAACCGGAGGAGGCCGTACGTCCCCATTTTCAGGAGGATGCCCGCCAGGATCACGCTCCCCGCCGTCGGCGCCTGCACGTGGGCGTCCGGCAGCCAGGTGTGGAGCGGGAATATCGGGACCTTGATCGCGAAGCTGAGCGTGAACGCGGCGAACATCAGCGTCTGGACGCCCATCGGGAGCTTCGGGGCGATCGCGGTGAGATGGATGAGGTCCGTCGTGAACTTCTCCCCCGGCATCCACGATGCGTACACGCCGAGCGCGATGATCGCCACGAGCATCAGGAGGCTCCCGGCCATCGTGTAGAGGAAGAACTTCACCGCCGCGTAGACCCTCTCGGCGCCCCCCCAGATCCCGATGATGAAGTACATCGGGACAAGCATGAACTCCCAGAAGACGTAGAAGAGAAAGAGGTCGAGGGCCATGAACACGCCGAGCGTCCCCGCCTCCAGCAGGAGCATCAGGGCGACGTAGCCCCTGAGACGGTCGGTCACCGACTCCCAGGACGCCAGGAGCGCCACCGGGGTGAGGAACGTGGTCAGCACGACGAGCAGGAGCGAGATGCCGTCGACGCCGAGATGGTACGACGCGCCGAGCTGGGGGATCCAGGCCGCCTTCTCGACGAACTGCATGTCACTCCGCGAGCCGTCGAAGGCGACGAAGAGCCACACCGAGGCGGCGAACGCGAGCGCGGAAAAGACAAGCCCCGCGACCTTGATGAAGCGCGCGGCCCCCTTCCCGGCCAGCGCCACGACCAGGGCGCCGAGCGCCGGCGTGCAGAGTATCAGGCTCAGGATATGCTGTTCCATGCGATCCGGCGTCGGTTCATCTGACCAGGAGCCAGCCCACGAGGAGGAACGCCCCGGTGAGGAACACGAGGATGTAGTTCCGGGCCACGCCCGTCTGCACGCGGCGGAGTGCGTCGCCCGCACCCTGCGCGGCGCGCGCGAGCCCGTTGACGATCCCGTCGATCACCGCGACATCGACCCCTTTCCAGAGGAGCGTGTCGGCGATTTTCACCGCCGGGCGGACCACGGTGCCGTCATAGACCTCGTCGACATAGTACTTGTTCAGCAGGACGCGGTAGATCCCGCTGAATTTCTTCACGAGGGCGCCGGGCACGTCCGTGCGCTTCGTGTACCACGCGTACGCCAGGAACGTCCCGGCGAGCGCGACCGCCACCGAGACGGCCATCAGGAGGTACTCGGTGAACGCCCCGGGGAAGCCGACGAGCGCCATCTTCTCGGCGGCCGGTGCGAAGACCGGCTCGAGCCACCGCTCGAACGCGTTCGAACCGCCGAGGCTCTCGGGGAGTCCCGCAAACCCGCCGATGGCAGAGAGGAGCGCCAGCACCAGGAGCGGCACGGTCATGGCCGGCGGCGCCTCGTGCGGATGCGTCCCCTTTTCCCATCGGGGTTCTCCCGTGAACACGAGCGCCACGAGCCGGAACATGTAGAGCGCCGTGAGTCCCGCCCCCGCCACCCCCGCAAGCCAGAGCACCCAGCTCCCGCGCGCGAACGCGTTCCAGAGGATTTCATCCTTGCTGAAGAATCCCGCCAGCGGAGGAATGCCGGCAATGGCGAGCGTGCCCGCCAGGAACGTCCAGAACGTGACCGGGAGCGCTGAGCGGAGTCCCCCCATGCGCCGGATATCCTGCTCGTCGTGCATCGCGTGGATGACGGCGCCGGAGCCCAGGAAGAGGAGAGCCTTGAAGAAGGCGTGCGTCATGACGTGGAATATGCCCGCGCTGAATGCCCCGACGCCCAGCGCAAGGAACATGTACCCGAGCTGGCTGATCGTGGAATAGGCGAGCACCTTCTTGATGTCGTTCTGCACGAGCCCGATCGTGGCCGCCATCAGCGCCGTCGCGGCCCCCACCACGGCCACCACCGCCATGGACGCGGGGGCCAGCGCGTAGAGGACGGAGCAGCGGGCGACCATGTAGACGCCGGCCGTCACCATCGTGGCCGCGTGAATCAGCGCGCTCACCGGCGTGGGGCCCGCCATGGCGTCCGGGAGCCAGACGAAGAGGGGGATCTGGGCCGATTTCCCGGTCGCACCGAGGAAGAGCGCCAGCGTGATCAGCGTCGCCACGGGGGCTCCCACCTGGAGTGCGGCCGCCTGGGAGAAGACCGTCTGGAAGCGGAGCGAGCCGAACGTGACGAAGATGAGGAACATCCCGACCAGGAACCCGAAATCCCCTATCCTGTTGACGACGAACGCCTTCTTTGCCGCGTCGGCGGTGGTTCCCTTCTCGAACTTCCTGTCGTACCAGAACCCGATCAGCAGGTACGAGCAGAGGCCGACCCCCTCCCATCCCAGGAACATCAGGAGGAAGTTGTCCGCGAGGATCAGGATCAGCATCGCGACGATGAAGAGGTTCAGGTAGGCGAAGAAGCGCGCGAATCCCGGATCGCCGTGCATGTACCCGATCGAATAGACGTGGATCAGGAAGCCCACGCCCGTGACGATCAGCATCATGACGACCGAGAGCTGGTCGACCTGGAACGCGACGTCGGCGTGGAGCCCCCCCGCCGCGATCCAGGGGAAGAACGGCACGTCGATCGTCCGCGCCCCGGGGGGGAGCCCCAGGAGCTGGACGAAGCAGGTGCACGCCACACAGAAGGACCCGGCGACCGCGCCACTGCCGGCGATGCCCGAGAGCGCCTCGCTCCGGAGCTTCGCCCCGAGAAGCCCGTTGAGGAGGAATCCCGCAAGGGGGAGTAGGACCGCCAGTCCCGTGAGTTCCGCCCCCGTCATGCGCGCGTCACCATTTCAGGATATTGATATCGTCGATGTCGACGGACTGCCTGTTGCGGTAGACGCTGATCACGATTGCCAGCCCCACCGCCGCCTCCGCCGCCGCCACGGCCATCACGAAGAGGACGAGCACCTGCCCGGCGATCGATCCCAGGTACGCCGAAAACGCGACCAGCGTCAGGTTCACCGCGTTGAGCATCAGCTCGATGCACATGAACACCACGATGACGTTCCGGCGGGTGAGGACCCCGGCGGCGCCGACGGCGAAGAGGATCGCGCTCAGGCAGAGGTAGTATGACAGGGGGACGTCCACGCGGCCTACCCTCTCCTCCGGGCAAGGACCACCGCGCCCAGTATCGCGGCGAGGAGGAGAAGGGAGGTGACTTCAAACGGGAGGAGAAACTTCCCGAAGAGCGCGTCGCCCATGCTCTCGACAGTCCCGAGAGATTCCGGCGGCGCGCCAGGCGGGCGGCCCGCACCGCCGCGCGTCAGGACGGCATAGACGATCTCCGCGAGGAAACCGGCCGCCAGCACGAACGTGACGCCCGTGCGCGGATCGACGCGGGCCCGCGTGCGCGCCTCGTTCCCCAGGTTCAGGAGCATGATGACGAAGATGACCAGCACCATGATCGCGCCCGTGTACACGACGATCTGCAGCACCGCCAGGAGCTGGGCCCGGAGGAGGAGATACAGGGCGGCGAGCGCGAAGAAATTCGCGATCAGGTAAATCGCGCTCACCAGCGGGCTCCGTTCCAGGATCATGAGCACGGCCGTCGTCACGGCGAACGCCGCCAGGAAGAAAAACACAAGGGATTCTGCGGTCACGGGCGGATCAGACTGTCACGATTGGTCGTTGAACATACGGGTTTTCCGGCAGAGAATCAAAGCCGCCGCTCAGTAGAAATAGTAGTGCATGCCCACCTGCGGGAGCGGCAGCACGTTGCCGTCCGAGAAATACGTGAAGAGGAGTTCGCCGGAGAAGTGGAACCCTCCCTGCACCGGGACCTCCGCGCCGATTCCCGCGCCGACCCTCCCGGGAGCGTCGATCTCGTTGCCGCCTCCTTTCCCCGCGTAGTAGTACCCGAGCGCTCCCGCGGCGAAGAAGCGCACCCCCGATCCCCGGATGAAGTCGTACTGGAACTCGCCGCCGAACGCATACGACGTCCGGTTGTCGACCTTGATGATCCCGCCGATCAGCTGGTAGCTGAAATACCCCGGGAGGTGATGCCGGAAGCTGAGGCCGATCCCCGAGGCGGCGCCCACGGCGAGGCCGAGACCGTAGACGTTTTCTCTCAGGCCGCCGTCCCTCCCCCGCTCCGGCAGGACCGCCTGGGGATAGGCGGGAGAAACGTACGTGAGCGCCAGGAGCGCGGCCGCAACGCATCGCAGTGGTGTCATCTGTCGGTCATCCTTCCTTCGCCCAGCGGACAATCTCGGCGAGCTTCGGGCTCTTTCCCGTCGAGAGGATCGCGATACGGAAGATCCTGCCCGCGGCGATCATCGCCAGGCAGATCGATGCCACCATCAGGAGTATGGTCGCGAGGATCTCCCACGGCGAGGGCATCTGGATCGGAATCCTGAGTGCCATCATCGTGGGCGTCAGGAACGGGATAAAGGAGAGGACCTTGAGCCACGTCGCGTCCGGGTTCTGCATCGCCGGGAAGGCGAGCGCGATGGGGAGCACAAGGAGCATGACGAGGTAGGACGTGACCTGCTGCGCCTCCTGCTCCGTCGTGAGGGGAGATCCCGCCCCGATGAAGACCGCGGCGTAGAAGAGGTACCCCAGGACGAAATAGATCACCAGGAGCGCGGCCACGGCGGGCGTCACGAGCGTGACGCCGAACGCCAGCGTCGCCGCGGCCCCGATCAGCGACCAGAACCCGATCTGCGTGAACCCGAGCGCGCTCAGGCCCAGCACTTTCCCCGCCATCAGCTCCGTGGCCGAGCAGGAGGAGACCAGCACTTCCACGATCCGGTTCGATTTTTCCTCCAGTATGCTCCTGACGAGAAGCTGCCCCGACGTCACGATGAGCAGGAAGAGCATGAAGAGGAAGACGTACGCGGAGAAGAAGACCTGGAGGAACCCCGAGTCCTCCTTCTCTCCCGAGCGCGTGAGCTTCACCTGCTTCATCTGCACGCTGACGTTGAGCGCCCGGATCACCGCCGTGTCGAGTCCCAGGATCACCCCTTTCCTGTCGGAGAGGACGCTCCGGAGCCCCTGGCGGAGGTGCTCCAGGAGCTGGAAATCGCCCACGGACTTCGACCGGTATTCGACAGACGTGTCCGCCTCGGGAGTCGCCCCGAGTATGCAGTACCCGTCGATCTCCCCCGAGGCGGAGAGGCGGTCCCCCTCGACCGTGGCGGAATCGGTGCTCTCCTCCGGTCCCACCGCGAGCGGACGGATGATGTAGTTCGGCGCGCCGTTGTCCAGGCGGTACCGGTTCTGCATGGTCTCGGCCAGCGGGGCGGCCACGAGGCCGCTCGGGTCGACCAGGCCGATGACCTTTGTGCGGGTGTCCGCCTGCGTGATGAGGAGCGTCGGGACGACGCCCATCCCGATCATCAGGAGCGGCGTCAGGAAGAGCCCGATGAGGAACGCCTTGCTCCTGAGCTTCTCCACGTATTCCCAGCGGGCGACGGAGAATACCTTCGACATCATGCGGCGTCTCCCTCCGCGGGGACTCCCACCGCCTGGAGGAATATCGACTGGAGCGACGGCTCGACGAGCTCCAGGCGCGAGATCTCCACGCCCGCATTGATCGCGCCGATCAGCTCCTGCACGCGCGCCCCCTCGTCAAGCTGCAGCTCGGCGGCGTTGCCGTAGAGGAGCGCGCGGCGGACGCCGGGCAGATTCCGCATGAACGAGCCGTCCCCGGAAAACTCCGCGCGCAGCGCGTTTGCGCCGTAGCGCTTCTTGACCTCCCGCAGCGTCCCTCCCAGGACCACGCGCCCCCTGTTGATGAGGCAGAGCGCGTCGCTCAGCCGCTCCGCCTGGTCCATCTGGTGCGTCGAGAAGACGACGGTCTTCCCCGCCGAGCGGAGTTCCTGGAAGATATCCTTGAAGAGGATCTGGTTCACCGGGTCGAGCCCCGAGAAGGGCTCGTCCAGGATCACGATGGAAGGGTCGTGGATGATGGCGCAGATGAACTGGACTTTCTGCTGGTTCCCCTTGGAGAGCTCCTCGACCTTCCTGTCGCGGTACTCTTCGAGCGAGAGCCTCCCGAGCCAGCGGAGCGCCCGGGCGCGGGCCTCGGAGCGCTTCATGCCCCGGAGGCCGGCGAAGTACATGATCGTATCGATGAGGCGGCTCTTCCTGTAGAGCCCCCGCTCCTCGGGGAGATACCCGACGCGGTTCCTCACCTCCTGGGAGAACGGCTTCCCGTCGTATGTCACGCTCCCGCTGTCGGGGGCCAGGATGTTGAGGATCATCCTGATCGTCGTGGTCTTGCCTGCGCCGTTGGGACCCAGGAGGCCGAACACTTCCCCGGTCCCGGCTTCGAACGATACGCCGTCCACCGCGACGACGGTGGCGAACTCCTTGCGCAAATCGGTGACTGTCAGCATGCGACGTGACGGCGCGGTGCGGGACGTCAGGGGGTCAGCCGGTATATCATGCGGGGGAACGGTATTGCCTCCCGCAGGTGCTCCAGGCCGCAGATCCAGGCCACGGTCCTTTCCACGCCGAGCCCGAACCCGGAGTGGGGAACCGACCCGTAGCGCCGGAGATCGAGATACCATTCGAACGACTCGCGCGGGAGGTTCTGCTCCCGGAGCCGCCCGAGCAGCACCTCGAGGTCGTCTTCCCTCTGGCTCCCCCCGATGATCTCCCCGTATCCCTCGGGGGCCAGCACGTCGACGGCAAGGGCGAGCTTTGGGTTTACGGGGTCCCGCTTCATGTAGAACGCCTTCACCTCCGCCGGGTATCGGTGCACCATGACCGGCCTGTCGAACTTGCCCGACACCACGGTCTCGTCCGTCCCCCCGAGGTCGTTTCCCCACTGGAAGTCGATGCCGTTCTCCTTCAGTATGCCGACCGCCTCGTCGTACGTGATCCGGGGGAAGGGACGACGGACTTTCTCGAGCGTCGACGTGTCGCGCTCCAGCGTTTGGAGCTCGGCCCGCCGGTGCGTCAGGACGGACTGGACGATGTGCTCGAGGAATTCCTCCGCCAGGTCCATGTTCGCGTCGAGGTCGTTAAACGCCACCTCCGGCTCCACCATCCAGAACTCCGTCAGGTGGCGCCGCGTCTTCGATTTCTCCGCCCGGAACGTGGGACCGAAGACATACACCTTCCCGAACGCCATCGCACCCGATTCCCCGTAGAGCTGACCCGACTGGGTCAGGTACGCCTTCCCCAGGTCGAAGTAGTCGGTCTCGAAGAGCGTGGACGTTCCCTCGCACGCGGCGGGGGTGAAAATCGGCGCGTCGAAGAGGACGAAACCCCGCGAGTCGAAGAACTCCCTGATGGCCCTGATGACCTGGTGGCGGATGCGGAGTATGGCGTGCGGCTTGCTCGACCGGAGCCAGAGGTGCCTCCGGTCCATGAGGAAATCCACGCCGTGTTCCTTCGGGGTGATCGGGTAGTCGACGGCGGCGTGGATGATCTGCATGTCCGTCACGTCCATCTCGTATCCCCCGGGAGCCCGTTTCTCGGCCCTGATCTTCCCCGTGAGCGCGAGCGACGACTCCTGCGTGAGCTGGTCGAACCGCGCAAACACCTCGTCCGGGACGTTCCCCTTGAACATGACGCCCTGGAGGTAGCCGGTGCCGTCGCGGACGACCGGGAAGCGGATCTTGCCGCTGGAGCGCTTGTTATACAGCCAGCCGCGGATCGTGACGGTCTCTCCGTCATGCGCGGCGAGATCCTCGATATAGACCTTATTCATCGTTTCGGTAC